>Ga0209755_10000007_pt1 | contig 310362 bp, 299 predicted proteins | sample TergutCo191P1_FD_187301 | JGI IMG/M metagenome (GOLD analysis project Ga0209755, IMG submission 187301) | Cornitermes sp. P1 segment gut microbial communities from Petit-Saut dam, French Guiana - Co191P1 (SPAdes) (version 2) | ecosystem: Host-associated > Arthropoda: Insects > Digestive...
CACGGCAACGCTCATGAACGGCTCTGTGCGGCAAGTACTCGCGTTAGTCTCGCTCCGCGAGCCGAACGCCGAGTACATAAGCCGCCCATTCGCCGTTAATTTCGCGTTGCCGCGAGACGCGCGGGTGCATTCACCCCGCTTCCCCCCACCACGCTCCTTACTCGCAGGTATGTAGTGAGTAATTTATCTTTCACACACTGCTCGCCCTGTAGCTTGCGGGTGTTCACGGGTAGTGAAATTACTTTGTCACGTTGATTGCGTATTTTATGTGTCGTGGGAAGGGGCGGGTGAATGGGCAAGCGCGTCTCACGAAGGCGCGTGATTAGTGGCGAATGGCGGAGTTAGTGGTTGGCGTTGAGGCTTCTGAAAGAAGACCAACGCAACCACTTCTCCGACAGAGCCAATCATCCCGCGACGAGTGCCAGCGCGGCGCATTCACCCGCCCCTTCCCACGGGTATATATGCGAGCCCGCAAGCAACAACGTCTACAAGGCGATATCAATGGCATACCGCTCCAGCCAGGCGTTGATTTGCAGGAAATAGGCCAGGGTCTGGGGGCGTGTCATGAGTTGGCCGTACCAGGGGGTGGGGGTGTCGTTGTTCAGGCCCTTGCGCTCCAGAAACTCGAAGAGGGGCGCGCCGGGGGTGTTGAGCAGGTTTTGCATCATGTCCTGTACCTTCAGCAGGTAGGCGGGGTTGTGGGTCTTGGGGAAGGGGCTTTTTTTGCGAAGGAGGATTTTTTCCGGGAGGATGCCCTTGAATGCCTCGCGGAGGAGTCCTTTTTCCCGTTCCTCATGAAATTTGAAGGCCCAGGGCACATTGTAGAGGTATTCCACCAGGCGATGGTCCAGGTAGGGCGTGCGTATCGTAAGCCCGGCGGCGGCACTCATGCATTCCGTGCGGCTGATTAAGGTCTGGCCGAACCATTGGAGATTTAGCACGAAAAGCTGGCGAAGGCGTTTGTCGATGGGCTCGTCGTCGTAGAGGGTGGGGGCGGAGGCCATGGTTTGTGTGAAGCGGGCGTGGACATAGGCTTCCGGGTCGATATTGCCCAGCGCGCCGGGTCGCAGGAAGGCCAGGCGGTGGGGTAAATTCATGCTCCAGGGGAAGGTATCCGCGTTGCGGCGTTGCTCGTCGGTGTACCAGGGGTAGCCGCCGAAGATTTCGTCCGCGCCTTCGCCGGAGAGGATGACGGGGGTGGTTTCCCGGATATTTTGGCAAAACAGTAGCAACGCCGCGTCCACATCGCCCATGCCGGGCAAGCCCCGGGCTTCCATGGCGGGGAAAAGGGCCTCGGCCAGGGCATCGGTGCCGATGGTGTGGCGGCGATGGCGCGAACGCAAGGAGGCGGACATTTCCTTAATATATTCGTTGTCGTCCTCGGGCTGGAAGTCGTTGGGGGTGAAATGCTTGTCGTTGCCGATATAGTCCAGGGAAAAGCTCTCCTTGCTTCCCGCCAGGGCGGCCAGGATGCTGGAATCCAGCCCGCCGGAGAGCATGGTGGGGCTTTTGCCCGTGGCTTCGCTAAGCAAGGCGCGGACGGTTTTTGCGGTCTCTGCGAAGGTCTCCAGATGGGGGATGGCCTTGAGTTGCCAATAGGGGTGGATTTCCGGGGCTTCCCCCATGCGGTAGGTCAGGTAGTGCCCCGGCTTCAGCTCGTCTATCCCCTGCAAAATGCCGCAACCGGGGGTGCGCCCCGGCCCAAGGAGCATCAACTCCGCCACGCCTTGCGCCGTGAGCACGGGCTTTATCCCCGGATGCCGCAGTAAAATATCCATGCTGGAGGCGAAGGCCATGCCCCGGCCATTAACGGTATAAAACAAGGATTTGTACCCCAGCCGGTCACGGGCCAGGAAAAGCCGCTCCCCATCCCACAGGGCGAAGGCGAAGACCCCCAGCAATTTTTCCAGACAATTCACGCCCCAGGCCATAAAGCTGTGTAGCATCACCGTCGCGTCGCGCTGGTCGGCGAATTGGAATCCCAAGGCGCGGAGCTCTTTTATGAGCGATTCTTTGTTATAGAGCTCCCCGTCGCAAACCAGTACATAGGCTTGCAAACCCAGTGCCCCCCGGATAGGCTGTGGGCAACCGAATAGCGACACCTGGGCTGAAATAAATTGGCCGTGTTCGCCGCGCTGTGACGGGCTTCGCTTAATAATCTGGTTAAGCATCTCATCACACAACGCGCCCTTTAGGATTCCGGCGATTCCGCTCATTTTTTACCCCCCGCAAAATGGAATATGTAGCCGTTTTATTCGGCTATAGGGCATCCTATTCCCGCGAGGCGAAGAAAGTGACATTTACTACCACATGGGGTAATAGCCCGCGTGGTGGGGTGAAGCGGGGTGAATGGCCCGCGCTGGCACGTCAACGCTCATGAACGGCTCTGTAACGTCCGCTGAGATTGATGTTGCAAGCGTTCAAAAGGAGTAGAGCGATAAATCGCAACCTAAAAAACGGACAATCAAATTTGATTATCCGCTCTTTAGGTAACTGCTTTTTGTAAACATATTTGTGTAACCTTATTTTTTGATGATTTTATCACCAATAATAACTGTTATGAAAAAATACATGAATCCTGTGCCAAGCAGTATACCCAACGCTACACTTATGAATATATTTTCAATAAAATTACTAAAAATAAATTCGTAAGCCGCCGTACTTGTACCAATGCTTGCTAATACAAACATAAATACAACAAAAATGTTTCGGAGCAAACTTGGTTTTTTCGACACCTCATTTTTTTGCTCATGTGCTTGCTGTTTGTTTTCCATATTATCCTCCTTATTCCTCAATAATTTCAAAAATTTCTTCTATTGTTACTTCAAAAACTTTTGCAATGGAGTACGCCAACACAAGGGATGGGTTATACCGTCCTTTCTCAAGGTGATATATCGTTTCTCGTCTAACACCCACTAAATTTGCTAACTCGTCTTGCTTCATGTTGTGCTTGGCACGATACTCTTTTATTCTTGTCTTAACTATCATCTTCATCATCTTTACTCTGTCTTTCTTTTGCCTCAAGCCGACTTAAAGAGGCACAGAAAATGAAGTCGCACACGCCCACCACCAATGCAAATCCTCCAATAGCAAATGTTGGGGCATAACTGTAAAAATTATCACTGGCGGCTAACAACAGTGCGATAACAAGAATGAAATGTGACGGAATAAGGAAAATAAAAAAACTGCGGGTAGCACAAATGCGTACATTTTCCCAAAACAACTCATCCGGTACTGTTTTGATGTACTGAAAGAAAATGAAACTGGCGAAAAAAGAAAATAACAATGGGGTTGCGAAAAATCCAGCAAAACCCAACAGCCCCAAAAAACCTAAATATGCCAACTTGTTCTTCACTAATGAATCCCCACGTTATATATTTATCGCTACATGATATAAATATATAACATGACGTTTGCAATGTCAAGAAGGAATTTATAATACTTAAAATCTCCGTTGAAAACGAAGAACAGGAGAATAGCCAAATTTCATAAATCGGTGAAAAAGCCCTTGACAAACGGTTAAGGAAATTACTCTGTCACGTTGATTGCGTATTTATGTGTCGTGGGAGGGGGCGGGTGAATGCCTTGGCGGTCTACGAAGGCGGGGGATAAGGCGGCGCATGACGCGGTTATGTGGTTGGCGTTGAGGCTTGTGAAACAAGACCAACGCAACCACTTCCGCGGCGAAGCCGATGTTCCCCCGACAAGATGAACCGCCAAGCCATGCACCCGCCCCCTCCCACGAGTACACAAAAAACCGCGCAACCAACACTGCCATGGTGAATTAAATTAACGTGAGGGAAATGAAAAATAGTCTTGAATAATTGTTTTGTGGCGTATACTATTGGGAGTCGTTTGAAAAGGGCGTGAAAAATGAGACATTTTAAGTATATTGACGTAAAGCGGGCTGTGTCGTGGGTGGGGACGCTGTTGATGCTGGCGTCGCTGGGATTTATTGCGCGGCGGATTTTTGTGACCCACGGGGATGTGGATTTTTCCGTTTTCACCGACCCGGTGATTTTGGCGGGTCTGATATCGGTGGCCTTGCTGGAGGGCGTGGGCATTATTCTGGCGTCGCTGAATTATCGTGCTATAGTGGCCAATGTGTCGGGCATAAGGGTGCGCCCAACCTTGGCTGTGGTGGTATATACCCTTTCCAATTTGTATAAATACATCCCCGGCGGGGTGATGTATGTCCTGGGGCGCAACCGTATGGCCGTGGAGGACGATTCCCTTTCCCACACGAAGGTGGCGGCGTCTACGGTTTTGGAAGGCGTCTTTATCGTTATCGCCGTGATTTTGATTGCGGCGGTCTTTTCCTTCGAGCATTCTATGTACTATATCCGCCAGGTGGAGCGACTGCCCCTGGTGGGGCTAATTTTGTTTATCGTATTGGCCGCCGCCGCCCCCATTGTGTACAACAATCGCCATCGCCTGAGCAAGCTGTTGCGCGAATTTTTAAAGGACGCCAACGTTTTCCGGCCTGGGGTGATTGTCATACGGCTGTGTTGCGTGTTGGTGCTGATGGGACTTTGGACATTTACTTTTCTCGCCACCCTTATGTTGCTGGGCCAGCCCATGACATTGAGCCTGGGCATTACGGTGATGGGCCTGTACCTGCTGGCGTGGCTCGCGGGCTTTCTCACCCCCGGCGCGCCCAGCGGCCTGGGTGTGCGGGAAGTGGTGATGATGATGTTTATGTCGGGGACGCTGAATGAGGGGATTCTCATTTCCGCTATGGTGATGCACCGCTTGCTGACGGTGCTGGGGGATGTTTCGGCCTATGGCATGGCCTTGGCCTATGCCCGGGCGAAGCGGCTGGACGCGGAGCGCGTGGCATAATGCGCAGTGTTGCCTTGGCCGTGCTTATGGAGGTTGCGGAGCGCGACGCCTACGCCAACATCGCCCTGCGCAAAGCCTTGGGGCAGGGGGATATGGAGCCCCGGGACCGCGCCCTGGTGACGGAGCTGGTGAACGAAACCTTGCGGAATTTGCAATACATTGACGGGGTGGTCAATCACTTTTCGAAGCTTCCCGTGGACAAAATGAAGCCCCTTATCCGCACTGTTTTGCGCCTGTCGGTGTGTCAACTGCGCATCCTTACGAAAATCCCGCCCCATGCCGCCGTGCACCAGGGGGTGGAAATGGCCAAGGCCCACGGGTTTTCCTCCCTGTCGGGCTTTGTGAATGGCGTGCTCCGCGCAGTTGCGCGCCAGCCGGACAAGCCTGTGACAGACCCGGCGCGATGGGCACAACGCTATTCCTACCCCGAGGGGCTGGCATCTTCCCTCGTCCGCTGGCTGGGGGAGGACGGGGCAGAAAGCTTCGCCCGCCACAGCCATACCCCCCCGGCCATACCGATTTATACCAACACCACCAAGACCACCCCCACCGCCCTGGAAAAAAGTCTGCAAGCCCAAGGCGTGGAATGCACACCGCTGGAGGGGGGCTTTTTTATTGTGCGCAACACGGGGGATATTACGGCCTTGCGCGCCTTCGAGGAGGGGGCGTTTTTCGTGATGGACCCCGGCGCGATGTGGGTAGTACACGCTTTGGGTCTGGAGCCGGGGCATGTTTTCCTTGACTTGTGCGCCGCGCCGGGGGGCAAAGCCTTCGCCGCCGCCTGTGTGATGGGTGACGCGGGGGAGATTATCGCCACGGACATCCACCCCCACCGGGTCGCGCTTATGGAAAAAGCCGCGAAGCGGCTGGGGCTGAAAAGCATAAAAACCATGGCGCAAGACGCATTGGCACCCATTGGGTTGCCCCTGGCCGACGCGGTGCTGCTGGATGTGCCCTGCTCCGGCTTGGGCACGCTGCGCAAACGCCCGGAAATTAAACATAAATATAAGGGCGCAAATACCGCCCTTTTGGATACGCAACGCGATTTATTGTCCGCCGCCGCCAAGCGGGTAAAGCCCGGCGGGGTGCTGGTATACGCCACCTGCACCGTGGCTCGGGAGGAGAACATGGAAATGGTTCAGGGGTTTTGCCGGGCGCATCCGGGGTTCGCGGTGGAGCCGTTGCCCTTTTTGCCCCCCGCGAACCTCCCCCATTTCATGCAGGAGAACTGCCTACAGCTCCTCCCCGGCTTGCACAACGACGGGTTCTTCATTGCCCGCATCCGTCAAATATTTCCGTAGCATCCCCATGAGCTGATTGATATTTAGCGGCTTGCCCAGATGCCCGTTCATGCCTGCGGACAAGCAGGTTTCGATGTCCTCCTGAAAGACGTTGGCGGTCATGGCGACGATGGGGATGGTGGCGGCCTCTTCCTGTTTTAGCTTGCGAATGCGGCGGGTGGCGGTGAGGCCGTCCATGACGGGCATTTGCAAATCCATGAGAATCACGTCGTAGCGTTGGGGGGCGTGCTTGAACATGCGCAAGGCTTTCTCCCCGTCAGAGGCGCAGTCAATGGTAAGGCCGGTAGCTTCGAGCAAGACCATAATGATTTCACGGTTTACGTCCACGTCCTCCACCAGAAGCATGGTGTAGCCCTCGAAACAGCCGGGTACGAGCTCTTCGTGCTGTTGGTCATGGGGCGTGCGGTCGGCCGCTTCATCCAGGCTCCCGGGTTCAAAGGGGACGATGAACATTACCGTCGTGCCCACATTTGGCTCGGATTTCATCCAAATGGTGCCGTTCATAATCTCAACGATGTGCTTGGAAATGGTAAGCCCAAGGCCGGTCCCGCCGAATTTGCGGGTGATGCTCGCCTCCGCTTGCTCGAAGGCGTTGAACAAACGCTCCTGATGTTCCTTGTGGATGCCGATGCCGCTGTCCGCCACCTCCACGTACAGGCCGGAGCCGCCGCACAGCTCCACGCTCAATGTGATTTCGCCCCCCGCGGGGGTGAATTTAATGGCGTTGGAAATCAAGTTGGTAATAACCTGGGCGATGCGCAACTCGTCGGAGAGGATATACCGGGGGATGTGCTCATCCAGCTTGACACTAAAACGCAGTGCCTTCTCCTCGATGTGGATGCTCAGCACGCTGATTAATTTGTCTATCATGTTGGTAAGCTCAAACCACCGGATGTCCAGCTCGAATTTCTCCGCTTCGATTTTCGACATGTCCAGAATCTGATTGATAATCCCCAGCAAATGGTTGGACGCCTTGTCAATTTGCGTCAGGCAGTGGTCTTTTTTGTCCGGGTCGGTGGTGCCTTTGGCAATGGAGGTCATACCTATGATGGCACCCATGGGGGTGCGTATCTCGTGGCTCATGTTGGATAGGAAGCGGCTTTTGGCCTGGTTGGCGGCTTGCTCCCGGTCCAGCGCGGCCTTTATGCTTTGCTGTATGGCGTTCTCGGCTTCCAACAGCCGGTAATGCTCGCGCAAATCCCGTAGAAAGGTCAGCAAAAGGGTTTCCTCGTGCCGCCTGACCCGGATAAGGGTCACTTCGCAGGGCAAAAGCTCCCCGTTAAGCTTTTGGTGCATCCACTCAAAGCGGATGTGCCCCACCTTGAAGGCCCGTTTTATATATTTCGCGCTGGTTTCCTCCGACAGGGTGCCGTCAGGCTGGAACAACGGGGAAAGCCGTGGGAACATCGTGAGAAATTCCTCTTTGCTCCTTAATCCGAAGAGCTTTACCGCTTCGCCATTGCATTCGAGCATACGGTGGTCAGTGTCCATAAAGCCCATGACCAAGGGCGTGTTGTCTATGATAATGCGCAGTCTTTCTTCTGCTTCGGTCAGCTCTACGATGCTTTCCGCCAGGGAATATTTTACATAGTACACGCAATTCTCCCGGTGGTTGATGCCGGTGGCGATGGCCTCCGCCATGTGGCGGCAACTGGCGTAGCCACAGGCGAAGCAGTTCATGGTCTGCTCATGGACGGTATATTTCTTGAGCGTGTCGCGCAAAATCGCGTTTATATCCTCATCGGAGACGGCTGGGTTGGGGATGGCGGCGTTGGTGTCATAGGTGCAGATGAAATCCGCCAGCTTTAGTTCCTTGAAGCGTTCGTTTAATTTTTCCAGGCGTTTCGCGGGGGGCAGGGCCTCGTGATTTTTCTTGCGCATTAAAAAGGTTTGGTAGGCGATGTCATCGTCGTCGCGCAGGTTGAAAAAGTCGGTGCCTGTGCCGTGATTACACCCGTTGGCGCAGTTGAGGATGTCGATAATCAAGGGCGCGGAGGAGGAGGGCTTGCCCACCCGGGTGGCCAAAGCCCGCAAATAATTGTAAGCCCGTTTCCCGCCCTCCACCTGCATAATAGCGTTCTGGGGCCCCAGATAGTATTCGATGTTCGTGGCAAGGGCACCCGGCTTGGGGAAAATAGAGCCCATGCCGCAACCCAAGGCGTCTTCCACGCAGGGGTAATGGTGCAGATTAATTTTTTCCTCCCGGATATGGGCCATCAGGTTGGTGTAGGTGATGTTGTGCTGAACCAGGCCGAGCCCCCTGGGGGATTCGATTTCGACTTTCTTGGCTACACAGGGGCTCAGAAAGGCCAAGTTCTCCTCGATGCCCAGATACCGCTTCAGGTAAATGGCGGTACACATTAGGGGGCTTTGGACGGGGACAAGGTTGGGCAACAGCTCCGGCATATGGATTTCAATGTTGCGCACAATGGAGGGGCAGGGCTGGGAAATGTGATTGACGCCCTTATTTTTTTCTATATAACGGATATAGCCCCAAACGGCGATATCGGCACCGAAGCCCACGGAATAAAAATTCTTCACGCCAAGGCTTTGCAGGTAGCCCAGCACATGTGGGTACTCGTTGGGATAATTGAGATAAAAAGAGGGAGCCACCAGCACAGAGAAAGCCTCGCCCCGCTTCAAATCGGCAAGAAAATCCCCGCAGTCGTCCCTAAAATGCCGGACATCCCGGGTGCACGCGCTGATGCAGGTGCCGCACAGGATGCACTCCGCCTCGTCCACGCACATTTTATAGCTTGTGGTGTTGTATTGTACGCATACATTGGCCTTGATGACGGGACATTCGTGGATGCATTTGTTGCAGTCCATGCAACCTTCCATGCTGGTATGTATAATGCCCTTATTAAAAATCTCGACGGTCATCTCCGCACCACCCCTTCCACGCCATTCACCCCGATGACACGCCATTGTAACATAATATTACGCTCCGGTAAAAAGCAGATACTGGCGCGAGGATTTTATCGCAAGGCGAGGAAGTGCCGACGCGGCGCACCAGCGGTGCGTAAGGAGGTGCTAACGAAGCATTGCGGAAAAAGCGTGCGCCAGTGTCTGCTTTTTACCGGAGCGTAATATGAAATACACTCACGCTCCAATGCGAAAAATATCCAAACTGTGGCTGGTCATACCCATCATGTCCGGCCGCTCGCACACGGCAAGGTGATAGCGCATATATAAACCGAAGGCATCCTCGTCCATGGCGTCCAGGCAATCGCGCAAAAGGCGGGCCACCAGCGTGGTGGCGACATAGTGGAGCCGTGCCGTATTTGGGAAACGCCCCATCAGGCGGTCAATGTCTTCCTTGCGCACCATTTCGAATATATCCGCCGGCACGCTGGTGGTGGCGAAGGTGTGGGGGTGGATTTTGCCTTTTTCGATATAATCGGGAATGTCCAATTGACCCGTGCGGAAGCCGTACTCGTAAAGGGTAATGTCGCTGATGACATACGCCGCGAACACCACGCCGCCGGGCCGTGTCACCCGCACCGCTTCGGCGATACACCGCTCCTTGTCGGCGTCATGATAAAAATGATACAGCGGCCCCAGCACCAAAGTAAGGTCGAAGGTATTGTCCGCGAAGGCAGATAAATCCAGCGCGTTGCCCTGGGTCACGCGGATATCCTGGCCGGGGGTGGTGAGGGATTCAAATATTGCTATATTGTGGGGCACCAGCTCCACGGCCTCCACCCGATAACCCTTGTCCGCAATGGCACGGCTGTACCGCCCCGTGCCCGCACCCACCTCCAGTACATAGGCGTTGGGCTTCTGCGCAAGATATTTTTCAATATAGTGCAAGGTGGTGCGGTATTCCACCAGATTATACCGGTGGTCGAAGCGGGCTTGTTCGTCGTAGTTGTGGGTATAATGGTTTTCGATGGGGTTCATGGCTTCACCTTGCATTTCCTGTTGTAACATTTCCATAGCATATACAGCCGGGTTCATCATGATGCACCTCCATACAAGTAGGGAATACCCTTCTTTCACAAGTATGCACAATTTTATATTTACTTGCAAGACAAAATCCCCAATCGAGCAGTCGACTGGGGGCAAATTAAAAAGGGCAGATACGGTCACGCATGAGCAAAATCCATATGCTATACTTATCTTGTGGAGGGGTGATGCGCTATTCATGCGTGGGAATCAATCCAAAAAACAGTAGATTTCATTGAAGAAAATCTTGGGGAAGAAATACCGATTGAGGATTTAGCGGACATCGCCGCCCTTTCGCTGTTTTATTTTCAACGACTATTCGCACGGCTCGTAAAAAAACCTGTGCGGGAATATATCAAGCTACGAAGGCTGGCTCATGCTGTGTCAATCCTAAAGAATGGAAATAATCATATTGTTGACATTGCCGCCCAATATGGCTTTGGCGGTCGTGAAACATTCTCACGGGCGTTTAAGGAAACATATGGACTATCCCCATCAGCGTACAGGCATACACCTATAGGGCTAAATTATTTCGATAAGCCAAATCTTTTACTGAGCTATGTAATGGTAGACGAAGATGTGCCTTTGATTACCGAAGGTATTGTGTTGGAGTATAGCCGCAAAACCCTTGATAGCCCTATCCACTTCCTTGGTGTTGAGGACTTATGGCGATTCAAACCGGGCAAAATGCTTGGCGAAAGACCGGGCGTTTCAGAGCCTGCCGCCATTTGGGACAAGTTTTACAATGTGATTGACGATATTCAATGTATTCCATATGGGAGGCGGGTCGGGGTGTCCTATCATGGCGGTGCGCCGGAGGGTTATTCTACTTATTTTGTGGGTGCAGAGGTTGAAGCAGATATTGCCAATTCGCCCGATAATCGTTTCGCCCGATGGGTGTTACCTTCAAGAGCGTATATCGTTTGTCAGTATGAAGCGGAGAATTTTTCTGGGCTTATTGCTTCTCTTGGAAAAATGATGAAGTTTACACGATATTGGCTTAAAGAACATGGGTTGCGGGCAGATGGATTTTTCCCCGAAGTTTATTATAACAACCTACCCAAAGCAGACCACGCCTACATGGAGATGTGGATTCCGTTCAAAGAACGTGAAAATAATAAATAAATGGAGGAAATAAAATGGACAAGTACGCAAAAGGAGATGAGCCAAATGCATAAACCAATCAGCGAAATGGCGGCATATCTGCAAAATCTGCTTCCGCCGGAAATACCGCAGACATTTGACATTGACCCTATGTTTATGGTGGATGTAACCGAAGAAGATATTCACAAAGGCATCCCGGCATTTAAGGGGTTTCTGAATCGGCTATACGACCATGTAATCGCAGAGGGTAGCCCCTTCGACAAACCTAAGCGAGAATCCCATAATACCAATATCAATTCATCCTATCCGTTTATATTACACCTTGCGGTTTTTATGATGAATATAGGCTTACACAGCACACTTAGCGATAAAAAGGATTCACTATTATTGGATGGACTAGAAAATCTTGATGTTGCCAGTAATTATTCAAGCCAGAAAATATCTGATAAACGGAAAATCGAGTGTCTGCGCTTCCTTTCGGATTGCGGCCTTTGCTTTGATGGATTGGATATAAGTGGTAAAAAGCCTGAAGCAATACCGCCGGGGCAAATAATTATCACATATTCCTCAAACCCCGCAATGTTAGTGGGTATGATGGCTATGGCGAGTGCTCAACGTCATATAGGTTCAAAATACATCAGTGAGATTCTGCTGCGATGTGATTGGAGAACCTTGGCGAACAAGCAACCGAAAGGACAGAACCGTTCGGATATTCTACCGATATTAAAGGATTTGACCCACACGCTACCCGCTGACATACAGGACTTCGTGCTTAAACTGCATACAGATTATATGAGCCACGGTTACAGATGCGACACCTACATCGGGTCGGACACACGCTTTGAGTATTTTTGCAGAAGCAAGGAGCTTTGGCGGTTTAACCTTACGCTAACGGGCGGTCACTTTATCACAATAAAAGCACTGAATACACACAAATACCCCGAAATTGTAAGTCAATTGCCCGACCGACTGCAAGCTAACATCCGGGCAGGCTATGGTTGCGGCAAGAAGATGGGTACTGCTGACTCCTGCGATAGCGGATGCCGAGGTTATCGTGTGCCTTTGGATGATTCATTTATGGAGATAAGTGATTCCGTTAAGGCTTGGATTGAGAGAGAAGTTGAGATTATAGGGAAATCGTAAAAATACAAAGCCCCGCGCAGAGAGCTTCTGCACAGGGCATGGGTAATACACGCTTCTTCAAAGTGTGAGACGTGCTTAGTCGGAGGTGTGGCGTTTGTTTCGGCTTCCGGCTTTTTCTATTCAATTGTATATGTGGCGAGGTGCAGGGGCGCGCCCATTACATATAAAACTGCGCTTGACTCGGCTGGCCAGCCTTGTGTGAGTCGGTTATGCCTTGAGGGTACCAATCCGCGGTCGACGCTACATCAACTGCCGTGGCTATGCAGGGACGGGTTGCTTTAAAGGATATTTTTGTGCATATTTGCTAGGGTGTGTCGACAGTCTTGGATAAATTTGACACATCTGTAACTTTTCTCTATCATCGCCATATTCTAAAAAATGTCAATTTAATTATATTTTAAGGGGGAAATAGCATGGCAATTTTCACCGGCTCGGGGGCGGCGATTTGCACGCCCTTTGACAAAAGCGGCGGGTTTAGCCCCGGGGCTTATGAGAAGCTGATTCAATTCCAGGTGGAGGAAGGCACGGACGCCATTGTGGCCTGTGGCACCACGGGGGAAATGTCTACCCTGAGTACCCAGGAGCACATTGAAGTGGTGCGTGTAGCGGTGGCCGCCGCGAAGAAATACGGGGACGCCCACGGGCGTAAGGTGCCTGTGGTGGCGGGTGCCGGGGGCAACGATACCGCGAAGTGTGAGGCGGTGGGCAAGGCTTTGGTACAGGCCGGCGTGGATGCCCTGATGTACGTGACCCCGTATTATAACAAGACCTCCCAGCGGGGGCTGGTGGCGCATTATACCCGCATCGCCAAGGCCGTGGAGGTGCCCATCGTGATGTATAATATTCCCGGGCGCACGGGGATGAACATGACGCCCACGACCATGGCGGAGCTGGCGAAGCTTCCCAACATTGCGGCGGTAAAGGAAGCTACCGGGGATTTCGGCCAGGTGGCGGAAATCGCCGAGCGTTGCGGCGACGCCCTGGACATCTACTCCGGCAACGACGATTATATCGTGCCCATTCTTTCCTTGGGAGGGAAGGGCGTCATTTCCACCATTGCCAACATCGCGCCAAGGCAGGTGCATGATATGGTGGCAAAGTTCCACGCCGGGGATATTGCGGGAAGCCGCGAAATTCAACTGGGGATGTTGCCCGTGGTGCGTTGCCTCTTCGCCGACGTGAACCCCATTGTGGTGAAGGCCGCGCTGAACCTGATGGACTTTGACATGGGGCTGTGCCGTGCGCCCCTTACCACGCCGGAGGACGCGCTGGTGGAGGCATTGCGCGAAGCCATGACAGCCTACGGTTTACTCAAATGACAAAAATAATCGTATGCGGCTGTTTTGGCCGCCTGGGGTCTGTGATAGGTAAATTGGCTGAGCAGGACGCGGCCATGGAGCTCGTCGCCGGGGTGGACATTACCAGCCCCGGCGGCGGGCTTACCTATCCCGTTTTTACGGACATCGGCGACTGCACCTTGCCCGCCGATGCCTTGGTTATCTGCCTGCCCCCCCACGCCGCTACATACATCACGGCGCAATTGCACTACGCCGCTGTGCGCGCAATGCCTGTGGTGCTGTGTACTACGGGCTTGCGCCCGGAGGTAATGGAGGAAATAAAAAAAGCAGCCGAAAGTACGGCTGTTCTCGTGTCCGCCAACATGGCTTTGGGTATTAATTTGCTGGCCAATATGCTGAGCAAGGCCGCCAGACTCCTTTACGACGCCAATTTCGACATCGAAATCATTGAGCGTCACCATAACCAGAAGCTGGACGCCCCCTCCGGCACAGCCTATCTGCTGGCCGACACCGCCAACGCCGCTTTGGGCGGCCAAATGCGTATCGTGTGTGACCGCAGTTCCAACCGCACGCCGCGCCAGCGGGAGGAAATCGGTATGCACGCTTTGCGCGGGGGCTCCATTACCGGGGAGCATACCGTGGTTTTCGCCGGGCTGGACGAGGTCATCGAGCTGACCCATATCGCCCAGTCCCGGGACGTTTTCGCCGTGGGTGCCTTGAAGGCGGCGCGTTTTATCAAAGGTAAACCCGCCGGATACTATACCATGCAGGATGTGATTGAAAACCCATGACAGCAAATATGGGAAATGTGGCTATTTCGCCAATTTATACAATGCGTACTGATTTAAGGACACGCCTTCCCGTTCGGCCTCGGTGGCAAGGGTATAATGCAATGACTTGGGAAGCCGCAATACGAATTTGCCGCTGTAGTCTGTATAGGTGGAAGGCTCGGGGATGGGGTCGCTAAAAGCCAGCTTTGTATCAATGTAGCCTTCCAATGCTTCGCGCAGGTTTTCCAGCGCGTCTTCTTTGGTTTTTCCGTGGCTGTGACAGCCGTCCAATTCTAAAACGCGACTCACATAGCATTCACCGTCTTCATCGTTTCGGTGCTGTACCACCATGCTGTAGGGTAGGTTCATATAATACTCTACATCTTTATGCATCGTCACCAATCCTTTGCAAGATATCCCTCACGTAAGCCTTATCTATTGGATTTCCGTACTGCACGGTAGTCAACTCCCCATTAGCGTTACGAAAATGACGATGGGAGCCCTTTGTCCTGACATGGTTATATCCATGATATTCCAGCACCTTTGCGGCTTCTTCGTAGCGAATGCCGTTGGGCTGGTGTTTCATTTTCTCAATAATTTTTGCTATGCTGGGCATGGATTCACCTACTGGCAGATAGTATCACATGTGGTACTTTTGTCAACGTGTCTACCAGCGCAGCTCCCCTTTCCGGTGCATCCATACAAAGGTCAGCAAAATCACAAGCCCGTTAATCCCTATAATCAGGAATGTGCGCGGTTGCAAGCCATAACCGATGTTGTATATGGCCAGGTTCACCTGCTGGGTGTAGGTGAAATACATCCAGCGTGCCAGGGTTTCATTAAATTGTGAAAGCATGGGCCCCATGCCGAAGATGATGCTGACGGGGAAGGCAAACACGGGTACCTTCGACAGGCCGATGGCGATGCCCAAAAGAATGGATACCAAGGCACCCGATGTGGTGACGGCGAGGAATAAAAGGGTGTTCATGCCGAAATGCCGCCCCGCCATGGCATAAAATACAAGCAAAGCGGCGGCTATGATAAGCAGGGCCGCCCCCGTGCCCGTCAGGTATTGGAAGGGCTTCATGCCCGACATGGTCAGGAAGCGTAGATTCTGGGTGGTTTTGTCCTCCTGCACCAAGGCGGAGGCGGAGCTAATCATCACGAACCCGGCAAACATCACCGTAAATACCCCCGAAATGGAAGGGGTCGGAAGGCTGTGCAGGGGATTTTCCCGCAAGCAGGTTTCGCATATGACCGCCGGGACGCAGAGGTCGCAATACCTGTCCGGTATAAAGGAAAACGCCACTATCATGATGGCGAACATCGCGCCCTGCACCAAAAGCGCGGGGCTTTTTACCATGCTCCGCATCTGCTTGATGAAAATGGCCATGGTGTTTCTCATAGTTCCACCCCCGTGAGCTGTAGGAATACGGCTTCCAAATCGGGTACGGTGCGCAGGGCGTTGTATTGGCCGCACAATGCCACCGGCGCGCCCTGCTCCACAATTTTGCCCTCGTGTAAAAGGGCTACCCGGTCGCAGAGTTTTAAGGCTTCGTCCATGTTGTGGGTGGTGAGGAAAATAGTGGCCCCTTCGTCGCAAAGCCTGCGCAAAAGCTTACAGATGCCCCGTGCTGTGCCGGGGTCCAGCGCGCTGGTGGGCTCGTCCAAAAACAACAATTTCGGCGAATATAAAATGGCCCGCGCCAGGGAAAGCCGCTGGCTCATCCCCCGGGATAGGGCACTGGCGGCCTTCTTCGTGTCCTCGCCCAGCCCCACGTTTTTCAACACTTCCAGGGGCTTCGATTTAGGCAAATCATAAATGCGGGCGTACAAATCGAGGTTTTCCATACAATTCAAATGGGGGTACAGCCCGCCGGAGTCCAGCATCAGCCCCACTTCCCGGGGGGTGGCGTCCACGGTGATTTCACCGCTGTCCGGCTCCAGCTGCTTGGTGAGAATGTTTATAATCGTCGTCTTGCCCGCCCCGGAGGGCCCCAGCAGACCAAAGATTTCCCCCCGGCCTACCTGAAAATTCACATCCGTGAGGACGGGCTTGTCGCCGTAGCTCTTGGATACGTTGCGCATGGTAATCATTGCATTTCTCCTTTAATAGCCGAATAAAATGAAAACCGTCCGCCATGACTTGCCCAGTGTCTACAATCCTGCGTCAGCCGCTCCTAGCGCACACCTCCGGTGCGCGTCGTCACGCCTTCCTTGTCTTGCAGACACTGCGCTTCGTCCTGTCGGCCGGTTTTCATTTTATTCGGCTATATTTCATTAAATCCGGCCGCTTTTTGCGTGTGCGCTCCCGGGACTGCTCCCGCCGCCACGCCTCAATTTTCCCGTGGTGGCCGGAAAGCAACACCTCCGGCACCTCCCGCCCACGAAAAACAGGGGGCCGCGTGTAATGGGGGTATTCCAGCCCCCCCCCCAGATTTTCCCCAAAGCTCTCGTCCTCGTGGGAAGCCTCCTTGCCCAGCACCCCCGGCACCAGCCGCGAAACCGCGTCCATCAGCACCAACGCCGCCGGCTCCCCTCCCGTCAGCACATAGTCCCCAATGGAAATTTCGTCGGTTACGATTTCCTCCAGCACGCGCTGGTCAATCCCCTCATAATGCCCGCACAGGAGAATCAGCTCCCGCTCCCGCGCCAGCTCCCGCGCCAACGCCTGGGTAAAAACCCGCCCCTGGGGAGAAAGATAAATGGTGCGGGGCGGGGAAGGGGAGGGGGTAGACGGGCATGGGTTTGGCAATTGCAACGAGCGGCTTTGCGAAGTGCCGCGTAGCGCATTGACGCGGAGATTTTCCGCGTCACCAGCGGAGCAAGGCACCGCATAGCGAGTGCAAGTTGCCAAATCCGTGTCCACCGCAAACTCTCCCGCCACTGTATTCCACGCGTCATATACCGGCGGGGCCATGAGCACCATCCCCGCGCCGCCCCCATAGGGCGCGTCGTCCACCTGCCCGTGCTTGTTCACCGCGAAATCCCGGATATTCACCGCATTGACGCAAATATAGCCGGAGGATATCCCCCGGCCCAGTATACTGTGGCTTACCATTTGCGTAATCATGTCAGGAAAAAGCGTGAGCACGTGAAATGTCATGGCTTCAATTCCTTTAGCCCGTCCATCAGCCGCACCGTGACGCGGCCTTGGGCCATATCGACTTCCCGCACCACATCCTTGATGGCGGGCACCATGAACGCGTTCCCTTGGGAGGGCTTAATAATATACACATCGTTGGCCCCGGTACGCAACACGTCCGCGATTTCGCCCAGGAGCCCGCCGTCCTCTTCCCACGCGCCAAGGCCAATCAAATCCCGCACGTAGTATTCGTCCTCCCCCAAAGGCAGGGCCCACTCGTCGGGAATCAGCAATTCCCCGCCCACCAAAGCCTCCGCCGCGTTGCGGTCGGTGACGCCGGCCAAAGTGAGTATGACCATGCCCTTTTGCTGGCGGGAGGCGGTAAGGGTATATTTCCCCGGTTCGCCCGTTTTATGACGGATAAAAACCTCCTCCAGCAACGAAAACCGGGAGGGGTCGTCCGTGGTGGGCAATACCCGCAACTCGCCGCGGATGCCCTGGGGTTTTACAATAATGCCGATTGTAAACATAATTCCTCTTTAGACTTCCATCATTAGCCGTTCAAGGCGCAAAATATCAGGGAATACAATTTTAATACCCCTGCGTTGCAAACGTAACAACTCGCGGAAATTTCGGTCAATTTGCGTTTGTAAGCGTGTGTCTACAGGGACAGGATTCTGCTTTACCATATGAATATGGTCTATGTATTTCGGCAGAATCGGAAACATATTTTGAAGCAGGAAAGCCGCCCTAGCATCGGTATATTCGCCAATCACAATCTTCAAGCAACGGCCATAACGGCTAATATCCTTTTGCATGAAAACATCGTACTTCTCAGCACGGCGGCTCATGGGGATAACCCACAGCAACTCGGTCTTGTCGTCTTTCAAACAATAATAGGTCGGGCGGAACGCGCCACCCTCACGGTTGCGCATCAGTTTATCGTCGTTCGCTACGGTGAAATACTCGTCTTTGATGTGATAAACGTAACCGGGCCTGATTTCAAAGTCGCTCAATTATCTCACCTTTCACAGAAAAGCCCCGCCGTTTTTGGCGGCGGGGCTGGTATTTTCGAGCCTTTTTTTATACCCCGCTCCGGTATGCGGCGAAAATTTGTCGAGCCTTTTTTTGTACCCCGCTCCGGTATGCGGCGAAAATTTTCATGCCCATAGGCATATTTCTATTATATGCAAAATCGAAAAAAAATCAACATAAAATTTAACCACCATGAAATCCATGCGCAAAAAAAAAGCCCACGCATATAATATAGCACGGGGAGGTGAAGGTATGATAGCCCGTAAAAGACGGCTGATGGGGTTGATTTTCTTCTTTATTGGCGTGGGAATGATTGTGCAATTTATGATGCCCACATGGGGCTTTGTTTTGGCCGCGGCCTTGATTATTCTGGGGTTTTGGTACGTGTTTGCGCGTTGACGCGCCCGCGCCCGTGGCAATGGGGGCAGTCTGCTTCCAGCATTTGTGCCAGGGGCGGGCGGGTTTTGCGGCGGGTGAGCTGTACCAGCCCCAGCTCTGTCATGCCCACCATTTCCGTTTTGATACGGCCTTTTTTTATTTCCCGGGCCAAAGTGTCCATGAGGGCGATTTTATCGGCGCGGTCCTTCATGTCTATGAAATCAATGATAATAATGCCCGACAGGTTGCGCAGATTGAGCTGTTCACACAGGGCGGCGGCGGCCTCCAGATTGGTTTGCAGTATTGCGGCGCGATAATCCTGCCCGCCGGAGAAGGCCCCCGTATTGACGTCGATGACCACGCAAGCCTCGGTCTGCTCTATGGTAAGGTGCCCGCCGCAGGGTAGCCAGACGGTTTTTTCCAAAGCGCGTTCCATCTGGCGGGTGAGGTCGTGGGCGTCAAACAAATCGCCCTTGTGAAAGGTATCATGAAAAAAAATACTGTGCGCCAACCCCGGCATAGCGTCCGCCAGCATTGCTTGAACCTCGGAGAACATCGCGTCCCCTTCCGGGCAGGCCACCCAAATTTCATCCAGGTCGTCGGTAAGTAAGTCGGTGAGCAAATCATCCTGCAAGGCACTTATTTTCGGCGGGTACAGCCGGGTGGGGGGCATGGCGAAGCGCGCCCGCGCCACGATATCGCGGTACAGGGCGATAAGCTCCGTTGTTTCAGCGGCCAGCTCCTCTTCCGTGTGGCCACAGGCGTTGGTGCGTATGATTGCGCCACAGCCCTTTTCCAGCACGGCATGTACCGCCCCCCGCAGACGGGAACGCTCCACCGGGTCGGTAATTTTATGGGATACGCCAATTTCGCCCCGGGAACTTTCGAAGACGATGACCCGCCGTCCCTTCAGCTTCAATTGCTGCCCGCCGTAGGGGCCCTTCGTGCGGTTCGCGTCCTTGTAGATTTGCATTAAAATGGACTGGCCTTTTTTAACCCCGTGGTTGCGCGGCAAATTGATAAAGGCGTTTTTCTCCGCGCCGATGTCCACAAAGGCGAACTGTCCAGGCAAAACATTCTGTACCCGCGCCACGTAAATATGCCCCACCAATGACGCGCTTCCGGCGGGGTCGATGAAAACTTCCTTCAATTTACCGTCCACGGTGTACGCCGTGCGTACCCGTTCAGGCTGACAGTCGATGAACAGGCATTTCATAAAAAAAAAATAACACAACCCACAAAAAATAGCCACCCCTGTGGGGGGGGTGCATCTTTATCAAGTGGCTTGTGAAAATCATGTTGCTATAAATTTGTTATGTTATAATAGTTTGGGAATGTATGCAAAAAATTGAACGAGGGGCTTTGAGTGTATAGCAATCGTGTGGCAACGAATAAATATTCGACACGGCAGAATGGCGGGGTTACGATGAAAGAAAACGAATTTTCCAATAGGGTAAAACTTCACGAAGCTACCCTGAAAAAGCATACTGCCATTTCTGATGTTGTTGGTTATGGCAAGCTGTTCGCCATTCTTGTATTGGGTTTGGTTTCATATTTTTTATTTGCAGGAAATTTTCAAATGCATATGGTCGTGCTTGGTGTTATTATATTTATGGCAAACATCACCCTATGGGTTTTTCATTACAAGCTACACCAAAAAATTAAATTCTCAAATAGTATTATTGCCATTAACAAAAGGCACTTGGATAGAATATCGGGTAAATGGTCTGCCTTTTCGGATATTGGCGCAGAGTTTATCAATCACGAACACCAATATGCCAGCGACCTTGATATAGTGGGGAAAAAATCATTTTTTCAATTTTTGAATACCACGCATACATGGCACGGCCGCCAGTCGTTCGCAAATGATTTATTGAAACCCGATTACACTGCAAGGGAACTGACCAACAGGCAAAAAGCTATTGCTGAACTCAGCACGGATATTGATTTTTCAAACCGCATGGAGCATGGCTTTTCAGAAATCGGTCTGCATCGCTCCATGCAAAAACTTGTTGACGAATTGAAAGACAGTCAAATATTCATCAAAAATAAAATCTTGAAATATCTGCTTATGTATATGCCTTTGGTGACGTTTATTGCCGTTGCTGGAATTGTTATATTCAGACAAGAAAATTTGTATGTTTTTGCTGTTTCGATTATCGCAATGCAAGCCTTGATATGGATTATGGGAATGTTAAAAACACACAAGTTTCTAAGCGGCATTTCACGATTACCTTATAAATTGAGCGCATATAGTGAAGTGATTGGAATTTTGAAAAGCAAAGACTTCGATTCAGAAATATTAAATCAAATACAAGCACAGCTTGGCGCATCTGAATTTTCTGCCGAAAAAGCAATAAAAGATTTGGGCAAAATATCCGACAAAGTGAATGTCAGACATAATATTATCATATGGTTTGTACTAAACGTGCTGTTGCTGTGGGATATTGAATGTTCTATTATGTTTGAAAAATGGAAGATGAAATATGCCTCGGTAGCCGAGGGGTGGTTTCTAGCATTGGGTGAATTTGAGAGCCTACTATGTTTTTCAAACTTGCCGAATATTTGTAGTAACACCTGCTTGCCATCCGTGACCAACGAGAAAGAAATTAAAGCACAATCGTTAGGACATCCGCTTATTCCAAATGGTGCTCGTGTAAACAACGATATTGTCTGTAAAGATAGCATATTCATCATTTCCGGCTCTAATATGTCGGGCAAAACGACTTTTATGCGAACAGTCGGCATAAACATGGTGCTTGCTCGTGCAGGTAGCTTTGTTTGTGCAAAGACCATGGCCTTTCCTCTGATTGAGATAATGACATCAATGCGTGTCGCTGACGATTTGAATGAGGGCATATCAACATTTTATGCAGAGTTAAAACGCATAAGGGGTATCATCGCGCTTGCAGAAAAAGAACCCCGCATGATTTTTTTAATTGACGAAATTTTTAGAGGTACAAACTCCGTGGATAGGTTGAGCGGGGCTAAATCCGTATTATCTAAACTCAATAAAATAGGGGCATTGGGTATTATAACTACCCATGACCTCGAATTGTGCGAGATTGCGAACCAATACCCTCGCATAAAAAATTATAGCTTTTCAGAGGAATATCGAAACAATCAAATTCATTTTGATTACAAGATAAAGCACGGAAAATCTACAACGACCAATGCAAAATATCTGATGAAAATGGTGGGAATTGACCATACCATGTGAAAACCCCAAAACTCACCCCCACCCCTCGCGTAAAAACGGTTGCGGTGGGGTTAAAAAATGTGGTAGTATTCCGGTATTCAACATATTTTTACATATAGAAGAAGGAGGAGTGACGTGAACGCTGACAAAGTTTATACCAATGACAGCTGTGTGGGTTGCAACCTTTGCATTTTGTCCTGCCCATGCGGTGAGGCGAATGTGGCGCGGCAGGAAGAGGGCGGGAAGAAGGTCTATGTCGATGCTTCGAAATGCATCGCCTGTGGGGAATGTCTGCGGGTATGCACCCACGAGGCAAGGGAGTATTCCGACGATACGGGCCGTTTTCTGGACGATGCCCGGGCCGGCAAGGGGATTTCGCTGATTGTGGCCCCGGCTTTGCGGTGCAATGTGCCGGATTGGCCCCGGTTGCTGGGATGCCTGAAATCCCTTGGGGTGAACCTGATTTATGACGCTTCCTTCGGGGCGGATATATGTACCTGGGCGCATCTGCGCTACATATCCGCCAACAGCGCGAAGGGGTTGGTTTCCCAGCCCTGCCCGTCCATTGTCAACTATATCGAACGCTATGTGCCGGAACTGCTGAACCGGCTGGCACCCTTGCACAGTCCCGCCATGTGCGCCGCCATATATATGAAGGAATACAAAAAAACCCCGGGGCCCTATGCCTTCCTTTCCCCCTGTGTGGCCAAGGGCGACGAATTTGAAGACCCCAACACCGGCGGCTTGATAGCCTACAACGTGACATTCAAGAAGCTGTTGGCGCGGCTGGAGGAAGAAGGCATAGATTACCGCACCTACGAAAGCGCGGCATACGACAACCCGCCCCACGGCCTGGGTGCTGTGTATTCCAGCCCCGGCGGGCTGCGCGCAAGCTTGGCACAGCATTTGGATGAGTGGATTTTCACCATAGAAGGACAGCCCCGGGTGTCTGCCTTCCTCCACGAATATGTGAACGAGCGGGCGGGAAGCCCCTATCTTGTGGACATTTTGAGCTGTAAGGGGGGTTGCAATTCCGGCACGGGGGCTTGCATGACGGAGGATAAGGAATACGCCATCAGCAGGGCCATGTACGATGTGAAAAAGGACGCCACGGCCAGCAAACCGGATTTTGCGCAATTTGACAAGGAACTGCGCCTGGCGGATTTTGCCCGCCGGTATACCCCCAAGAAAATCATGCCTATTTTCGTGGACCGTCACGAAATGGAGAACGCCTTCACGGCGTTGCATAAGCCCTCCCATGAGTTCCGCACCACGGATTGCCGTGCCTGCGGCTACGCCACCTGCCAGGAAATGGCCGTAGCCGTGGCCAAGGGCATCAACCATGTGGAAAATTGTATGGATTATCTGTTGCACCTGGTAAAAAAGGAGGGCGAACCATGCTAGATGTGCTAATCATCGGATGCGGCATCGTGGGGACGGCGGCGGCCCACGCCCTTTCCCGCTATGACTTGAAAGTCACGGCCATCGACCGCCTCAACGATATCGCCGGGGAGACCACCCGCGCCAACAGCGGCCTCATCCACGCCGGATACGACCCGGAGCCGGGCACCCTCATGGCAAGGCTCAACGTGCGGGGAAGCGAGCTGACCCGCCAGCTGTGCGCCAAGCTGGATATTCCCTACAAGCAAAACGGTGCCTTCGTTATCGCCTTCGATGAGGGTGACAAAAAGGTAGTAGAGAAGCTGTATCAATTCGGGCTGGAAAACAAAGTCCCCGATATCGAAATCATCTCCGGCGAAAAGGCCCGGGAGTTGGAGCCCCGCCTTTCCGGGGAGGTAATCTGTGCCCTAAATGTCCCCGGTGCGGCCATTATTTCCCCCTGGGAATTTGCCGTGGCCTTGGCGGAAACTGCGGCCAGAAACGGCGTGACATTCAAGCTGGGCGCGGAAGTGACGGGCATAAAGGCCATCGACGGCGGCTATAGCGTAGCCACAACCCAAGGGGAATACAAAGCCAAGGCTGTGGTCAACGCCGCCGGGCTCTACGCCGCCCAGGTGCATGGCTTTTTGCAAAAGCCCGATTTCAAAATAATCCCCAGCCGGGGGCAGTATTATTTGCTGGACAAATCCGCAGGAAATACGGTAAAGCGCACCATTTTCCAATGCCCCAACGAATTGGGCAAGGGCATCATGATTTCCCCCACGGTCCACGGCAATTTGCTGGTGGGCCCCAGCAGTGAAAATGTGGATTGCCCCGGCGACGCCGCCACCAACGCCCAAACCTTGGCCCATGTATGGAAAACCGCGGCGAAATCCATCCCCGGCTTGAACATGCGCGAAAACATCCGCAACTTTGCCGGGGTGCGGGCCAACGCCGATGTGGATGATTTTATCATCCGGGAAGCCGCGAAGGGCTTCTTCGACCTGGCCGGGATAAAATCCCCCGGGCTTTCCGCCGCGCCCGCCATTGCCGAGGAGCTGGTGCGTTTAATGCAAGCCTCCGGCAACGCGCTGGCCGAAAAAGCGGCCTTCACAGACCGGCGGGAGGTTGTCCGCTTCCGGTACCTAGACGCCGAAGCCCGGGCGAAAATCATCGCCGAAAATCCCGCCTACGGGCGCATCGTGTGCCGTTGCGAAAGCATCACCGAAGGGGAAATCCTGGACGCCTTCGATTCCCCCATCCCCCCCACCACCGTAGACGGCATCAAGCGCAGGTGCCACGCCGGCATGGGGCGTTGCCAGGGGGGCTTCTGCTCGCCACGCATCATTGATTTGATAGCCAAGAGGCATAACATCGCCCCGCTGGATGTGCTAAAGGACCGGGAGGGTTCGTATATCGTAACCGGAATTAAGGGGGTAGAAACGCCATGAAGTATGACGTAATCGTAGTGGGCGGCGGCCCGGCGGGGTTATTTTCCGCGGCGGCGGCCAAAGGCGCGGGGGCCCAGCGCGTGCTGGTGCTGGAGCGCGACAAAGTAACCGGCGGCATATTGAACCAGTGTATCCATAGCGGCTTCGGGTTGCATATGTTCAAGGAGGAATTGACCGGCCCTGAATACGCCGAGCGCGCCCTGGAAATGCTGACCAATACCGGAATTGAGATAAAAACCGACACCATGGTGCTTTCCATATCCGGGGAGCGCATCGTCACGGCCATCAACCCCAAGGACGGCTACATGGAGCTGGAAGCCAACGCCATCGTGCTGTGCATGGGATGCAGGGAGCGTACCGCCGGGGCCATTGGCTTGGCGGGGGACCGCCCGGCGGGGGTTTTCACCGCAGGAGCCGCCCAACGGCTCATTAATGTGGACGGCTACATGGTGGGGCGCAAGGTGTGCATTTTGGGCTCCGGGGATATCGGCCTGATTATGGCAAGGCGTATCGCCCTGGAGGGCGGAATCGTTCCGGCCGTATTCGAACTGATGCCCTATTCCGGCGGGCTCAAGCGCAACATCGCCCAGTGTCTGGATGATTATGGCATTCCCCTGTATCTTTCCCACACCGTGACGGCGGTGAAGGGCCGGGAGCGGGTGGAGGGCATATGGGTCTCCGAAGTGGGGCCGGATTTGAAGCCCATCCCCGGTACGGAAAAGCTGTGGGAATGCGACACATTGTTGCTTTCCGTGGGCTTGATTCCCGAGAACGAGCTCTCCCGGGACGCGAATATCGAGATGGACCCGCGCACCGCAGGCCCCCTGGTTTTCGAAAACCGGGAAACGGGCATCCCCGGCATTTTCGCCGCAGGAAACGTGGTACATGTCCATGATTTGGTGGATTTCGCCTCCGCCGAGGCCCTGATTGCCGGTAGGGCGGCGGCTTTGTTCACCTCCTCTGACGCTTCCGAAAAGACCGTTGCCGTACAGGCGGGGGAGGGCGTTTCCTATACCGTGCCGCAGAAAATCCGCCCGGCGCGCATAGAGGGCGCGGTAAATATCCCCGGCGTGGACATGGATAAGAAATGCGATATCTTCTTCCGCATCCGTTCCCGGTACGACAATGCCGTAATCGAAATCGACAACGGCACGGAAGTGATGCAGTTGCCCCGGGGCCACATGACCCCCGGCGAGATGGAACGGGTCAGCGTGGCGCAAAATTTCCTGCAAAATACCGACGGCATAACCATAAAGGTGGTGGAGAAATGAGCGAATTTACCGAATTTACTTGCGTTGTGTGCCCGTGGGGGTGCCTGCTCGAAATCCAGGGCGATAAGATAAGCGGCTATTCCTGCAACCGGGGGCTGAAATACGCGAAAAGCGAGCAGACCGACCCCAGGCGTTCTATTTCCGGCAGTGTGCGCATCGTAGGAGCCGTGAACAACGCCCTCCCGGTAAAGACGAGCGCGCCGCTACCCAAGGATAAACTGCTGGACGCGGCACGGCTTCTCTACAGCGTTACGGTAAAGCCGCCCGTGAAGACCGGTGATATCATTGTCCCCGATATACTGGGGCTGGGGATACATTTCGTCGCCTCCCTTTCTATGGAAGCGGAGAAATAATCGTCCCGCCGCCCACCACCATGTCCCCGTCGTACAGCACCACGGCCTGGCCGGGGGTGATGGCCCGCTGGGGCTGGTCAAATTCAATATGTAGCGTATCATCGCCAACCTGCCGCACCGTTGCGCACTGGGGCGTGTGGCTGTAGCGGATTTTCGCGGTCACGCGCAAAGGGGCGGGAAGGGCATCAAAGGGGATGAGATTGATTTCGTTGGCGGTGAGGGCGCGGGAGAAAAGCTGTTCATTTGTGCCCAGCACCACCGTGTTGCTTTCCCCGTCCAAGGCGCGAACATATAAGGGGTGCGGCGCGGAAATTTGCAACCCCTTGCGCTGGCCGATGGTATAGTGAATCAGCCCCCGGTGCCGGCCCAAAACCCGGCCTTCGGCGTCGATGAAATCCCCGGGGGCGGCGTTGCCAATCACCCGCGTATAATCCCCGTCCGGCGCGAAGCAGATGTCTTGCGAATCGCGCTTTTTTGCGTTGCCTAGCCCGGCTTGGGCGGCCAGTTCCCGTGCCGCTTCCTTGGTCAGCGTGCCCAGCGGGAACAAGGTACGGGCGAGCTGTTGCTGGGTCATGGCATAGAGGACGTAGCTCTGGTCCTTGGTTTCGTCCAGTCCTTTTTTCAAAAGCCAGCGTCCGTTTTCGTGCGTAATGCGGGCATAATGCCCCGTGGCGATGAAATCCTGCCCCAGTTCAGCCGCCCGGTGCAGGAATTTTTCGAATTTTACGAAGCGGTTGCAGTCGATGCAGGGGTTGGGGGTAATCCCCCGCCGGTAGGATAGGGCAAAGCGCGCCACTACCCGCTCCTGGAAGGCTTGCGTGAAATTGAAAACATAAAAAGGCAACCCCAGCCTTTGCGCCACGGCGCGGGCGTCCTCCGCGTCCTCCAGGGTACAACAGCCCCGGTGCGCACGTGGGGGCGGGGCTCCCCCCCCGCCCTCCGCGTCGAACAATTTCATCATGGCCCCGGTGCATTCGTAGCCATTTTGCTGTAATAAAACAGCGGCAACGGAGGAATCCACGCCGCCGCTCATGGCAATCAGTACCTTCCCGGGGCTACTTCCAGTAGTCAAATTCATGCTCATATAACTGTACCGTGTCGTTTTCCTCGATGCCCAGCTCCTCCAGCTTGTCGATGATGCCCTTCTCCCGCAGGAAACGCTGGAAGAAGGCGAAGCCGCGTTCGTCGGCCAGGTTGGTATAGCCCAGCATCCGCTCGATGCCGGGGCCCTCCACCCGGAAGATGCCGCTTTCACTGTCCTTTTCCACCGTGATAAAATCCCCGCGCCGCTCCGGCTCGAAGTAAGTCTCGTAGTCCGGCTCGTAATGAGCAATGGGGGGCAACCCGGCCAAGGCATTGGCCACACCCCGCACAAGCTCGGGCATTCCCTGGCCTGTCGCGCCGGAAATGGCAAAGCAAAGCCAGCCCCTGGCGGCGGCATATTGTTGCAACTCCTCCATGTGAACCGGGTCGATGGGCAGGTCGATTTTGTTGGCTACCAAAATTTGAGGCCGCTCCAGCAAGGCGGGGTTGAATTGCGCCAGCTCGGCGTTGATTTTCTCCACGGCCTGTACCGGGGTCAGCTCATCGTCCTCCAGCCGTGCTGCGTCCACCACATGAAGCAACAGCCGCGTCCGCTCGATGTGGCGCAGAAAATCGAAGCCCAGACCCACCCCCTGGCTCGCCCCCTCGATGAGGCCGGGGATGTCCGCCAGCACAAATTCCGTTGCATATGACGCACCATCGCGAATTGATTGGGTATAGTCCAGCCGCACCACGCCCAAATTCGGGGCCAAAGTGGTGAACTGATAATCCGCAATCTTGGGCTTGGCGGCGGTAACGCGGGAAAGCAAGGTGGACTTGCCCGCGTTGGGGAAGCCGATAATCCCCGCGTCGGCGATGAGCTTCAGCTCCAGCGTCACCTTGTATTCCTTCCCCGGTCTGCCGTCCTCGCAAAACTTGGGTGCCTGGCGGCTGGGGGTGGCGAAATGCTGGTTGCCCCGGCCGCCGCGCCCCCCCTTGGCCAGCACGCGCCGCTCGCCGGGGGCGTTCAAATCCGCCATCACCATGCCTTTTTCGCCATCTTCGCTGTCCCAGCCGTAGCGCACCAGCGTCCCCACGGGAACCTTCAGCACCAGGTCCGCGCCGTTCTTGCCGGAGCAATTGCTTCCCCCGCCATTGCTCCCCGGCTGAGCCGCGAACTTTTTTTTGTACCGGAAATCCATCAGCGTATTAATGCCCGTATCCGCCACAAAGATAATGTCGCCGCCCCGGCCGCCGTCGCCGCCGTTGGGGCCGCCGTTGGGGACGTATTTCTCCCGCCGGAAGCTGATATGCCCGTGGCCCCCCGCGCCGGAGGTTATGGTAATTCGCACATGGTCAATGAACAAGGTGAAGCTCCTTTCACACGTTAAAGCGCACTAAAATTACGTCCCCGTCCTGCACAATGTATTCCTTTCCCTCTATGCGCACGGTGCCCTGCTCCTTGGCGGCGGTATAACTTCCCGCCGCCATCAAATCATCGTAGGCCACCACCTCGGCACGGATAAAGCCCCGTTCAAGGTCGCTGTGGATTTTCCCGGCGGCCTGGGGGGCCTTGCTGTTTTGGCGCACGGTCCATGCCCGCACCTCCTTGGGCCCGGCGGTGAGAAAGCTGATAAGACCCAGCAGTTTATACCCGGCGGTGATGAGCCTGTCCAGCCCGTTGTGCTGTAGACCCATATCCGTAAGAAATTCCTCTTTTTCCTCTGTGCCCAGCAAAGCAATTTCCGCCTCCAGCTTGGCGCAGGAGATGAACAATGCAAAGCCCTCGTTCTTGGCGAAGGCTTCCAGCGCGGCCAGCTTCTCGTCCCCGCCTTCCAGCATTTCCTCGGAAATGTTGGCGGCGTATAGCACGGGCTTGGCGGTGATGAGGGAGAAGGAATGGGCCAGCTTTTCGTCCTCCGGGTCGCTCCAGGATAACGTGCGCACGGGCTGTCCGTCTTCCAGCGCGGCTTTTATTTTCGCCAGCACATCCGCTTCCCGCTGGAAAGCCTTATCCGTACGGGCCACCTTCTCCACCCGGATGGCCCGTCGCTCAATCATTTCCAAATCGGCGAAGATGAGCTCCAAGTCAATGGTCTCGATGTCCCGAAGGGGGTCGATGCCGTCATAGACATGGGGTACGTTCTCATCCTCGAAAAGCCGCACCACATGAACCAGCGCGTCCACCTCCCGGATATGGCCCAAAAACTGGTTGCCCAGCCCCTCGCCCCGGGACGCGCCCCGCACCAGCCCGGCGATGTCCACCATTTCGATGGCGGTGGGCGTGACGACTTTGGGCTTGTACATTTCCGCCAGCCCCTCCAGCCGTTCATCCGGCACGGGAACCCGCCCCACATTGGGGTTCACCGTACTGAAGGGATAATTCGCGGCCTGCGCGCCGGTTTGCATAATTGCGTTAAACAGGGTGCTCTTGCCCGAATTGGGCAGACCCACGATACCAAGCTTCATTGAACATTTCCTTTCCTATGCAATTCGTGTATTTGCGTAAAATTGCCGTCCTGGTAAGTAATCATCAGTACACCGGCGTTTATCGTAAAGCCAAAAACCACATCCCCGTCCCCGTGGTTTAGCTTAATGCTGTCTTCAGACGCGGCTTCCCATGTGAAATGTTGCGCAGCGTCGGCCGCGCCATCAAATATAATCCGTCCCGTGCCGTCGGATAAAAATTCGAAAACCGTGGAGCCGCTTTCAAATTCGAAGCTGTGGCGGCTCCCTTCGTCCCAGATGCTTTCCTCGCGTAATAAATCCCATACGCCCACCAGCCCGTGCGCATCCCGTTCTCCCGATTGCCCGGCGCACGCGGATAAAATAATAAGCAGAAGCAATATAAATGTGAATTTCATACAGTCACCCCTTGCATTCGCCGCCCATTATATAAGATTTTGGCTTGAAATCAAATCAATAACCGCTATAATGAACCAAGGGCAAAAAAAAATGGTGATAAAACCACAATAGGAGCGAAAGATTATGGCGATAAAAATAAAAAAAGCCATCCTGCACATCCTGCGCGGCGACGGCCCGCCCTCCGTGTTCTCACACACAGAGCTGGACATAGAAAGCGAAACCTGCGAAACCTTCGTACTTAAACATGTCAAAAAACTCATCAACAATCCCGCCACCCGCACGGCCTTGTTCAAGACGGATTCCGCGATATACAAATTAGTCGGCGATTATCAAAACGGTACCACCTATTTCAAGGAAACCAGCGTTTTAACCGCGCAAAAGCTGGAAGAACTCATGGTGCGTTTCAAAAAACTCCCCCCCTGCGATTTGCTTATAGCCCACGTGGCAAACAAAGGCACGGAATACCTCGCCATATTAAAATTAGGCTATCAGGAAGTCTACGCCCACCGCTCAAAGGACGCGGACAATCAGCTCACCAAGTACACCGCCCTCCCTTTTTCCAGCGGCAAGGTAGAGCACGCCTGTCTTATCGGTTTGGACGGCGCGGCCATGCCCATCCATTTAATAGAGAAGCCGGAAGTGCTCGAAGGCACTAATACACTGTATTTCTCCGAGCTTTTTCTCGAATGTGAATCCTCCCCCTCCAAGAAAGAGCAAGCCCAGCTCATCAACGAGATAAACAACGAATTTGTCCAGGAATACTACGAAAACAACCCCAAAATCACCGCCCGCATCCGCACCGCGCTGGTGGCCGAAGCCGAAGCCGAGGAGGGCTTCGTTTCCATAGACAATGTAGCCGCCACGGTTTTCACAGAAAACGAGGAGGAAAAGACCCAATATGTCAGCACCCTGCGGGACGCGGGCATCGTTGCCGACTTGCCCCTGGGCGAGCGCGTGGTACGCTCCCAATTCGCCACCCAGCGCATCAAGGGCGACAACGGCATCGAAATCAAGTTCCCCGCCCCCCTCGCCGCCGACGAGGACGAACTGGAAATCACCCCCCACCCAGATGGCACCGTGACAGTGGTGATTAAACGACTGCGGATGGTGTAGTACCAAAACCTGTACCGCGACATCGCAAAGCGCACCCAAGGGGATATTTGCATAGGTGCTTCTTTTGGCGATAGCTAATTCAATAAATTTTCTGCGAATGAAATATTATTATTGACTGTGATAGTGGTTGGATGTTCTACGCCCAATACCTTTTCACAGATTGCTAAAGCCTTGTGATACCATTCCAGTGCCTTTGGGTAATTTCCCTGACGGGAATACACACCCGCAATATTATTATAGGATGTGGCGGTGGATGGATGTTCTAATCCCAATACCTTTTCACGGATTACTAAAGCCTTGTGATACCATTCCAGTGCCTTGGGGTAATCTCCCTGACGGGAATACACTAACGCAATATTATTATAAGTTGTAGCGGTGGATGGATGCTCTAAGCCCAATACCTTTTCATAGATTACTAAAGCCTTGTGATACCATTCCAGTGCCTTTGGGTAATCTCCCTGACTGGAATACACACTCGCTATATTATTATAGGTTGTAGCGGTGGATGGATGTTCTAAGCCCAACACCTTTTCATAGATTACTAAAGCCTTGTGATACCATTCCAGTGCCTTTGGGTAATCGCCCTGACGGGAATACACATCCGCAATATTATTATATGTTGTGGCGGTGGATGGATGTTCTAAGCCCAATACCTTTTCACGGATTACTAAAGCCTTGTGAAACCATTCCAGTGCCTTTGGGTAATCGCCCTGACGGGAATACACATCCGCAATATTATTATATGTTGTGGCGGTGGATGGATGTTCTAAGCCCAACACCTTTTCACGGATTACTAAAGCCTTGTGAAACCATTCCAGTGCCTTTGGGTAATCTCCCTGACGGGAATACACGAACGCAATATTATTATAGGTTGTAGCGGTGGATGGATGCTCTAAGCCCAATACCTTTTCACTGATTACTAAAGCCTTGTGAAACCATTCCAGTGCCTTTGGGTAATCTCCCTGACGGGAATACACACCTGCAATATTATTATAGGTTGCGGCGGTGTCTGGATGTTCTAAGCCCAATACCTTTTCACTGATTACTAAAGCCTTGTGAAACCATTCCAGTGCCTTTGGGTAATCACTTTTGCTCTCTAAAACCGTTGCTATTTTATAGCTAATGTCATGTGCATCGTTTTCATATTTGTGCAAAAGCCTATCAAAGACACTATTAAAATGGTTGAGTTCCGTGTAGTGTAAAAGGCGCAAATCCCGGTTCATATTTAATAAATTAACTACAAGCTCAAAGGCTTCAAAGCTTTCGTCATCGTTGTCATACATACTCTTATAATATTCCAACAATTTTTTATTCGCTTTGGTATACTCGTATTCTACAACGTCACGTTCTTGCATGACAGGCGCGTTATCCACCGTTTCTAGTATGAAATTAATTCTAAAGCGTACAAATGAATTAAAATCCGGCGCGTTGCGCGCTAGTTTTGTGCGGAAATATAAGGGCATCATAAAAACGATGGCACATGGCATATCTGCTAAAATATCTCTGGATAAATTTAGGATTTGAAAAAATTCCGCCTCCGGCAGTTGCGCAACGGCCATATTAAAATTAACCAAGAAAAGCACCTTCGTTTTTTCATCCACCCTTGAACGCAAAAATCCAGATGAAAAAATAAAATCATTTCCAACATCATAAAAGTCGATGGTCTTTGTTTCACTTTCATCGAATCTATCACTCAAATCCCTAACGATTTCACGCTGATATGCCATAGAATCGCAAACAACGAAAAAAAAGGCATTGCCTTTATTCAAGCACAGCCTTTTATATAGTCGCTCAAAGCTTGCTTTATTCGTTTCCATTTTTCAACACAGATTCATGCTTGGTGAGGTAGTCGCGAATCATAGGGTGCAAATCAACCCATCGGTCGCCATTATATTCAAATACCGCACCAACAAACAATAATTCGGTCAAATCTTTATCATTCTCTGGGGAATGGTTCTCATGATAATAAAGAGTTCGCAATATATTTTTTGACCTTTTCATGTCAATTCGCAGATACCGCTCCGAAGCAAAATCCTTAACTACCGTATCAACGGACATCATGTCAATTTTTTCCTTATTATTCATCAGGGCTTCAAAAGCACTGTTTTCAATTATATAACTGACGTCGCGCAAGTTACCGCCTGATTTAGTTATAATATACCCCAGTACGCCCTCTTCAAAAAACGATTCATCGACCCTCTTCAAAACTAATTTTTCAACTATAGTAATACCTTCGTCGTAAGGCTTATTTTTTTTAGGGCAATCTTGCATAATTTCGTGCGTTTTTATCATGGGCATGACATCTGGTTTTGAAAAATGGTTGACAAAAATCGCCGCATCCGAAGAACGGAAAAGATTAAGCGGGCAGGAAATGATTAAATGCGTGGCAATGGAAGTTATGGACATTATATCATCGACAAACAGCTTGCGAACCGCTTCAGCTCTGCATTTTTCCAATTCATCTATGATGATGACCATGTTATTAACAATCGGTTTGTCTTTGTTAATTTCTTTTAATAATTCATTGACCGCCGTCGCAATAGTCAACATATGAGGCTTAAGCTCATGCCGGAGCGTTTCCTTCATATCCGAACCTGCTTTAAAAGAAGCATTTAGTTTAAGTGCAGACTTAAAAATCCCTAAAAACGATACACCTGCCTTTGCTTCAGCCGCAATACCTGCCTTGCTTTCTGTTGTTACTATTTGCTCAGTGGTTTTTGTACTTAGTGCTGCTTGAAATGATTCCAATAAATTTTCATTGATGGATATATTGTTTTCGTCTGCATAAACCGCCAACCGTTCTACAATATTTATCATGATATCAATATAGGTAAATGTGAAGAAGTCCAAATCCTCTTTTGCATTAATTATGATATAAGGCGTTTGTACTTCTTGGAGTTTTTCGGTTAGCATATAAAGTTCAGTTGATTTACCGCATCCTGTATGTCCTATCATGAGTTGATGAACGTGTCGTTTTTTTTCACCAATTCGGATTCGGTTAAAAAGGGAGGCGTGCATTTCGTAAGACCGACCATTTCTAATTTCTGCTGTTTCCTGATAAAAATGCTTTTCCTCCAATGTCAATGGCGACGGGCGAAAACGGTTGTATACATCTTCTAAGGTACTTGCTTTTTTCGTCATCTCAGCACTTCCCACAAATAATCTATTGTTCATTATACCGTATGTATATGCATTGTAAACATTTTTTTCCACGCATATCCCCCCCTTTCCGCTCATAGGATATTGTACCGATACAATCCCGCGCTCCTGCGGGGCATCGGACACTATCATATGAAGGAAGGGAGATTTTTATGGACTACCAAAACCTGTACCGCGACATCGCGGAGCGCACCCAAGGGGATATTTACATAGGGGTGGTGGGCCCCGTGCGCACGGGCAAATCCACGTTTATCAAGCGTTTTATGGACTTGCTGGTGATTCCCAACATCGAAAACGAGTTCGGCAAGGAGCGGGCGAAGGACGAACTGCCCCAGAGTGCGGCGGGCAAGACCATCATGACCACCGAGCCGAAATTCGTCCCCAACGAGGCCGTGGAAATCAAGCTCGACGACGTGGCCGCCTTCAAGGTGCGCATGATTGACTGCGTGGGCTACCTGGTGCCGGGGGCCACGGGCCACATGGACGGCGAAAGCGAGTTGCCGCGCATGGTCAGCACGCCGTGGGCCGAGGATAAAATCCCCTTCGCCGAAGCGGCGGAAATGGGCACGAAAAAAGTCATCAACGACCATTCCACCATCGGCGTGGTGGTGACTACCGACGGAAGCATCGCCGAAATCCCCCGGGAGGACTACATCGAAGCCGAAGAGCGGGTCATCCGCGAGCTGAAGCATATCAACAAGCCCTTTGTCCTTCTCCTCAACTCAAAGAACCCCTTCTCCCCCGAAACGGAAAAGCTTCGCGACGACCTGGCCGAACGCCACGGCGCGCCGGTAGTGGCCATCAACGCCGCCCAGCTCAAAATGGAGGACATCCACGGCATCATCGAAAAAATCCTCTACGAATTTCCCATCAAGGAAATCCGCATCAATTATCCCAGGTGGATTGAGCCCCTGTCCCTGGACCACTGGCTCAAGCAGAGCTTTATCAAGTCCGTCAAGGAAATGGTGACAGGTATCGGAAAGCTACGCGAAATCCGCGACCACGTGCCCCTCCTGGAAGCCAACGAGCACGTGAAAAAAGCCTTCCTGGAGCGCATCGCCCTGGGCGAGGGCACGGCCCACATCGAGCTCTCCGTAGACGACGGCCTCTTCTACCGCATCCTCTCCGAGACCACGGGCATGGACATCGCCGGCGAATATCAGCTTATCGCCACCATAAAAGTCCTTGCCGAGGCCAAGCGCGAATACGACAAAATCAAATACGCCCTGGAAGAAGTACGCAACAAGGGCTACGGCATCGTCACCCCCGCCACCGACGAAATGAAGCTCGAACCCCCCGTCCTGGTCAAACACGGCGCGAAATACGGCGTGAAAATCAAGGCCAGCGCACCGAGTATACATCTGATAAAAGCCGATATTGAAACCGAAATCTCACCCTTGGTGGGCAGTGAAAAGCAAAGTGAGGACCTCATCACCTACATCAACGAGGAGATGCACGAGGACCCATCACGTATTTGGGAATTGAATATGTTTGGCAAGTCTATGCACGACATGGTGCGGGATGGCTTGCAAAACAAACTATTCAGGATGCCCGAAACAGCCCAGATGAAGTTTCAGGAAACCCTGCAGAAGATTATCAATGAAGGTTCCGGCGGGCTAATTTGCATTATGCTGTGACGGGCTAATATTTGTATTGACCGATTCCCTCCGTGACTATATGATGTAGCCGAATATAATAAAAACTGACCGCCATGACTTGCTCAATATCTACAAGCCTACGTCAGCCGCTCCTAGCGCACACCTCCGGTGCGCGTCGTCACGCCTTCCTTGTCTTGCAGACACTGAGCTTCGTCCTGTCAGCCAGTTTTCATTATATTCGGCTATATCTACACAATTTGCCACGGAGGGAACGCATGGAAAGTTCATCGGAAACGCGCCAGGGCATCAACGCCCGGCATAGGGAAAAGGGTGTGCGCATCATCGACCCCGCCACAACCTACATAGATGAAGATGTTGAAATTGCCGGGGGTGTGGTGATTTATCCCGGCGCGATATTGGAAGGCGCGTGCAAAATCGAAGCGGATGCCTTCATCGGCCCCGGCGCGCACCTTACGGATACGCAGGTGGGCCCGCGGGCGCGCATTTTATCCTACAGTGTGCTCACCCAAGCCCGTGTGGGCGCGGAAACACAAATCGGCCCCTTCGCCTACCTGCGCCCCGGCGCGGCCATCGGCGAAAAGTGCCGTATCGGCAACTTTGTGGAGGTGAAGAACGCCTCTGTCGGCGACAATACCAACGCGGCGCATTTGGCCTACATCGGCGACGCGACGGTGGGAAGCAAGGTAAACATCGGATGTGGCGCGATTACCGCCAATTATGACGGCAGGACAAAATCCCGCACGGTGATAGGCGACAATGTCTTCGTAGGAAGCAACGCGAATCTCATTGCCCCGCTGGAAATTGGGGCGGGTGCCTTTGTCGCCGCCGGGTCTACCATTCATAAATCCATGCCCCCGGATAGCTTGGGCATTGCCCGCGCCCGGCAGGAAATCAAGCCCGACTGGGAAAATGACCCCCGCAAAAATGCAAAAAATTAATCTTTTCCCGCCTTGGATGCAACAGCTGAAACGCCGCCAAAAGACCATGTATGTGCTTTTGGCGGCGCAGATTGCTGTTTTTTTATTGCTGGGCGGCGCGGTGGCGACTGCGCGAACCCTGGAAAGGCGGGCACTGCATCACTCGGCTGTGTTGGCGCAACAACTGGCGGAAGTGGACCGTGCCCCCATTTTGCTGGCGGAAGCCATTCGGGCGGCCCAGGATAACTACGCATTGACCGCGGCATTTATCGACGCGCATTTTCCCCTCACATTCAACCCCGATTGGCTGCTCATCATCATAGAATCTGTGCCGGACAATATATATTTGGAATCCTTTGATTTTTCCGGGGGCACCATAACCCTGACCGCCACCGCCAAAAACCTCTACGATATCGGCCTTCACCAGCAATGGCTACAGGAAATAGAATACTTCAGCCCCGTTTTGCTGGGCTCCATCAACCGGCTGGAGGACGGGTACCTGCGCTACGAATTGCGCATTGGGGTTTTCCCGTGAACAACCAGCGGGGCTTCTCCTACATCGAAATCCTCATCGCGCTGGCTGTTTTTGCCATCGCCTTGGTAGCGATTTTACCCGTCCTCTCCCAAGCCAGCCGCAATTTATCCTACGCCCAAAATACCTACATCGCCCACCTGCGCGCCCAAAGCCTCATGCTCACCATCCGCGACACGTTAGCCGCCAACGCCGACCCCGAGCCCGTCACCCGGGATTTCCCCTTCACCGTCTGGCTCATCGGCGGGACAGCGGGCGACCGAAGCTTTTCCACCCCCGGCGCACCCCCCGCCCACGTCGATGTCTCCGGCTTCGCATACTTTGGCAACCGCACCCTTATCCTCGTCACCGTCTGGAACGAGCACGGCAACAAAGCCGGACAGGCTATGGGCTTTGTGTGACCTATGATTGACACAATTTTTTTTCTTTGCTATAGTTTTGCCGTCTGCTAATGTAGCTCAGTCGATAGAGCAATTGATTCGTAATCAATAGGTCGGGGGTTTGAGTCCCCCCATTAGCTTCTTTCCTTTTGTGTCTACTGCTTATTACAACGTCACCGCTGACTGGTTGCTTGGACTTACGGATGTCGCTTCGCCGTTACTTTATGAGGTTAGTTAATTAGGGGGTTTCTTTATGTACAAACCAGAAGATGATGACGCAAATGCTGGTATGGAACTCACAGCTCACTTGCAAAATCTAGTCGATGTTTTTGGTTCAGCAGAAGAACTAAGCGAAGCCACAATTAATTCTAAATCTGCCAGTGACTTCGACAAAGCCGTTTCTAAAAAAAAGCAAGAAAAATTAAATCAATAAACTATCCATTTAGCACCCTGTAATATCCACCCTATAATCAGCCTATAATAAAGGAGAGAACGTCGGTAAACGCTCTCTCCGGTTCGGTCACAACTGCTCCGGCGGTGTTGACTGGACTCCTAATCATTTGTGATTAAGTGTCGAAAATAAGCCTAACCTTTGCCGGGGGGCTTATTTTTTTGTGTTCCTCGATGATTTCCAAGTAGCGTATACAAGTAGAACGGTAAGAATCAAAAATAGCAATTCAAACCAAGTCAACGGAATCTCAATCATGGCTGTTCTCCTTTCCGAAGCCCAGCCGGAACACCGCCCACAGCGGTTGCTTGGTGAATATTATAGCCGAATAAAACGGGAACGGGCCGCCACAGCACAGTACAGCATCCGCCATGCTACGTCAGCCGTTCCTAGCGCACCCCCCGGTGCGCGTCGTCACGACTTCCTTGCCTTGCGGACACTGTACTGCACTGTGGCGGCCCGTTCCCGCTTTATTCGGCTATATACCGGTTCCGTGCTTTTCGTACAATCTTTCCGCGCTGTCAAGCCCGCCGCCGGGCGGCCCGTTCCCGTTTTATTCGGCTATAATTTTCATCCCGCTATATATCCCGCACAAAAAAGCACCCCTTCCCGGTAGCGGTACCGGGAGGGGGTGCTTTTGGATTTTGGGTGTGGTTTTACTTATTATCCACGCTGGCCATGTGGCAAATGAGGTCAATGAGTTTGCAGGAATAGCCCCATTCGTTGTCGTACCAGGATACGAGCTTTACGAAGTGGTCGTTCAGGCTGATGCCCGCGCCGGCATCGAACACGCTGGTGCAGGACTCGCCGATAAAGTCTGTGGAGACGACGGCGTCCTCGGTGTAGGCCAGGATGCCCTTCATGGGGCCGGCGGCGGCGGCTTTTACAGCGGTCTTGATGGCTTCATAGGAAGCGGGCTTGTTCAGGCGCACGGTGAGGTCCACCACGGATACGTTGGAGGTGGGGATGCGGAAGGCCATGCCCGTAAGCTTGCCTTTGAGCTCGGGGATTACCAGGCCCACGGCCTTGGCGGCACCGGTAGAGGAGGGGATGATATTGATGCTGGCCGCACGGCCCCCGCGCCAGTCCTTGCGGGAGGAGCCGTCTACGGTAAGCTGGGTGGCTGTGGTGGCGTGTACCGTGGTCATCAGTCCTTCGGTGATGCCGAAATTGTCGTTGATAACCTTGGCTAGGGGGGCCAGGCAGTTGGTGGTGCAGGACGCGTTGGAAACGATGTGCATGTCCTTGGTGTATTTCTCTTGATTTACGCCCATGACGAAGGTGGGGGTATCGGAATCCTTGGCCGGGGCGGAGAAGATGACTTTCTTCGCGCCGCCCTTGAGATATACCTGGGAAAGCTCCTGGGTGTGGAAAATGCCTGTGCACTCGGCCACGTATTCCACGCCGGCTTCCTTGGCCCAGGCGATTTCGGCGGGGTCGCGCTTGTCGTATACGTAAATCGGGCGACCATTGACCACCAGTTTACCGTCCTTGACTTCCGCGGTGCCCTTGAAGCGGCCGTGGACTGAATCGTAATTGAGCATGTACGCCATGTATTCCAGGTCGAGGAAGGGGTCGTTGATGGCGACTACCTGTACGTCATCCCGGGTGAGGGAATAGCGTAGCGCAAGCCGTCCGATGCGGCCAAAACCGTTGATACCTACTTTTACCATAATTGCCTCCAGTTTCTAGCGAAATTCACTAGTATTTTTTTTCCAAATTAAGTATAGCACAAATGGCGGTGGATTTGACAACCCATCCGCGCAAAGTTACTATCACGGTGACAGTCATCCTATTTCAAGGGAGAGAAAAGCATGGCAAGCGAACAAGAAATTAGAAAGCAAATGTGCGAGGTGGGCAAACGTATGTACGCCCGCAACATGGCGGCGGCCAACGACGGCAATATTTCCGTCAAGCTGGGCGGCGGGGAATGGCTCTGCACCCCCACCTGCGTGTCGAAGGGCTTTATGACCCCGGAAATGATGTGCAAGGTAGACGCCCAGGGCAATGTGATTGACGCGTCGGGCGGGTACCGCCCCTCCTCGGAGACCCCCATGCACATGCGTTTATACACGAAACGGGATGATATCGGTGCCGTGGTACACGCCCATCCGGCCCATGCCACCGCCTTTGCCGTGGCGGGGATACCGCTGAATAAACCGATTATCCCGGAAGCGGTGATTTTCCTGGGGGATGTACCCATCGTGGAATATGGCACCCCCACCACAGACGAACTGCCCGACAATCTCATGAAATATGTACTGGACTACGACGCGGTGCTGTTGGAATCCCACGGCGCGCTGACCTGGGGCAGGGATTTGATTTCAGCGTACCATTTGATGGAATCCCTGGAATTTTACGCGGAGATGATGTATAAGGCGAAAATGCTGGGGGGCCCCAGGGAGCTTAGCCAAGGAAATGTACAACGCCTCCACGGACTGCGCAAACGCTTCGGCGTGGCAAAATAGGGAATGTCCGCCCCTCGCCGAAAAGGGTGGGCGGCGGTGTGGTTTTCGTTCGCTATGCTACGCCTGTGCTCCGCTGGTGTTGCTTCGCAACAATGCGCTACGCGGCGCACGCAATTCGCTCACCAAAACACACCGCCGCCCACCCTTTTCGGCGAGGGGCGGACATTTCCAAAAAAAACCGCCCCGGGATGCATCGGAGCGGTGGTGGCGACGGTGATGGAAAATATGTTCGTTATTTCCCGTTTTGAAATATGCGGCGGAGCTGTCTTTCGGTGAAGCCGTATTTTTTCGTCAGGTCCTTGTAGGTTAGTGTGGCAAATTCCTTTCGGGCCTCCTTTGCCAGACAGCCCAGGAAAACGGTGCGTTTGCTGGGGATGTACACCGTCGCGCCACCAAGAACGTCTACGATGGTGCATACGGCGTCGAAGCCGTATTCGTCCATAATGGCGTCGAAGGGGGTCATGATTTCCGAGGGGTGAAGGGTTGCGACATGGCGCAAAATGGCGTTGTTCATGGTGGGTTTTCCTCCTTTTGAATACAAACATACATTCGTTGATTGTGATTATATTCGATGCGTGTAATGTAGTCAAGCATTTTCACTTCGAACATATTTCCTGTATTTGACAGTCTTTCCAACAGGCGATAAAATGGCCGGAGATAAAGGAGGGATTGATATGCAATCAATTACCGTACGGCTCGACACCATTGATAAAGTCAAAAATCTGGTAGCCATTCTGGCACCCATTGAAGGGGACTTCGACCTTGTCTCCGACCGCTATGTGGTGGACGCAAAGTCAATTATGGGTATTTTCAGCTTAGATATCAGCAAGCCTCTGAGGCTGGACATGCACTGCCCGGAAGCGGCGGCGAAGGTCTTGCCCTTGCTGGAATCGTACAAAATTTAATAGCCGGAAGAAGGATGGGGGAACCCATCTTTTTTTTACGTACAAGGAGGAATCTCATGTCTGATACATGGAGTCTGAACGATATTTACACCGGGTTTGACGCCGAAGCCCTGGTTGCGGATTTTAACAAACTTTCGCCCATGGTGGATGAAATGAACAAGGCGGCGGCGGCCCTGGCGGATTTCAACGATGTAGAGAAGCTGGTGCGCCAGCTGGAAAGCTATACCGCGCTGTTGGACAAAATCGGGAGCTTTGCGTCCTTTAGCTTCTCCACGGACACATCCAACACCGACGCGGAAAAATACCTCTACCAAATGGATACCCTCAACGCGGAGACCAGCCGCACCCAGGTACGCCTGGCGGCTTTTTTGGCCAAGCTGAGCAAGACCGGGGACATTACAGAGCTGGCGGAAGCCCAGGGCATTGGTGAGTATGCGTATCAATTGAATTATATGGCCCAGCATTATGCCCATCTGATGAGCGAGGACGAGGAAACCCTGGCCGCGCAAATGGTCAACACCGGCTCCGGGGCATGGAACATGATGCAGGACAAGCTCATTTCCCACCTTACCTGTGAATACGCCGACCCGGCGAAAAACGGCGAGGTGCGCAGGATTTCCATAAACGAATGCCGTAACCTGGCCTACAGCCCCGACTATCGGGTACGCAAGGCCGCCTACGAGGCAGAGCTGGCTGCCTACCCCCAAATCGAGGAAGCCAGCGCGGCGGCCCTTTCGGCGATAAAGGGCGAGGTAAATCTGCTTTGCCGCCTGCGCCGTTTTGAGAACCCGCTGGACAAGACCCTTTTCACCAGTGCCATGACCCCCAAGACCTTAGGTGCCCTCATTGAAGCGATTAACAAGAACGCCCCCGCCTTCCGTGATTATATGAAGGCGAAGGCCGCGTATCTGGCCAAGAAGCAAGGCACGGAGTATACGAAGGGTCTGCCCTTCTATGAAATGTTCGCCCCGGTGGGGGAATCGGCGGGGGCGGCCTTCGATTATGACCGGGCGAAGCAGTTCGTTACCGACAATTTTGCCCGATTCTCCCCCGGCATGGCCAAGGTGGCGCAAGATGCCTTTGAGAAAAACTGGATTGACATCTACCCCCGGGACGGCAAGGTTTCGGGCGCGTTCTGCGGTGATATTTTCGCGATTAAGCAATTCAGGATTCTGCTGAATTACGGGAACAGCCTTTCCGACGCCATCACGCTGGCCCATGAGCTGGGGCATGGCTACCATTCCATGCAAATCATGCACGAGGGCATACTCAACACAAATTACCCCATGCCGCTGGCGGAGACGGCTTCCACCTTCTGTGAAACCATCGTCACCAACGCGGCCCTGGCGGAAATGAAGGACGACGAGAAATTACAGCTGCTGGAGAACAGCCTACAGGACGCAACCCAGGTTCTGCTGGACATTTACTCCCGCTTCCTGTTTGAGCAGCAGGTGTTTGAGGCGCGGCTGGACCATCCCCTTTCCCCCGAGGAATTGAAGGGCTTCATGCTGGAGGCCCAGCGGGCCGCCTACGGCGACGGGCTTGACCCGGACTTGCTACACCCCTATATGTGGGTGATTAAGCCCCATTATTACAGCGGCAGCATGAGCTATTACAACTTCCCATATGCTTTCGGGCATCTGCTGGCCAACGGGCTGTACCAAATTTATGAGAAAGACCCGGCCGCCTTCGGGGAGAAATACGACAAGTTTTTACGCGCCACGGGGAAAATGTCCATCAAGGACAGCTGCAAGATGCTGGGTGTGGACGTGGAGGACGCCGCCTTCTGGAACGGGGCCATTGACGTGATTAAGAAAAATATCGACGAGTTTAAACGAATCACTTTGTGAAGCAAAGTGTGAGCCACACGAATCACAACTCAAAGGGGTGGTAATAATGGGGACAACGGTGGAGCAGATATTAAACGAGCTGGAACGACCCGAAAATGAAGGTGAAATCAAGCATCTCGTTCACCTGAAAAACCTCCACAATTTAGACGAGCTGAAGCAAATTCGGGGTTTCGGCGGCTTCGTATCAAGAATGGTGCTTTCCTTCACACGGAAGCACATGGAGGCCTTCATGGCGCTGTCGGAATGCAAAACCGCCGCCGACATCACCGCCTTTAAGCAGACCAAGCATTTCCAAAAAATAAAATCGGCCCAGGTAGGCGGCGATATGGATTTGAAGGACTTGGCGGAGCTGTCAGATCTGGAGGAACTGAAGGAGTTAAAAAAGCTGTGAAAAACGGACAAATTCGTTTGCGCTACATCAAGGCCTCCGATATAGCGAACTACGAGCGGTGGACAACCACGGAAACCGAATGGTGGAATTGGGACGCGCCGTGGGAAGAGGACGATGATGACGACGAGTTTTTTGAACGGCAGAAATTCCTGCTAACCCAAGAGCCCCATTTTTACAGCAAGCTTGAAATTGAAACGGCCTCCGGCGAGCATATCGGATGGGTTTCCTGCTACGACATAGACTTTGAAGATGACGAAGTTACCGCCGTCGGCATGAATATACCTGCCATCGCCAACAGGGGGAAGGGCTACGGCGCAGGTGCGCTGACGGCCTATATGGGCACACTTGTTTAAAGAGGAAGACACCCTCTACACACAAACGTGGTCGGGCAACACTGCCATGCTCAGGCTCGCGGAAAAGCTTGGTTTTGCGGAGGTCAGGCGCATTGAGGGCATCCGCGAAGTGAGAGGGGAAAAATACGACGCACTCACCTTTGCGATGACGAAAGAGGATTTTAATAAACGCCAGAGGAGTTGACAATATGGCACTATATGATGCATGGAAGCGTATATCCCTAGACACACAAGGCCAGCCGGTGAAGCATGTGTGGGACGATTACATGGCCAAGGAAAAGGCCGTGTATACCCAGATTTTGAAGGACAAAACCAACCGCATTGAGGGGACGGTGGCCAAGCTGGCCGGGGAATTGCGGCTTTCCCCCATGCATGTGACGGCCTTTTTGGACGGCATCCACGAGGCGGTGGACGGCATTCCGAAGCCGCTGGACAATGTAACCGAAGAAACGGAAATCGCCTTCGATATCGACTTTGCCCGGTTGTACAAGCAAATGGTGGCCTACAAGGCCGAGGAATTATATTCCCTGCCCGAATGGGACCTTATCTTCACCCCCGAGGAGCAGAAGCAACTCTACACCGAGCAGAAAAAATCCCATACCGTGGTCCGCAACGACCCCAAGACCGGGCGCAACGACCCCTGCCCCTGCGACAGCGGCAAGAAGTTTAAAAAATGTTGCGGCGTGATTGCGGATTGATGCGTTTAGTTAAAGCCGACGAAAACGGAATCCAGCAAGCCGCCGGGGTCATCCGAAATGGCGGCTGTGTTGCCATGCCCACGGAGACGGTCTATGGCCTGGGGGCGGACGCCTTCAACCCGGAGGCGGTGCGGGCGGTGTACGCGGCGAAGGACAGACCGGGGGACAATCCGCTGATTTTGCATATCGCGGATAAAGTGCAACTGACGGACATTGCGGCGGACGTGCCGGATTACGCCTGGAAGCTGGCCGATGCCTTCTGGCCGGGGCCTTTGACGCTGGTGGTGCGCAAGAAAGCGGGGCTTCCCCCTTATGTGGGGGGGCACCCCGAGCGCGAAACGGACACAGCAGGGGTGCGGATGCCTTCCCACCCCGTGGCGTTGGCGGTGATAAGGGCCTCGGGCTGTATTGTGGCCGCGCCCAGTGCCAACAAGGCCGGAACCCCCAGCCCCACCTGTGCCGCCCATGTGGAAGACGATTACAGGGATTCGGCCCTGGCACCGGATATGTTGCTGGACGGCGGCCCCGTGGAAGTGGGAGTGGAGTCCACCGTGGTGGATGTGACGGGGGATGCCCCGGTGATTCTGCGTCCCGGGGCTGTAACCGCAGAAATGGCGGGGGAAGTTTTGGGGCAGGAAATTTCCGGGAGCGTTCCCTCCGGGAGCGTTCCCCGCGCCCCCGGCATGAAATACCGCCACTACGCGCCCAAGGCTACCATGACGCTGCTCTCCGGCCCGCCCAAGGCCGTAGCTTCCTATATCACCACGCAAATCGTCTCGGACATTGACGCCCACATCGGCGTATTGGCCAGCCCCGGGGTGCAAAACTATATTAACAGCAACTGGAACCTCATGTCCGTCCAGGGGGATTCGGTATATACCCCCATGGTCAGCGTGCTCACGCTGGGTGACGGCGGGGATTTGCCCGCAATCGCAAAGAATCTCTATGCCAACCTGCGCAAATTTGACGAACTGGGCGTGGATATTATTTTGGCGGAAGCCCTGCCCGAAACCGGCCTGGGCGCGGCCATTATGGACCGGATGAACAAGGCCGCCCAGGGAAGGCGCATACGTTTGGGCGTGGATGCATGATTCTCTTCGTGTGCACGGGCAATACCTGCCGAAGCCCCATGGCGGCGGTGCTGGCGATAAAAATGCTTGCGGAAGCGGGCATCGACTGCGCGGTGCAATCGGCGGGGGTCAGCGCGTCGCCGGAATGCGGTGCCAGCACCCACGCCATCCGGGTGATGGACGAGGAGGGCTGTGACTTGCTTTCCCATCGCTCCCAGCGGGTGACGGACGCGCTGTTGGCCGAGGCCAAACTCGTATTGACCATGACTAAAGGCCACCGTAGCGCGGTGCTTTTTTCTTGCCCCGGCGTGGGGGATAAAGTATTTACCCTTTATGAATATGCCGGGTACGGGAGGGATATCGGCGACCCCTTCGGCGGGGACTATAATATCTACCGCGCCTGTGCCACGCAAATTAAGGATTTATTGCAAGAATGCATAAAAAAACTAAAAAAGGGTGGGATTTGATGAGTAATCTTGAGGCAGTAATCGAGCAACGCTTGCACATCGCCAGGCATCCACTGGTAAAAAGTAAAATCACCATGCTGCGTGATAAGACCACGGGCAACCGGGAATTTCGCGATTTGGTGGACGAAATCACGTCTCTGCTGACCTACATCGCAACCCGCTATTTGCCCATCGTCCCCCAGCAAGTGGAAACCCCGGTAGGCACCGCCGACGGCTGGATGTGCGAGCAGAAATTCGGCATCGTGCCCATCTTGCGTGCGGGGCTGGGCATGGTGGAGAGCGTTTCGCGTTTGCTCCCCACGGCCAAAATCGGGCACATCGGCATGTACCGCAACCCCGACACCTTGCATCCGGTGGATTATTACTGCAAGCTTCCCCCCGAAATAGAAGAGCGGGAAATTCTGCTGGTGGACCCCTTGGTGGCGACGGGGTTGACGGCATCCCGGGGCATTGAGTACTTAAAGAAGGCGAAGGCAAAGCAAATCAAGCTACTTTGCTTGATAGCCGCGCCGGAGGGCATCAGACAAATATTGAGCCACCACCCCGACGTGGACATATACACCGGCGCATATGACGAGCAAGGGCTTAACGACCGGGGCTACATCGTGCCGGGCCTGGGTGACGCCGGCGACCGCATCTTCGGTACCCGTTAGTGTACCAACTCATCGTCAACCCCATCGCCGGGCGGGGGCGCAGTCCCCAGCGGCTGGCGTTGCTACAGCGGGAATTTGACGCCTTGGGAATGCCCTATGAAGTGTATGTGACCCAGTCGGTGATGGACGGGTACCGGAAGGCACGGGAAATATGTGAAGCCGACCCGGCGTGCCCCGGCATCATCGGCCTGGGCGGCGACGGCACCTTGCAGGAAATCGCTGACGGAATGCTGGCGGCTTTCCCACAGGGGCAAGTTATCGGCGTTCCGCTGGGTATTTTCCCGGCGGGGAGCGGAAATGATTATGTCATGTCTCTGCTGGGGGGCAAAAAAGCGGCCTTGGCGCGGTATATGAAGCAACGCATTCCCGCCGCCGCCGCCGAGTTTGCCTTGTCCATAAAGGAAAAACGCTTGAAGCGAGTGGATTTAATCACCGCCAACGGCGCGGCTTACATGAACATAGGTAATCTGGGGCTGGACGCCCGCATTGTGAACAACGCCCTGGCACTGAAGGAACGCTATGGCCGGTACGCCTATGTGGCGGCGGTGTACAAAAGCATCGCCCGCCACAGCAACGTGCCCCTCACCATAGCGGTGAACGGCGAGGTCATCGAGGATACCTTCACGCTGGTGGCCATTTGCAATGGGCGGTATTATGGCGGCGGCTTGCACATCGCCCCCATGGCGAAAATCGACGACGGCAAGCTGACGCTATGCTTGGTGCGCGGCATGACCCGCCCCAAAACCATGCTCATTTTCCCTTCCCTGATGATAGAACAGCATACCCGGCTGAAAACCGTCAGCTTCATCGAATGCGAGGAAGTGGAAATCACTCTGGGGCACAAGGCAAAGGAAAGCGAGGCCCTATGCCTGGACGGCAATCTCTACCCCCAGCGTCCAGGCCAAACCTTTCATTTTAAGGTGCGTCCCCAGGTTTTGGACGTTTTTGTGTGAGGCATTATTTCATCGCCAACCCGGATTTGCCCACCGATGAACGGGTTTTGCCTGTGCGGATTTTCGGCAGGGAATTTCACTTTGTCACCACCTCCGGGCTGTTCTCCTACGAAAAGCCGGACGCGGCGTCCCTCTTGCTACTGGAAGTGATACAATCCACCCAGCCGCCTTTGTCCGGTGCGTTGCTGGACTTGGGATGCGGCTACGGCTTGCTGGGCATCGTGCTGGCGAAGGCCCATGCCCGGGAGGATGCGCGCCTCACCCTAAGCGACACCAACGCCATCGCCTGTGCCTACGCCGAACGAAACGCGAAAAAAAACAACGTCAGCGCGAAAATAATCCATTCCGACGGATTCGCCGCTATGGAAACGCGCTTCCACGCCATTGTCCACAATCCCCCCATCCACGCGGGCAAGGACACCTTGTACCGCCTGTATGAAGAAGCCGCCACTAACCTGCATCCCGGCGGCGCGCTATATCTCGTCATCCAAAAAAAACACGGCGCGGAATCCACCCTCGCCTTTTTGAACCCACTATTCCATCAAGTAAAAATACTGTATAAGCGAAAGGGCTATTTTGTCCTGCGCTGTGAAGTAAGGGCGTGATTAAAATGCAATACCGTTTCGAGCATAAATATTTACTCAACCCCCAAATCGCGGAAACCCTGTACCGGCGGGCCGCCACCATAATGAAGCCCGACCCCCACGGCGACGAAAAGGGCGGCTATACCGTAAACAATATTTATCTGGATGACCGCCATGATTCCTTTTACCATGCCAAATTGCTTGGGCACCACAGCCGCGATAAGTACCGCGTGCGGTACTACAATTCCGATATATCCTACATACGGCTGGAGCGCAAACACAAGAAGGGCATTCTCATCCACAAGGAAACCCTGCCCATTACTCCCTGGCAAATGGGGCAAATCAAGGCCGGCGACCTCGATTTTACTTTGCTTCTGGACGACCCCCTGTGGAAAAAAGTCGCCACCATCCACCGTTTGCACGGCCTGTGCCCCACGGTGGCCTTCGCCTACCGCCGGGAGACCCTCATATACACCCCGGGCAATGTGCGGCTGACCTTCGACGGGCCCCTGTTCGACGCGGGGGAACGCGTACCCCTGCGCCCTACCACGCTGGCCCAGTCCTATGGACGCCGCGCCTACGAATTGTTATTGGAAATAAAATACACCGGATTTCTGCCGGAAATCGTACGAAGTCTTCTAAATGGACTCCCGCTGGTGCATACAGAGATGTCAAAGTACGGCGTAGCCCGCGAGCGGGGTTATATGTCGGTGTCACACAATTCCGGCTGGCGCATAGGATAATAAAGATGATAGCCCAATTTCATCTCCCCTCACATAGGAACCCCCCTTTCGCGGCAAAAAAAGGAGGCAAACGGGTAAAGGCGAATAGCGAAGGGCCGCGGTCAGCGTACCGGGCGTACATAGTGCACAAAGGAGAATGAATGTAGAGGCCCCGTTTCATTTGCGGGGCCTTATGTATTATAATGGGGCAAAAAAAGGAGCGTTCCCCATGACCCCAAAAGAAATCCTGTCCCACGTGGACCATACCTTGCTTGGCGTGACTGCCACGGGTGCCGAATTTATTCAGCTTTGTGACGAGGGTCTGCATTTCGGCGTGGCCTCGGTGTGCGTGCCGCCCTCCCGGGTGAAGCTGTGCGCAGACCATGTAGCGGGCAAGCTGGCGGTGTGTACCGTGGTGGGCTTCCCCAACGGCTACGCCGATTCCGAAGCCAAGGCCCGCGAAGTGGAAGTGGCCCTCCGCGCCGGTGCCGTGGAAATCGACATGGTCATCGACATCGGCAAGGCCAAGGAGGGGGACTTCGCCGCCGTCCTCGCGGACATAAAAAAGGTGCGCGCCGCCACGGGCACGCACATCTTGAAGGTGATTATCGAAACCGCGCTACTCACAGAGGCGGAAAAAATTAAACTATGCGAAGTGGTGGGCCAATCCGGCGCGGACTACATCAAGACCTCAACAGGCTTCGCCCAAGGCGGTGCCACCTTCGAGGACGTGGCCCTCCTGCGCAAGCACTCCCCCGCCCACGTAAAAGTCAAGGCCGCCGGGGGCATCGCTTCCATGGAGGACGCCCGGCGTTTCATCGAACTGGGCGCGGACAGGCTGGGGACGAGCCGCATCGTGAAAATCGTGCAGGGGCTGGAGGGTGCCGGGTACTAACGCAACCCCAAGAACGGCCCCGGATTGGTGTGCCGGTTGTTTTGCCGGACTTCGAAGTGCAGGTGCGGGCCGGTGGAATTGCCTGTGGAGCCCACCCGGCCGATAACCTGCCCCGCGAACACCTCCTGCCCTTCCCGTACCAAAATGGCCGACAGATGGGCGTACAAAGTGGACAGGCCGTTGCCGTGCTCAATGATAATCATGGTGCCGTAGCCGCCGTTCCAGCCGGTGGCGGCGCGGGACACAAAGCCATCCCGGGCGGCAACCACGTTCGCGCCCATTATGCCGCGCCCGGCAATGTCTATCCCCGAGTGGAACTGGGTCTGCCGGCGGTTGAAGGGATTGGGGCGGTTGCCGTAGGGGCTGGAAATATGCCAGAAGCCCGGCGTGGGCCAGTCCAGTGTGCCGCCGCTCAGGTTGGCTTGCATGGCCGCCAGTTGCCGTTGCCGCTCCCGTTCCTGCTCTGCACGGATGCGCTCCTCTTCCCGGGCGATTTGCTGGGCCATGGTGCGTTCCTGGGCTTGGTCGGCGGCCAGCATTTCTTCGAAGGTGGCGCGCTCGCCCAGCAGACGGTCATGGGTGGCTTCCCATTGCGCCAGGGCATCATCCAGCTCGGCTACGGTGCGCTCCAGGGAATGCATGAGGGATTCCAGCGTATTGCGTAACCGCGCTTCGTCCTCCACGCTGGCCAGGTAGCGGACTTCCGCGTCCTCCAGCCGTTGCAGCATTTGCTGGTCCTGCCTTGCGATTTGCGTCATCCATTCCATGCGCAGCATAAAATCCCGCACGCTGGTGGACTGCACCAGCACATCCAGCAAGCTGGGTTGCCCATGCTCGTGCAACGCCCGCAGTCGCTCATGGACGATAATCTGCTGGGTGTCGCGGTAGGCGCGGGCTTCCTCCAGGGTATTAATCGCCAGCTCGTACCGCTCCTCCACCAGGGCGATGTCATAATCCAGGATGGCCATATTTTCATACAACTGCATGATTTGCTCGTCCAGGGCCTCCATTTCCCGCTCGGCCTGGTTCAGCTCCCGCTGGGTGCGCTGAATCTCCACCCGGGTGCTGGCGATACTGCGTTGCAACGCCGTCCGGTTGTTGCGCAATTCCTGTAGATTCACCTGCGCCCCCAGCGACAACCCGGGCAAAATCACAACCAGCATCACCGCCAGCAGGAACATTCTTTTCAATAGTTGCTTCATATGTACCTCCTATTCACACCTTCAAATAACGCCGTACCGAAACCAAGGAGCCAATCAGCCCAATAATAATCCCAAGCCCCACGGCAAGGGGCATCACATACATAAAAATATCCTCGCCCGGCATAAAGGAAATGAAATTCAGCCAGGGGATACCCGCGAGGGTCGTCACCACGTGCTCGTAGCCAAAGCGGCTAAGCAAGGCCGGAATCAGCCCGCCGAAGAAGCCGATAAGTAGCCCCTCGATGATAAAGGGCCAACGGATAAACCAATCCGTGGCACCCACATATTTCATGATGCCGATTTCCACCTGCCGCGTACTGACGGTAATGCGAATTGTGTTCATTATCAGCACGATGGCAATGGCCGCGAGAATCAAAATCAGCACCAAGGAAGCCACCTGCACAATGTCGCGCACGGTAATCATAATTTCCGCCGCCGCGCTAAAGTCGCTGACATTGGCAATTTCCGGCATGTCCCACACGGTGCGAAGCACCGCGTCATGGTAGCGCAAATCCTGTAGCTCGATGATAAAGCCGTGGCGCAGGGGGTTGTCCATGCGCAGACTTTCAAACATGGCAAGGCCGCCCTCAAATTCCATTTCCTCAATCAGCACTTCCAACGCGTCGTAGCGGTTGACAAAAATGGTGTTGCGTACCTGGGGCATATCCCGAATGCGGGTGTGCAACGGGACAATATCCCCCGGCGGCAAATACTCGTCCACAAAAACAACAATGCTTAAATTATCTTCCAATTGCGATAAAAAAAAGTCGATGTTCGCCGCAAGCATGTAGAACAACGACACGATGAATATACAACTCGCCACGGTCAAAATCGAAGCGAAGCTCATAAGCCGGTTGACAATCAAACTGCGGAAGGCTTCCTTGAGGAAGTGCCGCAGGGTACGGGGCTTCATCGCCGTAGCCCCCCTTCATATTCGGGCTGGTCCTCCACGTACCCGCCCTCGGCGTCACGCACAAGCTGGCCGTTGCTTAGGGCGATGACCCGCTTCTGCATGGCGTCCACAATATCATGGGCGTGGGTGGCCATCACAATGGTGGTGCCCAAATCGTTGATGTCCTCCAAAAGGGTCATGATTTCCCAGGCGGTGTCCGGGTCCAGGTTCCCCGTGGGCTCGTCAGCCACCAGAAGCGGCGGGCGGTTGACAATGGCCCGCGCCAACGCCGTGCGTTGCTGTTCCCCGCCGGAAAGCTGGTTGGGATAGGCTTTCGCCTTTTTGGAAAGCCCCACCAGATTCAATACCTGGGGCACAGCACGGCGGATTTCCCTGGGGGTGGCCTCCACGATTTTCATGGCGAAGGCCACGTTATCGTACACGGTTTTATTTTTCAGCAAGCGGAAATCCTGAAACACGACCCCCATCATCCGGCGGTAATGGGGCAGATGCCGCCGCTTGATGCGGCTCACGTCCTGCCCGTCCAAATAAATCCTGCCGGAGGTCAGCTCCGTTTCCTTTAATAACAGCCGCACCAAGGAAGTCTTCCCCGACCCGCTGGAGCCCACCACAAAAACAAATTCGCCCCGCGCTATGGTCAGGTTGAAATCCTGCAAGCCCCGTGCGCCGTTGTCATATATTTTGGTGGCGTTGACAAAATCTATCACTAGAATTGCTGTCCTTCCCGATACTGCATATACTTATTCACCATCAGGGTAATTTTAAAGGTAATCGCGTCGCTGAACTTGCGCAAATCCAGCCGGGTGAGCTTTTGCAACTTGTCTAAGCGGTACACCAGCGTATTCCGGTGGATGTAGAGCTCCCGCGCCGTTTCGCTCACGTTCAGGTCATTTTCAAAGAATTTCGTCACCGTGGTGAACATTTCCTCGTCGATGTCGTCAATTGAAAAGCCCTGTAGCATCTCATTGATAAAAATCCGGCACAGGGGTAAGGGTAGCTGATAAATCAGCCGGCCGATGCCCAGATGCTCGTAGTTGACAATCTGCTTGTCGGCCTCGAATATCTTGCCCACTTCCTGGGCCAGCCGCGCCTCCTTGAAAGAGGAGGACACGTTTTTCAAGTCCGTCACCACAGCCCCGATGGAAACGAAGACATTGGCCATATTTTCGGTGCTTAATGTATCAACGATATTTCTGGCGATAAGTTCTATTTCACTGGTGGCGTCGCGCTCGTTCAATTCCTTTACCAGAATAATGCTGTTCTCGTCCACGGCGGTGACAAAGTCCTTATGCTTGTCCGGGAAGATGCCACGGACGATTTCCACCGCGCTCATATCCGTATCGATGGCGGTGTTAATTAAATAGACAACCCGCCGTACGGTGTTTTCCAGCCGGAGCTTCTTCGCTCGGCTGTAGATGTCCACCAGTAGCAGGTTGTCCAGCAACAGGTTTTTTATGAAATTGTCCCGGTCGAACCGCTCCTTGTAGGCCAGCATCAGGCTTTGTATATGGAAGGCCGCCAGCTTGCCCATCCGGTAGGTGTCCTCGTCCTCCCCCTGTATTAACACAACATATTCCGTAATGCTATTGTCTATCACCTTGAAATATTGGTTGCCCTGAATGAGCTGATTCTCTGCCGGGGAGTTGATAAAGCTGTCCACCAAGTCGGCCAGCTCCTGATGCATATTCAGTTCCGTGCTTGCGGCTACCTTGCCCTCGCGGTCGGCTATGGTAATGTCTTTGCGGGTAATCTGCTTCAGCCCATCCACCGCGCCTTGCAGGATTTGGTTGGTTATCACTCACGCTCAACTCCCAACTGTTTTCGCCATTATCTTAGGCATTCTAACACTACATTCGCCGTTTTGCCAAGTTTTTTTACAGCGGACCCTTTTGCATATTGGTAAATTTCGTATACGCCCCCAGATACGCCAGCTCCACCGTCCCCGTGGGGCCGTTGCGTTGCTTGGCGATGATTATTTCGGCGTGGTTTTTCTTCAAGGTTTCCGGGTTGTAATATTCGTCCCGGTAGAGGAAGGCCACCACGTCCGCGTCCTGCTCGATGGCCCCGGACTCCCGCAAATCGCTGAGCATGGGGCGGTGGTCTTTGCGGGCTTCCACAGCGCGGGAAAGCTGTGCCGCCACCACCACAGGCACGTTCAATTCCTTGGCCATGGCCTTCAAGGAGCGGGAAATCTCCGAGATTTCCAACTGCCGCGATTCGGGCCGGCTACCCGCTGTGCTGGACATCAGCTGCAAATAATCCACCATCACCAAGCCCAGTTGCTTTTCGATTTTCAAACGGCGGCACTTGGCCCGCATTTCCGTGATGGAAATGCCGGGGGTATCGTCTATGTACAGGGGGGCTGTGGATAAATGGGGGATGGCCTCCGTTACCTTGTCCCAGTCGTCGCCCTCTAGCCTTCCCGTGCGCAGACGCTGGGAATCCACCATGGCTTCCGCGCTCAGCAACCGATTGCCCAGCTGGGCCGAGGACATTTCTAAAGAAAAGAACGCCGTGGGGATTGCGTTCCTCACCGAGGCGTTCTGGGCGATGCTCAACAAAAAGGCGGTCTTCCCCATGGAGGGACGGGAACCGATGAGGATTAAATCCGAGGGCTGTAGCCCGGCCAGCTTGCGGTCGATGTCCACGAAGCCCGTGGCCACCCCCGTCACCGCCCCCTGGGTCTGATACAAGTCCTCCAGCCGCGCCAGGGTTTCAATCATCACATGCCCCATGGGAGTAAAATCCCGGTTGGCGTTGCGCAGGGAGATATCGAAGATACTTTTTTCCGCATTTTCAAGCAAGGTGGAGAGGTTGTCCCTGGCGTCATAGCCCGAGGCCAAAATCTGCCCCGATGCCTTGATTAACTGCCGCAGAATCGACTTCTCCGCCACAATTTGCGCGTGTTGCCTGATGTTGACCGACGTATAATACGCGCTGGCCAGCCGGATTACCGTGTCGCGCCCGCCGATTTGCTCCAGTAGGCCCTTTTCGGCCAGCTTGTCGTTGAGTGTTATCACATCCACGGCGATGCCCTGGGAAAATAATTCCACCATGGTTTCGTACAAAAATTGATTGGCCGGGGAATAGAAATCCGACGCCCCCACCACTTCATAGGCGGCGGCGATGGCCTCCCGCTCGAAGAGCATACTGGACAGGACGGCTTGCTCGGCCTCCATGTCGTTGGGGGGGATGCGCGCAATATTGGTTTCGGGCATGGTTATTCCCCCGTGATTTCGAAATGCAGGGGCGCGGTGACTTGGGCGTGAAGCTTGACCGTGGCGGTGTAGGTGCCTACGGATTTCACCGGCTGGGCAAGGACAAATTTTTTCTTGTCAATGTCGATTTGGCATTGGCTGGTTAGGGCTTCGGCCAGCTCCTTATTGGAAATCGAGCCGAACATCTTGCCCTTTTCCCCCACCTTTACCTTCAAGACCAATTTCACGTCCTTGATTTTGTCAGCCAAGGACTGGGCCGCGGCGACTTCGTTTTCGTGCTTTTGCTCGGCGCGCTTTTGCTGGCTCTCCAGCTGGGCCAGGTTATTTTTCGTAGCCTCCACGGCAAGCTTGCGCGGCAGGAGGAAATTTTTCGCGTGGCCGTCCGCCGCGTTAATGATTTGCCCCTTTTTCCCCACGCCCTTTACGTCCTCGATGAGAATGACTTTCATGTATATCGCTCCCTTCCGGTGATATCATATCATATCTTTGTTGTTTACGCGCAATCAGGCCGTGTCGAAAAATAAATATGGAAATAATCGGAAAATCCATTGCCCAATATTTTCCAGTGTGCTATACTGCCAAAAAATAACAAATGAGCAGAGAGGGTGCATTTTATGTCAACCAATTACTGGGGCGCGCCGGTTATCGCCAATGAAGTCCTGCATCTTACGCTGGACGAAATAAAGCCCAATCCCTATCAGCCCCGCCGTTTCTTTGACCTGGCCCGGCTGGAGGAGCTTGCCGCGTCCATTCGGGCCTATGGGGTGCTACAGCCCATCAGCGTGCGCAAGCTGGAGGAGGGCTACGAGCTGGTAGCGGGGGAACGCCGTCTGCGGGCTTGCCGCCTGGCGGGACATGCCATCATCCCGGCTATCGCCGTGGACATGGGCGAAATGGATTCTGCGGTGCTGGCCATGATTGAGAATCTTCAGCGGCAGGATTTACATTTCTTCGAGGAAGCGGAGGGCTTCGCCAATCTCATGGGGGACTACGGCTTCACCCAGGAAGCCCTGGCCGTGCGGGTGGGCAAGACCCAATCCACCGTGGCCAACAAGGTGCGCATACTTAAACTATCCGAGGCGGTGCGGACGCTTATCATGGAGAACGAGTTGACCGAGCGTCATGCCAGGGCTCTGCTGAAATTGAAAGACGAAGCCGCCCAACTGGAGGTTTTGCGCCGGGTGGCCAAGCAGGGGCTGAACGTGCGCAAAACCGAGGATTTAATCGAGCTTATGCTGGAGGATGACGGCAAACCCCCCGGACGCAATACGGTTTTCGTGCCCTTTATCCGCGATATCCGCATTCTGACCAATTCCATCAAGGAAAGCCTTGAAATGGTGCGCCATTCGGGAATTGACTCGAAATTCGATATGGAGCCGACGGATACGGGATATGAGATACGAATTACCCTGGATTATGAAGGGAAGGGTACACGCGACGCACAATCCCGGGTGCCCAGGGCAAGCGGGGAATAACGCCACCGGCGCGCTGAACGCGCTGAATTTCAGGGGCTTCGCCCTGTGGCAATTTGTCAAGGATATTTTTAATCACTAAAAAAGCCCCCGTGGGTTAAGGCTTATAAAATGCCTTTTCCTGTGAGGGCTTCTGTTCAAAATCCACATTATTACGCTGATGCTGTTCACGGTTCATTTTACAGCAGTGTGCTTATACTGTTCGCGTGATAACTAAAAATATATAACATTACCCGGTGAACCATCATAGAAAGAGTAATCTTCGTGTGGGTGGGATTTAACAATCTCATGCTTACCTTTGGAATATTCGTCTGTTATCCTTTCCCAAAAACAAGCAGACGCTGTATTGTTCGCATGGTAATTTACCTGCCATGTACCCTTATGCGCGTCAAGGATTTCAAACAACGCTTGTTTTCCGATGCCCAAACGGCGATACTTGTGCATCACAAATAATTCATTGACCTGATAATCAGTTTTCCTATCTCCGGAAATTCCGTCGCCAATCATAACAAAACCTGCCAACTTGCTGTCAACTTCTATCAAGAACGCGGCATATTTCCCGTTTTCTTCCCTGTATTCATCTTCATAATAACAGCCGAAAAGACCATTTTCATGTACATCCCAGTGGTGGTACTGTGAAAACTCATACTCATATTTTTCCATAAGATTGATGAGAATGTTCTCTGTGTTTGCCTCTACGCGCTTCAATAGCATTTTCATATTGAACAGACCCTTTCGTGAAAGTTATTTTTATGGAATGCGTGCATAATATAAATACTACCGCCTACCACCATGAGCAGTAGGCGGCGCACAAAACAAATCCTATCCGCAGTGTATCATAACTGCCACTCGATTACAAAAATGAATGTTCAGCTTGGCAGTTTGGCTTGCGGAGTTTTAGCCATTATTCAATCGCCAACCCCTTGCTTCTCTTTAGCTTAACGTGCTGGCTGTACAGATTATTATAATTGCGCCATGACTTTATCGCAGAACATTAAACATTAAAAACCTCCTTTTGGGTTTGGATTTAGAGGGTAAATATTTCTCCCTCTACTATTCAGGAAAAAAACATGGGTATTTCGGAACTCTTTTATGTTACAGTTTCGTTACAATAAAAAAGCCACTACCCACGACAGTTACGCCATAAGTAATGGTCAAATGTTTCTTATAATAAAACTGGCTGAAATCTAGCCCTCACAAGAACCATTTAGCCAATACTCAAAACCGCCGACTTTCTGCGTGATTTTGACATTGATTAAATATGTCCTTATGAGATTACAGCACCCCGAACCCCCTCAAACTTTTTCAAAAGCTCGGGGATGTCTTGTGAAGATGAAAACCGTGGGACTCCGTCCCACACCCTGCAAACTTTTTGAAAAAAATTTGACAAAAACTACCAAAAAAGCCGCGTTCGCGGCTTTTTTATTACAGTTTTGGTCGAGCTTTTTCAAAAGCTCGTGGGGTGCTGCGTGCCAGTGGCACGCGGTCAGCACGGGCGCGTATGCGCCCTGGGCCCGGAGGGTTCGGGGGCAAAGCCCCTGATTTCACATGCACCTATTGACATGTGTGTAGTTACTGTGTATATTGTATATATCACAGCGCGAGCGAACGCACTGCGAAGGGTGGAAGGCCATGCGTATCGTAATTTCCAACCGCTCCGGTGTTCCTATTTATGAGCAAATCAAGGAACAGGTGAAGGCGGCTATTTTCTCCGGGGCATTGCAGGAGGACGACCTCCTCCCCTCGGTGCGCCAACTGGCGAAGGATTTGAAAATCAGCGTGATTACCACCACGCGGGCCTACAGCGACCTGGACGCGGAGGGCTTTGTGGTGACGGTGCAGGGCAAGGGTTGTTTTGTTTTGCCCCGCAACAAGGAACTGGCCAAGGAAAATGCCCTGTTCAAAATCGAGGAAGGCTTGACGGCGGCGATTTCTGCGGCCAAGGCCGAGGGGATTTCCCGGGAAGAAGTAAAGGAAAGACTGGACGTTTTGTGGGAGGCGGCATATGACTAATTTGATAGAAATACAGGGACTGACCAAGGACTATTCCCTGACAGCCAGCAACCGGAAGAAAAAAATCAAGGATGCCTTCGTGGTGGATAACGTGAGCTTCGATGTGCCCAAGGGGTACATCATGGGCTTCATCGGGCCCAACGGCGCGGGCAAGACCACGGTGATTAAGCTCATGCTACAGATAAAAAAAGCGGACAAGGGCCGGGTGCGGATATTTAACGAAGAAGGCACGCACAATAACGAGCATATCGGCGTGGTGCTGGACACGCCCCATTTCCCCGTGGCGTGGACGGTGAAGCAGGTGGAAAAAGCCTTGTCGCCCTTTTACAAGGAATGGGACAAAGCGCGGTTCGCGGCGTGCCTGGCAAAATTCGACCTGGACCCGAAGAAAACGGTGCATGAGCTTTCCCGTGGGATGCAGGTGAAGCTACAAATCGCCATCGCGCTGTCCCACAATGCCCGGTTACTTATTTTAGATGAACCCACCAGCGGCCTGGACCCGGTAGCGCGGGACGAAATATGCGAGCTACTCCAGGAATTTGTGGAGGATGGGGAGCGGAGTGTGCTGTTTTCCACCCATATTACCAGCGACCTGGAAAAGGTGGCGGATTATATCACCATGATTCTGGACGGGCGGATTCACTTCTCCGGGAGCAAGGAGAGCCTGATGGAAAAATACGCCCGCGTTGCCGGCGGCACGGAGGAGGTTCCCCCGGCGTTGATTCTGGGTTATCGAAAGCACAGGAGCGGATTTGAGGGCCTGGTGGAAAAGGCGCACGCGAACCGGCTCCCCGCCACGGTCTTGACCGAAGCCGCAAGCCTGGAAGAAATCATCGTATTCTTGAACCGCGAAGCAAAAAGAGAGGGAGGCGAAGACAATGGAAAAGGCAATTAATTTTCTCAAGCTGGATTTTATGACGGCGAGACCGGGCTTTAACGTCGCCACCCTGGGAATCCAAATAGCCATTATTACCATCATATTCGCCTTTTCCCGGGATTTGCTCAGCGTTGTGTTCTTGATTATGCTGTACATGGACAGCTACGTGGCCATGCCTTTTTCCATCGGAGAAACCGCCAACATGGACGGGCTGTACACCATTCTCAACGTAAAGCGCAGGACCGCAGTGAAATGCCGCTACCTTTACGCCGGTGTGATTGTTTTCGGGACGGCGACACTCTCGATGGCCTTGGTGGGGCTGGGCAGAATCGCGGAAATCCTGTTCGGGTTAAATCTGAACACCGGCTTCGCATTCCGATTCTTACTTATTTATCTTGTCATCAGTATTATTGTCCAAGCAATGCTGTTACCGGTTTATTACAAGTTCACCATTATTAAATCCGGGGGGATTTCCACCGTGCCTTTTATGGCGATTATGGTGGGCGGGTTTTTCCTGATAATCCGGTTCCATAGTCAATTGGAACGGGTGCTGTACCTTTTGGGAAACCCGATGTACCTGGGCGTGGCGGTGGCGGCTCTGCTTGCCGTGCTGGTGGTAATCGTATATATTTCCTATCGCATGTCGGCGGTGTTTTACCTGCGGAGGGAGTTCTAACGTAACTTTGTTGCTCATCATTTTATATTTCGCCTTTGTCGGCTTGGGCTTGCCCGGTGCGTTGCTGGGCGCAGCGTGGCCGGCAATGCAAAGGGAGCTTTCCGTGCCCGTGCATTATGCGGGCATCATCGCCATGGTGATTTCCGGCGGGACGATTTTTTCCAGCCTGATGGCAGACAAAATGACAAAAATCATACGCCCGGGGCTGGTGGTGGCCCTGGGCGTATTTTGTATGGCGGTGGCCATGCTTGGGTTTTCCCTGGCGGATTCCGTTGGGCTGATGCTGCTGTGGGCGGTGCCTCTGGGGCTGGGCTCGGGGGCGGTGGACGCGGTTATCAATAATTATACGGCGGTGCATTATTCCTCCCGGCACATGAATTGGCTCCATTGCTTCTGGGGGCTGGGTGCCATGGCCGGCCCGTATATTATGGGCTTTTATCTCGCCCGGGGGATGGCTTGGAATTACGGCTACGGCACCGTGGTGGCGGCCCAGGCCGGGATTTTTGTCGCCCTTATCGTGAGCCTGCGCTTGTGGAAGGGGACCCACCGTGCGGGTGATGCCGCGCCACCCGTCCCCACGGGGGGATTGCTTCGTGCCCTGCGTATCCGTGGCGTGAAATTCGCCATGCTGGCCTTCTTCGGCTATTGCGCCTTGGAAGGGGTGGCGGCACTTTGGGCCAGCACCTTTTTGGTGTACCACCGGGGCGTGGGGGTGGAATCCGCCGCGTTGTTCGCTTCCTTTTTCTTCATGGGCATCACCGTTGGGCGGATTTTGGCGGGCTTTATTTCCAACCGCTTGGGCGACTGGAGGATGATTAGCCTGGGGCTGGCGATAACCTGCGTCGGCGTGGTGGAGGTGTGGCTTCCCTTCGCCCCCATCTGGGTGTGCCTTGGGGGGCTACTCATTGTGGGGCTGGGATGCGGGCCCATATTCCCGGCCTTGATGCACGCCACCCCCGACAACTTCGGCGCGGAAAATTCCCAGGCCCTGGTTGGCGTGCAAATGGCCGCCGCCTACGCCGGGGCAACCTTGGTGCCGCCTTTGTTTGGCGGGATGATTGGCGTTGTGGGCATTGGATTTTTCCCGGTATTTCTTTTTATACTACTGGTGCTTACGGTGGGGACGGTGGCGGGGCTATTTTTGAAAATCTCTTGTTGACAGGGTATAGATAATGATATAAATTGCTATACGAAAGGTGGTGCTATTGATGGCGCAAGTGAATATCCGTATTGACGATGGATTGAAAGAAAAAGCAGATTTTTTATTTGACGAGTTGGGGCTTACTATGACAACGGCAATAAACATCTTTGTGCGGCAAGTTGTCCGACAGGGGCGCATCCCGTTTGACATAACAATCCATGCTGACCCATTTTACAGCGACAGCAATATGCGTGTTCTTCGGCAGTCCATATCTGATGCTGATGCGGGCAAATTAACTGAACACGATTTAATCGAGGTATAATGCCAATGAAAAAGCTGTGGACTGATTAAAGACATTGAGCGAAGCCCGTATGAAGGCATAGGCAATCTTGTATACACAGCTTAAACTACTAACAAATACCGATAATACGTCACTTTTTAAGGCAACGTAAAATCTAATTGGAAATAGAAGTGGATAATATGAGCAAAAAATATATCCCTGTAGCAACGTCAAGCACCGTGTACTATGAACCCGAAACCCAAGAAGAATTTGACCAACTCATGGATATTGTGAAAGTTGGGGATATGGTATACTCCAAGTGGGTATTTAATGGATTATAATACACCGTAGGATTGAATGACATAAACGACCCTACAGCCATATGCCCATTCCCCAACATTATAAATGGAGGAAGAACTGCCGCCACTAACACGCTGGAGCATGGTTCGGTAAGATTATATTCAAAACAATAATCGCTTTTTGGCGAATATGTTTGGCGTAGTGGGTTTGCACAAACATTGCGTAGAGATTCAAAGGCAAGCTGAACAGCGCAAGAGAAATATGATGTCTGCAATTTGCAAAAATCCCGCCAATCATGTAACTGAGCGTGACAAAGCCGAAAACCCCATAGCATGGGTACAACGTATGAACCAATTTCAGGCACAAATTCACGAAGTATTCAATGCAGATTTGATTTTCAGCTAGTGATTTCAAATATGACACAGGCACACGTTAAATTGAAGCATCGAAAATTTGGTGCTTCTTTTTTGTTTCGCTTACACACAAAATTCAACACTTGCGTAGAATTAAAATGCGCTTACCGCTTACAAAATTGGATTTGAAATTGCAAACGTTACAATTTCAAATTAACCACCTACACACAAATTTGCACTAAGAAATTAAATTTACCTACGCAGTTCTAAACTGCTCCACTGAATTTAATAGCGGAACGCTTAACAAAAAATGCGAAGCCACTTTTTGAATTTGCATGAAATGTGTAGCGAAGTACATATTTCATGCAAATAGGGTCGTGGGAAAATCACACGCAAGGCAATAGCGCGACAGCGATATGCCGCAACACAAGGCGCAACCGCGCCGCCACTTCGGGCCAACTTGGCCCGAAGTTCGCGGGTTTGGGGTGCAACCCCAACAAGCAAATTTCAAGTGTGTACCCACACTTGAATTGCTTGCCGTTTGTGGAAAGGCTTTCACCGCTGTCAAGTGTTTTGAGAAAGTAATGATGTTGAAGTTTTTTACAATCCGCATAGAAAATCCCTGCAACACTCGTCTATATTGAGTTTTGCAGGGTTTTCTATGTTGTTGGTTTATCCCGTTGACAAGCAAACGTGAACGTGGTATCATGTTCATGTGTGATTGAGACAGAAGTGAGGTTATAGTCAAATGAGCGAAAATGAACGAGAAACAAGGACTCCTTCGCAGAAAAGGAGCATAGCCAAAAAAAACGCAGTTGTCGCTACTGCTAAAGAGATGTTCCTTGAAAAAGGATATGTTGCAGTGAATACCAACGAAATCGCAAAACAAGCGGGTGTATCTGTTGGGACATTATATTCATACTTTAAGGATAAAAGAGAAATATTCCTGCACATCATGGAAGATTGCAATACAGATTTTCGTGTTATCTGCGAAAAGAATCGTACAGCATTTGACGCTAACGATGACCCCCGTATAACGCTTATGCGTTTCCTTGATACAATGATGAGCGCATTGAGTGTTTATGGGAGCTTATTCCACGAATACCATACCCATGTAGCCAATTCTGTGGAAGAAAAGCGAGCGTTTTTTGCAGGACAGAATCAAATTATGTTTGAAATCTTCATGGGTTTGCTTGATTCATGGAGCGACAAATTACGGGTTGCGAATAAACAAGTAGCTACTCTTATGGTTTTAGAGTGGGCGTTCACCATTGTGGACTTGATTGCCGAAAATCGTCACCCTATACCCCCCGAAGTGCTGAAACATGAATTGTTGGATACGGTGTGTCGCTACCTATTTCATTAAAAAATGGAGGATTATCATATGCTTACAATGAATCAAGCGGGTGGTTCTGGCATTCTCATAAGTGAACATCCGCACGGCAGAAGAAACATTATTAACGAAATGATTAACGCTGTGAGATTGTTTGTAATATTCTCTTTCGTTGGGGTTGGAATTAGAATGGTTCTCAAATACCAAGAACAAGCTACAAGATTGAAAAACAGTGATAATCAAACGATAAATCCCAACACAAAATTTCAAGATGATTCAAACAGGCAAAATTAGTATGCCATAAGGGAGCGTTGATGAATATGAATAGACAGCTATATATTGACAATCTTAGGCTACTGGTAATCATACTGGTTGTTTTGCAACATATAGCCGTTACTTATAGCGGGTTCGGCGGTTGGTACTATATAGAACCCGGCGAAATTGGCATTGTTCAGACGATTATTTTTGGGTTTCACCAAGCGTTTACGCAAGGCTATTTCATGGGGCTTTTGTTTTTGATTGCGGGGTATTTTACGCCCCACTCCTATGATAAAAAAGGGGCTGTGCTGTTCGTCAAAGACAAGCTCGTCCGTCTTGGCATACCCGTGCTTATATATGTGATTGCGATTGGCCCATTTCTAAATTTTGTTATAATGGGTCGCCGCTTGGGGGAATATGGGTTTACTGTGGGCGGTGACGGCAGTTTATTGGCTTCATATGTGGCATATTTCCGTGGGTTTTATTTCATCGGCGGTACTGGGCCGCTGTGGTTTGCCCTTGCGCTGTTGATTTTCTCAATACTCTATGCCGTGCTGAGAAAATGCGTTGCTCAAAAAACTTTAGCAAACAACAGGAGTTTTCCAAAATTCCCAAGTATACTGGCACTTATCTTACTGATTAGCGTATGCGCCTTTTTGATTAGGCTTGTTCAGCCTATCGGCACAGCTATATTCAATATGCAGTTGGGCTATTTTTCGCAGTATGTAATCCTATTCATCGTTGGGATATACTGCAAGCGCAGTGGTTGGTTAGAAAAACTCGAATACAAGACGGGGCGGGCTTGGTTGATTTGGGGCATATCACTTGGCTTTGTTTTGTTTGCCGTCATTATGATTTCTGGCGGGGCATTGGACGATAGGCTTTACCTTTTCGATGGCGGACTTACTTGGCAAAGTGCCGCATATGCGGTATGGGAATCCTTTGTTGCAGTAGCAATGGTTATCGGTCTAATTGCTCTGTTCAAAGAAAAGTTTAACAAGCAAAGTAAGTCTATAGAGCGATTATCGAGAAATGCTTTCTCGGTTTTTGTATTCCATTCGGTGATTATTGTATCACTTTCATTGCTCTTTGCGCCTGTGAATTTAATCCCTATCGTAAAATTCGTTATGGTCGCAATAATCGGCATACCACTCTGCTTTTTGGTTACTGATTTAACAATTCAACGAATACCACTTTTAAGAAAATTATTTGCATAAAATGAAACCGACAAGGAGGTTAGCCAACTTCGGGACAACTTGGCCCGAAGTCAAATAAATAGAACATCATAAATTACTGCCCTGCGAAAATAAAATCCTCGTAATATCGGCAGAGGGTAGACCTATCACAAATATAAAAAATTTATATCATCGGAGGTATCGAGCATGAAAAAAGTAATCACAGGCGCAAGCATATTATTAACTGGTGCTTTGATAGTGTTATCCGTCTTTATTGCGGGTAGTAATGTAGCAACAATTTATACAAGTTGGCACACGCAAAGTGGGCGGTTTTGGTCGGCAATTTCAGAAGCCAATTTATATCCTGTTTTATTTACAGGCATTATGGCGATGGTGTTAGGGCTTGGGATTTTGGCCTGGGGGAATTTTGATAAGTCAAACAATGCGTAGATTATGGGCATTTTATGTGGTGCATTGTATCAATATTGAGGGTGATTGAAATGCGTGAAATAATTAGCATAAGTATTTTTGCTACAGCAGGGTTATTTTGCTTTGTGGCGGCAATAATTGCTTTCTTGGGCAAGGGGAAGAGATTTTTCATTGGCAAAGAAGGAACGCCCGAACGGAAAAAATATATTGATAAAAAATATTTGTCTACGCTTGGGTTATTTTGGTTATTTACTGCCATTATATATGGATTTGGTGCGATTGGGGAATGGGTAGGATGGGACACGGGCATTTGGATTATATATATCATGTGGGGGCCCATGTTTGTTAGTTGGGGTTTTGACTATGTACAGACACATAAAAAATTCCGCCGAAACCCCGAAATCCCCGACCCACCCGAAGAAAATATTGATGATGAAAAAGTACGAAAACGGGGCTATTTTATATTGGGGTTGGTTGTACTTATGCCTGTACTTATATTGCTTTCTATTTTAATGTGAGCTGAGGCAAATTTACCGTGATATATCAACCATTGAGGAGAGATTGAGTATGATTAAGAATTTCAAGAAGAAATCAATATTTGCGCTTGTTTGCGCAATTACATTAACAATACTTTTGAGCATTGGGTTGGTTGTTGTTGGGTCTTACGGAAGAGTATCAAGCCCGACAGAAATGCCAATACAAACTACATCACCTAACACTCAACAGGGAACACAGTTAATTCCTTGGCCTAGTTATATAATGGCAGACGTTCCCGTTACGTTTGAAATGGCTAGGGAAATAGCAATAACTTATGCGGGAATTTCACAACCTGATGTAGCCGATATTAACCGCACAAGTGATTTATCGGAAGAAAGAATATCTTGGCATTTTTCAGTAGGAGGCAACGGTGAGTTTTTTAATATTGAAATTGATGCAATAACAGGTGATGTGATAAACAGCATACGCTTTGAAGAGCAGTCTGCATGGCCTATTTATAGTTTGCCAATTTCTTTTGAATGTGCCAAAAGAATAGCTGTAGATTATGTTGGTGTTACAGAACCGTTTATAATTTATTTTAACGGTTTCACTATACATGATGATACTTCGCCTGTTGATTATTCATGGAGGCTTTTGATTAACAGCCATAATGACGAGCGTTATGACATAAGAGTTAATGCTGTAAGTGGTGAATTTTTCATTCAAAATATCGCACCCTATTGAATCGGGCGAAGCCGTATTGCTAGGCAAAATGGAAATTAGGCAAGGTGCTGTCTATAATCTTGATATTCGCTTTGGTATTAACGTGGGCGGTGCATATGTAGGTTTTAAGGCGTATTCTCATGGAGAAAGGTTTTTCATCAATGATGATAACGACGATTGGCTTTATCTTGTAAGAAATCGTGGGCAGTTTGTTAGTGATGTAAGTAGGTATGCTTACCGAACAAAATAAAAAGTGCAATGGCTATAATCGCAGACGTAAGAATACAAGAAGAAAACGGCGAAAATTATATTCGCATAGCAGTAGGTGAGTACCCATTCCCCATCAGTTACAGAGGTTCGTACTATATTCGCTCAGGTAGCACTACACAAGAACTTACTGGAAATGCCCTAGACGAGTTTATTCTTCGCAAACACGGAAAAACATGGGATGGCGTTCCTGTGCCATTTGTCGAATTTGAGGACTTTGAAAGTGATGCGTTCAAGGTATTCCGCAAAAAAGCTATCGCACGTTCTCGTTTAACACCAGAAGATTTGGACATAACAGATGAGCAACTACTTGATACCTTGCGACTTACAGAAGGCAAGTATCTCAAACGTGCGGCGTTATTACTGTTTCACCAAGACCCTGAAAAGTGGGTACAGGGTGCATATGTAAAAATTGGAATGTTTGCAAATGAAGCTGATTTACTATATCAACATGAGGTGCATGGGCCGCTTATCACAATGCCAGATAAAGTAATAGACATTATTTATTCCAATTACTTCAAAGGCATGATTAGCTATGAAGGCATACAGCGTGTGGAAAATTGGAATGTTCCGCAGGGTGCTTTTACGGAAGCTATAACAAATGCTATATGTCACAGGGATTACAGCACGGGCATACCAATCCAAATAAAAGTGTTCCCTGATAGAGTTATTATTTACAACGATGGGTGTTTGTCTGAAAAATGGACATTGCACGATGTGCTAAATACACATCGCTCTGAACCACATAACCCAGCTATTGCTACAGCATTTTTTCGTGCGGGCATAATTGAATCTTGGGGGCGTGGAATAACAAATATCAAAAATGCCTGTGAAACGGCTGGCAAACCAGAGCCGACTTTTGAGTTTAAACGTGACCGTGAATTTTCGGTGACATTTTTTACTGGAGATAATATTGCGAATACCTCTACAGAGAGATTTGCAAATGGAGATATTGCCAACGACCCAATAAAAGACCTATTAAACGACCCAATAAAAGACCTATTAAACGACCCAATAAAAGACCTATTAAATTCAACCCAACAAGAGTTGGTTTCAATACTCGCAAAAAGTCCACACCTAACTATAAAAGAACTTGCAGATAAACTTCAAATTAACGAGCGGAACGCGAGGAAAAACATTAAAGTGCTGAAAGATATGGGTATTGTTGAACGTGTAGGTTCAAAAAAAAGTGGAAGTTGGCTAGTGAAACTCTAACTTGCTAACTTTCTGCAATAATTCCATATATACCGTAAACAAGTGAGGATAGTTTTGTTATTTCCAAAATTCTCGAAATTTGAATAGGTGACCATTATCAACAAAGTGGACGTTGAGAAAAGGAGATGATTTTTGAAGAAAGAGAAATCAGTAGCAACAGCGATGTACAAGACGAAAGTTAGCAAGGTAATACTAATTAGAGTAGTTGTACATATTCCCGATAATGTGCATCGCAAGCAAGATAAAATTAAGCTGTTGCGAAAAAGAACACATTGGCAAAGACAATGATTGATGTCGTATACGTTTCTGACGAGAGTGGAATAGACATCAGATTCGCTGTATAAGTGGGTTTAAGGTGTGTACTTAGGCAAGCCCGAACCCTTGAAGCATGACTTATCCGGTTGGTGGTCACGGCAAATTGATGGCCCCAACAGGATAGTTTATCGCATTAAGGACAAAAATCTTGAAATTTCGCAATGCAAGGGGCATTACGATGATGATGTATAGCCACCCCCTTTACGTGCCATAATAAGAAAATGCTTATACGATTTGTGATTTACGGTGCGCTGGGCTGTCTGATGGAAGTGCTTTGGACAGGGCTCGGGGCCTTGCTGAAAAAGAATTTTACCCTGCGCTCCACTACATCGTTGTGGATGTTTTTTATATATGGTATGGTGGTCTTCCTGGAGCCGCTGTTTCGGCTGGTTGCGGGCTGGCCTTTTTTTTTGCGGGGCGTTTTGTACGCGATTTGCATTATGGGCGGCGAATTTCTCACGGGGAGTTTGCTTAAACGGGTGGAGCTGTGCCCCTGGGACTATTCCGGTGCGCGTTACCATGTGATGGGGCTGGTGCGCTGGGATTATGCCCCGGCGTGGGCGGTGGCGGGGCTGTTTTTCGAGCAAATATATTGGATTTTGGTGGCGGGAGGATAAGTATGGAAAAATTGTTTAACGAGAGCTGGAGCTTCCAACGGGAAGGGGAGGGGACTTGGCGTGAGGTGGACATCCCCCACGATTGGCTGATAGCCGACACGAAGAATTTGTACGCCACCGGGGTGGGGAGGTATAGGAAATATACCGATTTCGGCCCACTGGGGGAAGGACAGCGGGTGTTGCTGTGCTTCGACGGGGTGTACATGGACGCAAAGCTATACATAAACGGGCGTGAGGCCGGGGAATGGAAGCACGGGTATACCGCCTTCCGCCACGACATCACGCCCTTTGTACAGCCGGGGCGCAATGAGATTGTGCTCACGGTGCAGTATGAGTCCCCCAATTCCCGCTGGTACAGCGGCGCGGGGATATACCGGGACTGCTTTGTGATGATAAAAAACGCGGTGCATTTCGTACCTGACGGCGTATATGTGACCCCCGTACGGGAGGGGGACAATTGGCGGGTGGAAATAAGCGCGGAGGTAACGGCGGGGACGGATTCAACGCCGATGCACGCGCCCGTACACATGATAATACGCCACCACCTGGCAGGCTGTGAAAACGGCGACAGCGTTGGCGAAAACCATTTCCATGTGAACGCAGGGAGCGTAGTGGGGACGCCGGTGGTATTTGATACGTCGATTAACATAAACAAACCGCAACTTTGGGATATTGAAAATCCCCATTGCTATACGTTGGTTTCCGAGCTGTATGTGAATGGCGAACTGACCGACACCGTGCATACCCGCTTCGGCTTCCGGGAAATCGCCTTCCACCCGGAGGCGGGGTTTTCCCTCAACGGCCGCCGCGTAAACTTAAACGGCGTGTGCCAGCACCATGACCTGGGCGGGCTGGGCGCGGCGGTGCACAAGGACGCGTTGCGCCGGCAGCTGACGCTTCTGCGGGAGATGGGAGTCAACGCCATCCGCACAGCCCACAACCCTCCGGCGGCGGTGTTCATGGAGCTGGCCGACGAGATGGGCTTCATCGTGCAGTCGGAATTTACGGACATGTGGAAACGCTCGAAGACGAAGTATGACTATGCCCGCTTCTTCGAGGAATGGGCGGCGCGGGACGTAGCCGCCTGGGTGCGGCGGGACCGGAATTGCCCCTCGCTGGTGATGTGGAGCATCGGCAACGAAATATCCGACACCCACGCGGACTTCGAAGACGGCGCGGCCACCATGCGAATGCTCATGGACTTAGTGGCCCAACACGACCCCAAGCAACACGCCCCCGTGACCCTCTGCTCCAATTACATGCCCTGGGAAAATACCCAGCGTTGCGCCGACATCATCAAGCTCATCGGCTACAACTACGCGGAGTACCTCTACCACGACCACCACCGGAAGCACCCCGACTGGATTATCTACGGCGGCGAAACCGCCTCCACGGTGCAAAGCCGGGGGATTTACCACTTCCCCCTTTCGAAGCCTTTGCTCTGCGACGACGACCTGCAATGCTCTGCCCTGGGCAATTCCACCACAAGCTGGGGCGCGAAAAGCCCCGAGGCTTGCATCATCGACCACCGGGACGCGCCCTTCACCTTCGGCCAGTTCCTGTGGACGGGGACGGACTACATCGGCGAGCCCACCCCCTATCACACGAAAAATTCCTATTTCGGCCAGATTGACACCGCGGGCTTCCCCAAGGATTCCTTCTATATATATCAGTCCGCCTGGACACCGCTTGACGCCGACAATCCCGTACTCCACCTGTTCCCCCACTGGGACTGGAACCCCGGCCAGCCCATAGACGTGCGCATCGCCTCCAACGCCCCCCAGGTGGAATTATTTCTGAACGGGAAATCCCTGGGCGTGAAGGAAATCGACCACGAAAAAGGCGTGAAACTCACCGCGGATTACATTGTGCCCTATGAACCGGGGGAAATCGAAGCCGTGGCCTATGACTATGCCGGCCATGTTATCGGGGAGGCGGTGCGCCGTAGCTTTGGCGACGCGGTGGCCTTGCGGCTGGAGCACAAGTATTTTGGCGAACTCATTTTCACGGAAATCACCGCCGTGGACAAGGACGGCAACCCCGTGGAAAACGCCAACAACCGGGTACGCGTAACGGTCACAGGGGGTGATTTGCTGGCCTTGGACAATGGCGACTCCACGGACTATGACTTATACCAGCCCCCAACCCCCGGCACCCACAGCCGCCATTTGTTCAGCGGTAAATTGCTGGCCATCACTAAACTGCGCAAGCAAAAGGAAGGCGCAAGCGGCGGCGTCACTTTCGTAGATTATGGCAATCTCCCGGATATCACCGCCGAAATGGACAACACTTACATCCCCGTGCGTAAAATCGAGCTGACCCGGGGGGAAGGCTTCGCCTTTGCCGCGAAAATTTTCCCGGAGAACGCCACGGACAAGACCCTCCACTGGCGGCTTACCGACGCAGGGGGAATTGATTCCACCTTAGCCACCCTGGAGCACGCGGAGCACAGGGCCCAGCTGGTGCCCAAGGCCGACGGCGAGGTATTCATCCGGTGCGCCGCCCACAATGGCAAAGACCATCCCGACTTCATTTCCCTTTTGCCCGTCACGTTGACCGGCTTCGGCAAGCCCTTCCTGGACCCGTACCATTTTCTTGCCGGCGGGCTGTATAACCGGAGCAACACGCAAATGGGCAACGGCAACGAGCGCGGCGTGGCCACATTGCGCGACGGCGAAAGCCACGTGGGCTTCGCTGACCTGGTCTTCGGGCCCCACGGCTCCAACGAAGTGACATTCTGGCTCTTCCCCATGGACCCCACTCCCTTTGACTTTGACATTTTCCTGGGGATGCCCGACGCCGGGCGCAAGCTGTACACCGCCCACTATGACAAGGGCTCGAAATGGAACACCTACATCCCCGTGACCTACACCCTCCCGGAACGCCTGACAGGGGTGCAGACCCTCTCCTTGGTCTTCCGGCGCAAGGTGCATATCAAGGGCTTCCAGTTCACCCCTCCGGCACGGGCCTTTGCGAAAATCCCCTTCGCGGCCCATGACCAGATTTATGGCGACGCCTATACCGTCTGCGCGGAAACCGTGGAGGGCATAGGCAACAACGTGAGCATCACCTTCGAAGGGATGGATTTCGGCGGGGCCGCCGGGGAAGAAAAAAACGCCACACACATGGAAATCGCCTGGCGTTCCCAGCGGGACAACACCGTGCGGATGCTGTTCCTCCCCGAGGACGGCACACCCGAGGCAATAAACCTCCTCATCCTCCCCGCCCAAGCCCACTACGCCCCCGCAAAAATAAAGCTGGACACGCCCCTGCACAGCAAGGGAAAAATCCGCTTCCTCTTCCTGCCCGGCACGGAAATCGACTTGGCGTGGTTCGCGCTGTCGTGCGCTACACAGTAGATAAATTGTATGATATACTCCGCCAAATTACAGACACACGAAAAGGGGTATCAAAATGGATTCAGAAAGAGCAGAAAAATCGTGGATTCCCTTTAGAAAGGGCCTGACCAAAGCGGAATTTGGCTGGGTGATGTACGACTGGGCCAATTCGGGCTATGTCATGATAATCATGACGGTTATCGCCACCATGTTTTTTATGGAGGCGGCGCAGCGGTCGGGGCTGGAAAGCGCGGAAGCCAGCGCGTATTGGGCCCTGACCAGCACAGTGGTAATGATTATCCTCGGGGTGCTCGCGCCCATTATCGGTACATTGTGCGGCTACAAGGGTAAGAAAAAGAAGCTGTTTGTCTTTTTCGCGGTGGTGGGGATGGTTGCCACCGTGGCCCTCTCCTTTGTGCCGGAGCGCATGTGGTTTTTGATGCTGGCGGTGTACGCGGTTTCCGGCATCGGCTTCTCCGGCGGAAACAAGATTTACGACACCTTTATCGTGGACGTGACGGAAAACAAGAAGATGAACTGGCTTTCCAGCCTGGCCTACGGTTATGGCTACATAGGCGGGGCGATTCCCTTTATCCTGTGCATCCCCTTGGTGGTTCTGGTGGAAATGGGCACCCTGGATATGGACATCATGCTGGCCTACCGGATTTCCTTTGTCGTTGCCGTTGTGTGGTGGCTGTTGTTTACCATTCCCATGTTCAAGGACGTGAAACAAAAATACGGCACCGAAGTGGAGCCGCATTATGTGCGCATGAGCTTCTCCCGGGTGTGGAGCACCTTCAAGGAAATCGCCACCCAGAAGCATCTGATTATTTTCCTGGTGGCATTCTTCCTATACTCCGACGGCGTGGGCTCCATTATCCGGCTGGCGGTGGCCTACGGCGAAACCATTAACCTGGGCGCGATGACCCTGATGATGGTGTTGCTTGTGACCCAGTTCGTCGCCTTCCCCTTCGCCATCCTCTACGGAAAACTGGCCAGCAAATATGGTGCCAAAGTCATGATATACGTAGGGATTTTTACCTACTGCGTGGTGTGCTTGGTGGCCTTGTTTATGAACCCCGACCGGGATATCCGCACCCTCACCATTATGTTCTGGACGCTGGGGATGCTGGTGGGTACAGCCCAGGGCGGCATTCAGGCCCTCTCCCGCTCCTACTTCGGCCAAATTATCCCCAAGGAAAAATCCAACGAATACTTCGGCTTCTACAACGTCTTCAGCCGCTTTGCCACCATTTTGGGCACGACAATCTACGCCGTAATCGTTCTAATTACCGACCAGCCCCATATCGGCATTGCCGGCATTGCACTGCTATTCATTATTTCGGCGGTGGTGTTTAAATTTGTGCCAAGTGATAAGGTTGAATAAAACGAAAGCCGGCTGACGCAGGGTTGATTCGGCTATAACACAAATAAAAAGCGTTAAGGATAATATCCCTAACGCTCAGCGTGGAGACAAAGTAAAACCTCGGGGGCTTTGCCCTACGGGCCCAGCCCCCGAGGTTTGTCTTCAGTCTGGCCGCGAACGCGGCTTTTTTATATTTCTTCTGCTATAAAGCCAAAATGGATTCCGTTGAATCCCAACCAAAATCACGCCAGCAAATGATTCTGTCGCCCATTCCATCACGAATTGCATAAAATTCTTCTTCGGTAATGGGGTAGCGGCCGCCCTCAATACCCTCAAGCCAACCGCCATTAAAACGGTAGTAACTCATGCTATGGTCATCTTGCCCTTCGGCGTATATAGTGAAATGCGCAATTATTTCTTCTGCCATTGTTGTGGGATTGGTTACAACCGCAAACATTGTGTAAGACTGTCTGCCGCCATCGCCTGTGGTTTTTACAAGGCGGCCCCAGCCGTCTGTAGTAAAACCTACCGAGAACGGGAAGCCCTCAATGCTTCCGATTTCTCTGGAGATAACCCCTTGCCCTGTGTTCACAAAAAGGGTTGCCCATGCAAAGCCGTCAATAAACGCTATTGCAAGAACACCATCATTGCCCCCAACGTGAGCGAAATGCGCTCTAGTCGCAACCCCCCAAACGAGCCTGTCTGTTTCAATTTCTTGAATAACCCACCTATTGCCGTGTTCAGGGTAGGCATGGTTTTCTTGGAAAAAGAAAACCCGCGTATCTCTTTTTTCTTCATCAAAAAAGCCAATACCCATATGAGGCAAAGTTCCAAGCCCCATATAGTTATTGATTACATAGCCTTCCCCCGGCAGGAGCATTTCCACATATCCGATATTGTCACCAGGGCTAAAGCCCCATTCCTCCCTACCTTCCAGCCACTCGGGCACTAATACGAGTGTGGCAAGGTGCGGAAGCGGTTGGTTTGCCCACACAACAAGGTCAACACCCGCTTCGCCCAAATGTGCGTGGTGAAGGTTGGCGAATGTGCCTAGAAGTTCGTCCGTTGCAAGGCCGATTTGGATTATGAGTTCTTCTGCGGGTATGTTTTCGGTTGGCGTAATTTGCCTTGCGCCACTTCGCGCTATGCTGAATCGGTAGTCATAATTATTAGTTGCATTGACTGCGGTTCTTTCGTGATTAATCGAAAATGTAACCGCTTGAAGATTTCCGATAAGCTCAAAAAGCCTGTTTGCTGTGCTTTCAAAAAAGACTTCGGAAATGCGCTCGGTAATTTCACCCTCAAAATCGCTATGCGGCTCGTAAAAAATAGTGAGGGTATATTCGCCATAACCAAACCCGCCGTGGTCTGCGCCAATTTGAATAGAGCGCACTTGCCAGCTGTCGGTCGGCAAATCAAGCGCGAAAACAATATTGTGCGTTTCATGCGCCGCCCCAACGTGTGGAATGGGGCTTGCTTCTGTCGCATCATTGCGATTGCAAGCCACCAAAGCGATAACCGCAAACAGCATTATTGCTACAATAACAATCTTGCGTTTCTCATGGACGGTGAGCGCGATGCAGTCTATCATTTCTATAGCTCCTCTTGCTTGTTTTTCAATTATTTTATAAAACGAGCTTCATTATATCTTCATCTTCTATTTGTGCACCTGTTTTTACAAACCCCATGCGTTCATACAATTTTGTAGCAATGTCGCTGGTGGGTACAACAGACGTGTAGAAGCACTTCACTTCGTACCCGTGGGGTTTAGACTTTACCCAGTTAATAAGCCATGCCATGGCTTCTTTGCCGTAGCCCTTGCCTTGATGTTTGTCATCAATCATAAACCTGCTAAGCCAGTAAATATTTTCACCAGCGTCAATATCTTCACCGTCTTCCAGGGAAATCATAGCAAACCCCACGACAGTTTCGTTATGCAATATAGCAAAGGGCGTTTCCGCAAAGTCTAATTCGTCTTCGTCCACAGCTTCTCTTAGGCTGATGTAAGCTTCTGCCAAACTCCAATTGTTTGGGGCTACTAAGTTCGGGTCGGCTTTCAAATTCCAGACCGCACTAAGGTTTTCTGATGTTACAGGTTGTAAAAATACCAAATTCTTTTTCATCAATTAGCCTCCTCGTTATCAGTATCTTACAAGCCAGTATTCAATTATCAAATGCAATGAATCATGAAACTCGTACTGACCAAATGAATGAGAAAACTGCCGTGCTTGATTTGGCTCGAAGTGTATGTTCTGCCCTAACTAAAACTTTTTTCATAAATACCCCCAAGTAAGATGTTTTTATTTTGACAACACAAATTATAGATATCGTTGCCACCCAAGTAGTCAGATTTAAATAGATTGTTTTTTTCTTCCGGTAAGTTTTTTTCGCCAACGCCCTAACCGTTTCGGTCAAGGCGAGCATAGCATATCAGAACCGAATCGGTCAAGAGTGCATTGTCAATATTAGTATTCTGAAATCTATTTTTGCTTTCTTACGTACCGCTGGTGTCGTGTCGGCACTTCCTCGCCTTGCGATAAAATCCTCCCGCGCTACTGCTATTAAGCAAAAAGACAGCGGCTCGGAATAATCCGGCCGCTTCTTTTATTTTTTCAGTTCCAACACTATGCCGAATACTTTACTGGTCACGAAAATAATCGGCTGGTGTTCGGATGTGTGACATAGAGTGGAGATGAGGGGAGTCGAACCCCTGTCCGAAAATCCATTGATAAAGACTTCTACCATCATAGTTGATTTATTTGGTGTGGGGCGTTACCTCACGTGTTCCCTTGGCCAGACGCGAATCAACACGCGGGAGGCTTCGGTAGCTTTTGGTTCTTTTACCGCTTCAAAGCTACGGGCGGAAAAGTGCCTCGCATAAACGACGCCGGGAGCCCGGTCTGCGAGTGAACGCGGGGCCGACGGCTGACTTACGCTTAAATACTATTAAGCCGCAGCGAGTTGTCTATAATTGTTGTCGTTTCTTTATAAGGGTTGGCCTTTGATGACGCGGTTACCAAGCCGCGGATGGCTATCTCTATTGTCAAAATTCCCGTCGAAACCATTACATCCCCTTTCATGGAATAGGTGTATTATAGTAGAAAACAACGTTTTGTGCAAGGTGCCCAAATGCTGTAGCACCTTTTATATAAATGTGCCATATGTCATATGAGATTGCCGGCAACATCTCTATAATAACGGCAGGAGGTGGCGAAATTGTTTTATTTTCTTTCCCTGTTGATGGGGATACTGATTTCCGTCATGGTTGCTTTCAATGGCGGACTCACTACGCAGTATGGCGTGTATTCGGCTACGGTAATTATTCACATAGTTGGGTTGATACTTATTTGTGCCGTGGTGCTTGCAAAGCGAGAACGATTTTTCCCCGGTAGGTTCGCGTGGTTTCTTTATCTGGGCGGTGCAATAGGTGTGCTGACTACGGTATTTAACAATTTTTCATTTGGGCGCATAAGTGTTTCGGCAATACTGGCCTTGGGTTTATTTGGTCAAAGCATCGCCGGGCTCGCAATAGACCAATACGGTTTTTTTGGTATGCGAAAGCATCCATTTACAAAGGAAAAACTAATCGGGCTTTTGCTTATTGTTGCGGGCATTGCATCCATGATAAATAGTTTTGAAATTGTGGCTGTGGCAGTGTCGTTCGTCGCAGGGGTTAATATCGTTTTGTCGAGAACATTGAACGCCAAACTTTCAGATTTAACGAGTGTAAGGGTCAGCACATTTTATAATTATTTCATCGGGCTTTGCGTTTCTTTGCTTGTGTTTGCGCTGTTGGGGCGGGGAGAAATTACTTTGTCAGCGTTTACACTTTATCCGAATTGGTATATTTACCTGGGTGGCATTTTGGGCGTCTGCGTTGTCTTGCTTGGCAATGTCGTGGTTGTAAAAGTGTCGGCGTTTTATTTGACGCTTTTTATCTTCATCGGACAGGTTTTCTCCGGGGTCTTAATTGATGTGATAATCACACAATCGTTCTCTACAAGAAATATGGTTGGCGGTATATTGGTGGCCGCAGGCTTGAGCGCGAACCTTATGTTGGACAACAGACGGCAAAAGTAACACCGCATATCTTTGCCGCGCACTGCGCATAATAATACCCATCCTCTTTGCAAGGGGATGGGTATTGATTTTACAACAAGCGGAGATTTGGAGGAATTTACATGGACATCAATTGTACGCACCTGTGCTTCTACCAGCAAGACGGCAAATGCAATTTGCGGGAGTTGCCCGCCTTTACTAATAACACACACGCTACCTACGACGTGGACTGCCCCTATTTTTCAGAAACATATACCACCCCGGCCGCGCCAAGGGGACTGTAAAGCCTAGCGTCCGATTTGCCGGTGGGTTTCCAAAATGGCGTAGTATAGCCCCCGGGCGATTTGCCACTGGTAGTCGGTGGTGGCCATGCGGGCGGCTTCGGCGGCGTTGGTCATGAAGCCCACCTCGGCCAATGCGGAAGGTACTATGCCAGTCTCTCGCGTCACTACGATGGCGGGCCGGTTGAATAGCCCCCGGCTGTGTGCCCCGGTTTGGGCAATCATGTTGTCTTGCACGATTTGGGCAAAATTGCGGCTGGTAAAGGGTAGCCCCGCTTCGGCGGCACTGATGGTGTAAATGGTTTCAATGCCGTGGACGGCGGGGTTGGTGAAGCCGTTGACATGGATGGAAAGCAGTACATCCGCAAAGTCCCTGGCAAATTCCGCCCGCCAGAAAATGCCGGGGTTCGTGTCCTCGTGGCGGGTTTTGTATACCCCAATGTAGGGATGCGCGCTCAGCAAGGACGCCACCTTCTGAGAAAGGGTCAGCACCAAGTGGCTTTCAAATAAATTGCCACGGTACACGCCGGGGTCATTGCCGCCGTGGCCGGGGTCCAGCACCACCACCAGGGAATGCACCTCCCGGGGCAAGCGCGCCATGATGTAATAGGCTTCTGGGGTTTCGATGATTTCAAAGGCCAAAACCCGTGCCGTGTTGAAAATCAGCTGGGTATTCCCGTTAATATCCCGGGCCAGCATAAAGGAATTGATATAGCCGTCGCTTACGGGGACGATGCCCTGCCCCAAAGCGTTGGCCGCCGGGGGAAGCACCATGGTGTAGCGGTTGCGCAGGTATTCGTTGAAGCGTTGGATTTGCGTAATATCCATGGCGAACCCGGCTCCACGGCAAAGGCGCACCGCCCGGAGCCACATATCATAGGTCACGCCTTCGATGCCGCCGTAGAGCATCAGGCCCACAGCGTCGGAGCCGTGATTCAGCAAGCCTACGCCGGGGATATCCACGCCTTCGCGCAGGTAGGCGCGCACAAAGGCCATCCCATCGGGGTGGGTGCCCGTCACGATATGGGAAACGAAAACGCTGTCATAGATTTGCCCGCCGGACGCGTGCAAAGTGGCGTTGTCAATCTCCACCAGCAGGCGGCGGTTGGCCACGTCCATGGAATAGCGCAAAGCAGGTACGGAATCCCCCCGAATTACGAGGGTATCCGCTCCCGCGTCGGAGAGCAGGGAAACGTCATTTATATTATTCTGGGCGAACGCGATGGTCAAAAACCGCCGGTCATTGGAAAGGGACAGGCTGAACTCCACCGCCCCAACCAGTTCAAACACCAGCCGGGTGATGTTGGGGTTCGGGGCGCGGGAAAACTGGGAGGAGCGCACGCTCAAAAGCGGCAAAGTGGCGCATACATAGAAGGGCCCTTCCAGCGCGGAAAGAGAGCTATGGATGTCCACCACCAAGCGGTTGTCGGGCAATATGAAATGCGTTACCGCAGAAATGGCGGAAAAGGCTTGCACTACGTAGGCCGGGGAGCCCGTTTCCCGTGGGGAGTGCAACGCGGTTATGGTGGTGTTCATATGGACTTCCGGGAGGATGGGCGCGGTGGAGATGTTGCGGGCGAGGTGGCCGTTGCCCACATCGGCGGTATGCCCGTCCTGTGGGGGGAGGGGAGGTAGCGGAATTTCCGGGGCCGGGGTTTCATTGCCGGGTTCGGGCTCCGGTGGGGGCTCGGGCACAGCCGGGGGCTCCGGCGTGAGCGGCGGCAGGGGAATAAGGGGTAAATCATGGGATGGCGCGCCATTGCCGTTCCCGTTGGGGGAATCCACTAGGGCCGCGTCCCGGGTTCTGCACCAGTCCACCTCGTAGCCCAGGGTTTCGGCCACAAAGCGCAGGGGAATCATCACGCGCCCCCCCGCCAAAAAGGGTGGTTGCTCGGTGTCAACGCGCTGGCCGTTTAGCAGGGCGTTGGTGTTGCCCACCGTCAGCACCAATATATTTCCCTGGTGGAAAAGGGAGACTTGCTGATGGCCCGAATGCCAGCCCACTTCCCCGCCAAGGTATTCGGTAAATTCTCTAAAGGGTACAAACACGCGTCCGTTGAGCCGCAGGGGCTCCTGATAACGCCAAGCCATGGTGCGTCCGTTCACAATCAGGCTCACCGGTTGCGGAAGCGCGGCGTATATCCGCGCTACATGAAAAAACGGCAACAAAGCCAACAGGCATGACATCACCACTATTTTATATGTACATCTCTTCATTGAAATTCCTCCTGTCATAAGCGAATAAAATGTAAAATTATGTCGCCAGGAGGCATATTACCGCAAAAAAAACCGTTGCACAATATATGCAACGGAAAAGTAACAATTCTATTCGGTTTTGCCTGCGGTTTTACTTACCGTTTACCGCGTCGCGCAATTTCTTGCCCACTTTGAAACGGGGTGCTTTGGAGGCGGCAATTTTCATAGACGCGCCTGTTTGGGGGTTGCGGCCATCGCGTTCGGCCCTTTCCGCTACATCGAATGTACCGAAGCCGACCAATTGTACCCGCTTACCGGCTACGAGGGCTTCAGTCACTGCCGCTTCAAAGGCAGAGAGTGCCTTTTCTGCATCCTTTTTCGTTAAGTCGGATTTTTCCGCGATTGCCGCGATGAGTTCCGTTTTGTTCATTGTATATCCTCCTTTTAATTATAAACCTGCGGAAAATCTCCGCCGCTGGTATTTATAAACGCTAGAAACGAGTTTGTCAAGGAAAATCAATGCTTTTTTGTATTTTCTGTTAAATTTCCTTCTCCCGGCGTTTATTTTCAGCCCATATGCGCAAAGCATCCTGGGCTGTAGCGGCTTTTTCCCCGCCAAAAACGTGTGTATGCCGCCGGATTAGCTTCTCGCAAAGCCCCGCCACAACGTCCTCCAGCGTAAAATGCCCGGAGCGTTGCGCCAGCTTGGCATGGAAAACCACCTGCAACAGCACATCCCCCAGCTCCTCGCGCAACGCGTCCATGTCTCCCGCGTCGATGGCCTGTACCGCCTCCTGGGCTTCCTCCAATAAATAAGGACGCAAACTCTCGTGAGTCTGCGCCCTATCCCATGGGCAACCCGTGTCGCCCAGCAGTGTTTCCAGTATGGTATTGAGTTCGTTCATCTGCATCACTGCTCCATTTGTTTACCTAAGAACCCGGCCGCCGTCTGCGCCAGCTTGCCTTCCACCTCGCCCATTTTCTTGTCCGGCGAAAGGAAGACGATGGCTCCCAGCACATCGCCCTCCGCGATAATGGGTGCGATAAACTGGTTTGAATACGTCGAGGGGTCGTCCTCTTCCAGTATCGGCACAAAGGCCGCGTCGTTGCGGGTGGCTGAGAGTGTGGTGCGTGCGTTGATGGTTTTCTCCAGCGCGGGGGAAATATTCTTATCTAAAAATTCCTTCCGCGCACCGCCCGAAACGGCGATAATTTGGTCCTTATCCACGATGCATGTAATATGCCCGGATGACTGGGACAAACTTTCGGCATATTCCTTGGCGAAATTCCCCAGCTCGCCGATGGGCGAATATTTCTTGAGGATGATTTCCCCTTCTCGGTCGGTAAAAATTTCCAGCGGGTCGCCCTCACGGATGCGCAGTGTCCTGCGGATTTCCTTGGGTATGACAACCCGGCCCAAATCGTCTATCCTTCTCACGATGCCTGTAGCTTTCAAGTGACTTCCTCCTTGTATATGAATTGGCTTATATCGTCAATTCATATTATCTGTAAAAATTTCAGGATTTATACACCGGAGGCTACCTTTGCCAGTTGAGAAAACGCCGTCATATCGTTTACGGCCATTTCGGCAAGCATCTTGCGATTAATGTCCACGCCGGCCTTCTTCAAGCCGTGCATAAACTGGCTGTAATTCAAATTGTGCATACGCGCCGCCGCGTTGATACGGGCAATCCAAAGCCTGCGGTATTCCCGCTTGACCTGCTTGCGCCCCACAAAGGCCGACGCCATGGCCCGCATCACCGCTTGCTTGGCGGTACGGTATTGCTTGCTTCTCGCGCCCACGTAGCCGCGAGCCAACTTCAATGTCCTCTTATGCTTCCTTTTCGCGCCTACCGCGCCTTTTATCCTTGCCATATAAAGTCCTCCTTATGCGTAGGGTAGCATTGCCCTTACGGCTGCTTCGTTGGTTTTGTCCACCATGCCCATCTTACGAAGGGTCATTTTTCGCTTGGGACTTTTTTTGGTAAGCTTGTGCTGCTTCCCCGCCTTGGGGTGCTTAAACTTGCCTGTACCCGTCACCTTGAAACGCTTGGCGGCGGCTTTCTTGGTCTTTATTTTCGGCATAGCAAACTACTCCTTTGTTTTTGGCTTGGGTGCAAGAAACATGGCCATAGAGCGGCCTTCCATTTTGGGTGGCTTCTCGATGTTGCCCACCTCGGCTACCTTGGCGGCAAAGTCGTTGAGGATGCCATAGGCCACCTCGGTGCGGCCCAGCTCCCGCCCCCGGAAGCGTACGGCCACCTTCACCTTGTCCCCGTCCTTGAGAAATTCCAGGGCCTTTTTCAACTTGACCGCAATGTCGTGCTTGTCGATGTTGGGGGAAAGGCGAAGCTCCTTCACCTCGATGGTGCGCTGTTTCTTGCGTGCTTCCTTTTCCTTCTTGGACTGTTCAAACCGGAATTTGCTGTAGTCCATGATCTTGCAGACCGGCGGCTTGGCCGTCGGGGAAATCTTCACCAGGTCCAATTTTTTCTCGTCGGCAATGCGTTGGGCATCTCGGCCGGGGACAATACCCATCTGGGTACCGTCTGCGTCAATCAGACGTACTTCCTTGTCCCTAATCTGCTCGTTGATCATTAAATCGGTAATACTGATTCAACTCCTTTCCCGTAAAACGGAATCACTTGCACATAAAAATAAGCGGACATAAGCCCACTTCATGTATACGCTCCCACATCGCGTCCTATTATAAAGGAAGCGAAATATCCAAAAAAAATCCGCGCGTACGACCCGGCGGCACATGTATGAAAACCATGGCGGTGGGGTGAGAAGTGGCACTTCTGCTTGGCGCGGAGTATAGCACACGGATTATATAGCGTCAATAATGAACATTGTTATATTTTCTTTCGTTGTTTCACCAGGAATGTCGCCACGTGGGCACCCTTGGTGCCCCGGCCGAAGCCCGCGTCCGCGCCGTGGGCCACGGCGGATTCCGGGGCCACCTGGGTGCCTCCGGCTACGAAGATGATTTTCTCCCGGATGCCCATTTCCTTGGCCAGGCGGTCGATGGCGGCGATGTTTTTGTAATGAATGTCGTCGTGGCTGATGATGACGGAGGCCAGGACGGCCTGGGCGTTGAGCTCGACGGCTGCGCCCAGGAGTTTCTCCACGGGTACGGAGGTGCCGAGGTAGTGCACCTTGATGCCGTATTTCTCGATGCCGCCGTGCTTGATGTCGATGATTTCGCGCAGGCCCACGCTGTGCTCGTCCTCGCCTACGGTGCCGCAGACGATGGTGAGGGGCTGTGCGTCAATGGCGGCGCGGATTTCGTCATCACTGAGTATATCCGGCTCCGGGGCCAGCACCAGGCTTGCCGTGTCGATGTCGATGCTCAGCTTGCCCTTCATTTCAATGCGGGTGCCCTCGGCGTGGTGGAGGATTTCACGGCTGATGATGGCGGCCTCGGTGAGGTTCATGGCCTTGGCGCATTCCAGGGCGGCGGCCTCGGCGCGGCGCACATCCGTGGGGAAGCACAGGTTAATCAGCACTGTGCCATCGGCCATCCATTCCATTTCCGGGCGGAGCTTTGTCCCGGCGTGGTAGGGCTTCAAGTCCTTCATGCGCTCGTTCACGTTGTCGGTTTCGTCCAGCTCGTCGATGTAGATGATTTTCTCCGGGTCTTCCAGGGTACAGCCTCCGATGAGGTTGGCGGGGTCGTTTTCCGCGCCTGGGTCATATTGCGCTACGTTGTTGTAGCCGTAATGGGCCGTCACCGGGGCGAAGTAATCCTTTTCCCGGGGAACCACGGAGCCCGCGCCGATGCCGCCGTTCATTTCCCGGCGGATGCCGTCGCCACCCCGCTCGGGATAACAGCCGCTGTCCACGAAGAAGCCCGCTTCCACGGCGGCGAAATACCCGCCCAGCTCCACCATTTCCTCCATGAAAAGCACGGCCCGCTCTTGCAACTCGCGCACCTTGGCGGCCAGGGGGCCGTCGGTTTTCAGCTCTACCAAATCCATGATTCCGTCCATGGCCAGCAAAGCTTGCTTCGCCGTGTCGCAAGCCTCGATATTGTACATATGCCAGGGCACGTTGCGGCCCTCGTCCGGGGTGATGGTGGATTGGATGTCCACGCTGGTGAGCTTGGAGATGAGCATGTTGAGCACGTGCGTGACCGTGGCCTCCCGGGTGGAGCTTTGGATATATTTTGTGTGCATCTGGGCGCGCATCCGATAGCCGGCGAAAAGCTGGCGCAACGCCACGGCATAGGGCAAGTCCATGAAAATACTGGGCGCGGGGGTAGATGTGGGCGGCACGGTGGAAAGACAAATATTCTCCTTGGGGATGCCCACCTTATGGGAGAAGAGGGAATTAATCGCGTGCTGTACCATCAGCTCCGGCATTACCTTCCAGGCGTCCCGGGCGGTGGCGTTGGCGTTGTGCGCGCCGTCGATTTGCGCCTGGTTGGCCCATTTGATGAGCATTTTTGACTCACAGGCGTCCACGAAGGAGCGCACCATATTTATATTGCGGTAAATCACATTGTACTGCGGGTCCTGGTGGACGCCGTTCACCCCTTCTTCGGCGAACATGACGGCGATATCCGGCCCGGCCACGCCGGACACATAGGAATGATAATTGATGGGCCGCCCCACCTCGTCCTCGATGAAGTCTAACGCCTTGCGCTGGGCGCGAACCTGCTTGCGCGTAATGGGTACGCCGCCGATGCCCTGGGGCGTGCCTTCCAGCAAGCCGTCGAAATGGCTCTGCCCCGCCGTGCGGATGACCATGATATGGTCGGCCCCGTGGTGGGCCGCCATACGCATACGCCGGATGTCGTCCTCGAACCGCCCGGAGGCAATCTCTGTGGTGATTACCGGCAGGGGCTGGGGGTCGATATTATTAAAATTGTGGGCGGTGATGAGAGGCACGCTTTCCTTCAGCGGCTCGGATATTTCCCGGTAAGTAAAGGCGTCCATTTGCAAGTCGGTAGCACTTTTGCGCCAGGTCCAGCCCCGGCGGCGGGGGCGGTAGTCTTTCAGGTTCTCCAGAATTTTCTCGATATTCAAGCGCATATCAATTACCCCCCTTAAACAATGCGGTGGCCTCTTCCCAGCCTTTATTTTGGGCCAGCATCAGCCCGGCATCCCGCAGGGGGATATCCTTCGCCTTCGCCAGCTTGTACACCACATGACCCGCGCCGTGGCCCAACAGCCCGCGCTTGTGCGCACCGTCCACAATTTCCTTAACCTCCAAGGAAGAAAAGCCCATGCGCAACAGCACACTGCGCTCAATGGCGGGGGAGGTGTTCTCGCGCCCCAGCTTGAGTAGCGGGTCTACAATTTGTGCGGCCAATTGCCAAAACCGTTCATGTAATTGTGCGTCGGTCAAGTCCGCCAAATGTGCGCGGCGCGTGGAAAAATCATCGTTTCTTTTCATCTATGCCTCCGGTTTCTTGGTGGGGGGAGTATACCATATAGCCGAATAAAGTGAGAACCATCCGCCGGGGGATTGAATGAATGCAACCACATGGGCGGAAAGTTCCGGCGGAGCGATTGCGCGGACCTCCCCGTTTTCGGGGCTTGGCGGCACAGCGCAGTCGTGCCACCCGGGCAAGCGGGAAACTTCTCGCGTCACTGTGATTCGCTTCGCTCACAATCGTTCCGCGAGAATTTCCCGCGCACGGGTGGCGCACTGTGCCGCCAAACCCCGAAAACGGGGAAGGGTTCGCGTACAAGCGACGCGGGAAGCTTTCCGCCCAATGTGGGTACGTCTTGGGGAATCCCCCGGCGGACGGTTCTCACTTTATTCGGCTATAATCTCTTTGATAGACGCGAGGATATAGTCAATATCCCCGGGGGTATTGAAATGGCCGAAGGAGAATCGGAGTGTGCCTTGGGGGTAGGTGTGCAGTGTTTTGTGGGCGAGGGGGGCGCAATGCAAGCCGCACCGCGTCATGATGCCATACGCCCTGTCCAGCACAGATGCGATTTCCGCGTTGTCCCTGTGGGCGAAATCCAGGGAAACAACGGCGATTCTGCCTTGGGTGTCGTTTTTCCCTACGATGCGCACGCCGTTTAATTTGCTGATTCCTTCGAGGAAGTGCTCCGTGAGCTTCATTTCATGGGCGAAGATGGCCGGCATTCCCGTGCGGCTGATATAGTCCAGAGCCTTTTGCAAGCCCAGGATGGCAGGTATATTCAGCGTGCCGGATTCAAATTTGTCCGGCAGTACGCCGGGCTGGATAATTTCGTGGGACTGACTGCCCGTTCCCCCGGTGATGAGGGCTTCGATTTTCTCCGCCAACTCATTTTTTATCACAAAGCCACCCAGGCCCTGGGGAGCCAGAAGCCCTTTATGGCAGGTGAAGGCAATGGCGTCTGCGCAGGACATGGGTAAATCCAGTATCCCTGCCGTTTGCGCCGCGTCAATAATCAGCTTGATACCGTGCTTTTTACATAGTTCATAGATGTCGGAAACGGGCAACACCGTCCCGCACACATTGGAGGCGTGGGTCATCACCAGGGCTTTCGTGCGGGGGGTAATTATTTTTTTGATTTCCTCCGGGTCAAGGCTTCCGTCGGGGCGGCAGGGGGCGACGCTGTAGGGCACCCCTTTTTGCGACAATTCATGCAGGGGGCGCATGACGGCGTTGTGCTCCATGGAAGTGGTTATCACGTGCTCCCCTTCCTTGAGGAGCCCTTTCAAAATCATGTTTAGGGAATAGGTCGCCCCCGGCGTGAAGATGACGTTTCTGGGTTGGTTAAAGCCAAACAGCGCGCAGAGTTGCTTTCGGGTGGCCAAAATTTCCAAGGCCACGTCAAAAGCCGGGGCATAGCCGCCCCGGTTCACGTTGCACCCCACATGGTCAATAAAATCCTTCACCGCGCCGGATACGCCGGGGGCTTTGGGAAAGGAGGTGGCACTGTTGTCGGCATATATCTTCTTCATGATGGCCTCTGTAGAATTAGCGTAATTAATGGGCTATAATATCGTAAAAAATAATTTCTATCATCGGTACGGAAAGAGGACGAATATGTTCAAAAAGCTGAAAATGCCGCTGGTATTTTGGGGTGCGTAGATACATCGCCACCTTTTTCAGCCACTACGACGCGCTGACATTTTTCAACCTGATGCGCGAAACCGGCATAAAGGCGGAGCTCACCCCCGTGCCGCGCAAGGTCAGCGCGTCCTGCGGCACCTGTGTGGCGTTTGAGCATGATACCGTGAAAATCTTCCCCGATTGCGAAACAGAGGCCGTGTTTATCCAAGACGGGGAAGGGTATATAGCGGTGTGGCCACGCCACTACCCCCACATCCGCAACAGCACCGACCCCTCCAGCGCGCCATCGCCAAATATCCCCACGAACCGGAGCACGGAGACGCAAATCCACACCAGTAGTGCGCCCTGAACCAGCCCCCCTACCAGCCCGCCGATTTTGTTTATCAGGTTTAGTATGGGGAGCTGGGCGATGGCGTCCAGCATGTGCATGGCGATGCGCAAAAGCATGAGGATGACCAGAAAAGCGATGACATAGGTGATGATGCGGGCCAGGGAGGACACCAAGGCCGAGGTGAGGGCGGCTTGGAAGCTTTCCCCGGCGCGTTGCAGTTGGTTGTACACCACGGAGGTAATGGTCTGGGTGATGCTTTCATTGATGCCCAGGTTGCGGATGGTGTCGAAGATGAAGGATTCCCCTTCGAAGGGCAGACCGTTGGTGACGGCGGTACCCGCCTGGGTGATGCGGCTATCCACCCAGCTACTTACGAAGGGCTCAATTAGGCCCTCGAAATGGTGGGAGAAAGCACCCGCGGCATAATGCGCGCCGATTAAAGCCCCGATGAGTGCCACCGCCCCGGCCAGAGCCATGACCAAGCCCCGCTGTAGCCCGCGCAAGGTAAAGAGCAGTATGATAATGACGCCAACCAAGTCGATAATCCAATAGCTCATAGCAACAACCCCAGCAATTCTCCAATATGTGCCGCGCCGAAGACACGTATCCCCTCCGGGGCGCGGGTCTTTTTTTTGTTGGCGGCGGGTAAAACACAGGCGGTGAAGCCCTGACGGGCGGCTTCGGTGATGCGCCGCTCGGGCTGGCTTACGGCGCGGAGCTCCCCGGCCAAGCCTACCTCCCCGATGACGAGGTACGCCGGGTCGATGGCTTTATTTTTGTAGCAGGAGGCAATGGCGGCGATGACGGCGGCGTCGGCGGCGGGCTCCTCGATACGCAGGCCACCGGCGATGTTTATATAGCTGTCGTAGGTAGCCAGTTTGTATCCGGCGCGTTTTTCCAGCACCGCCATGAGCATGACCATGCGGTTATAGTCCATGCCGTTGGCAGTGCGGCGCGGCGTGCCGAAGTGGGTGTGTGCCACCAGCCCCTGTACCTCCAGGAGCAGGGGACGGCTACCCTCCAGGGAGCATGTCACCGCCGAGCCGGGTACATTCACCGGACGCCCCGCCAGCATATAGGCCGAAGGGTCGGCGATGGCGGTCAGACCCTGCTCCCCCATTTCGAAGACGCCGATTTCATGGGTGGAGCCGAAGCGGTTCTTCACCGCACGGATGACCCGGTAGCTGTCCCGGCCCTCGCCTTCGAAGTACAGCACGCAGTCCACCATATGCTCCAGCACCCGGGGGCCGGCAATGGCACCCTCCTTGGTGACGTGACCCACAAGAAGCACCGCCGTTTGCCGCACCTTGGCCATCTGGGTGAAAAAGGCCGTGCATTCGCGCACCTGGGTCACGGAGCCGGGCAGGCTGGAGAGCTCGCCCAGGCGCATGGTCTGGATGGAATCAATGAGCAAAAGGGCGGGCTTGATTTTCTCTGCGGCCTCCTGGATGGCGTGGAGGTCGGTCTCCGCCAGGAAGTACAAGCCGGGCGGGTCCACCTTCAGGCGTTTTGCCCGGAGCTTGATTTGCGCCGGGCTTTCCTCGCCGGATATGTATAAAATAGGAAAGGCTTCGCTGGCCATGTGGCGGCAGATTTGCAAAAGCAAGGTGGATTTGCCGATGCCGGGGTCGCCCCCCAGCAATAAAAGGCTCCCCCCCACCAAGCCGCCCCCCAGCACCCTGTCCAGCTCGGGGATGCCCGTGGCGCGGCGGGCTTCGGCGTGGTTTTTGCCGGGCTGGATGTTTCGCAACAAGATGGGGGCGTTGCCCCCGGCCTTCGCCGCCCCTTGCAAAAAAGCGGCCGACCCGCCCCCGGATTTACCGGTTGCGGGCCTTACCGCTCTTTCCTCCATGGTATTGAATTGGTTGCAGGTGGGGCAACGCCCCAGCCATTTCGCCGTTTCGTAGCCGCATTGGCCGCAAATAAATAAGGACTTGGGTGCAGGCATACAACGCCCCTTAATCGTTTTCCAGCAGTTCCAGCAGGGTTTTGAGGGGGCCGTTGGCATCCATGTACGCGTACCGCCCGCCGGGATATTCGCCCTTTTGAATCAACGGGATGCCATTGCGCTCCAGCTTCATGATTTTTTCCTGCATCCCCGCTATGATAAAGGCGATATGATGCACGCCCTCACCGTTCTTGTCGAGGTCCTCCCGCCAGGTGGAGGGGTGTGCGTCCGGCTCAATTAGCTCGATGGTCAAATTGCCCCCCACCGGGAAGAAGGCCAGCTTCGCCCGCGCCGGGGAGGGTTGCCCGCGAAACTCCGTCTGCGCGTCCTTCAATTCCCCCGTCAGCGACCAGCCCGGGTTATCCATCCCCAAAAAATCGGCAAAAACCTGGCTCGTCTTTTCAATATCATGCACCAAAATACCAATCTGCACCACAGTGCTTGTGCCCAGCATATTCTTTTCCACGAAAACATAACCTCCCTCTTGCTTAAATCGAAACCACTATAGCACGCCCCACCGCAAAATAAAACCCTGATAAAATTTAATTATAGTCTATCTATCCTGCATCCGGTGCGGTATATTCACGCCAAACTCCATTCAGAAAGGAAGCTGTTTGCATGAAGAATATGCAGAAAAGTGTAGCGAACCGGGAGGTTTGCCTACATTAAAATTGTCAAACCTCCCGTGGGCTGACTACAACCATCGGAGGAAAAACATGAACCGCGAAAATAAACGTAAGAAATACGCGAAGGGGTATTACAAGCGCAACCCCTGCAACGAAGGCTTTAAGTGTAAGGTATGCAACCACGACATAATGCCCGAAGGCGCGGGCACCGGCCACAGGAACCACTGTCCGCATTGCCTGTCCAGCAAGCATTTGGACATGGAGCCCGGCGACCGCAAGGCTGATTGCGGCGGCACCATGGAGGCCATCGGCGTGTGGGTACGAAAGGGCGGCGAATGGGCCGTCATCCACCGTTGCAAAATATGTGGCCACATCAGCTCCAACCGCATTGCCGCCGACGACAATCCGCTGAAGCTCATGTCGATGGCTTTGAAGCCCCTGGGCAACCCGCCCTTCCCACTGGAAGACCTGACTGCGCACGGGTACCGCGTTTGACACAGACGTCCTCTCATGTAAAATGGTATCAATGGGATTAATTTTACATGGGAGGATGTTATGATTTACAGAAAATTGGGAAACACGGGCTTTAACGCGTCCTTGCTGGGTATGGGCTGTATGCGCTTGCCTTATATCGACGACGCGGACATGACCAAGGGCGTGGACCGCCAGCGGGCCTATGAAATGATTCGCCATGCCGTGGAGCAGGGCGTGAATTATTTCGATACCGCCAAAGGCTACCACGGCGGCGACAGCGAGGCCGTCTTGGGTGAAGCCCTCGACCACAACGGAATGCGCGAAAAGGTGTGGATTACCACCAAGCACCCCTTCTGGCAGCCCTGCGCGCCGGACCAAATCCGCCGCAACCTGGAAGAAACCCTGAAAAAACTCCGTACGGATTATCTGGATACCTACCTGATGCACGGCATCGGCCCCGGCAGTTGGCCGAAAATCCTGGAATGGAACATCTGGGGCGAGTTTGAAAAATTCAAGGCCGAGGGGCTCATCCGGCACATCGGCTTCTCCTACCACGGCAATTTCGCGCATTTCAAGGAAGTGGTGGCCCATTATCCCTGGGAATTGTGCCTGGTCATGCACAATATACTGGACGTGAACCGGGAAGTTACCGCCGAGGGTATCGCCATCGCCGCGGAAAAAGGCATCGCCGTAACCATCATGGAGCCCCTGCGCGGAGGGGGGCTTTGCACCTCGCCCAAGCCCGTGGCGGCGGTGTACGACGCCTTCCCCGTGAAGCACAGCCCCACGGAATGGGCCTTCCGCTATCTGGCCAACCTCCCCGGCGTAGCGTCCATTACCAGCGGCATCTCCTCCATGGCACAGCTTGAAGAAAACCTGGCCATTTTCTCCCAGCCCGACATGACCCCCGGCCATATGACCCCCGACGAGGAAAAATTAATCGTCGCCGCCCGCAAAGCCTACGAATCCGTGGTGACTATCCCCTGCACCCGTTGCAACTACTGTATGCCCTGCCCGCAAAATGTGAACATTTCCAACATATTCAACCAATACAACGACGGCCACCGCTTCGAATTTTTCAACCAGGTGCGCCGCTCCTACATGTTCGCCCGCCGGGGCGGAAGCGGCGCGGACAAATGCACCCAATGCGGCGTGTGCATCGAAAAATGCCCCGCCGGCATCGACATCCCCGCCCAATTAAAAACCGCCCACGCAAAGCTGGACGGTTGGGAAGAATAGCGGCGATACATTTACTGCAAGAACGGATTATGCGTTTTCTCGTGCCCTACTGATGTCTCTGACCCATGCCCCGGATAAATTTTTATCTGCGACGGCAGGGTCAGAATTTTTTTGTGTATATTTTCCAAAAGTTCCTCGTGGCTACCGGAAGGAAAATCCGTACGGCCGATGGAATCCTTGAAGAGGGTATCCCCGGTGAACAGGGCCCCGTATTCCTCATCGTAGAAGCACAGCCCGCCAGGGGTATGGCCGGGGGTGTGCAGTACCTGCAACGATATATCCCCAACGCGAACCTCGTCCCCGTCGTTGAGCAAGTGCTCCGGCGTCACCGCCGCGCCGCGCCCCATGCGGGCGGACATGTTCAGGGCGGGTTCCTCCAGCATTTCCTTTTCCAAGGGGTGGGCATATACCGGCGCGCCGGTGGCTTCCTTTATCGCGTCTATGCCGATGATGTGGTCGTAATGGCCGTGGGTAAGCAAAATGGCCTTGACCGTGATATTATTTTCCTTTAGGAAAAGGGGCAGGGCCTTCGTGTCTTCCTTGCCGCACCCGGCGTCGATGAGCACGCCCTCGCCGGATGCTTCGTCGTAGTACAGATATACATTTTGCCCCATGACATTGTTGTTAAAAGTTTTGAGCTTCATTGTACAATCTCCACATTGACCCGCACATTTTCGTGTATCGCCGCCGCTTTAATTACTGTGCGGATAGAGCGGGCGATGCGGCCCTGCTTGCCGATGACCTTGCCCATGTCCTCGGGGGCGACTTTAAGCTTGAGGGTGGTCATACCGTTGGCGGTTTCTTCGATAACCTCAAGCTGGTCGGGGTTTTCCACCAGGTTTTTGGCAATGGTGATGAGTAATTCTTTCATCGTTTACCTTCCTACATGCCGGATTTTTTGAGCAGGGCGCGTACCTTGTCGGTGGGTTGCGCGCCGTTTTGAATCCATTGCTTGGCGGCCTCCATGTCTACCTTCAGTACGGTGGGCTCTTTGGTGGGGTCGTAGATGCCGATTTCGGCCAGATTTTTACCGTCGCGCTGGGTACGCGCATCGGCTACTACGATTCTGTAGAAGGGGGCTTTCTTCGCGCCCATTCTTTTCAAGCGGATTTTTACCATTGTCTTTGCACCTCATAGATTATATTTTTCATGAAAGGAACGGGAGCTTGCCCATCATATCTTTCATGGCTTTGCCTTTTTTGTTCATGCCGCCGGTAAATTGCTTCATCATTTTGCGCATTTCCTCAAATTGTTTCAGCAGGCGGTTTACTTCCTGTATGGTGCGCCCGCTACCCGCCGCAATACGTCGCTTCCGCGAGCCGTTGAGGATTTCCGGGTTGACGCGCTCCTTTTTCGTCATGGACTGGATGATGGCCTCCACGTAGACCAGGGCTTTTTCGTCGATGTCGGCTTCGTTGATGGCTCCCATCCCCGGCATCATGCCCAAAATATCCTTGAGGGAACCCATTTTCTTCACCTGTTGCATCTGGGTGAGGTAATCGTCCAGGGTGAGGGTGCCGCCCATCATCTTTTTTTGCAACGCTTCGGCTTCCTTTTCGTCGAAGGCTTGCTGTGCCTTGTCAATCAGGCTCAAAACGTCGCCCATGCCCAAAATGCGCGAGGCCATGCGGTCGGGATGGAAGACATCGAAGTCGTCCAGTTTTTCGCCCATGCCCACATATTTCACGGGCTTGCCCGTGACGGCCTTCACCGAAAGCACCGCGCCGCCCCGGGTATCGGAGTCCAGCTTGGTGACGATGATGCCGTCCAGCCCCAGCTTCTCGTCGAAAGTCTTCGCCACGTTGACCGCGTCCTGCCCGGTCATGGCGTCCACCACAAGTAAAATCTCCTGGGGGCGGATGGACTGCTTTATCCGCGCCAGTTCGTCCATCAGGGCCTCGTCGATATGCAACCGCCCCGCTGTGTCCACCAAAACGATATCGTGGCCGTTGGCCTTGGCATGTTCGATGCCCTTCGCCGCGATGACAGCCGGGTCAACCTTGTCGCCCATGTCGAAGACGGGTATATCATAGGTTTTGCCCACCACCTGCAACTGCTTAATCGCCGCCGGGCGGTAGATGTCGCAAGCCACCAGCAAGGGACGCTTGCCCTGCTTGCGCATATGCCCCGCCAGCTTGCCGCAACTGGTAGTCTTCCCCGCGCCCTGCAAGCCCACGGCCATGTACACGGTAGGGGATTTGCTGGAAAAGGTCAGCTTGCTTTGGGTGGAGCCCATCAGCTCGATAAGCTCCAGTTCCACCAGTTTTATTACCTGCTGGCCGGGATTGATGGCTTCGTGGACGGTATGGCCGATGGCCTTCTCCGTGAGGGTATTGACGAAATCCTTCACCACGCGGAAATTGACATCGGCTTCCAGCAAGGCGAGGCGCACTTCGCGCATGGCGTCGCGCACGTCTTTTTCAGAAAGGCGGCCTTTTCCACGTAGCTTCTTGAAGACATTTTGCAATTTCTCGCCTAGATTCTGAAACGCCATAGCTTCATCCCTTATGTTCTAAGTAAAGCGTCCAGCTGGGTCAGCAGGGATTTCCGCAGGGGCTCATCCACGGATTCCAGCAATCCGCGCATATACCCGGCCGTATCCTGTTGCATCATGAAGCGTTGCACCAGCCCCAGCTTTTCCTCGTATTTTTCCAATTTTTGCGTTGTGCGCCTAAGCATGTCGGACACGGCTTGGGGGGTGATGCCCAGCTCCGCGCCAATTTCAACCAGGGAATAATCATCCTCGTGGTACATGGAAAAACACGCACGCTGGTGCTCGGTCAGCATCGCGCCATAAAAATCAAAGAGCAAATTTTTATTATGCCGCTCCAGCGGGGAGTCTGAATCATACATACCATCACATCCGAAATCTTATTCAAGATGAAATGCTTTAATGCAGTATAAATGCTTTATGTCGAATCGTCAAGAAAAATATTTCCAGGGAATGCGCGGTTTTACGCCCCGAGCCGCTCCACTAGTGCGTTTAAGGCCGCGTAGGAGTTAAAGTTTTCGGGTGTGAGCTCGTCGGCGGGTATTTCCACATCCAGCTTGTCGGCGATTTCGCCCACCAGAAAAATGATGTCGTAGGAGTCGATGACCCGGTCATCTATGAGGGTGGTGTGGGTGGTGTAGTCGATGTCGGGATGGAGCTCTTGGAGGATTTCCAGTAGCATATTATTTCACCTTGCTTTCCTTGTAGCGGGTGAGGAGCGTTACCCGGTCGATTTTGCCCCCCGTTGTCTGGGGCAGGCTGTCCAGGGGGAAAAGCGCGTGGGGTTGCATATATCGCGGGAGCTCCGCTTTCAGCGCGGCTTGCACGGCGGATTTTTCCGTGCCCGCCTCCGCCATGTAATAAAGGATAATCCGGCTGGCGTCGTCGTCGAAAACGGCGCAAGCCAGCTGGACGCCGGGTATGCGGGTGGCCACCCATTCGATTTCCGTCAGCTCAATGCGGTAGCCCATGTGTTTGATTTGGTGGTCCTTCCGGGAAAGGAAATAATATAGACTGTCCGCGCCCCGCCGGCCCAAGTCCCCGGTTTTGTACAGCAGGTCAAGGAAGGGGGCGTGGGGGTTTTGCACAAAGGCCGCCTGGGTACGCGCCGGGTCGTTGAAATATCCCAGGCACAGGCAGGTACCGCGAATGCAGATTTCCCCCGCCTCGCCGGAGGGGGGTTCGTCGCCGTTTTCGTCCAGGAGGAGCACCCCCGTGTTGGGGAAGGGACGGCCGATGGGAACGGTTTCATGCTCGGCAAAATCCCGCTCCAGGATGTAATATAAGGACATGCCCGTGGCCTCTGTGGGGCCATAAAGATGAATGAAGCGCGCCTGGGGGAGGGCCTTGCGCCACCGGTTCAGGTGCTTGATGGCGAAGACCTCGCTACCGAAGGCAATAGTGCGCAGGGTGTGTGGCGTGGCTTTGTCCAGCGCGCCCAGCGCGGCAACCAGACCCAGCGCGGACGCCACCCAGCAAATGGTATTGATGCCGTGGGCGTTGATATATTGGATGAGCTTGACAGGGAACATGAAAAGGGATTTGGGGATGAAATGAGTGGTCGCGCCGTATTTTAGGGTGGGGATGAGCTCCTTCAGGCAAGCGTCCAGATACAGGGGCGACTGGTTGCCGAAAACCGTGGTTTCGTCCACGCCCAGCACCGGGCAGAGCTGTTCAATATAGTCGATAACCGAGCGGTGGCTGGCGGTCACGCCCTTGGGTGTGCCCGTGGAGCCGGAGGTAAAGACCACGTACAGCGGGTCGGTGTCGATGGCGGCCTGCCGCAGGGTCGCCAGGGCTGGGTCGTTTATTCTGCAAGTAGAAATGTCCGCGAAGGAAAGGATGTCGCAGGGTACCTCCAAGGTAGCCAGGATTTGCTGTGAAGCGTCATCGCGGATGACCAGAGACGGGCTGACGGCTTCGAATATTTGCCGGATGCGGTAGGTGGGCATCTCCGCGTCCAAAGGCACGTAATAGCACCCGCCATAGGCAACGCCGAGGAAGGCCGCCACCATGTCCGCGCTTTTTTCCATGAACACGACAACGGGCTTTTTATACACGCCGCGCTCATGGAGGAAGCTCCCCACAGCGCGGGATTTTTCATACAATTCAGCGAAGGTCAGCCCGCCGTTTTCGCCCACGAAGGCGTTTTTTTCCGGGGTAGCCTTAACCGTGTTTTCCAGGTATTCCAATACAACGGTCATGGCGCAATCTCCGGGGTCAAGGCCGGGTCAAAGGTATAGAAATCGCCGCGCCCGCCCATGTAGCGAATCCGATGGGTAAATTCCTCCGCCTGGGTATTGGTGAACATGAAGCGTTCGTCGCTGGCGATGTGGCGCACGGGGGTGGTGTCGAAATGGTGCCAGCCCAAACCGTCCGGGTTAATCAAATTCCACCGGTGGTCTGAGGGGTTGGTGGTGCCGGGTTTGCGGTCCACGCGCAGGGTTGGGATGCCGGAGCGTTCCAGCATTACGGTGGCTATGCCGTAGAAATTAAAGCAATTGCCGCGCCGGTTCAGCAAGGCCAAATGGGCGGATTCATAGGCGGAATCGCGCCCGCCCGCCCCGATGGCTGACAGGGCGATATTGTTGGTAATCCAATTAAAAATGGCGCGGGCCTGTTGTACCTGGGTCATGCCATAGCGAAGGATGCGCCCCAGCAAATCATCCACCATTTCGTGTACCACGGCGGGGTCAACGCTCAATACATGGACGTAAACGGTCGCTTCGGTGGTCAGGCCCCAGGCGTCGGTGGCGGTGTAAACGATGGGATACATGCCGCGTTCGTTCACGTTAAGCTGGCCGGAGTCGATGTCAAATTGCAACGCCCGGCCAAAGGCATCCTGGGCGGAAACCCCGGCGCGAAAGCGCACCGGCTCCCCCAGGGCCACGATGATATCCTGCACGCCATAAAAAATAGGGGGCACGGTGTTGGGTAAAAACGTAACCGTGGAAGCGTACAAGGCATAATTGCCAAAGGCGTCCTCCACGCGGACATCCACGGTGTGGTCGCCGGGGGAGAAGATATCCGGCGGGGATACGATTTCCACCGAAGTCACCGGGGAAAGGTCAAAAACGGAGGCAACCACGTCCTGGGTGGAAACCGCCCGCCCCATCTGGGAGGTAAAATTCCTTGTCACCACCGTGGGGGGAGTGGTATCTTCCACCACCACTGCGGAGTAAAAATAAATATCGTTCAACGAAAGCTGAACCCGATGGGTGCCCACGGGCAACGCCCCGGCCACGGGCGGCGGCCCCACGTAGCGCACACGCAAAATATCCCCGGGCAAAGCAGGGGCGTTGGCGATAAAATAGACGGGGGCGATGGGCGTTTCGTCGCCAAGCTCAACGCGTACCGACGCCAAGGGTTGGACTATGTACAGGGTAGCCGTGGCACGCACCCGCCGTGAATTGCGTTGCAAAGTAAGGGGAATCTGCATCCGCCCGGGGGCATTGAAATCCACCTCCCCATAAAAATAAGCGGAAATCCCCGCCATGGGCTCGGTATCCGCAAGGAAAACGGCGGCGTCTACGCCATGCCCCGCCAAGGTGGCGGCGGGGCGCAGGTCATAATCCAGCCGGGTAGCAAACCAAACAAACAGCCCTATGCCCACCAAGGCTATCGTGGAGGCGCAGGAAATAAATACTTTTTTCATGGCCGCTCCTAATTTGTGAGTAACTCGTAGGAAATCGTCTGCACGATATTATCGTTTACCACAAAGCGTGCGGTGGTATTTCCCCGGGTGAAGATATACATACCGTAGGAATAGTCATATTCATGGCCGTAGGCCGCGAGCAAATCCGCCAGGGAGGAACCCAGAAAAATACCCCCAACCGTGGATAGACTGTCGTCCGTGAGTATGAGCGTATGCACCCGGTCCTCCCCGGCGATGGGGTAGGTCTGTATCTGCACACCGGGGAAGAGGAAGAACCGGTCAATCCCGTCGAAGGCGCAGCTGGGGCGGTCGAAGGTGTCAATGGGCTCCCCCATTACAGCCAAGATTTCATTGATATCCGCATCGAGGTAAATGGTGTTGCCCTGGGCAACAAAGTAGAAAACCGATGTGACCGGGCCGGCGGGCGCGGTTATGCCCACGGTGGGGTCCGCCGCAGGGGCGGGGGCGGGGGTGGTGACGGGGGCGGGTTCGCTTAAAGCAGAAGGGGTTGCCTCCGGCAAGGAGGGGCTTGCGCCGCCGCACCCCGCCAAGGCCACCGTGCCCAGCACCGCCAGCATTATTGCTAAAATTGCCAAAATCAGTTTTTTCATGGTCATTACCTCACTCAACCAAAAGATTTTTTATGGTTCCGTACCGCGCTATTTCTGCCAGTTGCCGTGCGACGACCCGGTGATACAGGTCGGCCTTTTCGCCCCAGCGCGCCGCCAGTGCCGCTTCGCCCCGGCGGTCGGGCAAGTCAAATGTCTCTTGCAAAATACCGCCAAAGAACCGCGCCAGCTTCTCCGCGCCAAAAACATTCAGATGCAGTCCCGCGTTGAAGGTATGGTAGTTGAAGTCCAGCCCGATGTCGTCAATATAGTCAAAAAAGTTGATGTACATAAGGTCGTGCTGGTGGGCAAAATCCACGATTTGCTGGTTCCAGCGGTCAGGCCAGGGGGTAGCGGGGGAGGGGGCCTTCACCAGAATCAGGGGGATGTCGTGGGTGGCGGCCAGCCGGGTAATTCGCTCCAGATAAGCATAGGCTTTGTCGCCGAACTGGTAGTTGGCGCGGGGCGCGGGGGCGGGAATCCACCCCACGGGCCGCACGTCGGCGCGGATGACAAAGCCGTTGACGGACACCCGTGGGTCACGGAAAAAGTAGCGGAAATCCTCCGCGCCAATCTCCCGCCAGCGGTCCTTGAAGCGCAAAAGGGGGAAGATGTACGAAAGCCAGTCCTCCTCCTCGGTCATGGACGCGGAGATGGCGCGTATTTTCGGCATTCCCCAGCGCATCCCGTCCAGTGTTAAGCGATTGTATGCTTCGTTCTGCGGTTCATTGTATTGCATGGAAAGTACATTGTATACAATTACCCGTGGTGTTTCGAAGCGCAGGGTGTCCTGCAACAAATAATAGGATTGCCAAATCAATTGCTGGGGCGTACCCCGGATAAAGGAGGTCATGCCAAATTCCTCCCATAGGGCAATGGGGGAAAAATTGGCGAACACCTCACAGTCGCCGATGAAAAGGATGTCGTGGTCGAAGCCGGAGCGGTAGTATTCGCGTATCAGCCCGCCATGCAAAATGTCCGAGGCATATTTCGGCACAAGCAGACGTTGCAAGCCAAAGAACACCAGCACAAAGGCAGAAAATCCAACAACTATTTTAACAATGGCAGGTCGCATCTTGCAAGCCCCTTAAAACATATTATAAATAAACTGCCTGGCATCGTAGCCGTGGCCATAGGCCCCCAGCACCAAAGTCATGAAAAAAATCAGGCCCACCACGGCATACCGGGCAACCCAGTGGAAATTGTTTTTGAGCTTATCCCGGTAATCCGTGCCGTCGCGGCCCAGGTAGCTAATCCAAAAAATCACCAGCATTCCCGCCCCGGCGGCGATATAATCGGCGGTGTAGAGGGTCAGCTCCGACAAGCCCCGGGTCAGGAAATCCCCCAGCCCGAAATCCGTCACCACCGAGCCCATCATACCAAAGGTATTGCGCACCCCGGCATAGATGTCAAAGGAACGTATCATATTCATCAGCCAGAATGTCCATAGAATCTGTAGGCAAATAAAAATGCGGTTGGTTTTCGCCCCGGCAAAGCGGGCGTGAAAACGGTTTTTCAAAGGCGTCAGCTCCTGCGCCAGCATGATTACGATGCCGTTGGCCAGCCCCCAGGCAATGAAATTCCAAGTGGCTCCATGCCACAGTCCGGTGAGGAACCACACCCACAGCAAGGAAATATGCACGGGCAAACGCTTGCCCAGCCCGTCCCCCAGCACCCGGCGGCAAAACTTTGTGGCGCGGAGCATACCCTTGCTCAGGGTCATGGGGTAGAACAAATAGTCCCGGAACCACATGTACATGGTAATGTGCCAGCGCGTCCAGTATTCCTGGATGGAGCGGGAATAAAAGGGCCGGTTAAAGTTTTCGGGCATTTTTATGCCAAACATCTCCGCCACGCCGATGGTGATGTCGATGCCTCCGGTGAAATCCATGAAGAGAATCACCGCGTACAGGCCGATGCTGAAAAGGTAATACGCCCCCATGAAGTCCTCGGGATAGCTCGTAAGCACCACCAGCGCGGGCCAAAGGCGGTCGGCAATTACCAGCTTCTTGAAGAAGCCCAGCAAAACCCGCATCCCCCCCCGGGTCAAGTTGTGCCCGTTGAGGGATTCGCCGCTGTACAGGGTTTTGCCCAGCATATCGAAGCGGCTGATGGGGCCCTGCACCACCTGTGGAAAAAAGGAAACGAACAAGGCCAGCCGGAAGGGATTGGGGAGGGCCTTGCTTTTTTGCCGGTGCACGTCGATGAGATAGCCCACCGTTTGGAAGGTGTAAAAGGAAATCCCCATGGGCAAGGCAAAGCGCATAAAGCCAAAGGAGCGGTCCGCCCCCATCCAGCCCAAGACCGTATTTGTGTTGCCGATGACAAAATCCGTGTACTTCACCATGGCCAGCAAGCCCAGCACAATAACCAAGGCAGTGACCAGCCACCGCTTGCTGGCGGCTTTGGCCTCTGCCTTGTATTGCTTGCGCAGGGCCTTATCGTCAGTGCCTTCGCTTATATAGTCGCACCTTTCCCAAATGCGGCGCATTCCCATGGTACACACATAGGAAACGATAATGGTGGCGCATATGTAAAGTAAAAAAATCGGCCCGGAAAAGGCATAAAAAACCATGGAGCCCAACAGCAACGTGGCCCAACGGTATCGCTGCGGGATGGCCTGATACAGCGCGAACAGAATCAGCAGGAACAGCAAAAAATTTGCGGAGGTAAAAAGCAATCGTTCCACCAACTTAATAAAAAAGCATTCCGAATATTATTGTATCGCCCAAGACTAGCATTTTTCGCCAGCATTTGCAACCTCTGACTTGTTAAATTGCGCACGTAAGATATACTAGCCAGAAAAAATAAGGGTGATACACGTATGGAAACTTTATACCTGGACGATGCCAATTCGGCGGTAGTTATTCTGGACCAGAGCCTGTTGCCCGGGGAGGTGAATTACATCCCCCTCACCACCTTGGCGCAGGTGTGGGACGCCATCAAGGAATTGCGGGTGCGCGGCGCGCCGGCCATCGGGGTTACGGCGGCCATGGGGCTGTATATTCATATGAAGGGATACGCGCTGGGTGAGCCGGATAAGGAAGCCTTTTTAACGGAAATGGCGCGGGCTTGCGCGTATTTGAATACCTCCCGCCCCACCGCCGTTAATTTGGCGTGGGCGTTGACGGCTATGGAGGAGGCGGTGCAGGGTGTTGAATCCGGGGCGGTTTCGTGCTTCGTGGAAGTGCTCCGCGCCACGGCCGAGCAAATAAAAGCCGACGATATCGCCAACAACCGTTTAATCGGCAAGCACGGCGCGGCATTGCTGAAGCCCGGTATGGGCATTTTGACCCATTGCAACGCGGGTGCCTTGGCCACGGCGGGCTATGGCACGGCCTTGGCCCCGGTGTATTATGCCCACGAGCAGGGGATGAAGCTTCGGGTGTACGCGGATGAAACCCGCCCGGTTTTGCAGGGGGCGCGGCTTACCGCCTTTGAGTTGCAGGCCGCAGGGGTGGACACCACCCTCATTTGCGATAACATGGCGGCCACGGTGATGGCCAACGGCTGGGTGGACGCGGTCTTCGTCGGGTGTGACCGGGTAGCCGCCAACGGCGACACCGCCAATAAAATCGGGACCCATGGGGTGGCGATTCTGGCCAAGCGGTTTGGTATTCCCTTTTATGTGTGCGCGCCCTTTTCTACGATAGACAAAGCCACCCCCACCGGCGCGGATATCACCATCGAGGAGCGCGACCCACAGGAAGTGACCCACCTCTGGTACGCCTCCCCCGTCGCCCCCCAGGGCGTGAAGGTGTTTAATCCTTCTTTTGATGTGACGCCCTCGGAACTTATAGAGGCTTTCGTCACGGAACGAGGGTTGCTCAAACCCCCGTTTTAAGGGATTCTTGTCGTTTAAGATGTTAAATTGCGATATATATTTGTTGCAAAATTATTAAGAAAATGTTACCATCCCTTCAAAGTTTGGAAATAGGGAGGGAAAAATGCACAGGATAAGAGCTGTTTGCGCAGTGCTGGGCTTTGCCTTGGTTGCGACCATCCTCTTGCCCCTTGTGGTTTTTGACTTTACCGCCGCTGACGAGGATTTCCCCATAGTAACCATTCATCATTCCGGTCAGGTGCACCAGCACGAAACCGCCGCACAAACCGTGGGCGAGCTCATGCAGACTGTAGGCATCATCACCACAGAGTTGGACAGGGTAAGCTACCCGTCGGGGGCATATATATACCACGGCATGGAAATTAGGGTAAATCCGGCGATACGCTTCTATGTAGCCACCGACAGCAACGCGCCCATCCAATGGACCGTGCGCTACGGAACCACGGTGGCGGACATTTTGGCCCAGGTGCAGGATAGGTACGACAAGGCTTTTTTATACACCTACGAATTAGACAGGCAGGTGGCGACCCGGGACAGATTGCAATTTACCTCATGGCGGAGCCGCTACTACACAGAAATCGTGGAAATTGCCTACGAAGTGATTCAAAACCACACCGGGGCCGTGCGGTACGGGCGCACCCATGCGCGCCAGCGGGGCGTGCCGGGTGAACAAGAGGTAACGGTAAATGTTGTGTACATCGGGGGATATGAGGACAGCCGAACCATTACGGAAACCTATATGATATCCGTACCGGTAGACGCTATCTATGACATAGGCACCGCCCAGCTGGGGGCATTGACCAACCCCAACGCCCCCGACTTCCACTATGTACGGCGCGTTCGGATGCACGCCACGGCGTACTGCGCCTGTATCCTTTGCACGGGCCGGCCCGCCTACAGCCACCTCTCCGGCGTAACCGCCTCCGGCAGACGGGTACAGCACGGCATCGTAGCCGTGGATACCTCGGTGATTCCCTTTGGTACCCATTTGTACGTAGAAGGTTACGGGTTCGCTGTCGCCGCCGACCGGGGCAGTGCCATCGTGGGCTACAGCATCGACCTGTTTATGTATAACCATGCCGACGCCCTGCGATTCGGGCGGCGGGATTTGAATGTGTGGATATTGAATTAACACCCTTTATTTTGAGCCCTTTCGTGGTATACTGCTGATGCACCGCTGACACGAGGCAAGACGAGAGGGTTACGTATGAAGAAAATTTTGCTTGTGGATGGCTTTAGCATTCTCAATCGCGCTTTTTACGCGCTTCCGGCATTTACTATGTCGTCCGGGGCGCATACAGGCGCGATTTTTGGTTTTATGGGGATATTACTGCGGTTTGTGGACGAGGAGAAGCCGGACTATATTACCGTGGCCTTTGATTTGCCCGTGCCCACCTTCCGGCACGAGCGGTATGGCGCGTATAAGGGAACCCGGCGTGCCATGCCCGACGAGTTGCGCCAGCAAGTGCCCGCCTTGAAGGCTTTGCTGGGGAAAATGGGCCTCTCCCCCGCCGAATACCCCGGCTACGAAGCGGATGACATCATCGGTACCTTGGCGGTGCGGGCCCAGGCCCAGGGGCTACAGCCCGTAATCATCTCCGGCGACCGGGATTTGCTCCAGCTGGCAACGGATACGGTGTGCATTCGTTTGCCCAAGACAAAGGGCGGCAAAACCGAGGTGGAGACCTATTTCGCCGCCGATGTGCGGGCGAAATACGGCGTCTCCCCCGCCGCCTATATTGATGTGAAGGCCCTGATGGGGGATTCTTCGGATAATATCCCCGGCGTGCCGGGCATCGGCGAGGTGACGGCGACGAAAATCATTACGGCTTTTGGCTCGCTGGAAAACGCCATCGCCCACGCCACGGAAATCAAGCCCAAAAAAGCGGCGGAAAATCTGCTTGAATACACGGAGCAAGCGCGGATTAGCCAAATGCTGGCCACCATTGTCACCGACGCCCCTGTGGCACTTGCCTTAACCCCGGCGGCGGGCATATGGAACCCCGACGCCCTGGCGGAAATCCAGCGGCTGGAATTGCGGCAGTTGGCGAAGCGGTTCGCCAAGGAAATGGAAGCGGGCGGCGCACCCACAGACGAAGCCAAGCCCCCGCCGGAGGCAACACTTGAAGCGAAGCGCATTGCCACCATGCCCGAAGCGGAAGCATTTTTTTCCTTGCTCATTGCGTTGGGCACCCCTGTGTCCTATTATGCCCTGTGGGGGGAGCCCGAGTGTACGGGTATCGGCATCTTCGCCGAGGGACACGGGCCCTGCTACGTAAACGGCGATTTGCTCCAAGCCGCCAAGCCCTGGCTGGAAGCCGGCATACCGAAATTTGCCAACGACGTGAAGGAAGACACGCGCCGTTTGCGCGGTCATGGCATAGAGCCGCGAAATCTGGCCTTTGACGCCATGCTGGCCGCCTACACCTTGGATTCCCTCAACGCGGAGAAAAGCATCCCCGACCTGGCCTACCAATATCTTGGCGAGACCTTGCCCGAGGAAGCCGACGCCGTGGAATACGCCCAAGCCATTCACCGCCTTCAGCCTATTTTGTATGAAGCTTTGGTGCAAAACCACCAGCAGGATTTATATGAAGGCATCGAGCTCCCCTTGGCCCGTGCTTTATCCGACATGGAAGCCGTGGGCATCCAAGCCGACCGGGAGGTGCTGATAACCTACGGGGAAGCCCTGGCCGCCCGGCTGAACCAGCTCACCGAGGAAATCCACCAGCACGCGGGGGAAACCTTTAACATCAACTCCCCCGCCCAGCTGGGCACTATTTTATTCGAAAAGCTGGGTCTGCGCGGCGGCAAAAAAACCAAGCAGGGCTACTCCACAGCGGCAGACGTGCTGGAGAAGCTCCGGGCCGCCCACCCCATCGTTTCCATGGTGCTGGAATACCGCGCCCACGCCAAGCTGAAATCCACCTACATCGACGGTTTGCTCCCGCTGATTAACCCCTTCACCCAGCGGATTCATTCAACCTTTCGCCAGGCCCTCACCGCCACGGGGCGGCTGTCCAGCGCGGAGCCCAACCTGCAAAACATCCCGGTGCGGATGCCCCTGGGGCGTGAGCTACGCAAGGCATTTGTGCCCCGGGAGGGCTGTGTCTTCGTGGACGCGGACTACAGCCAGATTGAACTGCGCATACTGGCCCATATGTCGGCTGACCCGGTGCTGGTTCGCGCCTTCACCGAAAACGCCGACATCCACCGGCTGACGGCCTCCCAGGTGCTGGGCATCGCGCCCGAGGCCGTGACCCCCGCCCAGCGCAACAACGCCAAGGCCGTGAATTTCGGCATCGTCTACGGCATCTCTGCCTTTGGGCTGAGCGAGGATTTGGGCATTCCCGTATGGGAAGCGGAGGATTATATCGCGGGGTATTTTCTGCAATACCCGAAGGTGAAGCAATTCATGGACGACCGGGTGCGCATAGCTAAGGAAACCGGGTACGCGTCCACGCTGTTCAACCGCCGCCGGGCAGTGCCCGAGCTGAAATCCCACAATTTCAATATCCGCTCCTTTGGCGCACGGGTGGCCATGAATATGCCCATCCAGGGCACGGCGGCAGATATCATAAAAATCGCGATGCTTCGCGTGGCCGGGCGTTTACAATCCGGGGGGCTGGCCGCGAAGCTGATACTGCAAGTCCACGACGAGCTGTTGCTGGAAGTCCCTCGCGACGAGCTGGAAACGGTAAAGCAAATCGTAAAAACCGAAATGGAAAACGCGGCGGAGCTGTGCGTGCCCTTGGTGGCGGAGGTTCACGCCGGGGAAAGTTGGTACGAGACGAAATGAAAACAATCGGCGTAACCGGAATCAGTGGCAGTGGCACCAGCACCGTGGCCCAATTGCTAAAGGAGCTGGGCAGTGGCTATATCATCAGTGCCGACAAGCTGGCCCATGAGGCCATGCTACAGGGCAAGGCCGCCTTCGACCCCATCATCCAGTCCTTCGGGGTGGAAATTTTGGGCGGCGACGGGGAAATTGACCGCAAGCTGTTGAGTGCCCGGGTATTTGGGCGGCCCGAGGTGCTGAAGCTTCTGGAGGACATCATCCATCCCAAGGTGTGGGAAGCGACCCAAGCCTACTTAGAAGCCCTGAAGGAGCTGGGCACCTTCCCCTTCGCCGTCATCGACGCGCCCTTGCTCATCGAGTCGGGGATGCATACATTGTGTGAGACCGTTATCCTGGTGACGGCCAGTGACACGGTTCGCGCCCAGCGCATTATGTGGCGGGATAACCTGACGGAGGAGGCCGCCGTCCGTAGGCTGGCCAGCCGGGTAGGGGATGAATCCCTAAAGCCCTACGCCCAGGTGATTATCGAAAACGACGGCGGCGTTGAAGACTTGCGGGAAAAAGTACTGGCCGTATTAAACCCATGAAAAAACGCAGAAGAATCCTTTCATTTCCCGTCCTTTTGCTCCTGGCTGTCGTGTTGGCGGTGGCGGTGGGCATTATGGGGGTGCGTATCCGCTTTCCGGTGTACCACCTCGAATACGTCCGCGCCCACGCCGGGGACATTGACCCTTCCTGGATAATGGCGGTGATAATGGCCGAAAGCAGTTTCCGTCCCCGGGCCCAGTCACCCCAGGGAGCCCAGGGCCTGATGCAACTGATGCCCGCCACGGCACAATGGCTGGCGGGACTGGCAGGGCTGGCAGACTTCGCGCCGGAGGATGTGTGGCGGCCGGAGGTGAACATCGCCTTGGGTAGCTTTTATTTGAACCGGCTGTTGGATATGTTTGACGGCGACATGCGCTTGGCCTTGGCGGCCTACAACGCGGGGCAGGGGAATGTACGGAACTGGCTGAACGACCCGGCGGTGTCCGCCGATGGGCGCACCCTGGATACTATCCCTTTCCCGGAGACCTATCATTACATAAACCGCGTTTTTTTCAATCAGCGGGTATATGCAGTACTTTTGCGGTGGCGGTGAGGGATGAAAAAATATAGTTTACCCATTTTACTCGCGCTTTTTTTCGCGTTGGCCGCTTGCGGGTTTCTCCCGGAGGACCCGCCCGCCCCCTTCTTCCCGGATATTGAATTTTCCCTTGAAGCCCCTGACGATTTGCCCGACGCGCCCAACCCCCGCTTGCCGGAATACACCGCCCTTTCCCGTGAGGACGACGGTATTTTGCGCCTACCCATGCGCGTGCCTCTGACCCTGAACCCCCTGCTGAACCGGGACAAAACCGTGGCGCGGGTTTTGGGTCTACTCTTCGAGCCCCTTGCGGTGCTGGACGCGGAGCTACGCCCCGTGGGGCATCTGGCCGAGCTGGAATTTTCCCTGGATTTCTCCGGCGTGGTGGCGACGATTCACCACGAGGCCATATGGAGCGACGGGATGCCCGTGTCCTCGGATGACTTGATTTTCTCGGTGGAAGCCCTGCGCCACGCCCCCGAGGACGCGATTTATCGCCATGTCGTTGAAAATATCGCCTCCATTACCCGCATGGACGAGCGCACGGCGAAAATCGCCTTCCACTACGCCACCCCCGCCGCTGGGTACGCCTTGCTTTTTCCCATAATCCCCCGCCATTATTATCTGGGGGAAACCAACCCCGCCAGTGCGCGCAACCTGTCGCCCCTGGGCAACGGGGCCTTCCTGTTCGAGGGGATGCTTCCCTTGCAATCCATGCGCCTGGTGCGCAATCCCAACACCTTTCGCCCTTTGCCGGACATAAGGCAAATCGAGGTGCTCTTCCTTCCCGACGCCTACATTGATGTCCATGCCTTCGACCGGGGGCTGGTGGACGCCATTCGCCTGCCCTTCCCGGAATGGGCGCGCAACCCCACCGCCAAAGAGCTGCACACTGCCGTTTTCCCCGCTATGTACTTCGAATTTATCGGCTTCAACTTCACCCGGGAAGCCCTCACCCCCTTGAACATTCGGCGCGGCATCGCCCATGCCTTCGACGCGGACGAAGCCATCGCCACTTTATATCTCTACCACGCTTCCCGCGCCTCCGCGCCCATCCATCCCCTCAGCTGGATGTTTGACCCCACCGTGGCGGGATATGCCTACAATCCCACCCGCGCCCGCACCCTCTTGCGCCCCATAGCCCGTGACCAGGAGGAACCCCTGGTCATCCTGGTAGGCGAGGAAAATCCCGAGCGTGTGGCCATCGCCCATCGTTTGGCCACGGGCCTGGAAAACGCGGGCCTGGACGCGGAAGTCCATGCCCTCCCCGGCGAAGCCTTCCTGACGCGCCTGGCCCACGACGACTACGACCTCTTCGTGGGGTGGATGGAGCTCTCCTTCGCGCCGGACTTTGCCTTCCTCTTCGGCGGGGAGCGGGCAGGGGGGGGCCTCTTCAGCCACGACCTCTATCTGGAGGGGCTTTTCGCCGCAACCCGGGTAGCCACCACAGAAAGTGCCTTCCTCCAAGCCCTGTCCGAACTACAACACGCCTTCGCGGAAAGGCTCCCCGTCCTCGGCCTGGCCTTCCGCCATTCCGCCCTGCTAAAAAGCGCGAGGGTGCAAACAGAAGCCGCCCCCGCACCCTGCAGGATATTTTTGCATGTGAATGAGTGGGGGCTATAGCGGAATAAAACGCAACCCATTACATTTATGTTACACGCATTGACAAAACGAACATACGTGCTATCATGTACCCGTAACAGCCAAAGAGGCCACCGATTGCCAAGGACGGGTTTTGCCAACTCAGGGAGGAGCGAAAGCTCTGAAACTGACCGCACCGCGCCACGCCGGAACCCTAATACACTGTTACACCCTTTTACAAGCCTTGGTCAGCTTGCACCACCCGCACCACCCGTGATATGCGCATATCCACTTTATTCAAACATTCTACCCCGCCCCCAAGCAAGCCCGACCAAGGCAATGCTTCGCTTTGTATGACCAAGGCTATAAAAAGCCGATTCGTTAATAATGCGAATCGGCTTTTTGGCTATATAGCCGAATAAAACGGGAACGGGTCGCCACAGCACAGTACCGCATCCGCCATGCTACGTCAGCCGTTCCTAGCGCACCCCCGGTGCGCGTCGTCACGACTTCCTTGCCTTGCAGATACTGTACTGCGCTGTGGCGGCCCGTTCCCGTCGGACATCGCGCCGGGATGATTTTTTGATTGCTTTTTTGATTTCTTGACAGGAGCGACATATTTTTGGTGGATATATTCAAGTACGCCACCCGAATCCGTGCCAATTGTTTCAAGTGCGTCTTGAATTTTTCGATCTGTCAATGTAAAATATCTACCAGACGAGTACATTTCGACACCTGATTTGCTGTTGCGGTTTCCATCCTTTGGCATGTCACCTTTGAGGTAAGCATGGAGACATTTTTCGCTGGGACGTTCTTCGATGTAGGTTGGCGGCAGATAGGCGATGATGCCGGAGGCGATTTCGTTTGGTTGACCATTTTCGTCCAAACAGTTGTCGATGTCTATGAGAATTATACCATCCTCGGCAACCGTAACAAAGCCGATGCCGTTGTAGTTATATTTTTCAGCACAGGTTAGTGCTTCATCCAGTGTCCCCCATGTGGACGGATTGCTGGCAGATGCCCGGTGTCCTGTGATGGGTGAGTATGGAACTTTGGCAGGTTTGCCTGTTCTTTTGTCTTGTTCCAATCGCCAATCAACAAACTGGCGAAGCGCATGTAATTCCTGTGGAATGTTGTCCTCTAGTGGAAACTTGTCTTTTTCTAGCATATGCAAGCCTCTCCTTGGGTATTTTGGAGCTATATGTATATGCATGGATGGCTTGGGTGTGTGACAATTAAACAATATGAAGTTGAATGTTCATAAATTGCATTAAGTAGCGAGACATCTATTATATGTTAATAGGAGAGGGACTCTAATGTTAAAAGAAACAATTTTCACTTTAATAGGTATTCCATTAAGCATATTTGCAAATTTCTCACACAATAAGCTCCATGCATTTGTAGAAAAAAACGCATATCTTGCTCATGGGCTTGATGATTTGTTTTTGAAATCATTTTTTACTTCAATAAATCAACACAATAAACATTATGATACAATAGCAAAGGAATCTCTAAATGAACTCAAAAGAAAAATCAAAAAAGACAAGGATAGATTCCTGCAGTTGTTCAATGGAGATGAAACAATTCACAATTTGGGGAAAGAAAACTATTTAAGAAAAATGGCAGTAATATTATCGAGCGAGTATAACTTTGATAACACCGATTTGTTGTTTTATCTTATTTTAGACTGTTTACTAGACTATAAACGTTGCTTCTTCGCACATATCTCTAATAAAGAATTTATGAGCATTATTCTGACGGAATTATTTGATTGCGGAGATAGCCTTCAAGAGATGCTTAATCTTTTGGTACGCATAGATGAACGAACGGCATGGCTCGACTTTTCTTCTTTTAAGGATGCTGTTTTCATTCGTCACGCAATGACGAATGAGCATTACAAAAAAATGGTTGATGAGTATGATTGCTTTATTCGAGATCATTACAATGATTTACCGTTAAGAGGGTTTGCTCCAAGCATTAAAGGTCGCTCTCTTATATTAGAGCTGGAGGATGTTTTTATTCCGATACAGGCAACGAAAGAAAAGCCTGATTCCCAAAATCACTCAAATATGGTGATGGATGATATTACCGTATCAGACTCTTTATTACGCCATCAAAGATGTGTGTTGCTAGGGAAACCCGGCTCTGGAAAATCAACATACCTCAAATATATAGCAATTAACATATCTAAGAGCCGACATAACAACACTGATAGACTTCAATCCGTAATACCGATATTTTTTAAAGTATCAGAGTATGCTAAAGCATATGAAAAACGAGGAGTTACTCTACATTCTTTTTTGTGTAATCACATTGAAGGTAAATTCAATGAGTTTATTGATTTTACTTTAAGAAATTCCAATGCACTTATATTAATTGATGGATTAGATGAAGTTACAGATAAATCACTTCGAATTAAAGTTGCAGAGAGAATAGAAGAGTTTATTTCTGCATACTCAAAAGTCCAATGTATTATTTCTTCTCGCATAACTGGTTATAATGAAGTTCGCATGGGAGGAAGATTTAGGCATTATCAGCTTGATGATTTTACAGAAGCTCAAATAAAGCATTTTTCAATAAAATGGTTTGGAGCTGTTTATAAAGAACGCTCTAAAGAAGAAAATTTAAAAGAAGCAGATGAGTTATTCAACTCCATAAAACAAAATGATTCTGTTTTTAAGTTAGCTACCAACCCACTACTCATGACCATAATAGCGATGATTTATTTTAGTGGCAGAAGACTGCCAAATAGTCGCATTGAATTATACGAGTGTAGTACTGATACTTTTTTAGAAAGTTGGGTAAGAACAAGAGTTGATAGTGACTCTAAATTGAAATCTAAAGAAGAAATTATAGAGATATTGTGTCCAATTGCACATTACATCCATACGGAAAAATCAGATGCCTGCATAGGCGAAAGTGAATTGTTCGAAAAATTCAAACACTACTACCAAATATTCCATACCAGAGCTAGTGAAGAAAAAGTTAAAACTGAAACAAGGGAGTTTATTGACTTTCTTCGTGAACAAGCAGGTTTTTTTTATGAAGTTGATCGTTCTGAAAGTGGTGAAAACTTATTTAGTTTTATGCACTTAACATTTGAAGAATATCTGGCAGGATTATATATTGCAAATGATTTCAACGAAGGTGGTCGGCAGTGGCAAGATGTTGTATATATGTCTCGTTGGGCAGAAATACTGCGGCTTGCTGCCTCTCATCTCTCACGTATATCACGAAAAATAACTACTAATTTTATTGAGGGGATTATGTCAATACAAGACGAATTTCCAGAAGTGGGGAGAAAAGAAAAATTGTTATGCCAATTGTTTTCGGATGATATTACAGTATCTGATGAATGTAAGCAGGAGTTCATGGAAATGTCTGTTGATTATTTTTCAAGTGAATGGTCGTTGACGACAATAGACCAACAAGATTATCGCTCTTTATATAAAAGCAATATTAACAATGATTTTTGGGATCATTGCTTTTCTAAGTTGCAAACTATGAGAGATGAGTTAGTTTGCAAAAGTATATTGATAGATGTTGTTTGTGATAATAATGTACTCTCTTTAACGAATGTACAGGAAAAGGTAAAACAATATATATCGACCGCATCAGTGCCTGTTCTAAAGCATATGATATGGAGAATGAGTAGTAAATACGAAACAAGTATGTTGAAAATACTGGGTAAATATGCTTTGGAATATCTACCAGAATTATTCTATGAATGTATGCATATTCTAAGAATACTTAAGGATAACAAGGAAGATGATAGCTACTCGAATCTTTTTATGGCTAGGATCAACTGTTTAAACATGGAATCAAGTGAATTTTTACAAATGAAAAATAGATTTTTGTTAGAAGCCGCAAGCCGTTTTGGTACTAGATCAATTCCTAATGATTTATTGTCAATGCTTTTTTCTGATAGTGATAATGTCTACGTAAAAAAATGCCGAACACTTTTAGATAAAATTGTTCGAAAAAATTCAAATTTTCATCATTCCTCCGCAAGAAGGATTTCCACTTTTGTGTCAAGTGGAAATTCTCACTGGGAAGTCAGCATATATCAGGGACATCCTAAAAAGATTAGCGTTATAAAATCAGACACTAAAGATATTTGGATTTTTGAATATCCCACAATCCAAAAAAATGATATAGATGTATTCTATGGATTTCCTGATTATATACAAATGGTAATAATTCAACTGTATTTTGAACTCACTGAAAAAGATGATGAAGATAAAAATGAACTCTTCCAAAGCTGGAAAAATTTAAATCCTGCTTTAGATGATGTTTGGGGATTAAAAAACTACATTATGTCGCATGTGAATGAGGACGCTATTATGGATGCATTTTTTCTCTCCATATATAGTACATCTCAAGTTGATGTAAATAGACTAACAGCACTAGCAAAGCCCTTTGCATACGAGCCTTCACAGCCACTCCAGTTACTTATTAATTTGGTTAAAAAGGAAAAAATCACAAAAAAATTACTTTCAGACGTTTGGGAGTATACATTGCGCCAGTCAGGAATACTTAGAAAAGCATCATTTAAGGTGCTAACAAACATTGTCAGTAAGGAACTGCATAAAAGTTAATTGTGTCTTTTTCACCTCTGCCTAAGCTATGATTAATCTTTTGTAGTTTAGGCTTTTATATAAATCCAAGCGTTTGCCGATCCATTGCGTTGTTCGTTATAGACTATATATATCTGTACTTTTTGCTACGATTCTCGACGCAATAATTTTGACAGCAGTTATTGGCGCAAGCTCAATTTTGCTTGATGATTGATTTGCGAACGGTTTTGCAACTGCCATAAGTTCGTCTTTACACCTTTATGGAATGGGCTTTCTTACGATAGGGATGACGTTTGCGTTGAGCATTTTATCCCACCCAGTATAGCAGGAATTGTCGGATTTATAACCCCCGCGATAATCGTAGGTGCTATGACCGGCATTGACGATAATTTGGGGGGGGGTTGATTTATGTGCTTTCTGCGGTAGTATTAGGTGTTTCCGTACTTATTTTCACCATTTCGTATTTCTTAACAAAATCGAATTATAATAAAATGGATTTTTAGTCGTGGGATTAGTATTAGGAGTGATTCGCATGAACGACACATTTACAAACAAATTTATGGCAAGCGAAAAGAACCTCACATTATTGAAAGAAACCATGTGGGGGCCCAACGGAATACGCCAAGCCGAGGAATTGGCTTCCCATTTCAAAATTACAAAGGATATGAAAATCCTTGATTTGGGTTGTGGCCTGGGCTTGTCGGCGGTGTACTTGGTGCAAGAATATGGTGCTACGGTTTTTGCCACCGACTTATACGCAGACCCTACTGAAAATTATGCGCGTTTTCAATCCCTTGGCATTGCGGATAAAATCGTTCCGATGATGGTAGATGCAACACAGCCCATGCCTTTTGCAAAGGGCTATTTCGATGTGATTTTTTCTGTAGGTGCATACAACCTTTTTGGCGATACCGAGGAAATGTTGCCCAATATTATTCCGTATGTTAAAAAAGGCGGCTACATTGCCGTTGCATTTCCCGGCTTGAAATATCACTTTGGCGATAATATTCCATTGGAAATGCAACCGTTTTGGCAAGACCCCGATGTTGCACGGTGTGTGTGCGGCATTGAATGGTGGAAAGACTTGTTCAGCAAGACAGAGGGCATAAAAATTGTAAACATCAGCGAACAGGCTTGCCATGACATCGCTTGGGAGGAATACATTAAAAGTATTGACCCAACAGGTGAGGAAAAATGGACATTGGATTTTAAAGAAGCAGAAGCCGGCAAGTATTTTAATACAATCCAGTTGATTGCTAAGGTGTGTCGATAGCAATTGTTTTGAAGATTGACGGGTCTTGCTCTATACTTATTTATAGAAAATATAGCCGAATAAAACGGGAACAGGGCGGTGGAGCAATGTTTGGAATTAGATATGCAACGCAAGCGGATAAAGATTTTGGTTTACACTTGACCGACATATTACTATGCAGGTTTTTGACACAAAAATTCGTGATATGCAAGCATATGTCATATATGACAGCGACAAACCAATGGGTGTACTTCGTTATAATTTGTTTTGGGACAATACACCGTTTGTCAATTTGATTGAACTATAGCAAATTCAATGAGAAACGGTTCCGGCAGAGCGGCACCCGAAACTGCAAAACGTGCAGTTTCGGGCGATTTTGCCGCGATAGGCGGGACCGATTTCGAATTAATTTGCTATACATGAAGCCTACCATGGCAAAGGCTTTGGAGCGCAAGCCATGAAGCATTGGGAAAACGAAATGCAAACATTAGGGTATAGTTTGGTTATGACATCTACCCAAGCAAATGAACAAGTACAACATTTTTATCGGAAACTCGGATACAAGGACAGCGGATGTTTATTGTTAAACGACGACCCAGCAGAAATATTTTTCATAAAACATCTTTGCGTAATGCGGCATTAGAGCGTTCCGCGCAATTGTTTCAATTCGATTTGTTCCACATCGCCGTCGTCGTATTGCATGGTCAGCGGCTCGGTTTTTGAAATCTTGCCCGAGTACCAACTGAATCCCTTATTAAAATTGCCTTGCAGTTTCAAAGTGCTGAGGGCTTTTTGCAACGCCAAAACATCGCCAGCCGGCATGGTTTCTTTATCGCCGTCAAGGAATGCTATATCCACTTGGCTTCCATTAACAGCGGAGATGGTGCCGGGGTAGTACGTATTGCCTTTAGCATAACGTGCAAAAACAGTTTGCCCAGCTTCGTAGCTATTGTTCGGCAGGTCAGTATCAGCGGTTGTCGCCACAGGCGGGGGGTTAGTTGAACCGGCATGGCTCACGCTCGTATCCTCGTTGTTGCTACCCCAACCGGCGAAAAGTTTACGCTTCTTAGATTCCATTTTTAACGGGTATCCAGATATAGAAAGAGAAGATGGGGATGCTTGGTCTGAGTCAACATCTTCGAGGCTGAATTTGCCGTCATGGGTTAGTTCTTTCCATGTTTCTTCTTCATTTGTGCTCCCCAGCAGGTTTTTCACATCTGAAAATAAATTTTTAAAACCGCCGCTGAATTTTTTGTTGTTCTGCTTTTTGTATGCGTAGTTCTTGGCTAGGTTGAGTTTTTTGTCAAACTCGGCTACGGTATCATCTACATATTTGAGATAAAGTGCCTCGATTTTATCATTAAAAGAACCGCTTTTGATTTTATCTGAAAGTGCTGAGAAATCGCCTTTAAAAATGAGCGGTATCGAGGTTATGATTTCTTCGATTGACGATTTGTCTAGCCTCGCCTGGCTCGCTATTTCGCGGGTTTCAAATATTATGCCTTCCACTGTGCGGATGTCTTGGTCTATCTGCGCCAAGACGGCATGTATTTTTGCCATTGCGGGGGTGTCTTCGCCAAGCTCTTCCTTTTGGCAAAATGCAATTATCGCATCTTTTACCAAGAAGGCTTCTTCTTCTGTCGATTTTGGCATGGATTCAAAAATTTCCAGGGCGCATTTGTGTTTGCATTCTATGATTATGTTATCCATTTCTTTGGTACAGTTATCTTCTTTTATTGCCAGTGCTTCACAGAGGGTAGCCAGTTCGCCCTTTGATTTTTTTGCTTCTTCAAGTGTATCTTTAGGAAGCACGTCAAAATATCTTTGAAGCAAATCTTGCTTATAATTCTCTATCCTTTCGGCCAAGCCAAATGCCGTTGCAAGAGCCGTAACTTCGCCGTTTCTATCATCGAACTTTCTTAATAGATACTCATATATTTCAAAGTTATAGGGGTTTAATTCCAGCATTTCGATGATGGTAGTAAGGGCGTGCTCTCTATCGGCTTTAATATCCAGATTTTCCAACATGTAGCCGGCTTTTCTTACATTTTCGCTGGATATTGTTGTTACTTGCCCGCCTTTTGCTTTGAACCGGGCCGCCAGGGTGTAGTGCAAGGCCCGCGCATCGCTTAATGCCGCTTCGACTAAAGCGGTTCTCAATTCATGGTCATTAAAAATGGCTGATTTTTTCATTGATGCACCGATGGACGAGCCGATTTTCCCCAAAATATTAACAGTGCCGTGCAACGCACCCATTGCGGCATTATTTATCCCTGCATCCAAACGCCCTTGGTCGGTAAACCCAACCCACCTGGAGCGACCCTGTCTGCGTGCTGTGCGGTACGCGTCTTTTTCGGCTTCATTTTCCAGGATTGATTCATAGCGGTCTACCAGCGTGTCATGTACTTCTTCAAATTTGAGCTTATATTGCTTGACATGGGTATCAAAAAACAGCTTCTTGTCTAAATCAAAAATGTTGTTTTTGTTTAGGCAGTTTACGCAATCATCTATAACTTTGCCTAATAGTGCGCTGTAGGTACTTTGCGTTCCTTCGATAAGCTCTTCAATATTGCTGGCACTATTAAATTTCGTGTGCACTTCCGCGCTTACGCTTTTTACGCTCAACAGCACTTCATTACGAAATACGTTGTAATTGTGCAAGCCTTGGCTTGGCGTAAACTGTTTGCCAAATAAATGATAAGAGTCGCTCATGGTTTACCCTCCAAAAAATATTACATGCAGTGGCATGTAGTTCCAAATTGTGGTTGCATTCCCGTCATCGTCAAAATTGGTGACAGATAATGTATTTCCTTCAAGGGTGAGGCGCAAAGTAACGCCATCCCTTTCGGCATATATCCTGTCTCTGCGCTCATCAATAATGGTGAATACAGCCTCATCCCTGCTGTGGTCGTTTCCAAGAAGCATGTGTATTTCGTTGCCTCTAAACGCCAGATTCAGGATGAATGCATCGTCCCGATTGAAAAAATCCAACCACTGTAACATGCGAGGCGTTGTTCCGGTTGCGGCGTGATACCTTGTGTGGCCGACAAGCCAGCTTCTGGCTTGGATAGCACTACCCAGCGGGGTAACTTCATACACAGATGCAAGCCCCCATTCATAAGTAAGGGCCAGGTTGCCGGGAATGTTCTCGTCGGCCACTCGCCTCGCGGTGTTTTCTTGGATAGCCGCCGATATTTGGCGAATGTTTGTACTCCTGTGAAAGTTACGAGAACCGCCAACCCACCCTCCCGCGATTTCCACCAAAAGCATCCAAATCAAAAAGGCGATGATGCCTATTGAAGCGAGCCTTGTCTTCATGCTAAAGAACATGCCATCAGCACCCGCGGCTTTCATTTTGAACCGTTCCCAACCCAAGACGATTTTTCTCGCCAAAACAAGTGCAATAATGCCAAGTATTATTGTCCAAATGGTGCCAAGCATCCTACAAACCCCTCCCTGAACTTATTGAGCTACGTTCAAGTAAAAATTGTAGCGCATTTGAAACCAACATGCCAACTGCTACCAGCATAGTCTTTGCAATAAAATAATGGGGCGTTGCCCCAATGTCTTTTTTCTTCGCAAGACAGCCCCATTTTTACGTTGACCTTGATACAATAATAAAAGAGGTTAACTGATAGTTGAGCTAACTTAATGTGTCTTTTATGGCACTCAATCATATGAACAACTATAATTATTTTATCAACGTTGATAAAATAATTTTCAGGAGTGATTTTCGTGTTGGACACTAAAAAAGTAGGCGTAAAAATTTCGTCGTTGCGAAAGAGCATTGGTTGTTCGCAGGAGAAATTGGCAGAGCTTCTAAACGTTACACCACAAGCAATCAGTAAATGGGAAAATGGTCATTCATTACCAGAAACAAGCTCTTTGCCCATTTTGGCACAAATTTTTGGATGCACCATAGATGACTTCATTATGCCTGCATATTCAATTGATGAGCGTGTTGAAAAAGATAAACCGAACACATTGGAACAGCAAGCGGAACATATCGCTAAGGCTGTGATTGCTAAAATAGAAGCTAACCAGCAAGCAGACGAGCAAGTTGGGTTTGATGACGACGAAATTGCCGAAGCTGTCGCAAAAAAGCACCCCGACATTGGTAGAGCAACTATAAACAGAGGTAAAGCTACACGAACAACGGGTGATATATGTACGCCTATTACCATTTCATCTGATAAACATGAATTAAAGCTACTTGAAACGATTTACCACAAATCAAGCAGAAAGGCGAATTTATTTGATAGTTATGCCTTGTTGTATGAACTGGGCGTAGATGTTCTTCGTCCCCTGTACCGTATCGACCATAACAAAGCCGTCATCCTAACCGAAGATGTGGGCGAAGCCTGCCTCAATATGTACGATTACAACGAAGATACTTCCGACGGTGCAATTATCCGCCAAAATTACAATCCAATTTTCAGTTCAGTAGCGAAATGGCACGGCACAATGTGGGATAATCATGAAGCGTTCGGCAAAATTGGTTTGCCGTGGCATTTTGAATCAAAAGAAAATATGCTCGCTTGGATTAACGGAGCGATGGAAAAGCCATATCGCAAATATCGTAAGGCAGAGGAGTCGGGCAAAATTCCAAAAGTTGTAAACAAAAACTGGTTTAACAACATAACGGAAACAGCGTTCGATTGTTACGAAGAAGCACTTGAATTTTTGAAAACAGCGTATGTCAAGCTTGTGGAGGAGCGATTTAATGCGGGTAAAAATATTACAGTTATCCACGGCGACTTGCATCCCGGTCGATTGTGGATATTCAAGTCATTAGACAGAGATGTGCTTATTGAAGGCCCTGAGCCTGTACGAATGGGGCTTTGTACCGAGGACTTGGCAATGCTTATTGCCCTGCATTTATCGGATGCTTCTATTCCCCATAATGTTGCAAAGGATTTTCACGATACAAAGCCGTGGCTTGATTATTATTACAAGTGCTTATGTGAAAAGGTTAAATATTATCCCTATGAAACATTCATGAATGACTATAAAATCAGCGTTGCTGAAAATTTATTTTTCCCGATACGTTTAATAAATAAAGGGATTAATGATTTCCGCATGAGGGATAGGGCTATTCGAGCGTTTCAAACTTCGTGTAAAAACTAAAGGGGTGCATCTTAACACGAATCTTTCAAACAATCGTGTTAAGGTGAGGAATCGTGTTCAAGTGCGGCGCAGAGGGTGCAGAGCAAAATGGCATGGTGTTGGCAACGTAGATGGCCCTGAATATATGTGGTTCAGGGCTTTCTACATGTTGTATCAAAGTCGTTGTATAAACGCCCATTTCTGCGTTGATTTTGGTACAATGGATTTGTTATAGTTAGCTGTAAAAAATATCTATTGGGTCACAGGAGGAATCTTCATGGTGTCAGAAAATTTATTGGTGTTTGCGTCTAAAAATTATGGATTTGACAAATCAACGCTTAATTTTGTAAACGACTCCACTAATCAAATATATATTTTTCAAAAAGACGGAAAGCATTATTTTTTAAGATTTTCAAATCGTCCTGTCGAAAAAATCAGCGAAACAGAAGCCGAGATGGAATGGCTTTACTATCTTGCAAAAAACAATGTAAGTGTTGCCTTGCCCCTTAAATCGGAAGACGGAAATCTTGTTATTTCCACGCAAGACGATGAAGGGCATTACATTATCTCGTCATTTGAATCCTTAGTCGGGGAATTTTGGGACAAAAACAACCCAGTAAAATGGAACGAAAAAACCTTTTATAATTGGGGTAAGGTGATGGGTTACATTCACAGCCTTACAAAAAATTTCAACCCATCAAGCACTAATGTTGTTCGCAGTACATTTGATGGTAGATTTGCACTGGATGATAGCGTGAAGAACTGCCCTTCGGTGAATGCAATCGTCGAAGATTTAATCAAAGAAATGATGGCATTGCCAAAAGATGAGGATTCTTATGGACTAATTCACAATGATATGCACCAATGGAATTTTCTTGTGGATGGCGATAAAATAAATGCCTTTGACTTCGATGATAGCTTGTATGGTTGGTTTGCTTTGGATATTGGCATTGCGCTTTATCATGCTTTATGGTGGGGGCGCAAAGATGATGCAGGAAATGATTTTACAGATAGTATAATCCTTAATTTTATCAAAGGGTATTTATCGGCAAATGATTTGAGTGATTTTTGGCTTGCAAAAATTCCCATGTTCATGAAATTTCGGCAGATATGTAAATTCAGTTGGTTTTTTGACCCCAATAACATAGACGAACACCAAAGAGAGCGGATTAATAATATAGAGAACGATGTTCTGTTCTCAGGTTGTGAAATAAAAGCTACACTTTTCAAACGTCCAATATAAGTAATTCTACATGTTGTATCAAAGTCGTTGTATAAACGCCCCTAACTTGGCGAATATATCGAACTACATATGTTTCTGACGTTGTGCCATCCTCCGATGTTACTATGATTGTCATAACTATTTCTTCACCCACGGGAAGGTACTGGGCATATGAAATACGTGGGTCGGTTGATAATCCCAAACTGACTATCATAATAAAATCTTCAACTTCCCAAAATGCACGCCCCCCGACATACAGCACGGCTGATGCGGCATGGTTATACGCGCCAAAGCCCATATGAAATGTACCAAAATCATAGGGCACATAAACGATATAATCAAAGACACCTGAATCAAATGGCGGGTTGAGTGCAAGGTCAACATCTTCCATATACATAGGATTATCAAAGGAAACCAGGCGGATATATTCCAAACGTGCATCGGCCGCCCTATTTCCAATTCCTTCGCCAGTACGTCCAGATAGCACAACAAACAGCACCATAGCTGAAAATATTAGTATGACAGAAGCGGCAATGGCTTTAACGTGGGGCTCAAGTTTGTTGTTGCTAATCCGTTCCAGTCTATCCCTTAGCTTTTTAACCGTTTGGAAGCGTTTATCGGGGGACAGCATCATACATCGCTCTATGACACTTGTTGTTTGTGCATCTTTAACCCTTTGCACTTCATAGGTGTTGGTCAGCATGACAACCATAAGCATACCCAACGCGTAAATATCCGTCCTTGGGTCACTTTGGGAAAAGCCATATTGCTCAGGCGGGGCAAAATATTTTGTGCCAATAAGCTCCGTATCAGCAGTTGCGTCGTCCTTATGTTCCCTGGCAATGTCGAAATCTATGAGTTTCACGGTGCCACTATCAGTAATCATGATGTTAGCTGGGGTTATATCCCGATGGATAATTGGCGTGGGTTGATTATGCAGGTATGCCAACACATCGCACAGTTGCATGAGTATGCCCAGCATTTCTTTTTTAGCCAGCACGCCGCTGTCGTCCAAAATTTCCCTAAGCGTGCGCCCGTCTATGCAATCTTCAATTACATAGAAGCAATCCTCAAGCAAAGTAACTTCATGAATCATCGGCATGTTTTCGTGGGTCAGTTTCGACAGACTTTTATAGAGGGGATGCTTGTAAGTCTTTTTGTAAACCTTGGCTACATACAAAGCACCGCTACTATCTTTAATCCTGTATATCGCTTTATCTTGGTGGGTTGCGATTTTTTCTACAATTTCGTATTTGTCAAATATAGGCATGTCCAATTTTATCGTGTGCCTCCTTCAAGTTGTCTTGTATCATGCAATTATAAAGTGTTATACTCCTTTATGGGGTGATTAGCATGTCTAAAAAAACAGATGAGCTTGGCTTCGAGCTGGAAAATTTTCAAAGCATACATAGTTACATGGAATCCAATGAGGCCGAGTTTGACGATAAGAATTTCTACAGCTTTCTTAGTGCGATAATTGCAGACAGCAACAAGCCTAAAACGCGTATAGTTGCAGATTCTTGCATAAGCGAGCCCTATCTTTACGACCTTCTTAGAGGCACAAAACGACCCACCAGAAATATTGTTATTAAACTGGCTTTTGGACTAGGGCTTACGTTGGAAACTACAGAGCGGTTTTTAATGCTTGCAGGTTATAGAAACTTCTATGCACGCCACAAAAGAGACTCCCTGCTGAAATACGCATTTATGAATAACATGAATATTTCAGAAGCAGACAATCTGCTGGTGGAATACGGATTTTCCATCATGACGGAATAGCCAGCCGCCGCGCATAGCATCCACAAGGCATGAGTATATAGCCAGTTGCCCTTTACTGTCAATCTGGCTACTTTTTGCGATTATGCAAAAATAAATAATGTGCCACCTGAACTGATTATGCGGAACGGTTGCACCCGTGATATAATCTTGGTAACAGCAAGCAGTTGAATGAACATAATTTATATTTATGGAGGTTGACCGTGATTAAACTACAAGGAAAAGACATATATCTTGCGGCACTTGAGCGTAAAGACTGTAAGCAAATATGCGAAGATAACGAATACAATTTTGATAATCCGGTTGAGCCTACGCTGTTCGGCTGGTCTGTGGAAAATTCAGATGAATGGTATGCAGAAATACAGCGTTTGCTCAAATCAGATGTAAATATCCGTGTTGGGATTTTTCTAAATGACGGAACAGTTATTGGCGATGTTGCCCTGCAAAGCGTAGACCGAGCAAATCGTTCTTGCTCAATAGGAATTGGTATATCCAAACTTGAAAATCAATGTAAAGGCTATGGAACACAAGCGTTGAAGCTAATTTTAAAGTACGCTTTTTACAATCAGGGTTTTGAACGTATAACCGCTGATACATTGGAAATAAACATTCCTGCACAAAAAGCATTGGAGAAAGCAGGCTTTACTTTAGAAGGCAAAGAACGCAAAGCGGTCTACTTCAAGGGCAAAAAGCACGATAACCTAAAATATGGCTTGCTTGTTGACGAGTATGCACAATAAATTTCGGAGTACCGAATAAGCATTTTCTGCAATTGTAATGGTTGCGAAAACCTCTGTTTTTCTCGTGCCGACAGGCACGAAAGCCCCTGCGGTGCGCACTGCACCGGCTCTGCTGATGTATAGGTGCGCAAATTCAAATAATACAGAACGGAGTTGGATAATGAAAAAGCAAATAAACATCCCCAACGACAAAGCATGGGATTATGCCATCGGCATAGTCCAAGTCGAAGGCATAAAACCCTCCAATGATTTTTTAGAGCTTGCCGAAAAAGAAAAACGTGGTGAACTAACAAACGATGACATACGCCGCGTTCTTGTGAAGAAGTACACCGTGGCGGGTGAAGCGGTTCATGCTTGACCCATATCTTTATGAAGACTGTGCTGTCCTTAAAAACAAATTAGGGATTAAAGACGAGGACATGCTCAGTCTGGCAGAGGTTGAGTTTTCCTGTAACGCAATTAACGATTTGCTGACTAATCCCATTTCGGGTGACTACGACTTTGCCCACTTGTGCCGCTTTCACGCACGTATTTTTGGCGATGTTTATGATTGGGCGGGGCAACCGCGTACCGTGCCGATTGAAAAAGCAGAAGCGATTTTGGGGCACATGACAATTGAGTATGCCCCTCCGCAGAAAATTGATTCAGTAGCAACCGAAGTGTTGAAAAGATTGAACGCTATGAAGTGGCAGAAGTTGTCGCCGGAAGCGCAGGGGAAGGCATTATCGACGGGGTTGGCAGATTTATGGAAGGTTCACCCTTTTAGAGAGGGCAACACCCGCACAACCGTGACTTTCATTTGCCAGTTTGCCGAAAGCAAGGGACTACCACTAGACCGTGTGCTGTTCGAGCAAAATGCGGCTTATGTGCGCAGTGCGCTGGTGGCGGCTTCTGCGATTTTCCGTGACGGTGACTTTAGAAAGCCAGAATATCTCATACGGATTGTAACAGACGCTTTAGAGCGAGGCTCAAGTAAAGAAACATGATTCAATAGCTTCTTTCCCAAGGAAAAGGGGCTGTTCATTGTGAGAATCAAAATGAACAACCCCTTCTTTCTATTTAGCACATTTCCGGGGGAGGGTCTATGGCTTTGCCAGCATCAGCTGTGGGGTTTTGGGTTCGTTGGCGTAGCGGGCGTAGAAGACTAGGACGGAGATGATTTTTGCCCCTTCGATGGCGATGCCCATGATGTTCCAGCGGAAATCGCCGTATAGGATATTAAGCGGTGTTTGCGTAAGCAAGACGACGGCGGCATAGAAAACCACGGTAATGCGTACATAATGGACGCCCGGCAGGTATTGCCCGATGACGAAGGCCAGCGCGGCCATCATGCCCAGCGCGTGGAGCCAGCGCACCTGCTCGGGCGCGTTGACTACGCTTATACCGCCGGCTACCAAGGCCACGACAATCATGGCGAGGAGGAAATTTAGGCCAAATTCCTTGCTCTGGGGGGTGTTTTTGAGGAAAATGCGGTAGAAAACAAGGTTGCGGATGGTGCTGTAGGTAGCGGCCACGATGAGGGACGCCTGGGTGCTCATCCCCGTGGCCAGCCCCATGGCCACAAACATTCCGGCCCAGAAGAAGCTACCGATGCCCGTAACCAAAAAGTACCGCGTCTTGTCCTTGATTTGATAGGAAGCGAACTCAAAGCAGATGGTGATGACACCCAGTATCTGGGCGATGATGAACCAAGTATTCATTTATGCCGCCTCCTTTAGGGCAACCGCGTCGAAGGCGGTATATTTTTTGCAATAGGCGAAGGCCATCGCGCCGGGGCCGGTGTGGGTGCTGATGGCGGTACCCACCTCCGTCAGGGGCGTGTCGAGGGTGATTTGCAAATCGCTTTCCAGCTTGGCGATGAAGGCTTCCGCGTCCGGCTGGCTTTCCACGTGGCCGATGCAGATGTGTACATTTTGCACTTCGTCTTTGAGGGTGTGTACCATGGCTTCGCCAATCATGCGTAGGGCGTTTTTCTTGCCGCGCACGGTGTCGAGCTGTACCACCTGCCCGTCCACTACGTGGAGAATGGGGCGCAGACCCAAGATGCCGCCCACGAAGGCCGTGGTGGGCCCTATGCGTCCGCCGCGCTTCAGGCTTTCTAAATTTTCTACGGTGACGTACACCCGGGTGGATTGTACAATTTTATTTGCGCGGGCGGCGGTTTCTTGTATACTGAAGCCGGCGTCGCGCATTTTGACCATTTCCCGGGTTATCAAGCCCTGGCCGATGCTGGCACTCAGTGAATCCACCAGGAGGATACTCCTGTCCGGGAAATCTTCTTTCAACATGTCGGCGGCCAGTGACGCGCTATTGAAGGAGCCGCTTAGCTTGGACGATATGGTGATGGCCAGTATGTCCATACCCGCTTTCAGGTAGGGGGTAAATTTGTCCATATAATCTTGGGGGTTGGGCTGGGATGTCTTTTGCACGCCGTTTTCGTTAATAATATAGAAGGGGACGGTTTCCACCCCAAATTCGGTGGCCTGTGCCACGGTAAAGTCACATCCTGCATCTGAAATAATCTTAAACATGTGAATCCTCCTCGTGATTTTTTATGCTTCACTTATGGTAAACAAGAAAATTTTCATCCCGTTGCAACCTAACGAAAAAAAATTTGTTATTATCAATGAGGTGGTTAGCCTGGACGACGAAAAAATACTGGATTTATTCTTCAAGCGCGACGAAGCCGCCATATCGGCCGCCAAGGACAAATTCGGTGCGCGGCTGTTCCTGACCGCGAAGAACATCCTAGACAACCGAGAGGACGCGGAGGAATGCGTAAACGATTCCTTGTTCAAGGCATGGCAGTCCATCCCGCCCCTCCGCCCGGCGTTTCCGGGGGCATACCTGGTAAAAATCGCGCGTAACCATGCCCTCAACAAGTGGAACGCCCGCAACGCGGCCAAGCGCGGCGGCGGCGAGGTGCCCCTGCTCATCAACGAGCTGGAGGAATGCGTCCCTTCCATGCATCATGCCGAGCCGGAGCGGGTATTTGAACGCGGGCAAACCACGGCGGCGGTGAACACCTTCCTTATTAAAGCGGACAAGACTGCCCGGGCGTTGTTCGTGCTGCGCTACTTCCATGGGGAGCGGGTGGCGGATATTGCCACCCACTGCGGAATGAGTGAGAGCAAAGTGAAGTCCATTTTATTCCGCTTGCGCAAAAAACTGCGTACACAACTGGAGAAAGAAGGTATCCCTCTATGAACCTATTACTCATCATCAATGACATCAGCGATATTTTCCTGACCGAAACTGTCGATATCGCCACAGAAATAAAGACCCGCCAGCAAAAGAAAAAATATATCCGCAACGGCACGCTAACCGCCATGGCCACCGTAGCCGCGGTGGGTATTGTGCTGACCGTGTGGAAGAAGAAAAAATCGGCCTAGCCCACATATTTCCAATATAAGGAATAAAAGTAGCCATGCTTGACTATAATGAAACATAGCCAAGCATGGCATTTTGTTTATAGTGGTTAAAGGAGATTGGACATGGCGCAGGTATTGCAATTTGTGGGGCAAAACCGGGAAGCGGTGGTGCCACAGGCGTTGAGCGCGGCGGTGGAATATCCGGCAGAGCGGGAGAAGGGGAAAGTCACCCGCACCCTGTCGGCTGAGGATTTCGAATTGGTGCAGGCCCTGGAAGCGATTAGGGAAGAGCTGGCTCATCTACATAGCCGCTTCGACCAAGTCACCGACGAAATCCTCACCGATGCCCTCATCTTCGAGCTGAAGGCCGCCGGGCTGAAGTACAAGTATTACCACAACAAGCTCAAAGAAAAAGGAATCGTACATGGGGTGATATAAATGGACACGACTATGTGGATAATCCTTGGGTCGTGCGTGGGCTTTGTGGGGTTTTTACTCTACACGTGGCAGTTCAAATGGTTGCTTAAAGTCGGGCGCAATATGATTCTGGGTGTGGCGGGCATCATCGGTGCCAACATGGCCTTGTCGGGGCTGGGCCTTGCCGTGGGGGTAAATTTGATTACGGCCATGGTCATCGGGATTTTGGGTATTCCGGGGTTTTTGATGCTGTATCTGGCCCAGTTGCTGGTTGGATAGCGTTTAAAATGATTATCAGTATCATAAACAGCCCAAGCAAGCCGAAAATGGGATATACATAGGCCACAATCCGCGAGAACCCAATATGTGCCGCACCAATCCCCAGCAAGCAAAGGGCCGCCGCCGCTACTTTTCTGTTCGCCAGCCAGCCCCGGCTGTGGCTGTTCAGCCATTGCAAAACGGCAAAGCCATTGCAAGCCGCCGTGGTCAGCAACGCGCTAATCAGCACCCCAAGGTAGAGCAGGCTGAAAAACGGGCCATAATTCACAACAATCATCAGCAAGGGGATTTCAATGTTCACCACGTCGGTGTAGTACAAGAATAAAGGAAGTAGCAAAGAGAGCCCCAGCAGGGTTATCACCCCGCCGCCCACCACACCGCCCACGAAGGCGTCGGATTTCTTGGTAGCCAGCTTCGACGTGGCGGCCAGCACGGGAATCCCCGTGACCAAATTATACGAGGCATACACCACCGCGGCCACCACCCAGCTCGAAGGCAAGCCCGCGAACATGGCAAAGGCCGGGCGCGAGGCCGCAAGAAAGGCATACAGCCCCACGAAAAATCCGCCGAAAATCATCAGCGGCGCGAGTATCACATTCACCTTGACAATGCCGTTCAAGTCGAAAAGCAATATAATAAAGACAACTGCCCCCACGATGCCGGCTCCGGCAGTGAAGGGGATGTCAAAGGCTTGCCGCGCCGTAGCTCCCGCCCCGGCCAGCATCGCCACAAACAAGCAAAACAAAAACGCGGCCACCAGCCATTCCGTGGCGATACCCAGCCGCTTGCCCAGCAGATGTTGCATCATCCCGCTGTAGGTCGTAATTTTCTCCCGCCGGCAAATGGTCAGCACCGACCATCCCGTAAGGGCAAAAAGCACCCCCGCCATCAGCAAGCCCACCGCGCCCATGGGCCCAAAGCCCACAAAATACCGAATCAACTCCTGCCCCGAGGCAAATCCCGCCCCCAAAAATACCGATGCATACACCGCCGCAATTTTAATCCCATTGCTTATCCGCATAAAAAACCCCCATACACGTTTTGACATGTATATGGGGGTTTTCGTAGTTTTATGTGTTTTTGTTAGTACGCCTTCACTTTTTCGTACATATCAATGTATTCCCCGGCCATCCTGCGCCAGGAGAAATCGCTGGACATGGCGTTGTGCACCAACGTGTCCCATTCGCAGGAGCCATAAAGGGACAACGCCTCCCGGATGGCCCACATCAGCCCACTGGCGAGGAAATCATCGAAGGAAAAGCCGTTGCCTTCCCCCGTTGCCGGATTGAAATGGGTGACGGTATCGGCAAGGCCGCCGGTTCTGCGTACGATGGGAACGGTACCGTAGCGCATGGCGAAGAGCTGGCCCAGCCCGCAGGGCTCGTACACAGAGGGCATGAGGAAAATATCCGCCCCGGCATAAATGCGCCGCGACAGGGTGCCTTCGTAGTTGATGTTGGCGGAAACCTTGTGGGGGTAGCGCATGGCGTAGCCACGGAACAGATTCTCATACCGCCCTTCTCCCGTGCCCAGCACCACCAGCTGGATATCCATGTTTAACAATTCTTCCAATATGACGGCCACAATGTCTAGGCCCTTTTGCTCCACCAGCCGGGAGATGATGCTGATGACAGGCATGTCCCCCACAGGCAGGTTCAAATGTTGCTGTAAGGCGTGCTTGTTGGCGCGCTTTTTGTCCTTTTCGCCGATAGAAAAATTCTCAAAGATGCGCGGGTCGGTAGCGGGATTGTATTTGTCTATGTCGATGCCGTTGACGATGCCAAAGAGCCGCCCGTCATGCTCCCCCCGCTGGCGCAACAGCCCGTCCATGCCGTAGCCATAGGCGGGGGTTTGGATTTCCCCGGCGTAGGTTTTGCTTACGGTGCTCACGGCGTCGGCGTGGAGGACGCCCGCCTTCAGGAAGCTGGCGTTGCCAAAAAATTCAAGGTCGCCCCCGGTATAGTAGCCGTCGTTCAGCCCCACATTCCACAAAATATCCCGCCCGAAAACCCCTTGATAGTGCAGATTGTGTATGGTTATGATACTCTTCATGTCCTTGTAAAAGGTAAAGCCCCGGTACACATCACGCAAAAACGTGGGACCAAGGCCGGTATGCCAGTCGTTGAAATGGATGATATCGGCTTGGAAATCAATGACGCCAAGCATTTCGATGGCGGCCTTCGAGAAGAAGGCAAACCGCTCGAAATCATCCCCATACCCATAAAAAGTATCACGGGCAAAGTAAAAATCGTTCTCAATCAGGTAAGTAGAATCGCCGTCGCCATGTTCATCAATGACATGAATCGAGGCTTCCTGACTGCGCCAGGCAAGATGCACGGTAAAGCTGGCCAATTCCCGGGCGTCCTTCAACAATTCGCTCTGGATGGTTTTGTATTTGGGCAATACAACACGCATATCTACACCGGAGGCCCGTAACGCTTTAGGCAGTGACCCAGTAACATCGCCAAGCCCGCCGGACTGTGAGTAGGGTGCGACTTCAGCCGCCACCAGCAAAATTTTAAGTGATTTATCCAAGTTGCTCACGCTCCTTGGCAAATTATAGTATGCATTACACAAAAAGTAAATACGCGTTGTGCCCGCACATTTTGCCCTCGCCATCCGTTAAACATGTTGAAGGGAGGTTTTCGCGTGTCTTTGCCCTTGCAGGAGCAATACGACAAAGTGTACAAGTATTGCTGGTTCAAAATGAAAAACGCGCATCTTGCCGAGGATTTGACGCAAGAAACTTTCCTGCGCTTTTTTGCGGGCAACAAATATATCAGCAGGGGCAAGCCCCTCGCGTATCTCTACACAATCGCCAAAAACCTGTGCATTGACCAGTTTAGGAAAAAAGTTGCCGAGCCGCTCACAGGGGAACTGGAAGATACCGATGCTGGGCTTGAAGCGGTGGAATTATCCGCTGTCTTGCAAGACGCGCTGAAAATCCTGCCGGAGGATGTACAGGAAATACTGCTCTTGCAGTATGCAAATGACTTGTCTATTGGGGAAATTGCCACGTTTACAGGGCTGTCGCGCTTCGCCGTCCGCAGAAAGATAAACGGCGCGCTCTCCAAGCTAAAATCGGCAATGCGTGAGGAGGACTTTGCGTGAATGAAAAATTAGAAAAGGCGTTAAAAGGCGCGTTCGATGCGCCGCCGCCCAAAAGGAAAGCGGAATTTCTGCTGTCCTTTGAATACCCCGCCGCAAGCCGTGGCGATTTTTTCATGGCACAGCTTGGCTATATCCGCAAGCGGGTTTGGGTAATGTCCGCTCTGATGGTGGCGGCTGTTATGGTTGCCCTTCATTATCAAGGGGATATAAACGTGATTGTATGGGTTTGTGCCTCGTTTCTGCCTTTCTTTGTGCTTTTGGGTATAACGGAATTGGCAAAAAGCATGTCCTACAACATGGCAGAGCTGGAAATGAGTTGCCGCTACAGCCTTTCCGATATTACCCTCGCAAGGCTTGGGATTATCGGTGCGGTTAATGGGCTTACATGCATCATCTTGACGGCGGTGCTTTCGCGGGTGAGCGGCATGGGCCTATTTACTTTTACAGTGCAAATGTTCACGCCGTACCTAATGGCGTGTTGCTTTTCGCTGTTTTCGCTCAACCGGTTCCGTGGCAAGGAGCGGCTATATATCTGCGGCGGTGCCTCTTGTTTCGTTAGCGTTATCAGCATGGTTGTATTTAATCCGTTTAACATTGTACCGCTACATGAAAATCTGTTGTTCTGGTTATTTTGGCTTTCGCTGGCGTGGACAATGGCTGAAGCAATTAAATTCATTATAAAACCGGAGGATTACCCATGGAACTTGTCATTGACCGCTTAACAAAGCAGTATAAGAATAAAATCGCCGTTGACCGCGTTTCCCTTTCTCTCAAGCAGGGCATTTACGGCTTGCTGGGTGCGAACGGTGCGGGCAAAACCACATTGATGCGTATGATGTGCGGCTTGCTTACGCCCACAGGCGGGGAAGTGAAGTTTAACGGCATAGATGTAAAGCAGGAGGATTACCGTGATGCGTTGGGCTATATGCCCCAGCACTTCGGTTATTATCCCGATTTCACGGCAATGGGATTTCTCTGCTACATGGCAAGCCTTAAAGGGCTTACCAAGCACAGGGCAAAGGAAAAAAGCGCGGAGTTGCTGGAATTAGTAAACCTAACCGATGTAGCGAAGAAGAAAATCAAGACTTTTTCCGGCGGTATGAAACAGCGGCTGGGCATTGCCCAATCCCTCTTAAATAACCCGAAAATACTTATCCTGGACGAACCAACCGCAGGGCTTGACCCGAAGGAGCGGATAAAATTCCGCAACCTACTCTCACAGCTTGGCAAAAACCGGATTGTGCTGTTGTCCACGCATATTGTTTCCGACATTGAAGACATTGCCGATGTCGTGCTCATCATGAAGGACGGCCAAATTATCGAAAACGGCAAGGTAGATGAAATCGTATCAGACAGAAAGAGCCTTGAAAAGCTATATATGCACCACTTTGGGGAGGAAGAAGAAAATGCGTAGCTTATTTGAATTGGCCGGGTATGAATACAAAAAGATGTTTCTCCGCAAGGGTACGATTATCGCCCTTGCTTTGGGGTTGCTCATTACTTGCTTTGTTCAGATTATGTTTCTACTGCCGTTGTTTACAGCCGATGAAACGCCGTGGCAAAACATGGCCTATGCGCGGGAACATTCAAGGAGCATATCCGGCACGCCCATAGACGGCGATTTGATTTCCCGGGCATGGGTATATTCGGAAACAATAGACGGAAGCCGTTATGATAATGTCAGATGGATAACGCAGAGCATTATTTCTATGAGCGAAGCACAATCAGTTGCAGAAGCGAATACATTTTACGAATTGCACCATAGCCTTGTGCAATCAAGTACAAATTGGCTTTTGGATATCAACCGTATATCCGAACGGGGCGCGGAATGGATAATGACGCAACATGAAAGCATTGACACGCCGTGGGTGTATGAATATTTCGGTGGGTACTATAATTTTTTCACGCGCCTTTCGATTGTTGTGGTCGTTCTGTTTTTTGCCCTTGCCGTTAGCATCGCGCCTGTTTTTGCTACCGAGCACAGCACAGGGGTTGCTCAAATCATGCTTGCGTCCAAATTCGGCAAAAGCAAGCTGATATGGGCAAAGCTACTCACAGCCGCCACCTTTAGCGCGGGAATCACTTTTGTATTTTTGTTGTGCAGTTATGGGATAAATATGGCCGTGTTTGGCGCGGATGGCGGGGCGGCCGCATTCCAATTATTCTGGCCACCCTCGCCGTACAATTTCAACATGGCGCAAGTGAGCGTGATTTATATATTAAACGCCGCTTCGCGGGCAATCTTTTTCGGCGCGGCGGTGCTGCTGTTGTCAGCAAAACTAAAATCGTCCTTCAGCACAATAATTTTTGCTTCGGTATGGGTATTTTTAGCGTCAGCACTCGTCGTGGCATTGCCGATACGGTGGCTGTTTGACCTATACAGACTTATTGTTGAGATGTTACCTGTCATGGTAATTCCCGCAATGTCAACATTCTCAATTGCACCCTATGAAATATTCGGCTTTATGTTCCCGCCGTTCGTTTTTGAAGCGGTGTTTTCATTGGTCGTGGGAGCGGCTATGCTTATATTCGCGGGGCGGGTGTTTAAGCGGTATCAAGTGGGGTAATTTTGGTTGCATTTTATTCATAATTTCATAAGCGACCTCCGTTAGCAAATAACATCTTTTTTACGGAACCATAGGAAACCTACTATAATCAGTATCGCCGCCCACAGCAAGGGATACCAGAAAAGCCCGGCGTTTCCACTGGTAACAATATAGTCCATATCCGCATAAATGATGGGATTCCATAATACACGGCCAAAGCCAAACGCTGTCAGCACCAGACTGCCCAGCACAATGCCAAAGCCGACAGCCATCGAGAAAACGCTATCCCGTGCAGTCATGGAAATGAACGTGGTAAGACTGACGGCGAACAACAAAAATATCAAAACAAATGGCAATCCCCATAACAGATACTGCGACACAGCTATAAAGCCATCCGGCACGATGTATCCGGGGTCAAGCCGAGCCAGCACCTGTGCGGCGGTTTCATAATAGGTAGCCGGTTGCATTTGCGCAGGTGCAAATGGCACGGGATACCCACCGAGACCAAGGCCGAAAACAATGCCTGCAATGCTAGAAATGAGTGCCATAGGTAACACAAATGCTGTCACACACACAATAAAGCTACTGCATAGTTTCGCTAGATACACCTTCATACGAGAAAGTGGTTGCAACAGTAAAACTTTATATCCACCTACTTCGTTTTCCTTGCTGAAAACATCTGCCACCAGCAACACCACAAGTATGGGCAAAATAAAAGCCCCTAGCGTGGATATTATCCTGTGTGCCAGTTGAAATGCCGTAGGTTCATAGGCCGAGTGTATAATTGGCACGCCCACATTTTGCAAATATCGGTAAAATTGAATTGTTGTCATTAATTGCGTTTCTGTATAGCGTAGCCTGTATATTGCTTCCATAGTAGGGTCGTTAAAATCAATTTCAGTTGCACACACACCCAAATACGCCGCACGCACCATGCGCCATGCATAGAAGTTTGCCAACAATCGTTCGTGCCTTAACACATGTGCGTTAAGCACCCTTTCCCACGCAGGAACTTCTTCACCCGGTAGGTAGGTGTCGGCATGTATCCTTTGTGCAGACACACGCCGTACATCTTCACTCAACATAGTGAGTATTGCGGCTGTTTCATCTGCCGTGCGTTCTATAGATATAGTGAGCCCCTCATGTTGCTGTGCCGCACGAATTACTGCTGTAAGGTTGGGCAAGTAGGCTTCGATAGCCCGCAGGGATTCAATGTGGCGTTCATGTGCATCCCGGTGCATATACACACTGTAGCTAAGGTATCCCGCTAAACCTAACAAAAATATCGCCGTAATGACAATGGTTTTCAAACTTGAAAACTGCCGCTTTAATTCAAACAGCAAATAACTTTTATACATTACTTCGCCCCCGAGGGTGTGTCTCCACGATATAATTCCTCGTACACAGCCTCCAAGTCGTAGGTACGTTTTTGAATATCATGAATGGCGATACCGCGTGATTTCACAACTACAATAATCGCGTCCAGCGATGTTTCGCCTAGCGTTATTTTTATCCACCCATCGGAAAATAGTTCCGCACCGGGCAAGACTTCCATTGCCCGGTTATTATCATCAGTAGAAAGCAGATAGTAAGTGGAACATGCCTCCATATTACCTTGTTCTTTTATGATTTTGCCTTGGCGAATATATACAATACGGTCAGCCAACTTTTCTACTTCGCCCAGCATGTGCGATGAAAACAATAGGGATGTTTTGCCTTCATTTTTCATGGTGGCAAGCATTTCACGCAACGCTATTGTTCCAGTAGGGTCTAAGCCGTTGGTGGGTTCGTCTAGTATTAACAGTTGCGGGTTCGTCATTAGGCACATAGCGAGTGCCAGCCGCTGTTTCATCCCCAATGAATATTCACTTGCCTTGCGCCGTAAATGCCGGCCTAAGCCGGACATTTCTATGCATTCATCCATACGGCTTTTGCTAACCTTACGCATCCCTTGGATAAATTTCAAATGCGCCATGCCCGTCAGCCCTGCGAAAAGTCCGGGGTTTTCCACTATCCCGGCAAGGCATCCCAGTGCCGCGTTTCGTTGCCTGAATAAATCATACCCACCGATGGATATACTGCCCGCGTCCGGCCAGATGAGATTGCTCACCATTTTAAGCGTGGTGGTCTTTCCACTTCCGTTGGGACCAACGAAACCCACCAGCTCACCCCTGTTTACGGTAAAGCCAACATCGGCTACAGCGGTGATTTTCTTTTTTCCCCATCCGAAACTCTTTTTAAGTCCCTTTATCTCCAGCATATTCATAGTGGCCCCCCCTCTAATGACATTATTTTAACACCTTATATCCCGCTTCGTAAAAAGGAACAAACTAAGAATGGTTAGCACAACACTCCACAGCGCAAGCACCACAACACCCATCAAAGCTGTAGTACTGCCAACGCCATTCAAAATGTTTATGGGATTAACATATATAAATGGATTTAGCCGTGCCAAAAGACTTATGTTGCTTACAGGTGCAGGGAACAAAATAGCCCCAATACTAAATATCACACCAATTATGAGTACAGGTATGCTATGTTGGAAGAGAACTGACAACAGGGCAATGGCAGACACCGCCACCAAAATAACTAATAAGTAAAGAGGCAATGCCATAAAAATCACCAGTAACATGGGGGTATATTGCAATGCAGGGTTTGGCGTGAAAAGATAATTTTCAAACAATACATGAGAAGTAATGGGTGTAAGTCCCAGTGCCGGATGTTCAGGCACATAAGCAAGTCCAGTGCTTGCAAAAGCCTGTTCCATTTGGGTAAATTCTAATAGCCTCCATAAAAAATTTCCCACTGTTTGGTCGAACGCCAAATTGTTTTGTAGAGGCGTGAACGTTGCGTATGTACCCATTTGGGTAAGAATGGGATAATTATAAGGGCCGAACCCGTTCATCACCCCTAATGCCAACCCCAGAACAATAACAGGACCCAACACCAGTGCAAATGCGATGGTACACGCAGCAATCAGCTTGGAGATGAAAACTTTTTTCCGGGAAATTGGATTGACAAGCAGGAATTTATAACTACCCCATTGATTATCGGAAGTGAATGTATCACTTGCAACGATAAATACAATAAACAGAACCGCCAGCGGCAACAATTGCCTTAATGCTTGGTAAATGAAATTTATACCCCGCATTTCATTTTCGTATAAAAACAAAATATCGTTATCAACGAAATATTGTATAAATTCTTGATTTTCCCTGTAAAAAGCAATTCTCGCATTGTAATCGAGGGGAATGTTATGTCCACAGCGAGAAAGATAAAAGAGGCCAATAGGTTGCGGCACGCCTAAAATATTATAAGCAAATAAATATTGTTCGAGGTGTGCGCGGTACAAGTAATTAAGAAAAATAATTTCTGTTGTCCGGTCGTTTTCTTTCATAGCAACCGTCATTTGTTGGGCGTATATTTCCATTCGACGAAGTGTATGATAGCTATTTGTTGCGGCTTGGGTAATTAAATTGAAATCATCTTCAAAACCGGGGGCAGGAATCCATTGCGCATTGTAAACCGTAGTCATCCAACGCGTGTTGGCCGCATTACTTATTCGTACTGGTAGCATTGATAATTGTTCTAGCTCTCTTTCCCTGGCATCTGAAAATGTGGCATCATTTTGCAAAACAAACACAAACAAAAGCGCGCAGTACAATATAAGCGAGAATCTATTTTTTCTATTACTCAGTGCCTTTTTGCACTCTAAAAGAAATATCGTGTACATGTGTTGTCCTCTGGAAGCCACATTTTTACCTTCGCGGATGAGCGAGCGTTTGTCCGTATCTTACAGTAAGCAACGGATGGTATCAAGGGGTTGCTTGATTGGACTGGTAATAAGGGGTGTGAGAAAATAAATTTTGTGAGTATTGTTATGTTCTGATATAATTTATCGTAATGGTAGGCAACTGAACAAAATTTATATACTGCGGGGGTTGCGATATGGAGATTATTTCACTTACAGATGAATATAAGGAAAAAGTTGAGCGGATAGTTGTTGAAACTTATAGCGGTGAGAGCGAAGGTATTTTGTATGAAATGAAAATAGCCGTACATCGTGAATTGTTTGATTTGCGTGATTTACCTTGTCTAATTGCGCTTTCGGAAGAACAAGAAATACTCGGGTATTGCTATTACCGTTTTTCAAATAACGAATGTGAAATTATGGTTATTGAATCTATTGTGCAAAATATAGGAATAGGTTCAGCATTGATAAATGCCGTAACTAAAATTGCTGACGATGAAAATTGCAAGCGGGTTTATGTGCAAACAACTAATGACAACTGCCATGCTTTTCGTTTCTATCAACGACGCGGCTTTACAATATGTGCGGTCAGATTGAATGAGCTTGATTATTCAAGAAAACTCATCCCGGCAATTCCGCTTATCGGTGATGATAATATTCCGGCACTGCACGAAATTGAATTTGAGTTCGTCTTATAAGCAGACGCACAAAATAAGCATTTTCTACAGTCAAAGCGAATACTGTTTCAGCTTTTATTTCCCTACCGATAGGCAGGGAAGCTCCCCACAGAACGCACCGCATCGGCTCTGACGCCTGGTCGGATGCTGGGTAATATGGTTGCACCCGTGATATAATCACTATTAAGATGCTTTGTGGGGATGAGGTACACTATGGGAATTGTCATTTTTGGGGCATCGGGAGCAGGGAGCACAACGCTTGGTAAGAATGTTGCTCAACGACTTGATTGTCAATATTTAGATATTGACGATTACCTGTGGTGTTGGGGAACAAAAATACCATACACGACTACTCGCTCTCCAGAAGACAGGACTAATGATTTAATGGATGACATAAAAAAACACCCTAAATTTGTGCTGTCAGGTACGATATTTAGCAATCAAGAGCTATTCAATCCCTTATTCGACTTAGCGGTATTTATTACAACACCTGCGGAAGTTTGTGCAGAACGTGTCCGTGTAAGAGAACTTTCTCGTTGGGGAGAACGAGTTCTTCCCGGTGGGGATATGTATAAATCCAACAGATTCCACGGCGATGTTACTGACTATATTAGCAACGCTCAAAGGTATGAAACAGCAGACGTGTCAAAGTTTGGTCGGAAATTGCATGAACTGTGGGTATCGGAATTGCCATGTCCCATTTTGCACTTATGTGGAACGGAAAACATTTTTGAAAACACTGACCGAGTTGTGAAGGAATTTTCGTTAGGAGGATTTTCCAATGCATACAGAAGCAGATAGAGCAGTATGGCTGGTACATGTGATACAGTATACGGCTGACGAGTTGCAAAAAACCGTGACAGAAACCGCACGATTATTAGAACAATATGGCTTTGTAGAAAAGGTGCTGGCTGGTTATGATTCATTCCATACACAAGGTTGATTGTTTATGCGTAACCCAGTAGATAAGCGGGGAATACTTGACGAGGAAGTTTTTACATATAGAATTACAAAAGACAAAAAAGTTTTTATTTCTTATCATGGAAAGCAAGTAACTACGCTAAGTGGCAAAAGAGCAGAGCATTTTATCGCAGAAATTGAAGGTGCACAGGGCAAAGAAGCACAATTGATAATGGCAAAGATAACCGGAAATTTCAAGCGGGGAAATGAGAAGCTATTTAAGAAAAACTGAAACGGAAAATTGGCTATACATTGTAAAATGCATAGCCAATTTTTCGCACAATTTATGAATTTGATATTTAGCGCAAATATCTGTCTACCACCTGCTGGCGGTAGTCCTTCGACAACGAGGAGAAGAAGGCCGAATATCCCGTCACGCGGATGACCAAGTCGGGATAGGCGTCTGGGTTTTCGTGGGCCGCGAGGATTTGCTCGGCGGTGACGCAATTCAGGTTAATGCGGGTGCCGCCCATTTGGTTGTGGGTGTGAACCAAGGCGATTAGGGCATCTACGCCGCCCGCGCCTTTAATCATGTTGGTGTCCACGTCCAGGTGCAGGGGCGCGGAGTTGCCCATCCCCGGTTGTGCCTGGGCCACTGCTGTGGCCTTCAGGGAGGGGGAGAAGCTCACCACGCCCGAGGCGAAGCCGGGGTCCGGCTCGTTGGAGTGGGAGATGGGGTCGCCGTCGAAGCGTCCGTTGGGGGTGGCGGGGAGGTTTTTGCCATAGCCGTAGATTTCGCCGTGGGAGAAAAGCCCCGGTACCACGCGGATATTGTATTTCGGGGTGGGGGTTTCGTTGACTTGGCGCACAAATTCGTCCCGGATGCGCAAGGCCCAGGGCAAGGCCAGGGATTCCGGGTGGCCGAAGCGGGGGATATTTTTCAGCATCAAGCGGATGGGCTCCGCGTCCTTGAAATTGTTGCGGACGGTTTTGTGCATTTCTTCCCAGGTGAGCTTTTTCTCAATCACTACCCGTTGCTCTATGGCGGCGAAGGAGTCCGCCACCGTGGCCAAGGCCGTGCCGTCCACGTTCAGGTTTAATATATCCACGCCGCCGTTGGCGCAGTTTACCCCGCGCTCGATGGGGCCGTGGCAGAACAAATTCAGCACCAGCTCCGGCGTATTGCGCGACACCACTTCGTAATGCCAGTCGTAGCCCTCGGCGATGCATTTCACCGCCTCCAGCAGATGCTTCGAGAAGTTCGCCCACAGCTTATCCAAATCAGGGTCGCCCCCGGCCATGGTGTCCTCCAAGGCGTGATGGAAGACAAAGCCCATGTTCAGGCGGGTCACGTCCTGCAAGGGGTATTCGATGCCGGGCAACGCCACCCAGTTGCAACCCACATTGGCACGCATACGCGCCAGCTCGATGGGATGCCCCTGCTTCATGTAGCCCTCCTCGATGCCCTTCGAAAGGGAGAAGCACGGGCCGGTGCCCTTCTCCACAATGTATTCCAACGCCCGGCGCAACAGCTTGTCGTCACTGCCTTCGAAGACCCGCACCGCCAAATTGTGGGGGATGGCCAGCTCGTGGGCGGCTTGCAAAATGATAAAGGAAATGGGGGTGGTCAGCTCGCGGGTGCCGTCGGGGGATTGCCCCCCCAGCTGGGAATAATGGGTATCGTTGTAAAACAAGCTGGCCAGCATCCAAACCGCTTCCTCGTCGGTGAGGATGCCCGCCGCCACGTCCGCTTCGTAGTACAGCCGAATCAGCTCATCCAGCTGTTGCAAACCGCCGCCGCCGAAATAGGTGCGGTCGGCACTCTGGAACACCGCCAGGAACTGGCATACATCCCGGAAGGTTTTCGGCGGGCCCTCCAGCAGATTTTTCAGGGATTGGGCGATGTTAGTGTAATTTTCCCGCTCCCAGGGGTCGGTGGCTTCTGCGGCCATTTTTTGGGCGTAGTGGAAATGATTCTCGATATAGGCCAGGATGCCCTCCACGGTAGCCTCCTCCCCGGCGTAGAAATCCGCGCCGGCGGGGGCGTTCTTTTTGCGGTAGTGGCGAATTTTTTCCAGCAAGCCGGGGTAGCCCAGCCGGAAGCCGATTTCCATATCCGGCCCCAGATGGTTCATGCCGCCGATGCCGGGATTCAGGCCGTATTTCTCGTGGGTCGCGTACAGATGCTTGGGCTCGTCCTCGGGGCGCAAGCCAATGTTTACGAAATCCCGGTTGAAAAACCCTGCCCATGCCCCCGCCAACGCGCTTTGGGGATGGATGTACACGGGCATCTCGGCGAAAAACCGCTTCAAATTCTCACCGATGCAACGCGGGCCAAACATTATTTCATACCCCTCGGGGTATGCCGGTGTAAACTTGAAATCATCAAAACAAATAAAGCCGTGGTCGTCGGTATTATACGCCCCGCCAAACTGCGCCACCTTTTTGTTGTTCTCGTTCTTTTTCGTTTCGCGCAAAGCGGCGATTCTTCCGGTAATGTCTTGGGACAAAACTACGGGTTTCATAATGGCACCTCGTTCATTATTTTTTGCATTTCACTTTCACTGGGCACTTCATACACCCGCGCTTCCTGGTTGAACCAAGCGGCCTTGCCCTCGCCCAGCCGGTGGTAGGGGAGGGGTTCGATTTTCGTGACGCCCAGTTTTTTTAACCGTTTGATAATGGCTGGGATTTCCTCCCAGTTGGCCCCCGGTATGCAGGGTATGCGCACGTGGACGGGGAAGGGAGCCTCCACCAGCCGCGCAAGATTTTCCCAAATCAAAAGGCCGTCAACCCCTGTCAACGCCTTGTGCGTGTCGGGGGAAGCGGCCTTGATATCGTATAGAAATAAATCCGGGTTGGCGCGGGCAAGCCATTCATAGGGCACGTGCCCGGCGGTGTCGATGGCGGTGTGGATGCCGTTTGCCTTACATTTTTCCACCATCGCGCTCAGGAAATCCGGCTGTAGCATACATTCCCCGCCAGAAAACGTAACGCCGCCGCCGCCATTGTCGAAGTAGGGCTTGTCTGTGGCGATTAAAGTAAACAACGCGTCCACGCCCAACTCGCGGCAGGGGCGGGCCAATGCGCCGGCAAAGCAAATCTCCGCACATCGCCCGCAACCGGTGCACGCGGTGCTGTCCGTCACCCGGGGGTTGCACACATTTGCGCAAGCCCCGCATCCGATACAGCTTTCCTTAATGAAGGACACGGGGGGATGCATCGCCCAGGACTCCGGGTTATGGCACCACAAGCAACGCAGGTTGCACCCTTGGAAAAACACCACCGTGCGTATCCCCGGCCCGTCTGAAGTGGAAAAGGATTGTATATTATATATTTTTCCAATCATCCCTTAACCCCTGCGGAAGCAATCCCTTGGATAATATACTTCTGCAAGAACAAAAAGATTAAAAAGGGCGGGATAATCGCTATGGTGGACATAGCAAAAATCCGGGGGTAGTCCCGCTCGCCAAACTGCTGTAAAGCGGAGACCAATGCGCCCAGGTACGCCGGCAGTGTGTTGCGCTGTGTATCCCGGATATACAGGAAGGGAATCAGCCAGTCGTTCCATACACTGAGTGCCACGTTGACCCCAATTACGGCAATCATGGGCCGCTGTAATGGAATAATAACCTGGAAGATTTTCCGCCAGAAGCCACAGCCGTCCAGCTCTCCCGCTTCCTCGAAGTCCCGGGGCAGTGATTTCATGGACTGCATAAATAAAAATGTCCAAATCAGGAAGCCCCAGCCCAAGGGCAGGTACAGCGCGAGGGAATTGTTTATCAGGCCGCGTCCGCCCATGCCCATCCAGTTGTTGCCGCCCACGAAGGGGATATGGGACATCATAACAAAGGCGGGTATCAAGGTCAGTACCGCAGGGATTACCTGGACAGCCAAAATGGAAACCAGGAAAACCCGCTTGCCCTTGAAGGTGTACCGGGCCAATACATATCCCATCAGCACAGAAATCGTACACACAACCACGGTGTACCATGCTGTCCGGGTAAAGGTGTTTATCAGCGGGCGAATGCCCCGGGGGGTGAATAAAAATAGCAGATTGTCAAACTGCGGGTTTTGCGGAACCGGGAACAACGCCCCCAAGTGACCAAATTCGTCGATGGTATTCAGCCCCGCCAGCATGGAGAAGATGAAGGGATACAGCATAATAAACGAAAAAACAAGCATCACGATATACCAAACCGTGCGGCTTATAAAACGGACGGGCTTAGGCATCGTACTTCGCCTCCCTTCGTTGCATGTATACAAAGTAGATAATCGCAAACAACAGCGTAAATATACCCAAAATGGTGCCCGAAGCACCCGCCATGCCCAAGTTGAAGCGTACGGCACCGTGGCGGTAGATTTGGTACATGAGGGTAATGGTCCGGCCATAGGGGTTGCCGGCGGTCAGGAACATAATAATGTCAAACATTTGCATGGCACCGATGATACCGGTAAGAATAATGAATGCGGCCACGAAGCGCAGTCCCGGCAGTGTGATAAACCTAAGCCGCTTGAAGGCCGAAGCCCCGTCCACCTTGGCGGCCTCGTGCAGGCTGGGGTCTATCCCTTGCAGTCCGCCCAGCCAAATAAAAATGGCCGGCCCCATGGAACGCCAGACAAAGTAGACCACAATCCAGAAGACCATCCAGAATTGGCTGTGGTTCCAAATAATCGCGTCTCTACCGATGGATACCAGAAAACGGTTGAGCCCGCCGCCAAAGGGGTCAATCAGAGCCACAAACACCGCCGAGGTAACGGAAACCGCCGCCACCGCCGGTACATAGAAACTGGTTCTGAAAAACCCTCTGCCCCGGGCCTTGTTGTTAAGGGCCATGGCAATCGCGAAGGATAAGGCCGTATTAATGCCCAAGGCGATGCCGCCAATCCAAACCTGCCGCCACAGCAGACGCATATAAACCCCCGAGGCGAAAAAGTGGCGGTAGTTCCGCAAGCCTACCCATTCAGGCGGGCGCAGTACATTGTATTCGGCAAAGCCTAAAAGTACCCCCAGAATCAGGGGAATCAAATTCCAAAAAGCGATGTACAAAAAAATGGGTATAAGAATTAAATAAGCAATCCGCGCCTCACGTTTGTCTCGCGAAAGTATTTTTGAACGCATATCCACCCGCTCCCATATACTCAGAAGGACGGCTACATGCCGCCCTTCTGAGCTTCATAAATTCACATTACGGACTTAGGACTTTAATTCAGAAGCGGGTTAATACGCGCTATTGCCTCTGAGGTAATGGTTTCAATGGGGGTGCCGGGGGACTGGGTAGTCCGGGCGATTACCATAGTGTTTACGATGTCCCAAACTTCCGCAGAGTTCCGGGGGAATACGACCAAGCCACCGAAGCCGCCTTCATACACGATTTGGTAAGCTACTACCATGTGCGCGCCTTCTGCCGCAATCCGGGCTCTTTCGTTGTGGTGAATGGAACGCAAGGGGCTCACCCGGCCTTGGGGAATGGCCCGAACGGATACGTCTTCACGAAGCGCGGCGCGGATGATGTTAAAGCTGAGCTCTGTATCCGATGCGCCACGGGGTACGCCTACGAAGGTTACACCTACCAGACAGTTGCCGGGTACGCCACCCGCAGGAAGCGGTAAAGTGGTAACGCCCCAGTTCACGCCTTCTCTTTCCAGGTAGCTTGCACGCCAGGTTCCGTCTACACCAAAGGCGATTTGCTGATTGTTGAAGGCAGTCCACAGGGGGCCTTCGTCAGCGGCGTCACCCAGGCCCGGAGGCAGGTTGCGGTTCATATCGCGGATGAACTGCAAAGTGGAATGAATCCTGGGGTCGTCCAGCATGAGGCGTCCGTTTTGGAAGAAGTCTACGCCTTGCATACGGAAGAAGGGCGTGGCACGCAACGCACCACCGGCATGGGGGAAGGAAGGCACGCCGCCGCCCCAAAATTCGCCGTTGCCTACAGCGGTAATGGCGTCGGACATCATTTGCCACTCATCCCAAGTGGTGGGGGGTGCATAGAACCCGGCCTGTGCCATCAGGTCATAGTTGTAGAACAACATGAACACAGTACCGCCAATGGCTACGGCCACAGGCTCGTTGCGGGGGTTGCGAATCAGGAAGGTTTCCACTACCCTGTCAACAATATCCTGCGGCAATGGTAACAACAGGTCGTCCAGGGCGTAGGAGGGCATAAATACTTCTCCGCCTACTATGTGGGGGTGGTCGCCGGCGGCAATCGCGGCACGCTGGCGGGAATCCAGGGTTTCAGCCCATCCCCAGTCCTCAAAGATTACATCGCCAATGCCTTCAATGTCGAGAATGGCATTGCGTACGCCCAAGCCAAACTGCTGGCCGGGGTTGCCCATGGTGCCCAGTTCTGTGTAGTTCGCAATCGCATCGTCTGTCAGACCCAGCAAGTGGATTCTGACTTCGTCGTCGCCGCGTCCGCAACTCGCGAACACGGACAGTGCAAGTGCGGCCAGTACAACAGCCAAAAGCAATTTCTTCATTAAACTTCCTCCCTTTGTTGTTTGTGCATAGCCTCTGGGGCGTTATGCACAAAATCGCATGAAATACTTCACGCTTTTTTATAACTTAACACAACAAAAAAAAGAAGTCAACAAAATTATAGGGAAAAAAAGCGAGCGACCTTACCCTTTTGCCCTTTTGCCTTGACGCTTCCCCCTGTGACATGATACAATTTCTAAGAAAATGTCCGCATTGCTTTTGGAACATCTTATAACTGCGAGCTGTTGGGGGGCTTGGGGATGGTGCGAAATCTACAAAGCAAAAGGGTAAAGCGATGGCTCGCGTTTCTTTTGGCTTTGCTCATGGGTGTTGTGTCTTTGGGGCTTCCGGTTCGCGCCTATGAGGCACCGGCGGAGGACGCAGGAGACGCACTGTGGATGGAGCTGGACCGCACGCTGACTGCTTTCGGTGTGCGTTATCACTTTACGGAATTTATGCGCGACCACGCCCATCTTTCGCGCCCCAGCGCGGAGTATATAATAGAAGCGACAGATTATATAATGGTGGGCGGTATGGAAACCCGCGTCTATGATAACTTTGAAGGGATGCCCGGCGCATCCGTTTGGACCGGCGAGGAAGGCTTCATTGAGTGGGAGATATATGTCACTCAAGGGGGCCTTTATCATATGTCTGTGCTGTATTTCCCGGTGCCGGGGCGCAACTCGGATATCCAAAGGGCGGTGTTTATCAACGGGGCACAGCCCTTTTTCGAAGCCAATCCCGTGGAATTTCGGCGCATATGGGTGAATGACCGGGCGTATTTCCGGCGGGACAACCAAGGCAATGACCTGCGCCCCACCCAAATCGAAGCCCCGGAATGGATAGAGTCCATCGTTCGGGACGCTATGGGTACCTACAATGAGCCCCTGTCCTTTTATTTGCAAGCCGGGCGGAACACCATCGGCTTTTTCAGCCAGCGCGAGCCTATGCTAATACGGCAGATTCGTGTGCATCAGGCCCCGGCGGTACAGCCCTATGCCGTGGTGCGCCAAGGCCACGCGGGGCTTCCCGTCCCCAGTGTGGCGCATGTCGCGCCCATTCGCATTGAAGGGGAGCACGCGGTGCGGAAATCCTCCCCCATGCTGGCCCCCCAGTCCGACATGGGCGGCCCGGGGGTATATCCTTACAGTGCCCGGTATATTCGTATTAATCATATCGGCGGCGGCTCCTGGAGCGAGCCGGGGTCTTGGATAGAGTGGGAATTTAGTGTGCCGGAGGACGGCTTGTACTCCATCGCGTTGAATGTATTGCAGAATTACAATCGGGGGGCTTTGTCCTTTCGCCGGATTTTAATAAACGGCGAGGTGCCCTTCTATGAAATGAACGCCGTGCCCTTCGACTTCCGCAACGGCTGGCGGGTGGAAAGGCTGGGCGGCACGGCCGACCCCTATTTGTTCTGGCTGGAGGCCGGCACCCATACATTGCGCATGGAGGCCGTTTTGGGCGATTATGCCCCCCATGTGCGCGAAATCGAAAATATAATCATGAACCTGAACGAGCTGTACCGCCAAATCGTTATGATTACCGGGGTGAGCCCCGACATTTTCCGGGAATATGAAATCGGCCGCCGTCTGCCCCATTTGCGCGGCGCGTTGCAATATGAGCAACAGCGGCTGGAATGGATTTTCTACCAGCTGGACCAGATGACGGTAGGGCGCGGCGAGCGGGACGCGGTTATCCGCACCTTGGCCCGGTTGCTGGGGCGGCTGGTGAGCGATATCGAAAACATCCCGCGCCGCCTGGCGGAGTTCCGGGAAAATACGGGTGCCTTGGGCACATGGCTGATGCTGGTGCGTTCCCAGGAACTGGCGGTGGACGCCATTTATATCCTCCCCGCAGACGCGCCCAACCCGGACAACGGACGCCGCTGGTGGCGGCAAATCTGGCACGAGATTCTTACCCTTTTCTTTTCCTTTATTATTGACTACAACGCCATAGGCAATTTGATAGACGACCCCAACATGCCCACGGTAGAGGTGTGGATTGGCACGGGCCGCGACCAGGCCAACGTGATTAAAACCCTGATAGATGACCGCTTTACCCCGGAGTATAACATCGGTATTATTCTGCGGCTGGTGGATATCAATACGATTTTGCCCGCCACCGTGGCGGGAATCGGCCCGGATGTCACCATGTCCATTTTCAATTCCCTGCCCATGGACTATGGGATGCGGGGCGCGGTGCGGGATTTGTCCACCTTCCCGGATTTCCATGAAGTAGCGGCCCGGTTCCCCCCGGCGGCCATGGTGCCCTATACCTTCGAGGGGCGTGCCTTTGCCCTGCCGGAGACCCTCACCTTCCCCATGCTGTTCTACCGGCGGGATATTTTGCACGAAATCGGCCTGGAGCCGCCGGATACCTGGGACGAGGTGCGCAGTGCCATCGCGGTGCTGGCCATGCACCATATGGAATTTGGCATTCCCTTGGGGGGCACGCCTACCGCGCCTCTGGACTTTCCCCATATGTCCTTCGGAATTTTCCTGTTCCAGCAGGGCGGGGATTTCTATACCCCGGACGGCTCCCGTTCGGCTTTGGATTCGGACATTTCCCTGGCGGCCTTCCGGGATTTTACCCGGTTTTTCACGGATTATAATTTGCCCCGGGTCTATGACTTTGCTAACCGCTTCCGCTTCGGGGATATGCCCCTGGCCATCGCGGATTACACCATGTACAACATGTTGCAGGTATTCGCGCCGGAAATCCGGGGGCTGTGGGGCTTCCGGCCTGTGCCGGGCACGGTGCATCCCGACGGGCGTATCGACCGGACGGTGCCCACCGGGGGTACCGCCGTGGTGATGATGGAGCAGGTGCGCGACGCGGACGCCGCCTGGAAATTTATGAAATGGTGGACTTCGGCTGAAATCCAAACCCAGTTTGGCCGGGAGATGGAATCCCTGATGGGCTCTGCCGCACGGCACCCCACCGCCAATTTGGAATCCTTCGCCATGATGCCCTGGCCCGTGCAGGACTACCGCATGATGCGCGCCCAATTCCAATATATCCGGGGCATACCCGAGGTGCCGGGGGGCTATTTCACCCCCCGTCAGGTGCGCAATGCTTTCTACAATGCCGTGGAGGTGCGTGACACAGGGCCACGGGAGGAGCTAACCGACCGGGTGCGCCTGATTAACGACGAGCTGCGGGCGAAGAGGAGGGAGTTCGGCCTTGAATAATGAACGCAACGCCTTCCAAAAAATCTTCCTGCCCAAGCCCGCCAACCACCAGCGCAACAGCACATGGTCCCTGATGCGGCAGAACAAGCAGAGCTATTTCCTGATAGCCCCGTACTTTGTGTTGTTTTTCACCTTCACCGTGTTGCCAGTGCTGATGGCCGTGGCGTTGAGCTTCACTTCCTTTAATATGCTACAGCCCCCGCAGTTCGCCGGGTGGAGTAATTATATCCGCCTCTTTTTGGAAAACGAGGTCTTCATGACCGCTTTGCAAAATACCCTGATTATCGCCGTGGTGGCGGGGCCGGTAAGCTATGTGCTGTGCTTCACCTTCGCGTGGATTATCAACGAAATGCCGCCCAAAATCCGCGCCTTCATGACGGTGATATTCTACGCGCCCAGCATATCGGGGAATGTGTTCTTTGTATGGCTGTGGTTCTTCTCCGGCGACCGCATGGGCTTTGTCAACGGGTTACTGCTCAACTGGGGGCTTATCGACGCGCCCATCAACTATTTCCGCGACCCGCGCTATATTTTGCCCATTCTGCTGGTGGTGCAAATCTGGCTGAGCCTGGGGGTGGCCTTCCTGGCCTTCATCGCCGGGCTACAGACCGTAGACAGGGCCATGTACGAGGCCGGGGCCATGGACGGCATACGAAACCGCTGGCAGGAGCTGTGGTATATCACGCTGCCCTCCATGCGGCCCCAGCTCATGTTCGGCGCGGTGATGCAGATTACGGCCTCCTTTGCTGTGGGGGATATTTCCATACAGCTGGCCGGCTTCCCCAGCGTGGCCTACGCGGGGGAAACTATTGTCACCCATATGATGGACTTCGGGTGGATACGCTTTGAGATGGGCTTTGCGTCGGCTATCGCGGTTATCCTCTTCCTGATGATGGTGGGCACGAATAAAGCCGTCCAACGCCTGTTGCGAAAGGTGGGGACTTAAATGGTGGCGGTACAGGTATCCAAGCGGATTGACCGTTCCCAATACGCCACGGTGGACGAACGCGGCAAGAAGATAAAATACGCCCGGCGCACGAAGAAGCTGAGCCGTTCCGTGGGGGGTACGGTGGCGTTGTTTATTTTCATCGGGATATTCGCCATATTTATGGTGATGCCCATGGTGCTGACCGTTTCGAACGCCTTCAAGCCCCTGGACGAATTGTTTTACTTCCCGCCCCGCTTCTTTGTGCGCAATCCGACCCCCACCAATTTTTCCGATTTATTTATTCTGATGCAACAATCCTGGGTGCCCTTTTCCCGCTATATATTAAACTCGCTGATTATCACGGGCTTCGGCACGGTGGGGCATTTGCTTTTCGCCTCGGCGGCGGCCTATCCCCTGGCCAAGAATAGATTCCCCGGCAGTAAATTCCTTATGTCCATCGTTGTGCTTTCTCTGATGTTTTCCCCGGTGGTGACGGCCATCCCCAACTTCTTTATCATGACCCAGCTGAATTTGATTGACAACCAGCTGGCGATTATCCTCCCGGCCTTTTCCGCTTCCTTGGGGCTGTACCTGATGAAGCAATTCATGGAGCAAATCCCCGATTCGCTGATAGAGTCGGCCCGGATTGACGGGTGCTGGGAGGTGGGCATCTGGTGGAAAATCGTCATGCCCAACGTAAAGCCCGCCTGGCTGACATTGATAATACTCATGTTCCAAGCCCTGTGGGCCAACACCGGCGGCACCTTTATCCACAGCGAGGAATTGAAGCCCATGACCTTCGCCATGAACCAAATCGCCGCGGGGGGCATTGCACGGGCGGGTACGGGAGCCGCGGTTATGTTTATTACCATGATTGTTCCGGTGACGTTCTTTGTCATTTCCCAGAGCCGGATAGTGGAAACCATGGCGACGTCTGGGATGAAGGAATAGAATCCGACCACTGCCAGCGGCAGATTGAGGGAGGATTCTATTCGCTGAATGCGAGGCGAAAACGAGCGGAGCGAAGTTTGAGCCCGCAATGGAGCGTGGAATAAAGGGGGAATAACCGTGCCGAATAAAAAAACTAGCCTTTTGAAACGCGTTGGTGCCGTGGCCTTGGCCATTGCCTTGACCGTAGGCGTTGTTATGCCGGTGCTTGCCGACAATACGCCCTTCCAGGGATATACCTACAACCATTGGTCGGCTTTGGTTCCTTCCCCGGTGGCGTATATCCCGTTGCGTTCCTTTACGGCGGCGGATATCGACCCCTCGCTGGTGGCCTTTATCGACGCGGCGGATATTCATGTATGCCCCTACGGCTATATCCTTGTGGTGGACACAGGCAATAACCGAATTGTTATCTTTGACCAACGGCTACAATTGTACCGTGTGATTTACGGTTTTTATCAGGACGGACAATGGCAAACCTTTGACCGCCCCAACGGCGTTTTCGTAACCCGGCACAGGGAACTTTTCATCGCCGATACCTTTAACGAGCGGGTGCCCATTCTGGATTGGGCGGGTAGCTTTATCCGCCAACTGGAAACGCCCCAGGCCGAAGGGCTTGCGGATGATTTCGCCTTCCTGCCCGTTTCCATTGTGGTTGACCGGGGCGGCAGAACCTATGTAATTGTACAGCGTGTGTTCGAGGGCATCATGAACTTCGATTTGCACGGCAATTTTGTGGGCTATTTCGGAACCATTGAAGTACAGCGGCAATGGATAGAGATATTCTGGCGGTTTTTTATGACAGAAACACAAATCGAGCGGCAACACCGCTTCATTCCCACGGAATTTCAAGGCATGGCCTTAGACGAATATAATTTTATTTTCACCACCAATCTGGAGCCCTGGGGAAGCAATAACCAGGTTATGCGCCTGAACCCACGCGGGGAGGACGTACTTTTAAATATCAACGAAAACGTGACCGTCAGCGGCGACCAGCGGTTCCGCACCTTCGGTTCCTTGGCGGGGCCCTCCCAGCTTATTGATATTATTGCGCGGCCCGGCGGCATGATTTCGGCTTTGGACCGTACCCGGGGGCGGGTGTATACCTATGACTCGGAAGGAAACCTCTTGTATGTAATCTCCGGCTGGGGCCACATGGAGGGCATGACCCGCCGCCCGGTGGCCTTGGAAATGCTTGGCGACGATATTATTATTTTGGATGCCCACCACGGGCGCATCGTCCAGTTTACCCCTACGGAATACGGCGCGTTAATCAATGAAGCCATATACCTGCGCTATACAGGTGACGAAATCGGCGCGGTGTACGCGTGGCGGCGGCTTGTCGCCCTTGACGAGAATTTTCAGCTTGCCTGGGCGGGTATCGGCCGGAGTATGCTCGCCGAGGGGAACAACGCGGCGGCCATATACTATTTGCGGCGGGGTATGGATATGGTTCATTTTTCCATTGCCTTCCGCCGGCACAGGCTTGAGGTAATGCAGGGGATATTACCCACTGTTTTTAACGTTGGAACCGGACTGATTGGCTTACTCCTTGTGTATAAAATCACCAAAGCCGTGAGAAGGAGGCTTGCCGACGCATGATAAAAAGAATATTCGGTTTTTATGCATTGCCTATGCGTATTATTGCACGCCCCTTTGCGGGCTTTTACGCGATGAAATTTGAGGAAAAGGGAACGGTGCGGCTGGCACTCTTTAATTTTTTTCTCGTGTTGCTATCCTTTGCCTTTTCCAACCAGTTCGCGTCCATTTTGGTGGATGAAAGGCACCCCCTTACGATAAACAGTGTTTCAGACGCCTTCTTCCTCATTGCCACGCTGTTATTATTTTGCGTAGCAAACTGGTCGGTTACGGCATTGACCGACGGGGAGGGCCGCTTCAAAGATATCGTAATGGCGGTGTGCTATGCCATGACGCCCTTGGTGCTGACCATCGTACCCGCCACCATTTTAAGCAATTTCCTTTCGGCAGAAGAAACGGGGCTGTACTTTTTGCTGATGGGCGCGGGGGTATTTTATTTTGTTCTGCTTGTCTTTGTGGGATTGCTGACGGTACACAACTACGGCGCGGTCAAAATGGTGATTACGCTGTTGCTCACCATCGTTTCCATTTTGGTAATTGTTTTCTTGCTTACCTTGACTTTTACCCTTTTTCAGCAGTTGTACAGCTTCCTTTACAGTGTATATACAGAAATCATATTCCGAATATAGGGGGTGTCCGATATGAGCAAACAATCGAAGAGAAGATGGCGGAACCGGTTTATTTTCCTTGGGGTTATCGTCGCGGCGGTTATTGGATATGTCCTATATTTAAACAGCGCGACTATGTATGATTTTACCTATCTTACCCACCGTATGGACTTTGGGCTTTCCCGGGAGCTGGTGCTGCTTAGCGAAACGGGGGAGGGGAACGTACCCGGCAAGGCGCGGGTGGCACAAACGCAATACATCGCGCTGTATATAGACCTGGAAGACACCACCTTTGCCATATACGACAAGCGCAACGGTGCCATTTGGCATTCCAGCCCCCGTGGGGTAGAAACCGTGGCAAACCCCCACCACCAGGGCATCATGCGCTCCAACATGGGCTTCAGCTATTATGACCAAAACCGCCGCCGCCACCACCGCTGGATGTACCCCGACTCCGCCCGGTACGGCCCCGAGCAATTTACCATCAGCTCCATCTCCCAAGGCGCGATGAACGGTGTGCGCATTGAATATGTGGTGGGTAACTTAGATATTGGCCTCCACGCCATTCCCCGCTACCTCCCCGTGGAAAGACACGCGGAAATATATGAATATATGCAGGAAATCGACCGTAGCGAGGCCCGTTTCTTCCGCTTGCAGTGGCGGGAATCGGAGGAGCATGAGGGCTTCATGCGCCTGATTGAAGGTATATTTGGCCATGTGTTGAATACCACCCGCATGTTAAATATTTTTAACCGCTTCGATTGGAATTTGTACATGACCTTCGAGTACAACGCGCTGGTGGGCTACGAACCGGAAATCAGCTTCGACTTCTTCGATGTGGTTTTCGAATTGATGCTGGACCGCGACCGAATGATTGTGAACGTGCCCGTTGAAGGCATACAGGCAACCGGGGATTTAACCGCTCAGGTTTTTGCCATTGACATCCTGCGCTTTTTCGGCGCGGGGGATTTTGATACCGAGGGCTTTATGCTTGTGCCCAGCGGCGCGGGCGGGGTCATTCGCTTTAACAACGGCATGTACCGGGAGCCGGCCTTCGCTTCCCGCGTGTATGGCGAGGATTTGCTCATGACTACCTTTTTCCCCCAGCAGGAGCAACGGGTGCGCCTTCCCGTAATCGGGATAAACAACAGCGGCCCGGGCATGATTGCCCATGTTAAAAGCGGGAGCGGCCTGGCCACGGTCAATGCCGAGGTAGCCGCCGAATCCATTGGGCGCGGCGGAACCACCTCCCAGAACAATGCGTGGTTCAGCTTCAATTTGCGCGAGTCCATGACATTGGACATGGGGGGCATCCCCGGGGGCGCGGGGGATATGTATGTGGTGCAGGAGCATGTCTTCCCCGGCGACATAACGGTTGTGTACCAATTCCTGCCCGGGGAAAACGCCACCGTGGGTCACATGGCACAGGCATATCAGCAGTATTTAATTGAAAGAGGCGTGTTGACGCCCCTGGACGGCCCCGGCGACCGCTCCTTCTATCTGGACATTCTGGGTGCGGTAGACGTACGGCGGCGGTTTTTGGGTACGCCCTATGATTCCCTTGAAATAATGACCGACCTTGCGGATATGAACCGCTTCGTGGATATCTTGAACGCGGGCGGGGTAAATAAAATTCAAATGCAGTTGCACGGCTGGTTTAACCGTGGCGTAAACCACGATGTAGCCAAGCGGGTAAACCCCATACGGGGCATTGGCGCGACCCAGGATATGCAACACCTGCACGCCCGCTTACAGGGGAACGGCGGCGGACTGCATCCCGTGGTCAACTTCCAGCTAACCAACTGGTATTCCCGCAATTTCCAGCGGGCCTTGGAAACCGCCCGCGACCCGGCGGGCTATATCGGCTTCCTTTCGCGCTTTTCGCGGGATGTTTTAATTACCCGTGGCTCCATCCACAGGAATGACTGGTTCTTGCTGGTGCATCCCTCTGTTTTGCCACAGCATATCGACCGCTTTATCCCAAACTATGAACGGCGGGTGGGCATTGACGGCCTTATGCTTTCCGACATGGGGGATATCCTTACGGAAAGCACAAACCGGCGCAACCCGGTGGACCGCGAGCATTCCCGCCTGATATCCGCCGCGCAAATGAACCGCCTGAACGAAGCCTTTGGCAACCTGGTTATTTCCGGCGGCAACGATTATTCCCTTGCCTTTGCCTCCCATCTGGTGGATGTACCCACGGAAACGGACCGCTTCTTTATCATCGACTACGAGGTACCCTTCTTCCCCATGGTGGTACACGGGTTTATTGAATTTGCCGGGATGCCCGCCAACATGCGCGACCACTACAACAGCGTTGACGTACTGCTCAACAGCATGAAAACCGGGGCATCCCCCCGGTATATCCTTACGGCACAGCCCACCCGCGTGGCACAATTTTCTCCCCACGAGCGGTTTTATTCCACCCATTATATAAACTGGATGGAGCGGGCCATCAACCACTACATCCAATTTAACAATGTATATCGCTATCTGCGCGGCGAGCCCATCGTGGAATTTGAAGTCCTTGCGGGAAGAGGCCAGGATATATTGTCTGCGCGGCAGGTAACGGTGACTACCTTCAGAAACGGCACGCGGGTGTATGTAAACGCTACGGAATATGCCTTTGAACACAACGGCGTAATCATCCCGCCCAGGTGGTTTGCGGTAGGGGAGGTATAGCGGTGAACACGAAGCGTAAAAGGAAGGGGCTGTCCCTGCGCGGCCGCCAGATGTTTTCGGGGTATATGTTTATATTCCCGTGGCTGATAGGGATTACGTTTTTCTTCCTTTGGAATATCTTCCAAGCCTTCCGTCACAGCTTTAACCACGTGGAGCTGATTTCCGGCGTGGGCACCATTCTGACCCCCGTGGGGCTGGATAATTTTTATTATATTTTCCGCGAGCACGCCACCTTTGGGCGGGAGATGTTTGAATCCGTGTTCCAAATGGTAGTGAATGTGCCGCTGATTATTTTCTTTTCACTGTTTATGGCCATTATTTTAAACCGTAAGTTTATCGGGCGGGGGTTTGTACGGGCGATTTTCTTTCTTCCGGTGATAATGGGCTCGGCGGCCATCGCAAATACCCTGGAAATGGTCATGAATATGATGATGGGCGGCATAACCGGCGTTTCCCCCGAGGCCATGCGGGCGGCAACGGGATTTAACGCCGCCGCCATCATCGGTATGCTTGAAATGTTTGAAATACCGCCCCAGGTGGTTGATTTTTTGGTGGAGACCATTGCCAATTTGCATGAGGTAATACGGGCGGCGGGGGTGCAGATACTTATTTTCCTTGCCGCGTTGCAATCAATACCGCCCTCCATGTATGAAGTGGCGCAAATTGAAGGCGCGACCAGCTATGAAATCTTTTGGAAAATTACCATGCCCATGGTTTCGCCGTTGATTGTCACCAACGTTGTATATACCGTGGTGGATACCTACGCCAACAGCGAAGTGGTGACTACGGCACACGATACCTTTTTCAGCTTGCAAAACTTTGGTGCTTCGGCGGCCATGTCGCTGTCCACGGCTATATTGGTGTGCCTTGTTTTGTTCTCGGTGTGCTGGGTAATTTCACGCAAAGTGTTTTATTACGATTAGGGGGAGCGAAATGACAAAAATAGTTGACATGAAAAAATGGATGGATTCCCCCACTTTTAAAAATACCCGGCAAAAGTGGACAGGTAAGACCAGGGATTTCATACTGGGTATAGGTATAGCCATCATCGTATCGGGGGTGTGCTACATTATACTTGCCCCCGTTATCGGGATTGTTTCCCGCGCCTTTATGTCGCCGGAGGATATCGGCAACCCGCTGGTATTTTTATTCCCCCAGAACCCGAGCCTGTACAATATAGCCAATGCCTTCCGGTTTATGAATTATTGGGACGCGCTGTTAAGGACCATGATATTCTCCATTTCCCTTGCGCTGGTGCATGTGGTGATTACCTCCTTTGTCGGATACGGCTTTGCCCGGTTCAAATTCCCGGGGAGCGGGCTGTTGTTTGGCCTTGTGGTTGTTAGCATCATCGTACCGGTGCAGACCTATATGATTCCCATGCAAATCAATTTCCGTTTCTTTTTGGGTAACGAAAGCTGGAGCTTGCTTGACCCCACCTGGCCGTGGGCTATTCTGGCACTGACCCTTACCGGGGTGGGCATACGCTCGGGTTTGTATATATTTATTTTCCGCCAGTTTTTCCGGGGTATCCCCAAGGAAATAGAGGAAGCCGCTTTCATCGACGGTACCGGCCCCTTGGGCACGTATTTGCGCATCATGATGCCCAACGCCGTCCCCGCTGTGGTTACGGTTTTCCTGTTCGCCTTTGTTTGGCATTATAACGACACGTATTATGCCGGTATGCTGATGACGGGCAACACCCTGATGGCATCGCGGCTCAACGCCGTGGGATGGACCTATTCCGACTTCCACGACATGCGCAACCCCGTCATGATGCAAATGATTACCTTCGGCGGTGTGTTGCTTGCCATTGCCCCTATTATGATAATCTATCTGTTCCTGCAGCGTTACTTTGTGGAAGGACTGGAGCGCAGCGGGATTGTAGGATGATTATATAAAATGAAATGAAAAAGGAGGAATCGCAAATGAACGCATTTGCACGCAACATCGTTAAAATTGTCATGGTGCTTGCCGTATTCGCGGTACTTTTCGCGGTAACGGGATGCAGAGGCGGGGACGACCCTTCCCCCGCGCCGCCCCCGGCAACCCCCGCGCCGGTGACACCCGGCGTGACCCCTGCACCGGCAGTACCCGCACCACCCGTTGCACATGATGGCCCGCCCCGTGTCATCCGCGTAACGTCATGGTATGTGCCCAACTTCCATGGTTCGTTGTACCACATGGAGGAGCCTGACCCCGATGAGGTTAGCGACTTTGAAATTGCCATGATGCAGTACGAAAACATGCGCGCCGTGGAGGAACGCTTCAACGTACGTTTCGAACCGATATCCACCATGGAATACGAAGACCACTTCGACGCCTTCCTTTCCGGCCAGTTCGGCAACGCGCCCATCGGTGATATTGTGGAGCTTTCCCCGGGTATGATGGGCAGGGCCTACATGGGCGGCCACATTATTGACCTTGGCACCCTCAACGTACCCGGTAGCGATGTTCAAGGCCCGAATGTGTGGTCGCGCCCCGGCTTTGAGTTTGGCGGCGGTATTTGGTCGCTTCAAAACCACGCCCCCCGCGTGCAGTCCTTCTATATAGCCTATAATATCGAACTGGGTACGAGGCTGGGTATCGCCGACCCGGTGGCGTTGTATCACGCCGGCGGCTGGACTTGGGACGCCATGCTTGAAATGATGCGTACTGCGGCGGGACAGGGCTATTTCGGCGTTTCCGGTGTGCCCCGCGACGTATTGCAATTGATTGTCGCCTCCAACAACGGTATGCTTGCCACCGACGACTATCAATTCGCCTTCGACCATCCCAGAACCATGCAAGCCCTTGAATTTTTTGCCCAACTGTATGAGGAACGCCTGTTCTGGTATGACCGTGAAGGCAATGTATCCCTCTACGATTGGTGGGGCAACATCACCGCCTTCGACCAAGGGGGCGTATTGTTCCCGGTTATGGAAAAATGGGTACCCGGCATGACCGTTGGCGACGCGTTCGAATACCGTGTGCTTCCCTTCCCCCAAGGGCCCCAAGGTGTGGGCTATGCAGGGCTTATTGGCTTTGCCGGCGGCTGGGTAATCCCTGCCGGTACAGAGGACCCCGAGCTTATATTGCAAGTAATGGAAGCCCTGCAGGCATGGCCTGGAGACGATTTGTTCCTGGTAACGGAAGGCGCGCTCACCTGGCCGCGCAACTACCTCTTCACCGAGGATTGCGTGCGCATGGTAGTGGAAATCGCCGACCGCCGCCTTAAATTTGACCCCGGCTTTGCCGCCGACCTGGAAGACATTGCCGCAGAAGTCGGCTTTGACATCTTTGACGGTGTGCGTACCGTGGCAGAGGCAGTAGCGTACCGCAGAGGCCCCGCGCAAGACCAGTTGAACGCTTTCTTTGGCAGAGGCTGATAATAGCGTAAATGAGTAGGAAAAGGGCCGTCTTGGAGATGGCCCTTTTTTACGGATAGAAAAATTGAATATTTTATACGGCAGGCTTAGCCGTGATGATGAAATGCAAGGGCCTTCCAATTCGATACTCAATGGGCAAAAGACAACGGCTATCGGCAAATGAACAACAAGAACTTTGTAGCCAAACTTCGCCGCCGCCTTGATGTACGGCGTGGGGGTGTGGGTAATATCGTTGTGGGTTTTTCTGAATAGGTAAATAGGCAACACAGCCTAATGCTCCTGACCTATTTTGTCGCTAAAAGCAACTTCAATATATTATCTAATGTTTTAGAATCCGGGTCGATGAATTGCAAAGGTGAGTGACAAGTGCTTTCGTATTGTTTTCCAAATATCTGCCAGCGATTTTTACTGTGATTTTCGCCTTGACAGTAAGGCGGTTCACATGACGATTGTGGGCAAATGGTCGTAGATGAACAAGCAAATTCCTTCAACTCGTCATCCACTTCTATGTCACTGCGTCCGAAATCCCACGCAAGACCTATGAAGAACATAAAAGCATCGTGAACAAGTACGCAACCAAAACCCTTGCCGTCATAAGTGGGGTCCCACCCCTCGCTATCACCATCAGACCACCCATTAAATGAAAATCCATTCTTCTGCATGGAAGTGATAAAATCTAATGCGTTTTTTTGTTTTTCACCAGTAAGTTTTTCTTTGATAGCAGTTTCAACCAACTTTCCAGACATTGACGCTTCCTCCGATAATATAAATTTCTGCGCTTGCAAATCCATTATAACATACTTTTTTCTTGAATTAAGTAAAACAGACAGGGCGGTGGTGTTCCGCTCCTGCCTGTTAATGTGAGCAATACGTCTTAATTATTTATTTAGTGTCAACGCTTTTTTTCCATATATCAATCAATTGCATAATTTTTTTCAATGCGTCGGTATCGGGATTCCAAAATGCCACATCTGAAGTACAGATATTCTTAAACTCTTTTCCGAAAATTATTTTAGTTCTTCCCGGTTGGCTACCGCATCCGCTACTCCCCCCGCAAGATGTACAAATGTTTACATGCGCCCAAGCAAATTCTTTCAAATCATCTCCTACTGGAAAATCATCAAATTTACTGGTTAAAGGGTTGTCAAAAATGACCCAACCAGGTACACCATCAACGGGTATTATACAAACAATACACACCCATTCGCCTTTATACTCAAATGCGCTATGATGTTCCGCATGAGTTGTCATGCCGTTTGCTTTCATGTACGCAATAAAATCCAATGCGTTCTTTAGCCCATCGCCACTCAAGGCTTCGTTGAGTTCATCTTCAATTTTAAGACGGTTGTCTACGTTGTTTTGTTCAGACATGGTTTATCTACTCCCATAAATTTTCTGCACTTGCAAGTCCACTATAGCATACATACTGCCATTGGGGAATTAAAACTTTAACCTACCCCTTCACATCAATCAACAGACCACGTATTACATGGAAGCTATGCTGGACACAGGAGTTGCCATATTCAACCCGATTGGATACTTGTATATCGGATTGATAAAAATGTACTCGTTTTGTCGCTTACACGGACAGGAAGCCATAGCGATTTGTATTAACCGTTTATGGTTTTATGTTATACTGGCTTGGCATTAGCATTTCATAAACCCGGAGGCCACCCATGAGCGCGAAAATTCTGGTAATCGACGACGAGACGAAAATCGTAGACATTTTGAGCTACAATTTGAAAAGGGAAGGCTACGAGACCCTGACCGCCCACGACGGCGAGGCGGGGCTGAAGCTGGCGTTGGGTGAGAACCCCGACTTGATTCTGCTTGATATTATGATGCCCAAGATGGACGGGTACGAGGTGTGCAAGCGGGTGCGGGAGGTTTCCCAGGTGCCCATTATTATGCTGACGGCGCGGGCGGACGAGACCGACAAGGTGCTGAGCTTTGACCTGGGCGCGGACGATTATGTGGTGAAGCCCTTTGGGATGCGGGAGCTACTCAAGCGGGTGATGGCCAACCTGCGCCGGAGCGGGGTGGAGAGCAAAAAAGAGGTGGGCAAGCAGCTTGTTTTCGGTGAGCTGGTGATTGACCTGGATTTGTACGAGGTGAAGCGCGGCGGGGAAGTGGTGGATTTGACCCGGCGGGAATTTGAAGTGGTGCGCTTCCTTGCCACCCAGAATAATCAGGTGTTTTCCAGGGAGATGCTACTGAAGGAAGTCTGGGGCTTCGAGTTTTTCGGGGATGTACGCACGGTGGATGTCACCATACGGCGGCTACGCACCAAGCTTGAGCCTTCGCCGGAGGTGCCCACCTATGTACTTACCAAGCGCGGGGTGGGGTATCACTTTACCGCCGAATACGGTACCGGAACGGCACAATGAAGCTTCGGCGGCTCAACAGTATTAAATTAAAGCTCATGGTCATTTACATTTCGGTCATACTGGTGGTGATGGCGGTGAGCGGTACCTTTATGTTGCGCCAGGTGCGCGCCATGGAGCATGACCGCGCCCGTGTCCGCTTGCAGGCCCTTGCCGACCAGGTAAATGTACAAATTATACAGCCCAATGAGCGCGCCCGGTTTATCGACACGCCGGAATGGGACAGGCTACAGTTCGATGACGATATGAAAATCATTTTGTTGAGTGAGCTGGGTATTGGCATTGCCCCGGCGGGCTTTATCGGCTGGCGAACCAACGACCGCGCCATTTCCTGGGCCATGAGCGGGGTGGAGGGCTTTTCCGTAGGGCGCGTGGGCCGGGATTTGAACGACAATGAAGTAGAATGGCTAAGCTTCGCCATGCCCGTTGACCATCCCGACGGGCGTTTTATTATCAATGCGCGCATGAGCACCGACGCCTTGAACGAAAATCTGGCACAGCTTACCCAGATTTTATTGTTCACGGCGTTAATTGCGCTGATGATTGTGCCCATTGCGTGGTTTTTCCTGGCGGATACCATAACGCGGCCCATTGTGGCCATGGTGCGGCACACCCGGGCCATGGCACGGGGCGAGCTGTCCAAGGAGATTCCCGTCCACAGCCGGGACGAGCTGGGCGTGCTGACCCAGAGCTATAACCATATGGTGGAGGAAATCCGGCAAAATATGGAGCAACAAAACGCCATGGATACCATGCGCAAGGAATTTGTGGCCAACGTATCCCATGAATTGCGCACACCCCTGACCACTATTTGCACCTATACCGAAACCTTGGTGGACGGTGCCCGGGACGACCCGCAAATGGCGCAGAAATTCCTGGAAATCATCGACGAGGAGGCCAAGCGGATGTCCGTGCTGGTATCCGACCTGCTGGAGCTTTCCCGCATCGACTCTAAAATCAAAGGGCTGGAGCTGGACGTGGTGGATTTGCTGGGGCTGATACGGCTTACCATTCGCCAGTGTCAGGTTTTGGCCGAGCAGAAAAACCAGTCCATACAGCTGAGCGGCTTGGAGGATAGCTGTTTTATTTTGGCCAACGCGCCCCGCATCAATCAGGTGATTACCAATGTCATTTCCAATTCGATAAAATACAGCCCCGAGGGAACCACCGTCCATGTCAACATCGAGCAGGACGAAAGCGTTTACCGCGTAAGCATCCGCGACGAGGGCATGGGCATTCCCCCGGAAAGTATGCAACGCGTTTTTGAGCGGTTTTACCGGGTGGACAAGGCCCGCTCCCGCGCCATGGGCGGCACGGGGCTTGGGCTGGCCATCGCCAAGGAAATTATGGAGGAGCACGGCGGCACGATAACCGCCACCAGCACCTTGGGGAAAGGTACGACCATGGTTTTGCGCTTTAAGCGCGAGGGGGTCAGCCCCCAAAACGATGCCCCGCCCGAAATGCAAAGGATACGCTATGTTTAACAAAATTCAGAAATTGAAATCGCTACTCATCGTCGCCTTGGCCGCCTTGGCGATTTATCAGACCGGGCAGTTATGGTTCGTCCATATTACCCAGCGCAATGTTTTCGTTGAGCTTGCGGCTTTTTGGGGGCGGGGTGTGCCCGACGGATATGCGGACATCGCCCGTCCCACGCGGGTGATTTTCGGCAACGGGGACGGCCGCTTCGACATGCGCTACGGCACGGCTTCCCCCCCCGCGGACGAAGCCATCGCCGAAATACTTCGCCGGGGTGTGTTCGGCGGCGTATTGTACGCCGGGGACGCGCTGTACGAAGCTTTGGGGGGCCCGGTGATAATATACGAATATGTCTTCCCCATGCGCGCTGAAATTTTCGCGCTGGCCTTTAACCAGCGTTCCGGCGCGGCGTTGACCGACCGTGGGCTGGAGACTTTTTATGCCGTGGCGGTGTTGCCCGGGGGCGTACTTTTTTTTGATGACGAACAGGCGTGGCGGTTCAATTTGCCGTCGGGTGCCTTAGATTTGGGCTATTTTGAAATCGACACCGGATTGTTCTTTGTCCATTATGCCCACCGCGTTTTCCTGCCGCGCACGCAAACGGGCTGGCGGCACGGGGCCTTGGAGATGACCAACCCCTATATTAACCAACGCTCGGGTGAGGTGGAGCTGGGCTCGGTCAACGCCCAGGTGGGGCGGTTCTTTAGCAATCCCGCCGTGCGCAACCCCCGCATGGTGGACAATGTCATTACCATTTCCACCCTCAACACCGTTGTGCGTTATTTACCGGGAAATGTACTGGAATTTTCCTGTTTCCGTCCGGTCAGGCGCAACAATCCCCCCGATTTTATGACCGATTTTTCCGCCGCGCTGGCCTTTGTCTACAGCGACCCCCACATCGGCCCCCAGGGCGAAACGCCCTTTTTCCTTGTGGGCTACGAGGCGCGGGGGCGCACCCATGTTTTCTGGTTTAACTATGTAATCGGCGGCATGGAGGAAGGGGGCTTCCCCTTGCTTGTGCCGGAGGAGGGCTGGGGCGCGCCCCACGACCCCTTGCGCTACCCCATAGAAGTCATCGTGGACCATGGGCATGTTACCCGGTACCGGAAGCTGGCCTTCACCTTCCGGCCGGATATGACACAGCAGCACATCCTATTCCCCAGCGCGTTACAGCCCCAGGGGGAGGGGAGGCTCCTGGCCATGGGGTATCCCCCTTTGCCCGGCGCGGGACTGGAGTTGCGCTGGGCGCGCCCCGCCCATGCCCCGGAGGATGAACGCTAATGGAGTGGGGTAGGGCGAAGAACCTTCTGCTGGTTTTTTTCATATTGCTCAACCTTGTGCTGGCGGGCCTTATTTTCATGGAAAACCTCCGCTACACCGTCACCGGGGACCAGGAAGCCCTCATCCGTTCGGTGCTGGCACAGCACAATATAAGCATGTACACGGAAATGATTCACCGTTTCCCGCCCATGCGGGCCTTGCAGGTTTCGGGCTATTATTACAATGAAGAAGAACTGCTCGCGATTTTCTTCCACGACCCGGCCATGGTGGAGCGCGTCGAATTTCCCGGCGGTGTGGATTTCATCTATGGCAACGCCATCATGTTTATTGACAGCGGCTTCGTCACCTATTTCAACCCCGACGGCCTGGGCATAAGCGTGGAGGCGTTTATCGAAACGCATTTCCCCGATTTTATCCGCGACTACCATTTCACCCCCCACGACGAAGAGGGCCTGCGCGTAATTTACCGGCAAGCCTACAGGGGGTACATGGTGTATTCCAATTATATTGAGTTCCTCGTGACGGAAAGGGGCATCATCGAGGTAGACATGCAGTTTGGCCGGATAATCGGCTTCGATGGCTCCGCCCACAATCTCTTTGCCCCGGACGAAGCCCTAATCACCTTCCTGCAACGGGTACAGGCGACGATGGGCAACCAGCCCGTTACCATCAGGCATATGGACATCGTATACTTTCTGGAATTTGACGCCGCAAGCGACGAGTACGGCTCCACCCACCACGCGATTCCCTTCTACCGGATTTTCATAGAGGAATCCGAAATGCCCTTCCTCATAAACGCGTACATGAACGTCAGCATAGACGTGTAATGCCGGGGTGGCGCGGGCGGCGAAACGTAAGATGTACACTGAGTTGTTAGTGTGGTGAAAATGTATACCGAAGAATATGTGCCGATAAACGGAATAAATCAATATTTCTTACACTATCCTTCCTCACAAAAAGAGGTTGTCTTATTTGTGCATGGCGGACCGGGAACGCCTACGTCGTCACTTGCCTACAATATAAAACCACATTGGGATTTTTGTAGCTATGTATACTATGACCAGCGCGGAGCAGGGCGTACGCTTAAAAAGAACAAAACGAAGGCGGAAGATTTAACGACGGAAGTCCTGCTTGCCGACTTGAAGGATACTATTTCTTATATTAAGAAAAAATACCAAACAGACAGGATTATTTTGTTGGGGCAATCGTGGGGTTCTGTTTTAGGCACGCAATATGTCTTGAAGTATCCCAACGATGTGCGTTGTTATATTGGCAATGGACACGTTATAAATACGCGCCATGAAATGCAAATTTCATATGACAAGCTGAAGCAAACAATTGAAGATGCAGGGGCAAAAGGTGATATGAAAAAGTTAAACAAACTCAGCAATTATCCTAATGTTACTAAAGAAAAGTATTTTGGTGATATGTATCGTATTGGCAGGTTGCAGTCTAAATACGGGCAGGCTGTAGATAGTAAAACGTGGAAAACCATGCTTAAAAGTCCGACTGCTAAGTTAAGCGATATCTATTGGATGCTAAAAGGTATGCGGCTTAACAAAGAACTTGCGTGTACTCTTTTGGATTACAGCATTTGGGATGTGACTGAATACCAGTTGCCTGTCTACTACATCCTTGGCAGAGATGATTGGCAAACCCCAAGCACCCTAGCTGCTGAATATTTCGAAAAAATTAATGCGCCGCACAAGGGTCTTCATTGGATAGAAAACGCATCGCATATTACTGATGTTGATAATCCGGTGGATTTTTGCAATGCGGTTAGGGATATTTTGCTCAATTATGAACCGCTGTCTGGGGAATCCTCCGCCGGCTCTGCCGTTGTCAGCACTTCCAATATCTTGCGGTACACGCCGGGGTTGGTGCGCCAATGGGATTGAATCAGCTTGGCTTGCTCCCGGGTATCCACGAAAATAGATAACTCAAGCAACGCCCGCTCGTCCTCATATATGCCGCACTTGACCCGAAATTCATCGTTTTCCTCATCCGGGAAGTATGTGGCGGTTTTTTCATAATCCTTTTTAATCTTTTGCCGGTTCTCGTTGGCATAGCGGTTAATCGCCTGTCGGGTGGAGAGGGTGATGCGCCGCTCGAAAAATTCCAGGGTGTTGGCTCCGTCCTCGGTAGCCGTAAAGCGCGTGGTGTTGTTGTCCATTGCGTTTTCCTGGGTGGATTCCAGCAAGCCAATGTCCACCATTTCAGACAAATTCTGCTGAAGGGTATAATAATCCATCAGCTCGCCGCCAATTAAAATATCCGTAATCTGACCATTGGACATGGGCAACACCATGCGGTTGATTAGATATAAAATAATCAGCTTGTTTTCTACGTCCTCGTAGTCCTTCATCTGCTCGGTCATGCAACACCTCGGAATGCCATTTATATCCGAAGGGTAGAAATATGTCAAATTGAACTTATCTATTGACGCTACACTTAGTGTAGGCTGTACAATGAATATTATCAAGGGTCAAACAGGAGGATGGGCAATATGAGCAAGCAGAAAAATTTTACGCAAGAATATGTGCCAATAAATGGGATTCATCAGTATTTTATTCATTATCCCTCGCCGTTGCACAAGGAAGTCATTTTGCACTTGCACGGCGGGCCGGGCTCCTCGGCGGCAAATTTTACCCATGCCTTGAGCCCGTATTGGGATTTTTGCAACGTGGTGTACTACGACCAGCGCGGGGCGGGCAGAACGCAGAAAAAGAATAAATCCAAGCCGGAAGATTTGACAATCGAAACCTTGCTCGCCGACTTGAAGGAAACAATCCGTTATATCAAACAAAAATACAAAACCGATAGGGTAATTTTGCTTGGCCAGTCTTGGGGCACGATTTTAGGAACGCAGTACGCCCTTAAATACCCCGGGGATATTACTTGCTACATCGGTACAGGCCACTGTGTTGACACGCGCCAGGAAATGAAAATCATCTATGATAAGCTAAAAGAAGCCATTGAAAGCAAGGGACACAAAGGCGATACCCACAAAATAAACAATCTGCATAACCTGCCGCACATGAGCGTTGAGGATAAAAACTATGTAGCATCCGAAGCCCGGTTCTTTTTTCTACGGACAAAATATGGGCTTACATTAAAAACGGGTAGCTTGTTAAAACTCCTGTTCAAAAGCCCTATCTTTAAAATAAGCGACTTGCTTTTGATGATAACCGCCCCGAAAACAAATATAAAACTGATGAAATGGCAGACCGATTACAGCGTGTGGGACACAACCGAATATGCGGTTCCTGTATTTTATTTGCTGGGCACAGAGGACTGGCAAACCCCAAGCACCTTAGCCGCCGCGTATTTTGAGAAAATCAACGCGCCGCAAAAAAAGCTGTATTGGATAGAAAATGCCGGTCATGCGACAGACATGGACAACCCAGCAGATTTTTACAAAGCCGTCAAAAAAATATTTTCCGCGCTCAATTAACCAAATGCAAATTCGTGGCACTATCTATGTGTAAAGGAAAAACGGCGGAACCGAGGTGATATTGTGGAGCGGCATCAGATGAGCAACCTCATAGCCGAAAATATGAAAAAAATTTATGCCTTCTGTTTATCCCGGCTGAATAACCCCGCCGATGCAGAGGATATGGCGGGGGACATATTTGTAGAGCTACTGCGCTCATGTGAGAACATGCGTGACAGTAGCCATTTTTACGGGTTCATGTGGGGTGTTGCCCGCAATGTCTACAAGCGTCGTCTGCGCGACGCAAAGCAAAAGCATCTGCCGGCCTATGACATAAGCGATTACGAGGGCATTTTAGCCGATGCACCCCTTGGCACATCATCTACCGAGCACCGCACTATCGCCAAAGAAGAATTATTTACGTTAAAGCAGGAATTATCGCTTTTGTCAAAAGAGTATCGGGAAGCTACCGTCCTTTACTATCTGAAAAACAAGTCCTGTACCGAAATTGCCGAGGCCATGGGGCTGACCCATGAGATGGTGAAATACTATCTGTTCAGGGCGCGAAAATTATTAAAGGAGGGAATGTCCATGCCGCGAGCCTTTGGCGAAAAAAGCTACGACCCCGAAATTTTCAAGATTGATTATTGGGGGGATGGCACCAAAGCCGTGTATCAAGACCTGTTTGAAAGAAGGCTTCCGGGCAATTTATTGCTGGCGGCGTACTATGAGCCGCTGACCATGACGGAATTGTCACTGGAGCTTGGGGTGGCCACGCCTTACTTAGAAGACGAAGTCGGGATTATGCTGGAGCATGAATTGCTCAAATCAGTGGGCAAGGGCAAATACCAAACCAACATTGTCATCTTCACTACCGAATATGAGGCCGAAGTGTATAACGCTACAAAATCCCTGTATGCCCCCGCCGCCGATGTATTGTTTTCCTTTATAAGCACCCACGAGGATGCAATACGCAAATTGGATTTCCATGGCGCAGATTTCACAAAAAACCGCTTCTATTGGGCTATGGTAATCGTTGCGCTGTTGCGTGGCTATAACATGAGTGGGGAGCCAACGGAGTTTCCGGCGTTAGCGGATGGTAGCAAAGGCTATGTATACGGCTACAGCCGGAGCTACGATAACCATAAATTCCGTGGTATCGCCGGGTCGGGCGAACGCGACATTGCCGTGCCGGCCATCAACATCGTCAATTATAAAATCCTAAACAATGGGATAAACGTGGCAGATTATCAGATGCACTACAAGGCGATTATGAATCTGATATCACAACCCGAATCGGTAGATGAAGCAACCGCAAGTGAATTGGTGCGGTGCGGCTTGGCCATATGTACCCACGACCATGCACAAGCCAATTTCCCCGTGTTCACAAAATCGCAGTATGACGCACTGCTGGATATACTCCACCCCATTGCTTCCACCCTGGCGGAAACAATCAACAAGGCCAACCGCGAAGCGACGAAAATCCTCCGCGCCCATGTACCCAAAGGCGTAAAGGACAAATGTGATGCACTGGCAAGGCTTACGTGCGGGATGAATGCCATGGCGCACATAGTCGAATATCTATGCGAACAGCACAAGCTAATCGTACCGCCAAACAATGAACCCGTATTTGCTTGGGGGGTAATACAATGAAAACCACAGCCAAATCCCGCATGACTTATCTTGCGTCCAGCGTTTTCTATATCATAACCGCGTCCCTTTCCATTGCCGTAGCGTTTTTGTTGCAACGCACGGCGGATTCCGCCCTTACGGGCGAAGTGTCGCAGTTGATAAATGCACTGCTCCTTCTTATCGTGGTGTGGCCCTTTCGTTTCCTTGCGCCGTATATCGCGGCAAGGCTACGGCTCGGCTATGTCCGTGAAATGTTGCTTATCGCAAAGGAAAGCCGCTTACACTTCCTGTTTTCCAGGCGTTCCAAGACCCCGGCAAAAGACGACAGCAAGGAACTGAGCTTCTTCACCGCCGATGCAGATATTTTAGATACCTCGTATTTCAGCCACAAGGCAAGAATCCCACTGTTTGTAGCCGAGTTTTCATTGGCACTTATTGCTTTGCTGTGGATTAACTGGCAACTCACGCTGGCGGCCATTGCCGTAACCATGCTACCGCTATTATCCAGCGGGCTGTTTAGTAAGGGGCTTGCCAAACGGCAAAAAGCCTATTCCGATGCGGCGGCTGACTATGTTGACATGGTTGGCGAGTGTATCGAGGGAAAGAAAGAGATTGTCGCCTACGATAAGCATCACGTATTTATGCGGCGGCACAGGGACGAAAACCATAGAATCGAAAACGCACGGCTCAGAAGCAATATTTTCCAAGTGCTTGCGGGTGTTACTTCCGATGGATTGGGCTTTCTGGTGCAAGCGGTAATACTGGGCCTTGGGTCGTACTTTGTCATCACAGGGGATTTGACTTTTGGCTACATGATTGCGGTCATCCAACTGATGAACAATTTATTCCGCCCGGTGAGTAGCATGGTTGAAGCTATAAACGGTATTCGCGCCGCCAAGCCCATTGTGGAAAAAGCGAAAGAAACCGCAGAGCCGGAGCACGCAAAAACGCGCATTACGGATTTCACAGACGCTATCGAGATAAAGGGCTTAGGCTTGAAATACGATGAAAACGAATATGTGCTGAAAGACCTTGACCTCACATTCAAAAAAGGCGGAAAATATGCCATTCTCGCCCCCAGCGGCTACGGCAAAACCAGCATAGCCCGGGCATTGGCGATGGAGTTTGCCGATTTTGACGGAAGCATAACCATGGACGGGAAGGACATCCGCGCCCTGGACACCCATGATTACAACAAGATTTTACGCTATGTGCGCCAAGACCCATTCCTGTTCAGCGACACGGCATTGAATAATCTAGCCTTCTTTGATGGCACACCAGACCCCGGGATGCTAAGCAAAGTGCTTCGCCTTACCCGCGTGGATGAATTTTTACCCGATGCAGACGCGCTGGAGCGTCAAGTTTCGAATACCTCCGGCTTGTCGGGCGGTCAAAAACAACGGATAGTGCTGGCGCGGGCATTACTGCACAACCCCAAGGTGCTTGTCTTGGATGAAATAACCTCCGGCGTTGACCTCGAAACGGCCTGTAATATCCTCTCCGACATTTTCCAGGACAAAGATTTAACTTGCGTATCCATAACCCACGAAAACGACGAACGCTTCCTGGGGCAGTTTGACGAGATATACCGTTTGGCGGTATAAATCAGGAGGGGGATAATCTATGGTCAACGCCGGGTATCGCTTTACGATTCACAACGAGAAGTATACCGCAGTCCTAACAGGGCGAACGGTTAAGATTTTACGCCGTGGCTCGAAGGAAGAACTCGCACGCTTTAGGGATTTAAAACACGCACGTTTCTGCGTATTTAACCCGGTGAAGAATATGCTTGCAACCAAGAGCATCGAACCGTGGATAGCATTTTATTGCTTAGACACAATGAAGCTACTCCGCGCCATTGAAATAGAGAAGCCGGTGTATATTGAAACCCTTTCGAAATACGGTTATGCCACTATGCACGAAAGCGGATTTTGTTTTTCTCACGACGGGAAAAGCCTGTTAAATATCGAAACCGTAATAAGCGTCCGCACTTCTGATAATCCGGGGTGCGTCACCCACTTGGTCGAATACGACTGTGAAACCTTTGCGGAAACGGCACGGCATTTTTCCGAAAACACCTGCGTTTTTCGTGTAATCGAACGCCACGAGGACGGTTACTTGTTATCCGGCACAGAATACAAGCCATCGAAAACCCATTGGGAAAGTGTTAATTTTATTGCTTTCTTCGATGGCAAGGCACTCACAAAGAAGCGTGAACTTTCACCGGAGGAGTTCAACGAAATTTCACCCTATTCGGAAATATATTACCAGTAATCCGTGATGAAAATAATTATGCCATTGGCATAGGGGGTATTGTAGCCGCTCATTTTCATTTCAGCAAGGGCAAGAATGTGATACAATGCCCTTGTGGAATTTCCTGTGGGAAAATCACAAAAATTTATATTAGGCGGTATGACATGCGCAATAACAATTACTTCAAAGAGAATAATTTATATAATAAAAAAAGTGCAATTATCTTGTTTGTTGGAGCAATTATATATTTGATAATTATGATTATCTTTGGCTTTACTGAATTTCGACTTTTTATGATTGTTTTGATGTTTTTTTCGGCGATTGATGGCGCGTTCCCTCAATTTCTTTGGACAACACGAAAAATAAAAATTTCGTTGAGTGCTAACATAGACGATAACATTGAACCTTCAGATTTTTATTTATTTATGCGAAAAATCGTATGCTTTGGTAGTCTTATATTTGGATATACTGCATTAGCATTTATCATTTTAGCAGAATTTAGTAACACCGCAGTATAAGCAAAACGCCGTGTACGGTTAAGCGTCCCGCCGTTTCGTGATTATTGAGATTAGTAGTACAAACACCAAGGCAAAAACCAAATTTTCACAATCTACATTGGTTTGTATTCTACAGTTTTCAAAGGAGAATAACCCCTATGACACCCTTGAAATTCAAGATGACCCATGACTTGTTATTCAAAATGTTGTTTGTAAAATATCCCGACCTTTTGCGGAAACTCGTTGCGGTGTTATTGGATATTTCATATGATAGCATAACGGAATTTACCATAGCAAATCCCGAAATCCCACCCGAAATGTTAGGCGATAAGTTTTGCCGATTAGACATCAACATGGTTGTAAACGGGCAGCGGGTAGACCTCGAAGTACAAGTGGAAAATGAGGGGAATTACCCCGAGCGTAGCCTTTTTATTTGGGCAAAAGAATATTCAACAGGCATAAGCATGGGCGAAAATTACAAAAATCTGCCCCGCACAATTATTATCAGCATTTTGGGCTTTAACCAATTTGCCGACAAAGAAAAATATCACCACGAATTTCAATGCCTTGAAGTGACAACCCACCAACCCCTTACCGACAAAATGGCGTTACACTTCTACGAATTAAAGAAGCTCCCGCCACTTGCGGAAAATGACAAAACAAACGGCAAAGACCTATGGCTCAAATTATTCCGAGCCGAAACCGAGGAAGATTTAGCCGCTATAGAAAAATTGGAGGTGTCAGAAATGAGCGAAGCATTACAAGCCTACCGCCATGTTGCGGCATCAGATGAGTTCAAGGAAAAAGAACGTATGTGGGCAAAGGCAAGGCATGATGAAGCACAGGCAATTTACAATGCCAAGCAGGAAGAACGTAAAGTTTGGCAAGGTGTGGTTGCGGAAAAAGATGCCGTACTTGCCGACAAAGACTTGGAAAACGCAGACTTGCGTGCGCAACTGGAGGCACTACGCAAGCAGATAGGCAAGGTTTAACCAGCCAACGCACATGACCCCAAAGCCTTTTTCGTAAAGTGATTACCGTGCCGTCACTGCCTGACCAATCTGACGTCATCCAGGGCCAACGCCTCCCCGGTGCCGCCCAGCATGGCGATGCTGATATGCGCGACCCCGTCTGCCAGTTGTATGCCGGGTACCGTTATTTCGGTAAAAGTCTCGCCGGGGGGCGTGTTGAAGGTAAAGTCTACGCGCTCGTTGCCTTGGCTGATTACCACGGCTACTTCCGCGCCGCCGAAGGCCCGGATGGAAAAGGTATATTCCCCCGCCGCCACCCCCGGGATTTGCTGGTTCAGGTAGATATTATTGGCCGTGTGGTTGTCCAGTTGTACAAAGAAGTTGCCGGCGCGGGCAGGAAATTGTGCCCGAGGGAAACGGTCATAGCGGAAATAATGGTTGTTCATCAGGAAATACCAGTTGTCGAAATTGCCGAACATGAACATGCCGTTGCTTATTGTGTTGTGGCCCACGGGGGTGTGGGGCGTTACGAAGGCTTCCCGCAGGTAGATGCCTCCACGGGGGTGATTGCTTCCCGCGGCGGCGAAGAGCCGGTTTCCCCACAGGAACAGCGATGTCCACACCGCCGTGCTGTCTTCCGGCACCAAAAAGGGGATGAACGCCTCTGTCCATTCATAGCCCCGGGTGTCTTTGGAGAACATGACCTTCATAATGGAGCGGGCATCCCCTGTCATGACGCGCCCCTGGTCTGTTTGAAAGCTGACGGCAAAGCGTCCGTCCGGCAAGGTGACGATATAGGGCGCGGAAGCCCGTCTGCCCCGCTGGTGGGGCACAAAGATGTTGCGCATGGGCGCGCTCCAATCCAGCCCGTCGGGGGAGGCGGTCATTTGCACCACGAAGGGGTGGCCAGGCACGTTGGTGGCTTCGATGACCATTACATAACCGCCGTCGATACAGCGGTCCAGCACCGACATGCCATCCCGGGAGGCCGTTGCAATGCCGTCGGAGGCGATGAAGGTTTCGCTCCAGCTTTCGCCGTCCCAGATGCGAAATTCGATGTTTTGCTCCATGTGCTGGTTTACCACGTTGCGCGAGTCGTTGGCGTAGAACACCGCCACCTGCCCGTTTATTTTAATGGGGTGGGGCTCGTACACACCGCCAATGCCCACTTCCTCGGTTACGATGGAGTGAAATGCCCAGCTTTGCCCGTTGTCGCGGCTGATGATTGCGCGGATAGAGGAGTAATAGCCATCCCTGCGCGGCTCGTTGGCCAGGGAATCATTGGCACGGTAAAAGCCCATGACATCGCCGTTTTCCAGCTGTATAAATGTCAAATTCGCCGCCCACAAATCATCATAGGCGGCGGCAACTACCGGGTCTGTCCAATTTTCCATGTCTGTGCTGGAGGAAACCATCACCGCCGTGGTGTGGCCCGGGCGGCCAATGTCAAAGCCCAGTAGCACCGTACCGTTTGCCAGGGCATACAGGCGAGGATACGCCCCGCCGCCGATGAATGCCGGAATCCGCGCATCGGTAAAAAATACGCCGGGGATAATGCCCGGGTTGCCCTGTATGCGCATATTGCCCGTTGTAATTTCCAGTGTCCAATCGTCAACCGTATCCTGGGTATGTTCATAGCCGTTGTAATTATCCTCGGTTCCGCATCCGGCAAGAAATGCCAGCGCGATTAGCAACGGAAAGATTCTTCTCATCAGTTTGTTCATGGCACACCTTCCTATTGCGGCCCGTTCCCGTTTTATTCGGCTATACTTTACATCAGCTGAGCCAAAAATTCAATGACGGAGGGGGTTATGCCATGCACAGCAGTGCGGAAATGATTGTCAACCATAAATCCTTCGCGTTATAATAAAAGCGTGGGAAGGATGGTGACAATATGTTTTTCGAGCGAACCCTTTACGCCGATTTAATCTCCTGGGCGCAGGAATCAAATCTCGCCCTATACTTGGAAGGCCCGCGGCAAGTGGGCAAAACCGAATTGTTGAAAAAATTGGGGCGCGAGGGTTTTAAGCATTGTGTATACATTGACGTACGGCTCGAAGCGGAACGATTTGTATCGCTAATGGAACAGCAAAGGCGGGCCTTTGGGCGCACTGCCTTCCCCGAAGAAATGGGAGAAGTTTGGGAAGGGGTATTTCGCGGCTTCGATTCGTCATACACAAACGATAGGCACACGCTGGTCATCCTCGATGAAATCCAAGAGTCGCCCATTATTTATAATTCCATCCGCTACATTAGGCGCGGGCTCAAAAGCAAGCTGGCGGTTTCGGGCAGTTACCTTGGCATCGTGACGCAAAGCAAGGACTACTGGCTTGCCACGGGCGATTTGGATATCCGGGAACTCTCAAGCCTCACCTTCACCGAGTTCCTAAAAGCAAACGGCATTTGGGACGAATACGACGCCATCGCCACCTTTGACTTATCCAAGATGACCGATAGCGAAAAGGCAACCTGCGAACAGGTGCGCGAGCTCTATAAAATATACTGCCAAATCGGCGGTTATCCCCCTGTAGTGGAAGCCTGGGTGGAAAACCGCGACGCCGACGCCTGCAAACGGATGTCGGCACTTATTTTACAGCTGTTGTACCGGGAAAGCAGCAGTTATTTTGGTGATGTCATCGGTAGCGGCTTGTGGTCGCGTACGCTGGAACGCCTCGCCGCCGACATCACCACCAAAACCGGTGAGTTGGACATTACCCTGGCCCGGGAGGAATTTAGGGACGAAGGTTCAAGGGGCTTGGAAATCCGCCGCAAGGACAAGGTAAACGCTTTGAAATGGCTGGACGATTGCAAAATCATCGGCGTGGTGCAGGTGTACAGCAAGCTGAACAAGGTTGCCGTACCCGGAAATAAAAATCTGTTCTTCTTCCGTGATATGGGTATGCTGGCCCGGCTTTGCAAGGATTCGTTTTTAATCGCGCCCTCAGACATCGCCGGAATGCTGGCAGAAAATTTCACCTACCTGCAACTGCTGGACATGCTGGGGCCTATTTTTGCCGGCTCCCAAGTGTGGTCCTACAACGGAAGCCTGGGGCAAATCGACTTTGTCATGCACAACGAAAACCACCGCCGCTTCGGCATCGAAGTTAAGCACGGTAGCGGCGGCACCAAATCCGGCGACAAGGCACTGGCAGAAGGGAAAATTGACTGCTTGGTTCGTATACAGGATACCTATGGCTCCGTATCGGACAACCAATTAACCATTCCCATTTTCATGCTGGATAAACTGCGTCTCATTTATCCTTTGAATTAATAATTCCTTGATTAAATCCGGGCTACCCGCGCCAGAAAACTTTTTCATTACCTGTCCAATCAAAAAACCGATGATTTTTTCCTTGCCTGCCCGATAACTAGCCACTGCGTCCGGGTTGGTAGCCAGCACCGCGTCCACGGCGGCTTCAATGGCGGCGTTATCGCTTACCATCAGTAGCCCACGCTCCCGGATGTATGTCTCCGGGTCAGCGTCATGTAGGAAAACCGCTTCCGTTGCGTCCTTGTACGCATTGCGGTTTATTTTATTGCCTAAAACCAGCGTGATAAGCGTTGTCAGCTTGTCTGTGTCAATGTCTAAATTCTCCGGCAGGATGCCGGTTTTATTCATCAGCCGGGTGATTTCCCCTATGATTAAATTCGCGGCTTCCTTGGGATGCCCGCTTTTCTTAGCCAAGGTTTCAAAAAAAAAGGATATTTTTATATGGCCCGTCAGCACAGCCGCATCTGCCGGGGAAAGCGTTAAGTCACGTATATACCGCGCCCGTTTCTTGTGGGCCATCTCCGGTAAGGTTTCGCGTATCCGCGCAAGCCACGCCGTGTCAATGTGTATGGGCAACAAATCCGGCTCGGGGAAGTACCGGTAATCCTGTGCATCTTCCTTTGTACGCATACTGTAAGATTCCCCTTGGTCGTCATCCCAGCGACGTGTTTCCTGTGTCACCACGCCCCCGGCCTCTAATATTTCAATCTGCCGCGCTGTTTCAAATTGAATAGCCCGTGCAATCGCCTTGAAGGAGTTTAAATTTTTCGTTTCCGTCCGAATACCCAAGGGCCCGCCGACGGGGCGTATAGAAAGGTTCACATCTGCCCGGAGTGAGCCTTCCTGCATTTTACAATCGCATATTTCCAGATACAACAGCGTTTCACGTAACTTTTCCAGATAGGCCACTGCTTCGTCGGCACTGCGCATATCCGGCTTTGAAACAATTTCCAGCAAAGGCACCCCGCAACGGTTAAAATCCATGAAGGTATGGCCGCCATCGTGGATAAGCTTGCCCGCGTCCTCTTCCATGTGAATCTGGTGGATGCCTATGGATTTTGTTCCGCCGGGCGCATCAACTTCCAAAGACCCATGGGTACAAATGGGTGCATACAGCTGGGACACTTGATATGATTTGGGCAAGTCAGGGTAGGTATAATTCTTCCGGTCGAATTTGCACCGGTCAGCTATGTTGCATTTTAATGCCAAGCCCAGCTTCATGGCATACTCCGCCACTACCCGGTTAAATACAGGCAAAGTCCCCGGCATCCCGCTACAAACGGGGCAGGACTGCGTATTGGGTGGCGCACCGAACCGGGTAACGCAAGCGCAAAATATTTTCGTCGCCGTGGAAAGCTCCGCGTGAACCTCCAGCCCGATTACCGTTTCCCACTTTGTTTTCATAGGTTGGGTACCCCCGGCTTACGTGTATGATAATCGGTACAGGCTTGATACTTCCGGGCCGCCGCCACCAGCAGCGGCTCTGAAAAAGCATCCCCAATCAACTGCATCCCAATAGGCAACCCCTGGGCATCGAACCCACAGGGCAAAGCCACCGCAGGCAAACCCGCCAGGTTCACCGATGCCGTGTAAACGTCAGCCATGTACATTTTCATGGGGTCGGTGATGTTTTCCCCCAGCTTGTACGCCGTGGTAGGTGCCACAGGAGCCAGAATGACATCATAGCGTGCAAACAACTGGTTATACGCTTCTTTAATCATACCGCGGATTTCCAACGCTTTGCGGTAATACGCATCGTAATATCCCGACGAAAGCACAAAGGAGCCCAGTATAATGCGCCGCTTTACCTCCATGCCGAATCCTTGACTCCTGGAAAGCGTGTAGACATCTGACAAGGACTTCGCTTCCGTTGCCCGATGGCCATACTTCAATCCGTCAAACCGGGCCAAATTGGACGACGCCTCGGCACTGGACAAAGCGTAATACGCAGGCACAATATAATCTACCAGCGGCATTTGAAATTCTTCTACCACAGCACCGGCATCCTCAAATACCTTAACCGCCATAAAAATAGCCCGGATTATTTCCGGGTCAATAGAATCATTAAAATAATTTCTCGGCAACCCGATTTTTATTTTTGCCGCGTTTTCTTTTCCAAAGGCAAACGGTGCATCCGTCACACAGGTAGAATCCCGCGTATCCGGCCCGGATATAATTTCCAGTAGCGCGGCGCAGTCGTTAATATCAGTGCCGATAACCCCAATCTGGTCCATGGATGAAGCATATGCTATCAAACCATATCGAGAAACAGAGCCGTAAGTTGGCTTTATACCCGTAACACCGCAGAACGCACAGGGCTGACGGATGCTCCCTCCCGTGTCTGAGCCAAGGGCCATGGGTGCCTCCATCGCCGCCACCGCGGCCGCGCTACCCCCGGAGGAGCCGCCCGCCACCCTAGTTGCATCCCACGGGTTGCGTACCGCGCCAAAATATCCGGTTTCACTGGAACCCCCCATGGCAAATTCGTCCATATTCACCTTGCCGATGACAACCATGCCGGCTTGCTCCAACTTATCTATAACCGTTGCATTAAAAACAGGAACATAACCCTCCAGCATCCGTGACGCGCAGGTGGTTTCTGTTCCTTCGGTAGAAATATTATCCTTCACCGCCACCGGTACCCCCGCCAACGGCGAAAGCGTGATGCCAGCGTCTATTTTATCTTGCACCTCTTTTGCCCGGGCCAGGACGCGTTCCTCTGGTATGGCAAGAAACGTATTCAGCCGAGAATTTTTCGCAATCCTAATATATTTGGCAACCGTTTCAACTGCGCCGATTTTCCCCGCCTGGATTTGGGCAGATAATTCCAAGGCACCCATTCAACTACCTACAGTTCCGGGCGCGATAAACATTTCACTGTTGCGCCGGGGAGCGTTTTGCAAGATACGCTCCCGGTCAAAGGGCAGACCGGGTTCATCCTCCCGGAATACATTTACATGGCCTACCGGATGGCTCAACTCCTGCACACGCTGTGTTTCAATTTGGCCCATATGTGTCATGGCATTCAAAATATTCCCGAGGTCGCCTTTGACAATTTCCCTTTCTTCCCCGGTAAACGTGAGGTTAGACAGTGTTTCCAAATACGTGACCAAATCATTGTCAATTTGCATACATCACCTGATTCTGATATGGGTTTCCTTCAATTGCTTATCGGTAACATATCCGGGCGCACCCAAAAGCAAGTCCTGCGCGCTGGCGTTCATGGGAAAGGGGATTACCTCGCGGATATTTTCTTGCCCGGTAAGGAGCATTACAATTCTATCCAACCCGGGGGCCATGCCCGCATGAGGCGGCGCACCATAATGGAAGGCGTTAAACAAGGCGGGGAACTGTGCTTCAATATCCTCTCGGGTGTATCCGGCAATTTCAAAGGCACGCACCATAATATCCGGCCGGTGGTTCCGCACCGCGCCGGAGGACAACTCCACCCCATTGCATATCACATCATATTGGTAGGCTTTCACATCCAGCGCATCGCCATCCAGCGCGTCCATTTCGCCCTGGGGCATGGAAAACGGATTGTGGGTGAAAACAATTTCCCCGGCGTCATTCTCCTCATACATAGGAAAATCAGTAACAAAGCAGAACGCGAAGGCGTTTTCGTCTATCAACCGCAACCGCTTGCCCAACTCCGTACGAATACCCCCCGCCAGCTTGTCCACCACACCGGGTGCATCGCATATAAAAAACAAAGTATCGTTTTCCTTCATACCCAGCATATTAATTAATTCTTGCTGTTTGTCAACGCAAAGGAATTTTACGATAGGGCCTTTTAATGTCATCCCCTCCAGCACAGAGATATATCCCAGCCCCTGCATACCGATTTCTGTGGCAAAGGACAGCATTTTTTCAAAAAATGTTTTTGACAACTTAGCGCAATCTGGAGCTACAATGCCCCGTACGGGTTTGCCTTTGAAAAACACAAAATCAACATCAGAAAAAAAGTCTGTCAAATCATTTATCAAGAGGGGGTTGCGCAAGTCAGGCTTGTCCGTTCCATATTTTAACATACATTCATCGAAGGGAATCCGCGTAAAGGGCACGGGGCTTACCTTCTTGTCCGAAAGTTCAGTGAATGTGCTATGCAATACCTGCTCCGCAACGGAAAACACATCCTCTTGGGTGGCGAATGCCATTTCAAAATCCAGCTGATAAAATTCCCCCGGAGAACGGTCGGCCCGGGCATCCTCATCCCGAAAACAAGGCGCAATTTGAAAATACCTATCAAACCCCGATACCATCAACAATTGTTTGAATATTTGCGGTGCCTGGGGCAATGCGTAAAACATGCCGTGATGTTTGCGGCTGGGCACTATGTAATCCCTTGCACCCTCCGGCGACGAGGCCGTGAGGATGGGTGTATGTATTTCCAAAAATCCCAAATCTATCATCTTCATACGCAAAAAATTAGTCACACGCGAACGCATGACTATATTATGTTGCACCTTGGGATTGCGCAAATCCAGGTATCGGTACTTCAGCCGCACATCTTCGCGGGTCTGCGTGGAAGCATTGATTTCAAAGGGCAACTGCGGATTAGCCTTGCTCAAAATCGTGAGGGATGCCACCACCAGCTCCACTTCGCCCGTGGCAATCTTAGGGTCAACCGTATCGCTGTCACGCTCACGCAACGTACCACTGGCGGATATTACGCACTCACGATTAATACCAATTAGCATACTGTCATCGTTGAAAACTATCTGCGTACTACCATAATGGTCCCGCAGGGCAATGAAAATCACACCCCCATGGTCACGAATAGTATCCACCCAACCGGAGAGGGTAATGGTTTGGTTTATGTAATCTTTAGTTGCTTCCCCACAGGTGTGGGTTCGGTAGGTATGCATGTCCACCCTCCGAGGTATAAAAAAATAATAAGTCATGTTTTGGGGAAATTATATTAATGCTCACTCTCCTTTAATTTCCGTTTTTACTCACAAAATCACGCCTTCACATAAGAAATTAATCTTTCCCGGTGCAACCTAACTGGGTAAACGCATCTGTGTAGGATTATTCATCAGTAAGACACAAAGGTTCATCGAGAGTGAACTCATGATGGCACTCTTTTATTTTCTCAACAAGAAGTTTGTGAACGTCCTCCATATCATAGTTAGTTATCATACAAATTAAATTGACAATACAGCTATGATTCTCATTTCTACATTTTAAATTTTTTGGATTTGATGGAATTGTCGGATATTTCATTGAACAAATGGGATAAATGCTTTTTATTATATTACCTTGTAGTTCTATATTTTTACCTTTTAGAGAAGAGGTGAGTGCAGTAAAATCAGTATGTTTATAGAAATCGGTCTCGTCAAAAACAATAGCTACATGACCTACTGCGCGATTAACCCGTGCAATATTATTATGTTGCATGTGTTCAGTACACCTAGATTTACCATTATTTATTCTGCATTTATGAATGTTATGATTATTATTTCTAAATAATCGTGTTATAATGTCCTCAATAGTTTCCGAGGAGTTTTCGCCTGTCCAATCATAATAAAACCGTGGAGGTGCTTTTTTGTTCAATTCTTGGCATACAAATTTTATAAGGGTGCAAAAAGCCGCCGCCCCTCTACATCCACCAAGACAATGCCACTTTTTTTTTGCTTTTTCCTCTGTTTTTCCTAAAAAAACAACAAGCCAAGAACTACCCTTTATGGGATTGTCCATAGATGTTTGTTGACCTGTTAATTTATTTTTTCTATCCTCAATCATGTTGTCGGACGACCTCCCGGTAAATTATTGAAGTAATCTGGTGATGTGCCATATTCCCCTGCTTCATATTTTTTTCTATAACTTCTATTTTTTATTGCCTCTGCAGTATCCTGCGCAGTGAAGCTTTCAACAAGTCGTTCAATGGTCGAGTAACCTGGATTCGGGTCATAATTATTTTGTTTAATGGTAAAATAGACCTCATCTGGGTGCATATAATATTTTTCATCTTCAGGTTTAATTTCGTTAGGAAGTGTTATACAATTATGCGATGAATAGATCAATTGCCCCTTGTATTTTTCTATTTCTGAATGAAAGCACGCAACAAGTTCGCGAATTACCGTTGGATGCAATTTTGTATCTAATTCATCGACCATTATTAAACCGCCGTTTCTCCAAGCTTCCCAAAAAAAACGATAAACGCTTGCAATTTTCTGCGTCCCAAATGACTGCTTAAGCATTAATGTTTCTTCTAATTTATTAATTTCCTCTGCATCAACCCCAACAGGGATTATTCTCAGATGATTTTCATCGACATCTTCCACTTCAAGCAATTCTTTGTACTTTTCCGGTATGATTATTGCGACCCCATCTATGCAGGTATCAAACTTACGTAAGAATTTTGTTAAATCACATTTAAATTCATCAGCCTCATTTTTATTTCTAATATAATCATCATCTTTGCGGCTTTTCTTAAATTTTTCATCGGCAATAGCAAGTTTGCTTGCTATTGCTTTGAGTTGCCACTTCATTTCATCATCAGAAAAAAGATATGGTGGAGCACTAGAAACACACCAACTGTATATGCTTATTATAATTTCTAAAAAATTCTTATATTTTTGGTATAATGAATCATTCTCACTCTTTAAATGTTTTACTTTATTATACAGCCAACTCAAAAATAGAGAGCATTCCCTTTCCGTTTTACATGTTGTTACTTCTACATCACTTTTTGAAATAGACGCATTCCATGCCTCTGTTAAAAAATCATTAATTTCATTGTTACCTGTATCGAGTATTGTAAGTTCCAATCCTTTACGGACAAACACATCCTTATATTCATCATTTGAACCGAAGAGGCGCGATGTCAGCCATTCGCCTTCAATTCTATTGCAAAAACCTTTTTGATTATCGTAATTCAAGGAATATCCATACCTATACTCCATGTATTCATCGTTGACTCCAAGAATACAAAAGGCAATTTCCAAATGAATCGGTTCGTCTTTAAGTTTATTATCAAAAACATAAGGGCGTCCTAACAACCGCTTTCGGGTTCCTCGTATATTATGAAACATGTCACTTAAAACATTGAAAAAATTACTCTTCCCGCTCGCATTTGCACCAAAAACGGAAGCAACACGAAGAATACGCATATCATTTATGTTTATTGTATGGTTAATATCAATGCCTGAGTTATCCCTCGCAATCATCGTAAACCCCGATTCTTCAGCAAAGGAGTAGCAATTCTTGCATCGAAACCAAAGTAAAAAATTTGTGTTTCCTTGCTTGTCCAAATAATCCATACAAAAGCCCCTTTTCGGAATGAGGATAAAACATGATATGCTGTTGGCAGTTGCTTTATGTCACATGTAAAAACATTGGACTATGAATAGGGCCAACCCCATTCCCTTAATCGGCAGACAAAAACCCCAAAGATTCCCCGGCAATTTTCTCAGGTTCTTTCCCTTAACATTTTACTCCACATCAGTGTAAATCGAAAAAACAATTCCTTTCCATTTGACATCAGCTTCGTTCAATGACACGATCGAAATCTGTACAGGAAGGGCAGGATTAATAAGCCTGCTTACCTCATCTGTGCAATCCAATATAAAACCCATATTGCTCGCAGGTTTTTCGATAATTCCTAGGCATTGAGGAATATCTGTCGATGTATCTTTATTTGCATTTGGGAAACCCATAAAAATTGCCAGTTTACGTAGTTCTTCTTTGTTTTTTCCATTAACGGAAACTAAGCCATCAAATCGTATAATTGCCTTGTGTATTTTTTCCTTCTTCAACCCAGCAGGAACTTGTTTTGAATCCAGTCTCTTTGTATTATTTTCTGTTTTACTGTTGTCGTAAATAAAATTAAACACATTAAGACTTTGTTCTCCCCGAAGATTTGTCTGCATGAGGCTCTTTACTGTTTCGTTGTCTAACTCCAACCCCAACAAAAACATCATCTTAACTAGAGCTGCCTCAGGAGTCATATCCGTTCCACTTATAACCCCATTTTTTACGAGGCCCATGCTCGACTCGTACAATCCTAATTCCACCATGCCTTCCTGACATTGGCTTATAGTTACTACAGTGATATCCTTCGCAACAGCCTTTCTTATTTCTTCCAGTAAATCCTCATCATTTGGAACATTGCCTGCACCGTAGGTTCGCAAAATTACCCCTTTTAGCCCTTCAATTGCAAACGCATTTTTAAGTAGCGCAGGTACGACCCCTGGAAAAATATCAATAAGTAATACATTTCTGTTTAACGTCCCATAAATAACAAGTCCATCACCTGTAGGTTTTCGTATTAATTTCGTGTCAATTTTAATGTATTCACCAACTTCCCCTAATGGTTTAAAGTTTGGAGATATGAACCCATTAAATCCATACGAGCTTACCTTACGCGAACGATTGCCTCTAATAAGCAAATTGTTAAATAAAACACATACTTCTGGTACGACAGGGACTCCATCTGAAGCAGCTATCATCAACGCGGTTACCAAATTTTGAGACGCATCTGTACGGGCCTTGGCAAGTGGTATTTGCGAACCCGTTACGATTACAGGTTTACTTAAATTATCCAAAAGAAACGAAAGTGCAGTCGCTGTATACGCCATAGTATCAGTTCCGTGCAAAACAAGAAAACCATCATACTCATTATAATAAGTATTAATTTCAGTGGCGATTTCAACCCAATAATCTGGATGCATATCAGAGGAATCAATCAAGTCCATTTCTTTCGTGTCAACATCAAAAGACAATTCTGTCAAAGCGGGGCAATATTCCTGGATTTCTTCCCAGGTAGCCGGGTGAAGAGGACTTGAGGGATCGCCTCTATCTATAGGTAACATTCCTATTGTTCCCCCGGTACAAAGCATAAGAACTTTCTTTCCTGATTTCTTATTCATAAACAAATTCCTCCTTTAATTTAATTTTAGTTTTGCGGTTTATCCAACTCACCCACGTAATCATGGTTCATCATTAGTTTTAATTGTTCAACTTTTTCCCCCTTCTCCATATCTTCAAATTGCAATAGTAGCCATCGAAACTTGGCAGATGCACATGCATACGTCATATTTAATGTTGGTATGGCTCCATTAATGTACGCCTCTCTCCCTGGAGCATACGGTGAGTGATAGGCTGCATTTGCCGGATACTGACTAGTTATCAAGACAGGCTTACCATTATCGGTGGCATCTTTAATAAATCGCATCCACGAGTAATCGCCCTCATTAGGTACATTTCCTGCACCAAATGAATGCAGGATAAATCCATTGCAATTTTCGTCCTCAATCAAATTGCTAAAAAAACTGGGATCCAAACCTGGTATTAAGGATACTTGAATAATACCTTCAGAAAATCCATTCACAAAGTTTATACCTGCTCTAGCCTCTCTACGTTCTCTAAATAGACTCTTGTCGTGTATGATTAGTTCTTCCCCTATATAAGCTAATGGCGGATAAGCCGGAGACCAAAAGGCATCAAATCGACGTTCATCCTTTTTTAATGCCCTGCATCCACGAAAAACGTAATCACCAAAACATATGACAACTTCTGCTATATTTGATAATGCTACCTTAAAAGCACGCAACAAATTAACCCTCGCATCGCCATGAGGTACGCTGAATGCGGTTTGCGCACCTGTGAAGACTACGGGGACATTCAAATTTTCACCCAAGGCAAGTGCTATTGCTGATGCTGAGAAATGCATCGTATCGGTACCGTGAACAATGACAAAGCCCTGATATCTTCTTGTTTTAATTTGTGTATGAATTTCATTGGAAAGTTTTATCCAGTCGTTCGGATGCATATTAGTAGCGTCCTTGTTCAACAGGTCGATAAATTTATATTCAGCTATGTCTTCAAGTTCTGGTATTTTTTTTAGCACACTTGTCTCAAACTCCTTTCCACGTACTGGAGTCAAAACACCCTCTTTAGACACCATCCCAATGGTTCCGCCTGTATAAATCAAGCATATCTTTCCTTTACTCATTGCCGTACCCTCCCCTTTTTTTTATTAGCTTCTTCATATTCAAGTTTATATTTTATTCCGTTGTCGGCTTGAGAGTCTGTTGAGAAAGGATAGTCTATGTCCTTTCCTTTCTCGTATATTTTTACATACTTATCTTCGTGTTTTATTTTTTTCATTGATACGATCTTTAATTTCCCTCCCGTCAATTTGCTTAAAACGCCTATCATATAGCCCGTGAGAAATGCTGTGTAATCACGCCCAAATGTTTCATGTCCCATAATAAAAGGATTCTTAATGGATAGGATTTTTCCCTCATCGCTTTCATCATCATATTTCATTATTCCGAAACCAGCTTGTGTATCAAAACTGCACCACTGTTCTATTTTTTGTTTTAATGGCCGATTATTCTCCTTTTTCCATTGTTCGGCTAACGACTCACCAAAAGCCTTACCACTCTCTTCGCCTGCTTTATACAATGCCGTGTTCATGGTTTTTGTACCTTCAACCTCATGCGGTTTTTCTTTGTCTTTTTCATTAGAATTATCCGAAGCCTCTGTAACCGCACGCTTAAATTCTTCTACATATTTTTCAAGATCACCTTTAGGCATGGTTTCAATCCCTCCGCAAATAAGCCTAAACGCCTTTGTTAATGTGTCCAAGAAAAATTCATTTTTAAACATATCAGCGTATACATCAACGATGGTTTCATAAAACATATTAAGGAATTTTAGGTAAGTTACGATCTTAAAGGCAATGTTTCTACTTCCATCTTCAGGATTTCTCATTTCACCAATGTCATCGCGGAAACTAAATATTCTGTTTCGCCGTGTTATCGTGAAGTCATATCCAAATATTGTTTTCCAAAGAGCATGACCCCTTTTTTTTCTTAGCAATTCTTCGTAATGATCGGCATTGCTTAAATTTTTACCTTCATTTTCAAATAAAACAGCATCTGCAAAATTGCTGGGATACCTTTTCATAAATTCTTTATAAATTTCTGGACATGTTGCAACAAGAATCTGAAGCACATCCTCATGCATCTTGGCGACAACGGCTTTGCCTTCCGTCATAAGATCTCGTGTTAACATACGGGCTTGCGGATTGAGATGTGTTTCCATGTCCGAGTCAAATTTTAATATATATGTTTGGTATTTCTTCGAATCTTCAGTATTTACAGTTTCTTTACTATTTTCGCTTATTTCATCACTTTTTAACACGCTTTCCATCTCGTTTTCTCTCATCCGGGCAATTTCCATCTCTTGAGCAACAATAAACTTGCTGATTGTGTCGAAAGCCCTTTTTTTTTCGTTTTCTTCAAGTTCAGGGGGAGTTCTACTTACAACATAAACATGTATGTCGTCTTTTCGACAACTATCTAAACCGGATAGATTTTCAAGCAGTCCCCCTTTAAGCGCATATTCGGACTCTTTGCTCGGAGAAAAGATAAAAACTTGCCGGTCTGCAATATGTCGACATATTTGAGCATAATTCGTTATACTTGCTCTAGAATCTATTAAAAGATAATCTATTTTTTCTTCTTCAAGTGTCGGCATCAAACAATCCTTTAAAAAACGCACCAATGATCTATTATCAGATTCCTTCGCAGCGATAAGTTGAAGCCACTTGACATCTGCTATTTTTTGCCAATAGTATTTATTAATACGACCCGTTGCTAGAATACGAATGCTTCCTTCTGATTCATCTCCTTCTTTGTCACAAGCAATCGGTTTTTTTAAATAGGCATGACATTCAGGAACATCCAATAAAACTGCTTTAAGTTCATTTGGTGTTACTTTACGGTGTCCGTAGTTTTCTTCCGAACATTTCTCCACCAATTCAAAAAGCCCACAGAAGTCAACATTTCGTTTTCTTTCATCCATTTTTTCTGGTGCCATTGTGGGTATCCCGAAAATAGCAGGAACTCCTGGCGCATCAAAGTCAAAATCAACAATAACTACCTTCTTACCCAAGGCAGCTAAAAATCGAGCAACTTGCGCCATAAGTAGGGTTCTTCCAACTCCACCTTTATATGAATAGAAATTAATTGTTTTCATAAGACTATGCCTTTCTGCGAAAAGCACCAATAAGGCATGAAAAGGTGCAAATCGCTAAAAATTTTAGTTTTTGATACATAATACGCATACTAATACTCTGTGTGGTAAGGTGCAAACCTTATGTCGTACGTTTCTACCTTCTTTTCTCGCACATATTTCTCAGGAGATTTTTGCATCCTTTATATTTCCTGTTTCTCTCCATACTCATTAAATATATCCAACTTCTTTTTATTGAAAAGCTGATATCTTATCGGAAGTTAATGATTCTAATATAATTAGCATCATGGAAACTAGCCTATTGTAATCCAACATACTTGCAATATTGCTGTGACCGTAAAAGGAACGAACAGGGCAAGACAAAGCAATATAGGGTACAGGTAAATCAAGCATAAAATCATTGTATTTATCAGTCGAGATACTTGAATTAAAGTCGCTTTGTATAGGTATTTCATGTTGCTTGGATTTGTTCAATACATAATCACATAATTGAGAAGACGCAGGAACACCGTTATACATTTGCCGTAGAACGGGACCACTTTTAATTTTTATTTCATCTATACCTGAACCTTCGTACATATCGTCGGCAGGTATAGAATCCAAGAGTATTATTAAATCTGGTTGCATTTTATTTAAAATACTACTGGAAAATTGTGTTTCCGATTCGCTCTGGCAAGATATTAATCCTAATATTTCTACTGGAAAGCTCTCATCATTAATTTTTCTTAGAAGTTCAAGTAGTGCTGAACAACCCAAGCGGGAGTTTAATGCTTTGGAAATTATCACGTCATCCTCTTGTTCAAACTGAGTGCTTGGAATAATTGGACAATTCGGAGCAATTTTATATTTTTGATAAACTGCTTCCTTTGTGGAAGCTCCCACATCAATGTACATTTTTTCAATGTCAGGGGTTTTTTTATTTTCATCGAAATGTGAAGAATGGGCTGTTATAATCCCTGTAACGAAATTCCCGTCTAGATTTTCGATATTTACTTTCATGCTATACAGGGATGATGGCAACCATTTGCCCAAGCACTCAAACGAAATCATGCCATTTTCTTGAGCATTACTGACTATCAAACCTGCTTCGTCAATCTGAGCGCTAATCAATATTTTCGGTCTTTTGTTAAAATCTGGATTAGCATTAGCGCGATAAATATACAAATTCAATAAATCATCTTGAACAACCTTAAAAGAATCGGGAATGTAGCGCATAGCTACATCAATTGCATTTAATTCAAAACCTGAAACACCAAAAGCAGTAGCCAACTCTTCTATAATTTTAACAGTACTCACCCTGAAGCTCCTGCCTTTCATGCGCGTGCGAAAATTTCTCCTCCTCGGACTCTTCCACATCATTACCGTCATCGTCTACCTTTTTCGCAGGTGGAGGCGAGCCCAGTAGCCAATCTGACGAAACCCTCAACGCTGTAGCAAGCCTGTGCAACATATCGGCTGACAGCCTTTTTCGGGCATTCTCAATTTCCCACAGGTATTTGCTACTCATGGGTGGTTGTGCCATGGCGGCCAATGCTTCCCGCGTTAGCCCGAGGGCGCGCCGCCGTTTTGCAACCCGGAGGCCAATGTTGATGTGTAGAGTGTCGTCCACGTATGCTTCACCTATAGGTAGTATACTCATTTTATTTATGTCGAAAACCCGCTGTAGGTAATGTTTGCTGTCGAAGCATGTAAAAAACCCCCGCAAACGTATTATTAACGTTATACGGGGTCGAATATCCATGGCAAAGCAAGCCGCGCCCACAGCGGCGATGTTGCGGTCAACACCGTTTATGTTGTATATACTTTTATTGAAACCGGGGCCCGGGCTCCCGGCGGGATGCCATATGCATGGAAGGTGCTAGCGTGGGTAGCGGTGCCGGGCTGGATCCAAAGCTCGGCGTACTACCCCCTTTCGTGCGATGTGGCGGGTATTGCGGGGTGCAATAGATACACAGGGGTTAGAGCGGGGAGCGGTGCGGTCCGTTTCAGAGCCTTTCGACCCCTTCCGAAGATGGCAAAACCCGTCCATGGCGTGGAAACGTCTGTTTGTCTGTCGCAAAAAGATAATATCACGAAGCGTGTAACATGTCAACACTTTTTATGTGAATTGAATTGCTTTTGTTCCATCAGTTCTACCGCGTCCAGAAACGCTTCCTTATATATAGCGTCCAACTCATACAATTCTTCTTCGAATACAGCATCCGAATAAGCTTCAAAGCAGTGAGTCATATCATGGTTGCGTAGAAATTCAAGCACGACTTGGCTGGTTTCGGCCCGATGCTTTGTAAGTGCTTGATAATCTGCATCCGATGCCAGCAAGGTGTTAATAATTTCCTCACGTCGTGTGTTGCATATCTTCTCGAATGCCGCGTTCACATCCGGGTACTTGCCCAAAATCGTATTTTGCCGGTGTTTAATCCGTTGGTTCATATTTCATCACCTCCCTTCCAGTGTTTACTGAACGAAGATGGAATATGCTCTATAGATTTTTTCAAGGAATCCATTATAATCTTCCAAAACGGGTGAAGTGAGGCGACGATATGCTATCGTATCAAAATCCATTCAGTTTGGAACATCAATGGAACGGGAATCAACTGGGAGACCCCTTCATCATGCGCCATGATGGCTATTTCTACCTGTACTGCTCCAGCCACCTGGCACAAATCAAGTGCTGGCGCAGTGAAAACCTCACGGAATGGACGTACATGGGCAGTGTGTGCGACCTGCCGGAAATCGAGGGTGCCTACGCACCGGAGGTGCTCTACACCCACGGGCGGTTTTATATGGTAACTGCGCCGAAGGGTAGCGGGCACTACCTGCTGGCGGCGGATGCCCCCACGGGCCCGTTTTCACTCGTATCCGAGAATTTCGGGTTGCTGATTGACGGTAGTTTGTTTGCCGATGATGACGGGCGGGTATATTTTACCCGTGCAGGGCATCGCGGCATTGAAATTCACGATGTAGACTTGCCCAATACGCCCACAACTGCGGGCAAAATCATCCCGGAAAGCTACCTGAACCACTGGACGGAAGGCCCCATGATTATCAAGCGCGAAGGGCTGTATTTCCTGACCATAACCGGAAACCACCTGCTGAGCCGGGGCTACCGGATAGATTACATCGTCTCACCGGAAGGCCCGGACAAAGGCTACCAAACCCCGCGCAACCCCACCTTGCTACTGGAAGTAGGGGACGAGTTTCACGCGTTGGGGCACAGCTCCACGGTGCTGGGCCCGGACATGGACAGCTGGTTCATCGCCTATCATTCCTTTAACTTCCTGGCCGAGCCCAGGTACCGCAGTTTGAATATCGACCGGCTCTCCTTCGACGGCGGGCGCATGTACACCAACGCGGCCTGGTGGCCCCAAGCGGCTCCCGCAGGCCCGGTGTTCACGTCTCGCGGCGGCGAAGGGATGCCCCAAGCACAGCGGGAGGGCAAAATATTTTGGATGACGCCCCCGATGGGGCGCACCTTCACCGCCGAGTTTAACATTAATCCCCAGGGCAAAAGCGTGGTGCTTTTATTGGACGATGCCAGCCCACTGCATATCGCATCCGACGGAATCGCTTTGCGCGACGGCGCAAAAAAACCGCTCCCAACAAATATTAACTGGAACGCACACCTGACCATCCGCGTTGCCCAAGGGCGGAAGGCTTTCCGCGTATGGCTGAACGGCATGACGGTTCTTGAAATACCCACAGCGGCATTTTCACTGTCGGGGGAAGCGGGCATGGGGCTGTGGACGGAAGCCAATACCTTGCCGGGCTTTGTGGGCTTTTCCCATACGGCCGAGGGCTCTGGCGACCATACTGCCGCCATCAACATACCCGGACGCTTCCCGGCGGTGCATACCGAATCCGCCCCGCCCGAAACACAAAGCCATACGGACTTCGGCCTTCCCGCACGCGCCATGCGGCCAAGCCCATCCCCCGTCAGTTATCAAATTAATGTGAAAGAAACCGGTAGCTACACGCTTTTCCTGCGGCTGGAAGCGGAGGCGAAGCAAGCAACGCTGAGCGTAAACGGGCAAGCCCTTGCGCTAGACAATTTGACAACCCAGGGCTTCACCACCGTGTGCGCCGGGGTCATAACGCTGAATAAAACCGACAAGAAGCTACAGCTAAGCCAGATAACAGGCATCCGCCTCTTAGACGAGCTGACCCTCATCCCCGCCGCCACCGCCCCCGAGTCACTGTCCGTCATCGAAAAGGGCCGCCTCATCCACAGCCCCTTACGCATTTTGGGCCACAAGCGCGGCAACAGTATGCTACGCAAGGAATGGGGCTTCACCTGCGCAGAAAACTTTGGCGTAGGGTACGTAGGGGAGGACGGCTGGACGGATTACACTCTAGAGGCCGGGCTAAACATAAACCGACACACAAACGGCACCGCATCCCTCTACCTCCGCGCCACCAAGGAATCCTGGTTCGAGCATCAAGCCACCCCATCCTTGCTGGGGTACCGGGTGAAGGCAGACAGCAAGGGCATCAGCTTATCCCGTTGCCACTACGGGGAAGAACTTTTGGGGCGCATTGAATTTGGCGCAGACATCACCACAAAAGTGAACATAACCGTGTCGGTACAAGGCGGGAAAATCGCCGTGCACTGCCACGGCGCGAAGCTGGAATACACAGATACCCACTACCCCCATGGCAAGGCAGGGCTGGAGGCCACCGGCGAGGGCTGGGGCTTTGAACGCTTTATCGTCGGGAAAACGCATGGCGGAACTGGCTGGGCGAAATCCCCTCCAGTCGCTTAAACACCTTCATGAAATACTTCTCATCCGTAAACCCCACCTCCCGTGCAATGCGTTTTATAGGGCTGTCGGAGGCCAGTAGCATATGCTTGGCTGTATCAATTTTGATGTGGATGATATATTCCAGTAGCGTCATGCCCGTGTATTTCTTGAAAATGCTAGAAAGATACCCGGGGTGATAATTAAACATAGCCGCCACCTGGGTCACGCTCAAGTGCTGTGAATATCGGCTGTGTATCCATTGGATGATTTCGGGGATTTGCTTGTGTGATGCATCCACACTTTCACCCTTACCCACAAAGTCGGCAGAAATCTCCAGCAAAAGCATCGTCAATGCATAGTGTTTAATATAATCGGTATACGCGTCCCGCGCCCCCGCGTCCAGTAGTTGCTTAAAGCGCATGAGCACGCGATTTGGTTGCCGCAAATCCCCCGTCTCGGGGATGATGACGCAATCCTTGTCTATGTCCGGGTCAATTTCACCCATTCGATACTGCGGCACATGAAAATGACACCAATAATACGCCACGTCGCCCGCACCGGGTTTATGTAGATGTTCAAAACCGGGGCGCAACAAAATAAATTGGTTGTGCCCAATTTCATAGGGTTGTCCATTTTGCTCCACGCACAGCGTGCCCTTGTCCCCCAAAATTAGCACAAATACCTCTGATGCTATATGCCGGGCATGAAAAAAGCCCGCCCTATCCATAAAGTATCCGCATTTGCGCAGTTCAAAGGGCGGCCCGCAGGGTGCAATGAAGTTCGTCATACTTTCCCCCCAATAAAAAAGATAGCTTGGAGACATTACCCCAAGCTATCTTTAAAATCAATCGCTAATTATTTCTTCTTCTTTTTCATTACGATTATAACCACTACCGCCACAGCAACCACCGCGACCGCCACAATGACGATGATGAGGACAAGATTGTTGCCGTCGTCACCGGTGTCGGTGGGTGGGGCTTCTACCGGGGGCGGGGCTTCCACCACGGGTGGGGGCGCGGGCGGCCCCTCTGCCAAGGCGGCTTCCATACGCACCACAAGTCCCCTAAGCTGTACCGCAAAGCCTATCCACGACGCATCGGCACTTACCTCTGCCAGCAATGCCTCATGGCCACCCACATTGCGCAGTTGCGTCTGCAACGAGACAATGTCGGATATAAAACCGGCGATGGGTAGCCAGTTCCGTTCAAGGTCTGCTATTTGCCGGTCTACCTGCCAGTTTGCCAGGTTATCCTCTTCCAGGAAGGCCAATACTTCATCGCGTGCCTCGGCCCAATTCGGGGCTAACGTGGCAAAGCCAAGGGTGCCCAGCTGTTCCAGAATATCCAGCGATACCAGCACTTCGATAAGGGGCTCAAGGTCGGCCTCCTCTGTTTCAAAGATACCCGCCAACGCTTGGATATTATCAAATGAAAGTACATGGTTGAAAATCATCAAATCGTCAATATCGGCACCGAAGATGGGGTCGCCGAAATAATTGCGCCCCAAAATGAAATGCCCCGGCCCTTCGTAAGGCGAATCCGGCCCGAACAAATCACGCAGCGCATAGGGGTAATGATAGACCAGCATACTCGCCGGTAGGCCATTATGATACACCGACAAATGCCCGTTGGATATGACAAAGGCCAAGTGTTGCCATTCCCCGGGTACCAGGCGTACATCCGAGAAGTTATCGCTCCAGCGTCCGCCACCGGAGCCTGACCATACGCCTACGGTACCACGCCCGCCAAGGCCCGTTGCCGGCTTGAAGGACATCCAGTTATCACCCGCCACCGCACCGAAGAACAGCGACGAGAACGGCGCGTACAACGGATAATGGGGGTTGACCCACATGGCAACGGTGTATTCAGCCGAGCGGATAAAATCCTCGCCCAGGTACAGTGCCACGCCGTAGTAAGGATGGGCACCCTGCAAGCGCACCGCACCCGTGGGGTTGCCGTGCCTGTCAGGCACGAAGTACGGCGCGTAGCCGGAGCCGCCGCCATAAGGGGTCATCGCCCCGTAGCCACCGTGAACAATCATGGAAGCCCCACCAAAGTCGTTGTCAAAATCCCAAATATACGCGGTGGAGAAGTCAATTTGACCATACAACGCCGCCATTTCGGCGGGGTTGAGGGCGCGGTTAAAGATATGCAAATCGTCAATTTTCCCTGCGAAGGGCGGGTCATTGAAATAATTGCGCCCCAGAATAAATTCCCGCGAACCTTCATAAGCGGAATCCGGGCTGAACATATCCCGCAGGTTATAGGGGTAATTGGTGACACGCATAGCTACTGCGGTGCCGTTTACATAGAATTGCGCCACGCCGTTTTCAACCACCAACGCTATGTGTTGCCATTCGCCGGGTGTAAGCGCGTGGTCGGACCAGTTATCGCTCCAGCGTCCACCGCCGGCACCGGACCACAGGCCCAGCGTGCCTTGCCCGCCCACGGCTACTTGCGGCATCATCGAAATCCAGTTTGGCGTACCGGCCACCGCCGCAAAGAACAGCGAGCCATAAGTATTATACAGCGGATAATCCGGGTTCACCCACATGGCAATGGTGTAACTCGCCGAGGTGATAATGCCTTCACCCAGGGATAATCCCACGCCGTCGTGTCCGCTTGCCCTTTGCAGGTGCAACGCGCTGTTGGGGTTGCCGAAGCGGTCGGGGGCAAATACGGGCCCATAGCCCGTGCCGCCGCCATAGGCTTCCAGCGTATACGCCACGCCATAGGCATAGGTAACGGGCACAGCCCCATGCAGGGTATTGTTAAAAGTCCACACCTGTGCGCCGCGCAAACCAACACCGGCTAAATCGCTAACCTCGCTGGGGTTAAGGGCACGGTTGTAGATATACACATCGTCAATAGCCCCCGCGAAGGGTGGGTCATTGAAATAATTGCGCCCCAGAATAAATTCCCGCGGCCCGTCATAATACGAATCCGGGCTGAACATATCCCGCAGGTTATAGGGGAAATTAGTAACCCGCATAGCTACTGCGGTGCCGTTTACATAGAATTGCGCCACGCCGTTTTCAACAACCAGCGCGATATGTTGCCATTCGCCGGGTGTCAGCGCGTGGTCGGACCAGTTATCGCTCCAGCGTCCGCCACCCGCGCCTGACCACAAGCCCAGCGTGCCTTGCCCGCCTACGGCTACCTGCGGCATCATCGAAATCCAGTTCGGCGTGCCGGCTACCGCCGCAAAGAACAGCGAGCCATAAGTATTATACAGCGGATAATCCGGCCGTACCCACATGGCAATGGTGTAGTTGGCGGATTGGATTAAATCGTAACCCAGGCTCAAGCCCACGCCGTCATGCCCGCTTGCCCGTTGCAGTTGCACCGCGCCGTTGGGGTTGCCGTGCCTGTCCGGCACGAAAGTGGGGCCGTAGCCCGTGCCGCCGCCATAGGCTTCCAGCGTATACGCCACGCCATAAGCATACGTAACGGGTGTCGTCCCGTCCAAGCTACCGTCAAAACGAAACACGTGCGCTGCACCCGCCGGGCTGGGCGCAGCCGCTTCAACCGGTGTGGAGATGTACACCATGGGCAGTGCCAGCGCAAACGCAAGTAACAGTGCGCAAGCACGTTTTGCCCATGTTTTATTGCTGTTTTTCATATATAGCCTCCTTAAATAAAGTCATTGTTGGATACTCTATCAAAATATACAGGGTCTGTCACGTTATAATTGTAAATGTTGCATAAGTATAATAAATCGCCCTTCTTCCGCAAGTAGCCAAAACGAAGATAAGGTGTACGTAACAAAGAAAGCCTAATATATGCCAGTTTCTTTGTTGACACGTAAATCGAGTGTTATATACTTGCAACAATTTATCGCACAAGGAGGCGACACGGAATGAAAGCAAAAATGACGGTAAACAAGACGTTTAAAATTTCCGAGGTGGACAAGCGGATTTATGGCTCTTTTGTTGAACATATGGGCCGCTGTGTGTACACGGGCATCTATGAGCCTGGGCATCCCACGGCAGATGCCCAGGGCTTTCGGGGGGACGTATTGAAATTGGTGAAGGAGCTGAATGTTCCTTTTATACGCTATCCGGGGGGCAATTTCGTGTCGGGATACAACTGGGAGGACGGCATCGGCCCGGTAGCCCAGCGGCCCAAGCGGCTTGACCTGGCATGGAAAACCGTGGAATCCAATGAAGTGGGCGTGCACGAGTTTATGAACTGGGCCAAGATGGCGGGCGCGGAAGTGAATATGGCGGTCAACCTGGGCACCCGTGGGTTAGACGCCGCACGCGACCTGTTGGAATACTGCAACCACCCCGGCGGTTCCTATTGGAGCGACTTGCGCAAAAAAAACGGGGCAGAACAACCCTTCGGCATCAAAACCTGGTGCTTGGGCAATGAAATGGACGGCCCGTGGCAAATGGGGCACAGAACCGCCCACGAATACGGCCGCCTGGCGCAAGAAACCGCCAAAATCATGAAGATGATGGATAGCAGCTTGGAAATGGTGGTCTGCGGTTCCTCCAATCACAAAATGCCCACCTATGCCTCCTGGGAAGCCGAAGTGCTGGAGCATACCTATCACGATGTAGACTACCTGTCCCTGCATTGCTACTACGGCAACCAGGACAACGACCTGCCCGGCTACCTAGCGCAGTCGCTGGAAATGGATGAATTTATTAAAAGCGTCGCGGCCATCTGCGATTATGTGAAGGCGAAAAAGCGTAGCCGCAAGACGATGTATCTGAGCTTCGACGAGTGGAACGTGTGGTACCATTCCAACGCCCGCGACGCCAAGAACGAGCCGTGGCAGTATGCCCCGCCCATCTTGGAGGACGATTATAACTTCGAGGATGCACTGCTGGTGGGTTGCTTGCTGATTACTTTGCTGAAAAACAGCGACCGGGTCAAAATTGCTTGCATGGCACAGCTTTGCAATGTCATCGCCCCCATTATGACCGCAAAGGGCGGCCCGGCATGGCGGCAGACCATTTTCTGGCCCTATGCCCACGCGGCCAATAACGGGCATGGCACAGTGCTTACACCCATCATCGAGTGCCCCACCTATGAAATCAAGCAAAAGCAACACCATGGCCCCGACATTGTAAAGGAAATCCCCTTCATCGAAGCCGTGGCCGTACACAACGCCGACAAAGGCGAGATGGTCGTGTTTGCGGTAAATCGCTCCCAGGAGCACGAACTGGATTTCTCCATGGAATTTCAAGGCTATGGGCTGGCTGATATCCTGGAGTTTAAGCAACTGAGCGGGCATGACATTAAAAAGACGAACACCGCTGATGATGGCTCTGTTGCGCCTTCAGACGGCCTCGCGCCCACAAAGGACGACAACAGCGTGAATGCGAAGCTTGCGCCGCTTTCGTGGAATATGCTTCGCGTGGCAGTACGATAAAACACGCCGCTTCCGCGCCGGACACACCCTTGCCCCCTTGGTATATGCCCTTATCCTCGCCGGGGGCGGGGTGTGATTTTGGTGACGAATTTGTGCCGGCGTTTAACGAAGCTACGGTGCATGACCCTTCGATATTTCGGGCGGGGGCGGATTTTTATGTCATCGGGTCCCACATGGCCATGGCTACCAGCCGCGATTTGGTGAAATGGACGCAAATTTCTAATTTTGTTAATGCGGCGCATCCGTTTATTGATGCGAATGATTTTGCCGAGGCGTTTGCTTGGTCTCAGTCGCGGACGTTCTGGGCGGGTGATATTGAGCCCATGCCGGACGGGCGGTTTTTTTTATACTATTGTAATTGCCAAGGGTCTATGCCTTTGGGGAATATCGGGCTGGCGATTTCGGATGGGCCCGCCGCGCCGTATCGCAATCAGGGGATTTTTTTGAAATCCGGGATGGCGGGCGAAAGCCACGGCGGAACACGCTACGATGCCACCGTGCATCCGAATTGTATAGACCCCCACGCGTTTTTTGACGCGGTGGGGGATTTTTGGATGGTCTATGGGTCGTTCAGCGGGGGCATATTTATTTTGCGCATGTGCCCTAAGACGGGACTGCCCCTGCCCGGGCAAGGCTACGGAAAGAAGCTGTGCGGCGGCAACCATGCGCGTATCGAAGGGCCGTATATCCTCTACAGCCCGGAATCCGGGTATTATTACCTGTTTTTATCCTTTGGCGGGCTGGGTACGGAGGAGGGCTATAATATTCGGGTGGCGCGTAGCCGCCATGTGGACGGCCCGTATGTTGATGCCCGGGGAAACGATATCATCGCCGCCAAGGGTGCGCCGGGGTCGGTGTTTGATGATGCGTCCATTGCGCCCTACGGTACGAAGCTGATGGGCGGATACTGGTTTATGCAGGAGCGGGGCGAACCCGGGCGAAATACCACGGGGCATCTCTCTCCCGGGCATAACAGCGCGTATTATGATGCCTCCAGCGGGCGTTATTTTCTGATATTTCACCAGCGTTTTGCGCATTCGCGTACCATTCACCGAGTGCGCGTGCATGAAATGTGGCTGACCGGCGAAGGTTGGTTTGTGGTTTCGCCCTTTAGGTATGAAGGCGCGGCGGGTGCGCACCGGCCATTTGAAGCCGCCCACATGCAGGGCACGTGGAAGCTCATCCCACACGGCCAGTCCATTAATTACAGCTGTGAACTGTCCATTGCGACTAATTTCAATGAGGACGGCACGATACAGGGCCGCCATGCCGCCGGGAAATGGGCATTGGATGCAGACGGCGCAACCGTGCGCATAATTTTAAACGAGGTAACATACACCGGGCGGGTGCTTCGGTGCTATAACGCCGACGTCGAACGCTGGGTGATGGCGTTTACGGCTATCTGCGCGGAGGGAACGGCACTGTGGGGCGCGGGGCTGGCAGAAGTTTAATTCCGCTCAAACACCGCCCGCACCACCAGCCCTCCCGTTCCCGACTGTGCGGAAGCGTGCGACTGTGCTACATATAGCGTCATCGGGTTCTCGGTTACGGTTTTTTCCAATAACCCTTCTACTTCAAAATGCGAAAACCGATACCCTTCAAATGCCCTGGCAGTTACTGCTATAGGCAACCCCCAAATAAAATCCGCGTTGAAATTATCCAAATCAAAGGTAGCCGCCCCGTCCCGCTCAAATAAATCCGGGCGTATCTGCGCGCCTGCGATATCAAAGAAGCCCCGGGTCGTATCTGTCTGCCAGCGCACATTTTTGAAGCCGCCGGAAAGCCCCAGGTTCAAGTGGGGGCGGTCTGTACGGTTAAAGTACCCCACCATATGCTCCAGCCCATGCCGGCCGCGCAACTGCCCGAAGCTACGCAACTGTTCCAGTCCATGCCGCCAGCCATGCAAACTATGCGAAATGCCCCCGCCATGCTTATGCCAGCGGTAAAAGCTTGCGCCGATGTCGGCCTCCCGTTCCTGTGCGAGTACGTCCACCAGATGGCTGAACCGGGCCGGGTGAAATACCGTTCCCGTATAGGCCGCGTACCGCGCCGCCAAGGTGTTGCGGAAGGTCGCATTCTCCAGCAAATTTCGCCATATGGCTACCGCCCACACGGGTTGGTTATCGTGGTAATAGGGTATCCGATGATGGGCGACATAGGGCGTGCCCGCACCGCGCCCCGTGCCGGGTGTGGTGAAGACGTTCATATTATTGCGGTGCGGCTCCCAAAAGGAGTTGTCATGGTCGTGGATAATAAACCGCCACCTGCCATCCCCTGCGGGTACGCCTTCGTATATGGTGTCTGATTTCCAGGTAATAAAATTATTTCCCGGCCAGTCCCAATTATTGAAGTGATAATACACAATGAAAAAGTCAATCAGATTATCCAGGCATACAAAAGCCATGGCGGCTTCAAAATCCGCCTGGTTCACCATCTCCAGCCCATGACGGCATTGGTCACACTGCACAGGCATGGGCGTGGCCGTCATGCAATCGTCGCAATACACCCGCCCACCGGTAATGGCATTGTACATACGCATCCACGAGCGATACGCCGCCCCTTCGTCCCGCCCTTCTTCGAAGTCCACCCTGAAAAGCGGATGACTGCGGGGCAGGTGGCCCTGCTCGTTCAGCCAGGGGCCAAAGGGCCCATACGGGTCATGGATGCCATACGCGCAGGGGTTAAGGGGGTATAAGCGAAGGGGGTTTTGCCGGGCAATCAAACACTGCTGGATGGTGCAATAGCGATGGTCGCCGCTGTTGCGCTCGTTCCAGGAAAAGTCTAATTGCACAATGGAGCGTTCACTGATGCCGGGATGACGCTGGGCGATAAACGTGCGGCTGCGATGCTCGCGCATACAATACATGCCCCAAAATTCCCCATTCACAAACACCACCGCCGGGGTGGCGTTTTGGTTCTCCGGCCGCAAGGGCTCGCTGAGGCGGTCGGCCAGGGCTTCCCGAATGGTGGTGACATGCAAATCCGCAATCCGTAGCGTAACATGCCGAAACCGCGTAACCGGCTCCAGCGGCGCGTAAAAGCCCTGCCGCGTATCCGGGATAAGGTCAATATGCTCCACAATCCCGCAACCCAAATTAAAATTGAGCCGCAATGATTTCTTCCGCTCCCGCCGTGACCAGTTCCCCGCCACCCGCAACTGCGCATACTGCGAAAGCAAATGCGCCCCATCGGGATAGAATACTTCAACGTAAGCCATGCGCCGGATATCCAAGTTATAGCTATAATACATGCCCGTCCGGGTAACGAAATCCGTCGGCTCTACGGAAATGGATACCACACGCATACTAAACACGCCGCGCATACCCTCCGGTGTCTGCCGCCGTACAAAATACGAATGCGTGGTGGTAGCCGAGCCATTGCCCTCCGCGTCAAATATCCGCGCCCGCACCACCATGCCGTTATAATACAAATACATGGGCCCGCGAGGGCGTGCGCCCACAGCCATGGGGCTATTTTGAAAGGTAGGCACAGGCGCGTGGATGTGAATAGGAGCCACAAACTCCGGTGACAAAGCCGTGGGCGTACTGCCATCCAGGGTGAAGCGGATGGTCTCGCCCTCGCCCGCTCCCTCCATGGTTAAGTAAAACGCCGTTGTATAAAACCCCGACGCATGTGAAAACACAGGGCTGTGCATGTCCGGGTCAAACGCCGCCACCTCCCCGTCTCGCGCAATATACGGGTCATCCTGCTCCGCCCCGTGGTGTACAATAAAATAATGCACCACCAACGCTACCATCAGTACAAAAGCAGTGCCAAACAGTATTATTTTCTTCCTATTTATATGCTTCATGTCATCCCGCCTCAAAATGGTTTGTATAGCCCCCATAGTTTTACATTGTATGTGTCCTGCCGTCTAGCTATTGACAAGACGAAATTTTTTTGTTTAGATGGCAATCCTAGTGAATTATATCAATAATAGGTGGTTATGCTATGTCAAATTTGTCAAACATACCCAGACCCGAGTATCCACGTCCACAATTTGTACGTGATTTATGGCTAAACCTCAACGGCGAATGGGATTTCCAACTAGACAAAACCAACGAAGGCATGGAAAAGCGATGGTTCGAAAATCCACAGCTAAGCGGCAAGATTATTGTCCCTTACGCCTACCAAGCCGCCCTTAGCAAATCTGGTTGTACGGAACCGTCGGATTGGTGCTGGTATCACCGCACCTTCGCGCTCCCCTCCACGATGGACGGCAAACAACTCATTTTGCACTTCGGCGCGGTGGATTATCAAGCCTGGGTGTATCTGAACGGCAAGCTGGTAGGCTTCCACGAGGGCGGCCACACGGCCTTTAGCTTCGACATCACCCCATACATAAGCGCGGGCAAAGAACAAGCCCTGACGCTTAGGGTATATGACCCATTGAAGGACGAAACCATTCCCCGTGGGAAGCAATTTTGGGAAGAAAGCTCCCGTGGCATCTGGTACACCCCCACCACCGGCATCTGGCAAACCTGCTGGCTGGAGGCCGTCGAAAAAACCCATATCAAAAATGTACGCCTCACCCCGGATATCGACAAGGGTACGGTAATCGTTGAAGCCACGGTGGCCGGCGATTATGCAGGTGCAACCTTCGAGGTAGACATCACCTACAAAGGCGAGCCCATCACCAAGAATGCCTTCACCGTTTCGCATTCGTACATCAGGCTGGAATTTGAGCTGTATAGCAAGACCATTTTCCGCACGGCCTTCCATGGCGGCGGCATGGCTTGGTCGCCCGAGCATCCCAATCTCTTCGACGTAACCCTGACGCTAACGAAAACCAGCACAGACACGGTAAAATCCTATTTTGGCCTACGCAAAATCCACACCCATGAAGGCAAAGTATACCTGAACAATCGCCCCTATTATCAAAAGCTGGTGCTGGACCAAGGCTACTGGCCCGGTGGGCTCTTAACCGCGCCCACGGATGACGATTATAAAAAGGATATCGCGCTGACAAAGGAAATGGGCTTCAACGGTTGCCGCAAGCATCAAAAAGTAGAAGACCCCCGCTTCCTGTACTGGGCTGATAAATTGGGCTTTCTGGTATGGGGGGAATGCGCGTCCTCCCCCTGCTTCAGCGAAGAAGCCGCCGCCCGCCTTACCCGGGAATGGATTGAAATTATCGAGCGCGATTATAACCACCCCTGCATAGTCACCTGGGTGCCCTTCAACGAAAGCTGGGGCGTGCCCAATGTCAACTTCAACAAGCAGGAGCAAGACCACACCCTGGCACTGTATTATTTAATCAAGTCCCTGGACACCACCCGCCTGGTCATCTCCAACGACGGCTGGGAGCTGACAAAAACCGATATCTTAGGCATCCACAATTACCGCCATGGCCATAAAGACGAAGTAGCCATGTATAACAAATACAAAAAAGACCTCTCCACGCTGGAATGTCTCCTGAAGTCATTGCCCGCCGACAGGCCGCTGTACGCCCAAGGCTTTGCCCACGAGGGCGCGCCGGTGTTGCTCACGGAATACGGCGGCATTGCCTACAAGGTAGACGGCACCACGGGCTGGGGTTACACCACAGTGCAAAGTGCCGAACAGCTCTTGGATGATTATGCCCGCATCATGGATGCTATTTTCGCCTCGGAAGCCCTTCACGGCTTCTGCTATACCCAGCTGACCGATGTGGAGCAAGAAATCAACGGTCTGCTGGCGTACGACCGCACCCCCAAGTGCGACCTGGCAAAAATCCGCGATATCAACCACGGAAAAGGGTATGCGTAAAGCTATACTACTTACCATTTGTGTGGCAGGTTTATTGGCGATGGCTTCATGTAGCACAGATACAAACGACCACCGGGAGTTAATTGACATGCTATCATACCAAGACGCATCCGCTTTATTTTTCACAAACCCACAAAGGATTGTACACATAGGCGACCCGTTTGTTTTGATGTCCGCTGATGGCTATTTTTACATGTACGCCACATCAGGCGGGGGCAGTTTTTCGGGCTGGCGGTCCTATGATTTGGTAAATTGGACACGGCTGGGCGTGGTATTTCAGCCCCCCATTGGGCATTGGGGCATGGGGGATTTTTGGGCACCGGAGGTGGTTTTCCACCGTGGGCGTTACTATATGATATACTCCGCGCGGTGGCGCGAGGGCAGTACGCTACGCAAAGGCATTGCCGTCAGCGACAGCCCCGCCGGGCCTTTTGTGGACGCGCTAGACAAGCCCTTGTTTGATTTTGGCTGGGCCGCCATTGACGGCCATCTTTTCTTTGACGATTGCGGGACGATATACATGTACTTCTCCCGCGACTGCTCGGAAAACGTGGTAAACGGCATACACGAAAGCCATATATACGTAGTACAGATGGCAGATGATTTGCTAAGTGTGATTGGCGAGCCGATATTCCTTATGCGCCCGACACAGCCCTGGGAGGCTCGCGGTGCGTGGCGTTGGAACGAAGGCCCATGGGTAATCAAGCACGAGGGCTTGTACTATCTCATGTACTCCGCAAATTACTTTGCCAGCCGCGAATACGGTGTGGGTTATGCCGTATCCGACAGCCCCTTGGGGCCTTTCGTGAAGTCAGAGCGCAACCCGATTTTGCACGCCCAGCACGGATGGACGCACGTCTCCGGGCCGGGGCATCATAGCGTGGTGCGTTCCCGTGACGGCAGGGAGCTGTTTGCGGTGTATCACACCCACACCAACCCGGCCAACCCCAGCGGCAACCGGCAAGTGCGCATAGACCGGATGGGCTTTCGGGAAGATGGTTCATTATTTATCAACGGCCCCTCCGCAGGGCGTATGCCCATGCCCTCTACGGAGGACGGCTTCAGAAACATGGCACCCTACGCAACGGTAGAAGCCACCGCCTCACCCCATCGTGCGCACCTGCTGACAGACGGCGCGATTTCCTTCGACCCGCGCTTTCCCGAGCAGGAATGGATAAGCGACGAAACCGGGGTACAAACCATCACCCTGCGCTGGGAAACGCCCATTTTAGTCACTGCTGTAATGGCCTTCCCGGGCACGCGCAGAGGGGCTATGCAAAACCAAGTCCGCATAGATTCCATAGCGGGCGGCAGGACGGATTTCCTAGACACACCCACGTTGCCGGGTGAGGCATCCATCGCGGCATTTGAACCGCGTATGACGGACTATGTAACCCTATCCATACATCCGCACAGCGAAAATACGCCCGTATGTTTATCCGAGATATTTGTTTTGGGCCGGGAGGAATGAAAATGAAGAAAGTGATTACATACCTGGCATTACTGCTAATCCTAGCGTTGAGCACGGGCATAAACACCCATGCGCAAAGCATCAATTCAGGAGAAGAACTCGATTTCTCCATAACGCCCCCCGCCGCGGGCATCTATGAAATCTGGGTGTATTACAGAACCGCACCCCGCCAAATGCGCGCCACGGAAGTGACCCTAAGCATCAACGGCGAAGTCACCATGCCCGCATTGCGCAGGCTTAGCTTCGAGGGCTTGTGGCTCAGAAACGCGCCCAGCGTAGACCGCTATGACAATCAAGTTCCCACCATGCCCACCGCTTCCGGGGAAGTGCTGTCAAAGCCGCTGGAAGACTCCACGCATATGATTTCCCGCCCGTTGACCTTCGCGTTCACAGCCAATACCTATGTGTTGACCTTCCATTCCAATGACGGATACCTGCGTATCTACGATGTGGTATTGCGCCCGCCCCGAGTAATCCCGCCATACACACCCGGCGATGCCTCCGGTTCTCATATTGTTGTCATCGGCGGGCAGGAATTTTTTTCTGCCAATAACCCATCCATCCGCGCCGCGGGGGAGTACAATCCCGTTTTATATCCCTACACCGCGTCGCGCCGCTTGCTTAACTTGCTGGATGGCGGCTCTTTTTCGCGCCCGGGGGATAGGGTGAACTGGGTGGTGGATATCCCCGAGGATGGCTGGTACTACATAGGCATTATGTACCGCCAAACCGCCAAGACTAATTTTCCCGTGTTTATCGACATTCTCATCAACGGCGAGGTGCCCACCACAGCGGCCCAAGCCGTGCAGTTGCCCCATTCCAACGCATTCAGAACCCTGACCGTGCCCGCCCCCGACGGCGACAACAACCAAACCTTCTGGTTTACGCAAGGCACCCATACGGTCAGCTTTGTTATTCGCATCGAGCCTATCGGCGAGGTGTATAACCTGGTAAACACCATGCTACGCGAAATCACAGATTTCAGAACAGAAATTACGCGCCTCACGGGCGGCGCATCCATTGACAGGCACAGACACTTCCGCTTGGATGATTTCTTGCCGGATGTGGAGGGTACGCTGTTGAGTTGGGCGGATATGTCCAGGCAAGCACTGGACTTTTCGCTGGAATATACCACCGGGCGTGCATCCTCTGTGTTCGCCGGGCTGGGTGTGGCGGAAAGCACCTTGCTGTCCTTGGCCGAACGCCACCACGATTTACCCCGTCGCCTGGATGAGCTTTCCGGCGCGCCCTACAGCGTGACCCGCTTTCTGGCGCAAGTCCTACAGGACATGGATAACAACGCCGTAAGCATAGACCGTGTGCTTATTTTCCAAGCCGAGGCCGAGCTACCCACGCGCCCCGGATGGTTTACCCGCTTTATTGAAGCAGTTCGCCGTTTCTTCGTCTCCTTTACCCGGCGTGAATTTGAAGCAGGGCAAGCGACAGAAGAAGACGTTTTGCAGGTATGGATGGTAAGGCCGCGCCCCTTCGTAGAGCTGGCACAGCAAATGGTAGACGCGGAGTTTACCCCCAGGACGGGCATACGCGTTGATATTTCCATCATGCCGGATGTAGGGCGGTTTGCCTTGGCCGCCGCCGCAGGCAACGCGCCGGATGTGGGGCTCAGCGTCCATTATGTAATGCCTTCCTATTTAAATATCCGTGGCGCGCTGGCAGACTTGCGCCAGTTTGATAACTTCCGGGATGTGGCGACGCGCTTCCCCGAGGGATTATTTGTACCGGGCATCGTAGAAGGGGGCGTATACGCCCTGCCGGAGACGATTAACTTCTGGGTCATGTTCTACCGCAGGGATATTTTCGAGCAGCTTGGCATCCCCGTGCCTGATAATATGGATGAAGTACTAATGATTCTGCCGGAGCTACAACGCCGCAGTATGAACTTCTTCTTCCCCACGGCAGGTATGCCCGCTATGCGTGTGTTCCCCGGCACCATGCCGCTCATATTGCAAAACGGCGGCGGCTTCTTTGGCGATACCATCGGCCCGTCCATGCTCAAATCGGAAGCGAGCTTGGAAGGATTCACTTTGCTGACGGATTTGTTTACGGTATTTAACATGCCCGTCGAAGTTCCCTTCCCAGGCTTTTACCAGGAATTTCGCACGGGTACGTTGCCCATTGGCGTCGCCGATGTGGGCACCTACAATTTGCTCATGAACGCCGCGCCCGAGCTGGATGGCTTGTGGAACATAGCCACCTTCCCGGGGCTGGTACAGCCCGACGGGTCGGTAAGCCGGTACACCACCGGCGGCGACACCTCCAGCATCATCTTCTCATGCTCTAACATGCAGGATGAAGCATGGAAGTTCCTGGATTGGTGGAGTAGCGACGAAGTGCAATCGGATTTCGGAACGACTTTGGTCGCGCTGTATGGTACTACTTTCTTATGGAACTCGGCCAACCGCGTTGCCTTCTCACAGCTGCCGATACCCGGCGCGCACAGAGAAATCATTTTGCGCCAGACGGAATACATGGTGGAAGTCCCTTGGGTGCCCGGCACCTATATGGTAGAGCGCGAGCTTTCCAACGCGTTTAACTCGGTGGTCATCAACGGCATGAACCCACGGCGCGCCATGGACATAGCCGTAATCCGTATCGACCGCGAGGTGGGGCGCAAGCTGGAGGAGTTTGGCTTTACGCGTGGCGGCGAGTGGGTGCGGGACTTTGTTACACCCTGCGCAAGCATACTGTGGGAGGACTAGCCTATGTATAAAAAGCACGCACCCTATGTGTTCCTTGCCCCTTATTTAGTATTATTTATTGCCTTCATTGTCGTACCGGTTGCCATGGCGACAGGGCTGTCCTTCACCAATTTCGACGCGATACAGCGGCCGGGATTTGTTGGACTCTTAAACTATGTAAATCTCTTTACGCAGGATTTAATTTTCCTGCAATATGTATTGCCCAACACGATTATATTTTCCTTTATCGTGGGCCCGGGCGGGTTCGCGCTGGCATTTTTTGTTGCATGGTCGCTGTCACAGCTTTCAAAATGGCCGCGCACGGTGCTGGCCCTGCTCTGCTTCTCGCCATCGCTTACCACAGGCGTGGCGATTGGGGTAGTGTGGCGCATTATTTTCCTGGGAAATCCACAAGGCCATGTAAACGCATTCCTGATGAACTGGGGTATTATCACCGAGCCGATAAATTTCCTGGCAAATACGGATTTCATCATGCCCATCGTAATTGTGGTGGCGTTGTGGGGCAGTATGGGCGTGGGCTTCCTGGCGATGCTGGCGGGTGTGCTTAACGTAAACCCAGAGCTGTACGAGGCCGCCGCCATCGACGGGGTAAAGACACGCTTGCAGGAAGTGTTCTATGTAACCATACCCTCCATGAAGCCGCAGATGCTTTTTGGTGCGGTTATGAGTATCGTGGGTGCTTTTTCAGCGGGTGCGATAGGGGTTGCGCTAACCCTGTCGAACCCAACGCCCGGGTATGCCGCACAGCTTATGGTAAACCACATCGAGGATTATGGCTTTATCCGCTACGAGATGGGATTTGCTTCGGCGGTTTCTGTGGTATTGCTGGGCATTATTTATGGATTCTCGGCCGCCAGCCGAAGGATGTTTAAGGAGGACTAGACATGTCAAAGACAAACCCCAAGGGCTTTGCCAAAAATCAGATTCCCCTTTATTTATATTTGATACCCCTCGCCATTTTTATGGCCGCGCCGATTGTATTTATTATCTTCCACGCCTTTAAGCCGATGGATGAGTTGTTCCTGTTCCCGCCGCGCTTTTTGGTATACAGGCCCACGCTGGAAAATTTTACGGCATTGTTCCGGGTGTCAGCCGCTTCGACGGTTCCCGTGTCGCGTTATGTGTTTAACTCTGCGCTGGTTACGGTGTCTGTGGTAATGCTCACGGTCATTACGGCTTCCATGGCGGGCTTTTCGCTGTCTAAGATGAAGTTTCGGGGCAAGGCCGCGCTGTTTACAATCAATAACCTGGCACTGATGTTTGTACCGGCGGCCGTAACTATTCCCCGCTACATGACCATTTCAAACATTGGCATAGACAATACGTATCTGGCGCATATCCTGCCCATTGTAGCCGCACCCGTTATCGTGTTCCTGATTAAGCAGTTCATGGACCAGGTGCCCGATTCGCTGATAGAAGCGGCCACGGTGGACGGCGCAGGGGCATGGCGGATTTACCTGGGCATTATGCTACCCATGACCAAGCCAGCCTTGGCTACGGGTGCCATTTTGTCCTTCCAAATGGTGTGGAATAACATCGAAACCAGTGCGTTGTTCACCACTTCCGAAAGCATACGCACGTTGCCCTTTTATATGAATACCCTCGCCGCGGCGGGGGGCATTGCGGGGCAGGGCATGGCCGCCGCCGCCGCACTCATTATGTTTGTGCCCAATCTATTATTGTTTATTTTCATGCAAGGCCGTGTAATGAATACCATGGCGCATTCCGGGCTGAAATAGGAGGTGATGACGCTGCGCAAGCTAGTGGTTTGTCTGTTAATTTCCGCTATCCTCTTGGGCACACCGGGGATAGTGGCGGCTTCATCTGTACCGTTTCAGACATTTACCCGTTCGGGGAATATGTTTGTGCGCACACAGACGGCCTATGAGCCGTATATCACCATATCACGGATTGGCCCCTACACGATGTCAAACCCACAGGATATCCGCCTGGGTTCTGACGGATTACTTTACATCGCAGACACGGGCAACAGCCGTATTTTGGTCGCAACACAAACGGGCGACTGGGTAAAGACGATAGGTGAAGGGTATTTGCACTCGCCCCACGGTGTATTCAGGACAGACGAGGGCTTGGTCTATGTCGCGGATGTAGTGGCACAGGCGGTTTTCGTCTTTGACCAAGACGGGGCGTTGATAGATACATATACACGCCCCGACCACCCGCTCTTTGGGCGATATGCCACATTTATGCCCACAAAAGTAGTGGTAGACCGCCGTGGCAACCTGTATATCACCAGCCGTGGCAACACGAACGGAATCATCCAGCTGGCGACAGGCACGGGCGAGTTTTTGGGCTACTTCGGCGCGAATATCACCAACGTAAATTTATGGACGGCTTTCCGCCAGTTTATTAACCGCGACCAGCAGATACTGGTCATGCCCATCTCGGTTACGAACATGGCCATTTGTTCACGGGGCTTGATTTACACCGTAAGCCGTGGTGACGACCAAGCACTGAAACGGCTCAACGTAGCGGGCCATGACATTCTTAACTTGGCACCCATGTGGAACTTCAGTGATTTCATCGCCGTGACCGTGACGGAAGGCGGCAATATATTCGCCGCGACACACAACTGGATAGTCGAATACACTGCCGAAGGCGATTTGTTATTCCTGATGGCAAGCAATGATGACGGCCGCCAGCGGGCGGGTTTGTTTAGGGCGATATCCGGCATTGCCGTAAGCGACGGCACCATTTTCGTGCTGGATGAGTTAATGAATATCATTCAAGTGCTGGTGCCCACGGAATTTGTAAACGAGGTGCATACCGCCTTCGCGCTGTTTAATGACGGCCTCTACACCGAGAGCATGGAGCCCTGGCAAAACGTGATGCGCATGAACTCCATGTTTGCCTACGCGGGCGTTGGCCTGGGGGAAGCGCATTTTCGCAACCGCAATCATCGGGAAGCCCAGGAGGCGTTTCGCCGTGGGTTTAACCATCAGGGATACTCGGATGCACTCTGGGAAGTGCGTTCGGATTGGATGCGCGACAATACCGCCGCGCTTATGGTATCGGGCCTTGGGTTGATTCTTGTGTGGAAGTTATTAAAATTCGCAGATAAACGCGTGCCCATCTTACAGCCTGTGCGAAAAGCATCCGCAAAAATAAAAGGCATCACCCTGTTTTCCCAATGTACCTTTGCGTTGCGTAATCTCACCAACCCCTACGACGCCGCCTATGGCATAAAGCATGAAAATAAAGGAAGCTATGGCTCGGCGTTTATATTACTGTTCCTGTTCTATGTGCTGTATGTACTGAACCGGTATTTTTCGGGCTTCTTGTTCAGGAGCGCGCCGGATGGGCAGTATGATTTGTTTGGCGATGCCGTGCTTATCCTGGTTTTGGTGGGGTTGCCGATAATCTGTTGCTACCTGGTTAGCGCAATTGCAGACGGCGAAGCTAGTTTTAAGAATTTGTTTGTCGGTATCATCCACGCCTTCGCGCCGATGTTTATTATCATGCCCTTGGTTATTATTTTGGGCAATGTGCTCACGCTCAACGAAGCCTTCTTTATTACATTCTTCAACTTCATCGCGTATACATGGACGGCGATACTCATATTTATGTCGATAAAAAACATGAACGATTACACATTCGGCAAGACATTTAAAATTATATTCATTTCAATTTTTGTTACGCTTATTGCGGCCTTGCTCATCTTTATTATCTATGTGCTGATTATGCAAGTGGCTGACTTTAGTGTATCTGTGGTGAGAGAGGCGGTGTTTAGGCTTGCTGAAAATTAGACGCAGTTTATTAATTATTGCCGCATTTTTCGCTGTTTTTATGCTTGCGGCTTGTAGCGGCGCGGGTATTACAGAGCCGCCCGCCGGGCCGGTACCGCCGTATGTTCCGCCACAGGGGGGGCAGGTTAGCCTGTTGGCCTATACAGGGCGCAGTCTGCACGGGCATACCCTCGTAGCAGAAAATGATAACATGTCATTGTACCTGTACGCGCCACGGTTGAGCGTGATTATTCGTGACCGGGCGACGGGGGCGTATATGCGCTCTACGGTAGATGAACCCAGCGCGGCGGATAATCCGCTGTGGCAGGGGCTGTACATGAGTGGCGTGACATTGGATTATATTTTGGGCGTAAGCGTTCACTTTTCACGGGCGTGCCTGTTTCATACCGCCCATACGCTAAGCGTGTTTTACCGGGAGGACGGATTTTCTGCCCAGGTGTATTTCCCCGAAATACAAATCGGATATACGCTGATTGTCACCTTGCAAGAGGACGGCTTTACCGCAGAGATTCCGCAAGCGTCTATATTTGAGAACGACCCGAATATAACGGTGGGCGCGTTCTATGTGTTCCCGTTTTTGGGTCATACCTATTTAGGGGAATACGAGGGATATATATTTATACCCGACGGCCAAGGCGCGATTATTAAACTCCAGGACAACGAAGGCCGCTTTAACATACCCTTCACCGAGAATGTATTCGGAAGCAACCCGGGCATAGACCTTGAGGTGGCGGCGGCTGTATTCGGCAATTTTGTGTTTACCATTGAGCCGGAGATGATTCTCATGCCGGTGTATGGCATGGTGCATACATGTAGGCAAATTGGCTTCCTGGGCATTATAGAATCCGGTTATGAAAATGCCGTAATCGAAGCATTCCCCAATGGCGTTAGTACGAATTTTAACTGGGCCAGTTCGCGTTTTATTTACTCCCATGTAATCCATCAGCCCATGGGTATGCAATCCGGTTTTGTCACCACCCGCACAGAACGCCCCAACCGTATCGACCTCAAAATGCGCTATATCTTCGTAACCGGCGACCAAGCCACCTACACCGGGCTTGCGGTGGCCTACCGCGAGTACCTGACCAGAACGGGTGCCTTTGCCTCGGCGCAAATGGATGCGTTTCGCACGGGCATTGACTTTTTGGGGGTGGAGCAACGGGAATGGGCACTCTTTAGGCTGAACGTGGAAATGACTACCTTCAGCCAAGCCGAGGAAATCTTGCGAACATTGGCGGACAATGGGGTAGACAGGGTATTTACGCGCTTTGACGGCTGGACTTCCGGCGGGTCTATGAATCATCTGCCTACCCGTTCCTTTAACCCGGCGCGTAGCTTGGGCGGACAGCGGGGGCTTAACAATTTGAAATCCACGGTGGAAGAACTGGGCGGCGAGCTGTCACTGGTCGTCAACCCCTTGGATATTGTGGTGGACACAAACGCCTTCGAGTCGCTTAACGCCATGCGCCGCGCCACGGGGCGCACGATAGACTTTTTTGGCGGAAGCGTACGGCTTACTTCACCGCCGCGCACGATGGAGCTAACCCAAAGGCTGGCGCGTGAGCTGGGCGAGCGCAGTTTCCATGCGGACATTGTGCGTATGCCGCAATTTTTGTCGGCCTTTAGTGAGGGTGGCACCTATTTCTGCCGTACGGACACGGCCGCGCTGTTTGCGCAGGGGATTGCGGCCTTTGATTATTATTTCGAAGCCCCGGTGCTTACCGCGCCCTTCGCGTATCTGTGGCGATATGGCCGCGCCTTGACCTTGATGCCCTCAACCGGGTCCAGCTATTTGTTTACGTATCGTCATGTGCCGTTTTTGTCTATTGCTACGTCGGGGAAGATTCCTGTTTACCTGGAGCATGTGAATTTTCAGGCTAACCAACAGCGTTTTTTCCTGAACCTGGTAGAAACCGGCGCGCGCCCCATGTTTTTGATTACAGCAGAGGATGCCGAGCTACTGAGGTTTACCCCGCGCAATGAGATTTACTCCTCCATGTTTGACCTGTACAAAGAGATGATTATACAATACCACAATGCATTGACGTACTTGCATAGCCATATTGGTACAGCTGGTATCGTCCGCCGCTATGTAGACGGGCCCATCGTCCGTATACAATGGAGCAACGGCTTGTGGGTATATTTGAACTACGGCAGAGTTGATGCCGTTGTCAACGGCGTGGCACTTGCCCCGATGTCTTATGCAATTGGGGGTAGCAATGGATAAAAAAATAAAGGAAAAGCGCAGGTGGAAGCCATCGGGGCGCACCTTGCGCAACTGGGTATATGCCTATATTTTTTTGGCTCCATGGCTGATTGGGTTTTTCCTGCTGGTGGCGTATACGCTGGAACGTTCCTTTTATTTCAGCAGACAAATCGTAGCCATAACCCCGGTGGGGATGGTATTTATCCCCCATGGGTTCACAAATTACGCCGATTTAATGCAACACACGTTCTTTATACAAAACTTGGTGTCTTTTGTGATACAGAGCGCGTTGCAAATTCCGGTTATCGTTTCCTTCGCGTTGATTATCGCTATTTTGCTAAACGGGAAAATTCGGGCGCGGGGGATGTTCCGGGCCATATTTTTCCTGCCGGTAATTATTGCCACCGGCCCGGTGATGAACGAGCTGACCGGAATCGGCGCGGCTACGGTGCCGGCTGTAAACACCGCGGCAATCGCGGGGGCACTTTCATTTTTACCGCCTATGGTACAGTCGCCTGTGGTCTCGCTGTTTGGGCAGCTCATCATGATATTGTGGAACTCGGGCATACAGATTCTGATTTTCCTGGCGGCATTGCAAAAAATCAGTGTAGAGCAATACGAGGCCGCCAAAATAGACGGTGCCAGCGGCTGGGAATGCTTCTGGAAAATAACCGCCCCGGCCATTAAGCCCATGGTATTCCTTAACGCCATTTACACCGTGGTCTGGCTGGCCACCAGCGGCCAAAACCCGGTTATTGACCAAATTGCATTCTTTATGCACAGCGGTTTTTATGGATACGGGTTTGCTTCTGCGGCGGCATTTATTTACTCCGGGTTGGTGCTGTTGTTACTGCTTGTATGCTTCCTGATACTGCGCACCAGGAAAGAAAAGGTTCCGAAGCTGGTAAAAAGACTGGATAAAAGAAACTGGTGATGACATGAACGCAACACTTAAAATGCGGTTTGCAAACAGGGACCGATTGAAAAAGCTACTGTTTGGCAACCGGGAAAAAAATGGGCTGTTGGTTTCTGTAGTGATGTATACGCTACTAATCAGCATTGGCTTTATATTTCTGTATCCCATTTTGCATATGTTTTCCATAAGCATATTGACCCCCCAGGATTTATTGGATTCCTCTGTACGATGGATACCGCGCAGTTTAAATTTTACCAACTACCGATTGGCCGTTATCACGCTGGATTATTTCAATACCCTGTGGAAAAATGTGCAGATTGCCTTATTCCCGACGTTGTTGCAGGTGGTTTCTACGGCGTTGGCGGGGTATGCCTTTGCCCGGTACACCTTTCCGTTGAAAAGACTATGGTTTGCTGTGTTAATATTTACCTTTGTCATACCGCCGCAGATTACCATGGTGCCCACCTTTGTGCTGTATCATAATCTGGGAATTTTGGGGTCGCTGAATGCGTTTTTAGTACCCGCGCTGTTGGGGCAAGGCTTTAATAGCGCAATATTTATCCTCATTTTCTATAATTTTCACAGACAAGTGCCCGATTCGCTGATAGAGGCGGCAGAAATAGACGGGGCGGGGCATATTTCCAGCTTTTTCAGGATATCCATGCCCTTGGCGGTGCCGGCTATTATTGTTACGCTCTTGTTCTCGTTTGTGTGGTATTGGAACGAAACATTCCTGGTAAATTTATTCTTGGGCTTTGGCAATACCCGGGATGAAGGCTTGACCACGTTGCTTTTAGAGCTGACCCGCTTTGAAGATTCCTATGCCCCGGCCATTACGGGCGCAGGAATGCCACCCCCCGACCCCGTGAACGAGGGAATCCGCATGGCTGGTACCATGCTTTCCATACTGCCCCTGGGTGTGCTATACTTAATTCTGCAAAGACACTTTGTAGAAAGTGTAGACAAAGCAGGGATAACAGGTGAATAAAAATTTGAGAGGAGCTGTAAAATGAAAAGATGCAAAATGGTAACAATTCTTTTGGCATTGGCGGTGACGCTGGGGCTACTTGCCGCTTGTGCAGGCAACGGTAATGGCAATGGCGGCGGTGTCACCGCTAATCTCGAAGTCGCAACGCAACAGCCCGGCGCGGTAGCCGCCCCACAGGGAGAAAGGCAACTTCCGCCCATGACAACAGATAACATCACCCTTACCTTTAGTATCTGGCACTATGTGGATATTGCCGAGTACTTAGCCGAGCGTTTCATGGAAAGGCATCCCAACATACGTGTGGAAGTCTTGCACTTCCCCGGAGCGGGCTACTACATGGATACCCTGCTGGCCTATGCCGCCGCGGGCGAATTGCCTGACGTGTTCACCTTCTTAGACCTGACGCTTCCTGTAAACAACGGCTGGTTCTTTGACTTTACGCATTTCTGGCACAATGACCCGGACTATCACTATTTGCTTGAATCAATGCAGCATTTGGTGTACATCGACGGCCGCGCCATGAAGCTGCCGGAAGCCATTTTGCCCCAGCTGGTGGCGGTTGACAGAAATGTATTCAACATGCTGAATGTGCCTATGCCGCGCTTTGACTGGTATTGGGATGAAATGATTGACCTCATGTCCAGCATGACCCGTCCTGACCTGGGTATCTTTAGCTTTAACCAATTCCTGGGCCCGGTTACATGGGGGCCTGTTGTACTTAACGACGCGTTGTCCGAGTTTGGCTGGGATGGCGAAAGATACAATATGTATGAATGGGCGCGTTACATGAACTTCGAAGCCGAGATGGAGCGTTTGGGCCATCGTGCGATGTACGGCTCTGACGAGTGGGAAGCTCTAACCGGTGACCGCTACCTGTGGCCGGGTATCTCCGGGCGTATTGCCATGCAGTTTGACGCTTCCTGGACGTGGAACAATTATTGGGTACGCGACTTTATCCGCGACCAAGGTATCGACATGGTGCCCTATGCCATACCCATGGGACGCGACTCCGTTACCAACAGACGCCCTGCGTTTACCGATTTTGCCGCTATCTCTGCCGGTACGCCCCATCCCCGTGAAGCATACGAATTGCTTAAATGGATGACGTTTAGCCCGGAAGCATGGCATTATCGCAATTACATGACGCCTCAGCTCTTAAACGCCGCTGGCGATGTGATTTTCCACATTCCCAATCGTTTCCCCGCTACGAATTGCCCGGATGTTTGGGCGGATTTCCGTCAGCTGTTCCCGCTGGATGAGCCGGCGTGGGATTACTTGATGGCCGCATCCAAGGAGCCTGTGCCCCTGGGTGGCCGTCACATCTTAGGCTTTGGTGAATGGCACCGCGATGAACATGCCTATGGCGACTGGAACGGCGTAATCGGTATCGGTAATGCAATCCGTGCCGGTGTGCTGGACGCTTTTGACGCTGTGCATCGTATGGAGGAAACGGGGCGTGCCGCCTATGAGGCCGCGCTATCCAGGTTCAGACTCATGTTTGGCCCTCCACCTGCGAGATAGCAAAACCGTTAATAATTAAAAAAGAAGAGGCAATCGGTAGGTATTTCTTGCCGGTTGCCTCTTTTCATAAAGGGGTTAGTTTTAGGAGGATAAAATGAAAATTTCGGACAATTTCTGGTCGCCTATTCAAGATTTAATGATTGACTTCGTGTTGCCCTACCAGCTGCGCATTATGGAGGACGAGGTGCCCGGCGCGGAGAAAAGCCACGCCATTCAGAATTTTCGCATAGCGGCGGGCGAGGCACAGGGGCAATTTTACGGCATGGTCTTCCAAGACAGCGATGTGGCGAAATGGCTGGAGGCCGTGGCCTACGCGCTGGCCATTCGCCCAAATAGTGAACTGGAGGCGCGTGCAGATGAAATTATCGCCCTCATCGGCCGTGCGCAAGAGGATGACGGCTATGTAAACACATTTTTCACCGTGAAGGAACCGGAACACAAATGGCAGAACCTGCTGGAATGCCATGAGTTGTACTGTGCAGGGCATTTTATTGAAGCCGCTGTGGCATACCACGCCGCCACGGGCAAAACGGAGCTGTTGCATATCATGCGCCGCTTTGCGGATTTAATTTGCGCACGCTTTGGCAAGGGAAAAATGCGCGGCATCCCCGGGCATCAGGAGATTGAACTGGCTTTGTACCGGCTTTATAAAACCACGGGCGATGCGAAATACCTGGAAACGGCGCAGTATTTCTTAGACGAGCGGGGCACGGAGCCCAGCTACTTTGAAGAAGAACTGGCGAGACGCGACTGGTACCACTGGGGCCCGGGCGAAAACCGCGAATACGCGCAAAACCACGCCCCCGTGCGTCAACAGACCGAGGCGGTGGGTCACAGCGTACGCGCCGTGTACATGTATGCGGCGATGGCTAACGTGGCGGCGGAAACAGCCGACGCGTCCCTGGCCGCCGCATGTCGCACCCTGTGGAACAACATCGTGCACAAGCGGATGTACATTACGGGCGGCATCGGCAGTACGCACCACCTGGAAGCCTTCACCACAGACTACGACTTGCCAAACGACACCATTTATGCAGAGACATGCGCGTCTATTGCCATGGTTTTCTTCGCACGCGCCATGCTGGAGCTGGAGCCTCGCGGCGAATACGCCGACGGCATGGAGCTCCAGCTCTTCAACGGCATCCTAAGCGGGATGCAACTGGACGGCACGCGGTTTTTCTATGTCAATCCGCTGGAAGTTGTGCCCGAAACCAGCGGCGTTCTTCCCACCCACAGACACGCCTTGCCGCGCCGCCCGGAGTGGTTCGGCTGTGCATGTTGCCCGCCGAACATGGCACGGCTCATCACTTCGCTGGGGCGGTACGCCTGGGGCGAGGGCGCGCAGACCATTCGCAACCACCTTTTCATAGGCGGCACGGCAGAATTGCTGGGTGGTAACGTGAAAATCGAAACCACTACCGATTACCCCTGGGGCGGCACCCTTACGCATACAATAATCGCCGCCGGCGCACAGCCCTTCACCTTCGCCCAGCGCGTCCCCGAATGGTGCGATGATTGGACAATAAAAATAAACGGCGAGGAAATCTCCCCCGCCGTGGAAAACGGCTATGCACAGTTATCACGCGTGTGGCACAAGGGCGACACCCTTGAGCTATGTATGCAAATGCCCCCGCGCCGCGTCTACGCCAGTACGAAAGTGCGCGAAAATGCAAACTGCGTGGCGATTATGCGCGGGCCGCTGGTGTACTGTGTGGAAGAATGCGACAACGGCGCAGACCTTTCCGCCCTGCGTCTGCCGCGAAACGCAACACTGCACGAGGAGAAAACCGACGACTTGGGCGGCGTCATAGCCATCACCGCCCAAGGCACGCGCCTGGAGGGCGGCGACGCATTGTATTCCACCCAGCCACCCCGTGCCTTACCGGCGCGAATCCGCGCAATCCCGTACTACGCATGGGCAAACCGCGATGTGGGCGGTATGCGCGTTTGGTTGCACGAGGGTTAATCCAAGGCCACGCCCGCGCCCCAAAGCGCAATTCCCTCGGCAGACATAGCCGTAAAGGACATCACCCACCGTCCATGGTCGCTGGCATAGCTGCGCAGTAAGCGGCCACGGTAAGCCACGCCGTCCACGGTGATGTTAAATGTCGTGCCATCGGCCTCCAGGGACCAGTAGCCGTCCTTCGCGCCATATACCCGCCCGTCGGCGGTGAGGTTCACCGTTTCCGAGCGGATGGCGATATAATTTATGTCCTGCCCATGGTTAATCAGCTTCCACGAACCGGGCACATGCTCCGGCAAAAAGCTACGCTGTGGCGCGCCGTCAAAGCGGAACGGCGATACCACAAACCACCCGCAATCGGTAAGGAACATCTCGTGCACCCGCACCCGATGCTGTGGCCCCACCATAAAGCGCGTGTGGAAAATAAGAAAATACCGCCCTGTTTCGGCATCGAAATAGGCACTGTTGTGGCCGGGGGAAAGGTAGCCCGTAGTCTGCCCGGGCTCCCCCGCCTCGCGCCGGAACCAGTACCCCCCCATCAGCTTTGTCCCGTAGGGCTCGATGGCCCTGTCGTCAAAAAATGACCCCGGCGCGCCATGGACATGTATCATGGCATTGCCACGGGCGTCATAGAACGGGCCATAGGGGCGAAGTCCCCGCGCCACGCGCATATTGTAGCCGTCTTCGCGTCCCAAGCCGCCGAAGGTAATAAATAAATAATAATATCCCGTGTGGGGGCTGTGCAAAATGTACGGCCCTTCTATGCGGCTGTGGTTATTGCCCATCAGCCGGGTGCCATATCCCTGTCCCGGCAGGGGGAAGCCCGTCTCCGGGCACATGCGCAGTATAAATATTCCCCCCGAGAAGGACCCGTACACCATCCAAAATTCACCGTTCGAGCAGAAGAACGCATGGGGGTCAACGGCGTTGGGGTGAATATTCGCGTTGAAGGGCGTGCCGTCCTCGCTGGTGCCATGCATCCCCGAGCGCAGGAAAATGCCCTGATTCAAATACGGCCCTTCCGGGTGGTCGGCGATGGCCAGGCCGATATTACCCAACGGCATCGACCCCTCGCAGTTGCAATAGTACATAAAGAACCGCCCGCAGGGCATAAGCTGTACATCCCCCGCCCAGAAGGTGTCCGTCCGTGCCCACGCAAAAGCCTCGGCAAAATCCGCGACGCTGTACATCAGCGGATTGGCCTCGCTCACATATTCGGCAAATTGTTCCCAGTAAATTAAATCCCGGGTGCGCGCCGCCGACATATGCGACCCGATGACGTACCACACATCCCCCACCCGGAAAACAGAAGGGTCATGCACCGACACCTCCCCAAAAACCGGCGCGCCCGGGTCATTAAAGTCAAAGCCCGCGCCTGGTGCGGTTAGGGTCAGCGTAGCACGCGCAGGCGCAGGTTGAGGGGTTTCCTCGGGGGCGGGGTCCGCGCCCTGTGCTTCTCCCAAGGGCTCGCCTTCATAGGAGGTATATGCCCCACTTCCACACGCGGCCAACAATACCAGGCAGAATAATACGAATACGAATAAAATTTTCATTCCGTCACCTCCATGTTTCATGCAGGTATCATATCATAATTTCTTGAAGTTTTGACGAAAATTGTGTTAAATAAGCGTACGGGAAAGCGAAGGGAGCGGCAGACATGAAATACATCACTGGCATACACGCATTGAATCTACCTTGTTCGCTGTTGACCGGGGGCGATTGGCATCGCTCGGCCTTGAAATGGGAAAACCCGCGCCTCCGTGACAGTGAAGATAGCCTATACGGCGACTACGGCATCGAATACTGCTCCACTGTGCCGGAAAACGAAGGCACATACGCCGTCGCCAACCATATCCGTGCGTTGCTTGACCTTCTCGAAATCGAAAATTACAGCACCGCCCAGGGCATGAACCGTGATTTCATCGGCAACGATGATTACAACGAAGAAGTATTTAACATGGTGGCGTTGATGAAGGGCTTACCCCATTGGCGTAGCATTGACATCTTTATGGGACGCGAATACTACAGCAAATGGCTGGATTATAAACAAAAGGCGGGGTTATGACAGACTGGCGCAAACAGCATGGGAAAATTATTGCTTCCTTCATGGAATACTTGAACGCATTGCCGGCCCACTTCGTGTTGAAGGGCGGCACGGCACTCTATTTGTGTTACAATCTCGACCGCTTCTCGGAAGATATTGACTTGGACGGCAGAGAAAAAGGGCTTTTGACTGCGGTCAACGATTTTTGCGATAAGAACGGTTACGCCTACCGAATAGCGAAAGACACGCATATGGTTGAGCGTTGCTTCATACATTACGGGCGCAACAAGCACCCGTTAAAAATCGAAGCATCCTACAGGCGCGTGAAAATTCCGGCGCATGAAGTGGAAACCATCAACGGCATACGGGTATACGGCATAGAGCCGCTGTGTGTGATGAAGACCACCGCCTATGCGGGGCGCGATAAAATACGCGACTTGTATGATATTGCGTTTATATGCAACAACTACTACGACCGCCTCTCACCGCCAACCGTCGCCCTGCTACGCAACGCTGTGGAGCACAAGGGTATTGTTTACCGGAGAGTAGTATAAACTACAGCCGAATAAAACGTCCTATGGGAGGTAAAGGCCATGACAGAAATCCCAACACCCCCCGAACACGAGAAATCACAGAAGAAGCATTTCATTATAGAGGCTATAATTTGCGCGCTTGCCGTTCTTAGCGTACTGACGCTTCTTGGGCTCCTTGTTTTAGTGCCCGTAGCATTTGCATACCCGATAATTGTAGGCAGACCGAAATTGCTTTATATTCCAATAGGCATGGCGAGTATAGGCTTCATTGTTTGGTTATTTTTGGCGTTTTATGATTTTGGTTTAATAATCATGATGATGTTTTTCTTTGCAATTGTGAGTGCATTTGGCGTGGGCGCAGGATTTCTTATTCGGTGTTTTCGTAAATCTCAAAAACCCGCAAGATTTGTGGCAACCTCAATCGGCATTATTATTTTGCTTGTACCGCTTGTGTTTGCCGTTGAATTATTCACCGGTTGGCTTCGCACTCCCTTCGTGCAATTGCATTTCCGTTCATATCTTGCTCGAAACATCCCGGAATTTAACTTAGCGGTTAGCCGGCCGTCTTTTCATTTTAAATTTCAGACATTTACCTCACGAGTCCAGGATAGAAACAATTCGGATTTTAGCTTTAGTATTTCCCGTGATAGTGGCAGGACGCGCATCAACTATCCGAGTAGCGGTTCGTGGTCAAGAACGCTTGACCCTATGCTCACACAGCTTTTGGAGGATGCCTTTGGTGACGGGTTCCGTCGCTTTACTTCTTCGATATCTGGCGTAGGATTCGGGCAACGCTTTGATTTGACGGCTGACAATGTCATAATGAGGTCCCGCATCACTATTGCAACTGACTGTTCAGCCCCTGAAACCCTCACAGCGAAAATCTTGCGGTATCATACGTTTCTCGCAGAAAATGGATTTTATTTTACAGAGCATAGCTTCGGCTTCGTGCACCCGGACTACGAACGTTCGATAACCATCAGAGTGTCGCCACAAAGGATAAACGACGATTTGCCCGCACTTATCGCATATGCGCGCAATAACCGAAATCAAAACGGCAATTTCCAAAGAGGTGGCAATTTTAGCTATACCTCCCACGTTGACTTCCCGTAAGGCCACTCCTACTGCTGACATGAACTTGCCATACATTCCCATGCGTGGTACATTGGCGGCGGAGTTGGTATCTATGTTGGCATTGTTTGGACGCAAAGCGGGCGCGCAATGATGTACAATGAGATTTATATGCTTTGGCTGTCCACGTTGGTTCCCCATTTCGGCTCGCGCAAAATAAATGACCTCCTTGGCCGGTTTGCGTCTGCCAAGGAAATCTTCACCGCATCCTATGAACGGCTCCGGCGCGAGGGCGGGCTGACCCCGGTGGCTTTGGCGACGCTCACCCGCAACCGGAACCTGGAAAATATCGAAAAAAGCCTTCATGAACTGCAACAGCGGCAAATCGTGTACATATCCCGGGAGCATAAGGCGTTCCCCATGTTGCTTACCGCCATTGCCGACCCGCCGGTTGGTATTTTTTACATGGGTGAATTGCCGCCCGACAATTTGCATAAAGTAAGTATCATCGGCTCGCGCAAATGTTCTGAATATGGGCTGATGACGGCGCGTGCCCTGGCGGCCCCTTTGGCGCGGCGGGGCGTGGTCATCGTAAGCGGTATGGCGCGGGGGGTGGATTCCATGGCCCACAAGGGTGCCCTGGAAGGCAACGGGAAAACCATGGCCGTGCTGGGCTGTGGCGTGGACGTTTGCTACCCCGCCGAGGCCCATGCCCTGCGCAAGGCGATAATTAAAAATGGCTGTGTGCTGTCGGAATATCCGCCGGGGACAAAGCCCCACAAGGCGTATTTTCCGGCGCGTAACCGGCTCATCAGCGGGCTGTCCCACGCGGTGGTGGTAGTGGAGGCCGGGCGCAGGAGCGGTACCCTCATCACCGTGGACACCGCCCAGGACCAAGGGCGCGAGGTGTTGGCCGTCCCGGGCAACGTCTCCAGCAAGCTCAGCGAGGGCACCAACAGGCTAATCCGGGACGGCGCGATTCCCGTAATCGACTATACGGACGTGCTATTCACCTTGGGCTTGTCGCAAGAAGCGGAGCCCGTATCCGGCACAAGGGAAAATATCGTCCTTGCACCCGAGGAAAAACAGGTGTATGATACCCTGAATTTGGCGGCGGTGCCCTTTGACGCGATTTTGGCGCGCACGGGGCTGGACGCCGGACAGGCTCATCTTATCTGCATCGCGCTGGAGCTGAAGCAACTCATCAAAAAGCTCCCCGGTGCCAGATACATCCGAAATATGTGAAAGCGTGGGAACGTCTGTGATAAAAAATCTGGTCATCCTCGAATCCCCTTCCAAAGCGAAGACAATCAAAAAAATCCTGGGGCCCAACTATAAAATTGAGGCATGTGTCGGCCATGTCCGGGATTTGCCCAAGAGTCAGCTGGGTGTAGACACCGAAAGCGATTTTGAGCCGAAATACATCACCATCCGGGGCAAGGGTGATATATTGGCCAATCTGCGCAAGCTGGCCAAAACCGCCAAAAGAATCTACCTGGCCACCGACCCCGACCGCGAGGGCGAGGCCATTAGCTGGCATCTCATGCACGCCCTCAAGCTGGACGAGAAGAACACCGAGCGCATCACCTTCAATGAAATCACCAAGAACGCCGTGAAAAAATCCCTGAAGGAAGCCCGCCCCATCGACATGGATTTGGTGGACGCCCAACAGGCGCGGCGGGTGCTGGACCGCATCGTGGGTTATCGCATTAGCCCCCTCCTTTGGAAAAAGGTGCGCAAGGGCCTGAGTGCCGGGCGGGTACAGTCCGTGGTGCTGAAGCTCATCTGCGAGCGTGAGGAGGAAATCGAGCTCTTCAACCCCGAGGAATATTGGACGCTGGAGGCCAAGCTGGGCAAGTTTAACGCCCGCTACCACGCCGCAGACAACGATAAATTCGAACTGCGCACCGAGGCCGACGTACAGGCTGTACTCAAGAAAATCGGCAAAAGCGACTTCACCGTGCGGGAGGTCAAGGAGGGCACGCGCACCCGCAAGCCCCCCGCGCCCTTTACCACTAGTACCCTCCAGCAGGAGGCGTCCCGCCTTTTCGGCTACGCGCCGTCGCGCACCATGCGCATCGCCCAGCACCTGTACGAAGGGGTGGACGTAGCGGGGGAGGGTGCCGTGGGTCTTGTCACCTACATCCGCACCGACTCGCCCCGTATTTCCGACGATGCCTACGCCGACGCCATTTCCCACATCACCGGAAGCTATGGCAAGGCATATCTCCCCGCCGAACGCCCCCAATACAAAACCCGGGGCCGCGCCCAGGACGCCCACGAGGCCATTCGCCCCACGGCGGCTATGCGCACCCCGGATGCCCTCAAGGCTTCCCTCACGGGGGAGCAACACAAATTGTATAAGCTTATTTGGGAGCGGTTCATCGGCAGTCAAATGGCTCCGGCGGTGTATTCCACCCTTTCGGTAAAGCTGGAGGCCAAGAAAGTCGCCTGGCGCGCCAGCGGCTCCTTGCTCAAATTCGACGGCTATCTTGCGGTGTACCATAAGAACGAGGACGCGGAAAAGGACGTAAAAATCCCAACCCTCAAAGTAGGGGAGTCCATAAAGCCCAATGAATTTCTGCCCGCCCAGCATTTTACCCAACCGCCGCCGCGCTTCTCCGAGGGGAGTATGGTGCGCACCATGGAGGATTTGGGCATCGGCCGGCCGGGCACCTTCGCCCAGACCATTATGACCCTCCTGGCCCGGGGCTACGTGACCAAGGAAAGTAAGGTGCTCTACCCCACAGAGCTGGGGGAAATCGTCAACGAAATTATGACCGACTACTTCAACGACATTGTGGATACGGAATTTACCGCCCGGATGGAGGACGAACTCGATAGGGTGGAGCTGGGGGAAATGGAGTGGAAAAAAGTCCTCCGGGGCTTCTATCCCACCTTGGCGGAAAAAATAAAAGCCGCCGAGGAGCTAATCGGCGACATTGAAGTGAAGGACGAGGTTACGGACATCCCCTGCGAAAACTGCGGTAGGCTCATGGTGGTGAAGTTTGGCCGCTTCGGGAAATTCCTGGCTTGCCCCGGCTTCCCGGACTGCCGCAACGCCAAGCCCATCCTGGAAGAAGCAGGGGTGGCGTGCCCGGTGTGCTCCGGCAAGGTGGTCATCAAGAAATCGAAAAAGGGCCGTACCTACTACGGCTGTGACGCCTACCCCGATTGTGATTTTATTTCATGGAATTTGCCCACCGGGGAGCACTGCCCCCAGTGCAAGAAGGGCTACCTGATGATTAAAGGCCGGAAGAAGCGGGTGGTGGCTTGCAGTGAATGCAAATACACTACGGACGCGCCGGAGGAGGAGGCGTAATATGCGCCTCCATGATTTTCAAGGCCAGCGGTTCATTCACCCGGGAGAGCAGCCCCGCAGAGGCAAAGATATAGGACGCGTCCATTAGAAACGCTGGGGACACGGGCTTTAATATTTCACCGCCGGAGGGGCAGGTGGCCTTCTCCAGCACGGCACGGGGGTCCGCGCTATAGATAATCGCGCCGCCGATGCCGATTACATATTTTATCTGCGATAAATCCTTGCCCAGCTGGTAGAAGGTCTTGCCGTGGGGGGTGTAGGTCGTTTCCAGCCGCCCGCTGTGGCGTTGCGTGGCTATGTCCACGGCGGCGGCGCAGAGCGTTGCGTCGAAGCGGGCGTGGGGGCTGTCCGGCTGGGGTACATAAGCGGGGTCTGCGGCGCACCGGGCCCGGAAATGGGCGAAATCCTCCGTTTCGGGAAAAATATGTGCGGCGGCCTCCGCCAGCGCGTCCAGGCTGTAGCGCATACCCAAATCCCCCTCCACACTACGCTTTGCGTAGGGCTCGGGCAGTCCTTTCTGCACAACGCCCGGGAGTGTGGGCGCGCCGTCGGTTATGGAATATACGTCCGTGGTGGCACCGCCCACGTCCACGGCCAACAGCGGCCCCAGGCTTTTCGCCAACAGCTCCGCCCCCTCGAAGACGGCCAGGGGGGTGGGGAGTATGGGCGCGGACATCATCCGGGAAGCCTCGGTCAGCCCCTTGGCCTCGATGATTTTCTCCATGAACAAATCCCGTATGGCGTGCTTGGCCGGCATAATATCCAGCGTATTGAAGGCGGGCATCACATTGCCGCATATCACGGCGGCCTTGTTGCCCTTGACCAAAGTCTCCAGCGCGGCCTGAGCCACGGATTTATTCCCCGCGATAATCACCGAGAAATCCCCCTCGATTTCCGCAAGCTTTTTCGCGTTGTGCAAAATAACCGCCTTGTTGCCGCCGTCCGTGCCGCCGGAGAGCAGAATCAAATCCGGGCGGATGTCATGGATTTCCTGTTGCTCGGCGGCACTCAGCTCGTAGGCGAAGGTTTTCACCACCTTGGCCCCGGCACTGCACGCCGCCATGGAAGCGGCCTTGGCCGTCAGCGCGGGAACCAGTCCCACCGCCACCATTTTCAAGCCCCCGCCGGCACTGCTGGCCGCCAACAGCTGGGAAAATGCCATGCGTCCCCCTTGCCTATACAGCTCCGCCAGGGCGGCGTCCAGCCCGTGGCGTATGTCGGTGTGAATGGTGGTAAATGCCTTGGCCGTGGCGATTATTTTTTCCGATTGGGCGCAAACAGCCGCCACCTTCGTAAAAGTGCTACCGAAATCTACCGTCAGTATCACGTTCATATATTACGCAACGCCCAAGTCCTTGCTGATGTCGGCGATGCCCGTCTCCGGCGTGGTGCCCGGCGGGTAGGCCCGGTTGAAGCCCATATCCAAAAATGTCTTCTCCACCTCGGCAAAGTTGCGCTTGCCCACCACCAAATTGCCGCCCACATACAAGGGGATGCCCACCAGCCCCGCCTCGTCGCATTTTTCCCGCAATCCCCGGCAGTCCATTTCCCCGTGGCCATACAAAGAGGACACGATGATGGCGTCTGCCGCGGTTTCAATGGCGGCCTCGATAAATTCCTCCTGTGACACCATAACACCCAAGTTCACGGTCTTAAATCCCGCCTCCCCGAAGGCGTGGGACAAAATTTTTATTCCGATGGCGTGCACGTCCGCGCCGATAACACCCATTACCAATGTCTTTCCGTTCATATCTTCCCTCCGCTGGCAACTAAGGATAAATACCATAATGCTTTATTACCAGATATCGGGCAAAATTGCAAGAAATCCCGCGGGAGGGGGCGGGTGAATGGCCCCGCGCTGTACCGATAACGCTCATGAACGGCTCTGTGCGGCAAGTACTTGCGTTAGTCTCGCTACGCGAGCCGAACGCCAAGTACGTAAGCCGCCCATTCGCCGTTAATTTCGCATTATCGCCAATCGCGCTTGCCCATTCACCCGCCCCCTCCCGCTGGCCACAAAAGACTCAATAAAACTTACACGGCAAATACGCCAAACCCCACCAAGCATTTTTACAAAACAAGGGCAAGAATATGATACAATGCCTTTGCGGAACTTTCTATGAAATTTGCAAAGTATTTTTAACTCGAACACGATTTCGGGCACAATGAAATAGAACGGTTTGCCGCAATAATTTTGTTTTCTGTGCTGTAGCACCTCATTGGGCGCATATGGTGAAGTTTATATTTTGTGTAGGAGGTCTATGTGAAAATATTGTGCATATCTGCGTCAAACAACTTCAGAGATGGGTTAAGTGAAACCTCGTCTTTTATCATTTGCCAACGCATAATTGATAAAGTCAAAAAGAAAACGCCACAGGCTGATTGCGCTATTCTTGAGTTAAAAGAATATATACTTACCCCTTGTGTCAACTGCATTAAATGCTTGGATAACAGTCGTTGTGTGATTAATGATGCGTTTAATGAAATTTACGAAAAGATACTTGGCTACGATGTTCTCTTTATTGTTTCGCCACACTATGCACCAATCCCTTCAAAGCTGTGTATGCTTATGGAAAAAATGGAATCCATTTGGTTTAACCCTTGGCTGAAAGATAATACCTATCAGCCAGAGATAGTCGGGATTCCAACAGGTGTTATTTCACACGGCGGTACAGGTAGGGAAGGTGGACTAAGAGAATATGAAAGAATTGTTAATTATCCGATTGCAAACTGGTTGTTTACAATCCCCAAACCATATGAGAATACCCGCCAGTTAAAGTTAGTAGGGTTTAATGATGACTGGAAATACGGTATTAACGTACCACCCGTGAAAGATTTTGAAGAATGGTCAGTGTCGCAAATTTCTATGTTTGAGGACTACATTGCCAAAGTGATAATTCTTACAGCTTCGTGATTATTGAAATTAGTAGTACAAACGCCAAGGCAAAAACCAGATGTTTACAATCTACTTTAACTGCTTTCAAAGGAGAATAACCCCTATGACACCCTTGAAATTTAAGATGACCCATGACTTGTTATTCAAAATGTTGTTTGTGAAGTACCCCGACCTTTTGCGGAAACTCGTTGCGGTGTTATTGGATATTTCATATGATAGTATAACGAAATTTACCATAGCAAATCCTGAAATCCCGCCCGAAATGTTAGGCGATAAGTTTTGCCGTTTAGACATCAACATGGTAGTAAACGGACAGCGGGTAGACCTCGAAGTACAAGTGGAAAATGAGGGCAACTACCCCGAGCGTAGCCTCTTTATTTGGGCTAAGGAATATTCAACAGGCATCGGCATGGGCGAGAATTACAAGAATCTGCCCCGCACAATTGTCATCAGCATTTTGGGCTTTAACCAATTTGCCGACAAAGAAAAATATCACCACGAATTTCAATGCCTTGAAGTGACAACCCACGCTCCCCTTACCGACAAAATGGCGTTGCACTTCTACGAATTAAAAAAGCTCCCGCCACTTGCGGAAAATGACAAAACAAACGGCAAAGATTTATGGCTCAAATTATTCCGAGCCGAAACCGAAGAAGATTTAGCCGCTATAGAAAAATTGGAGGTGCCAGAAATGAGCGAAGCATTGCAAGCCTACCGCCATGTTGCGGCATCAGATGAGTTCAAGGAAAAAGAACGTATGTGGGCAAAAGCAAGGCACGACGAAGCACAGGCGTTGTATAATGCTGAACAGCGTGGCGCAGCAGCAAGAGATGTACATTGGCAAGGCGTGGCAGAAGAAAACGAACGGCTACGCAAAAGACTTGCCGAACTGGAAGCGAAATAAAAAAGTTGTTGCAACAGGGAGGAAGGAGTGGTGTATTCCCATGGAGCAAAGCTACCGGTTTTTCAGCAACAAAGCGTGCATCCACTTCCCCTGCCACGCCGCGCCGGAGGAAGCGGAATTTAATTGCCTGTTCTGTTATTGCCCGCTGTATCACCTGGGCGACGAATGCGGCGGCATTTTCAAGTGGGTGAAGCACGAGGACACGAAGCTCAAGCTATGTATGGATTGCCACCTACCGCATACGCCGGAGTACTACGATGTGATTATGCAAAGGCTAGAGCCAAAAAACTAGAACCTATTTGTTGACAGCATTTTATTTTCGGGTTAGACTCGTCCGCACAAATTAATATTTTTCGGGAGCTTGTGTGTGCAGGCTGAGAGGATGCAAAAATGCATCGACCGCACCTGATTTGGATAATGCCAACGTAGGGAATCACAGTGGATTTGTGACCTCATGCTTATGGCATGGGGTTTTATTTTTATCAAAAGGAGTGGTGCGTAATGGAAAAAATGGAATGCGCCGTGGCCATTCAAATGCTACCGCAGGTGGAAGCGGGGCGGGTCATCCCCATTGTGGATGCGGTGATTGCCTACATTAAAGGATTGGGCTTGCCCATGGTGGTGGGGCCTTTTGAAACCACAGTGGAAGGCGATTTTGAGGTGCTGATGGACATGGTGAAGCAATGCCAGTTGATTTGCATTAACGCGGGCGCGCCCAGCTTGCTGTCGTATGTAAAGATTCATTACGCGCCGCAAACAGGCGTATGGAGCATCGCAGAGAAAATTGACAAGCATAATGGCTAAACGGCTGGCCACCTTTAATTGGCAGGCGGCCTCTTTATTGCTGGGCGTGCTGGTAGTGTGGCTGGTGACGACCGAAGCGGGCTGGGTCGAGGCGTTTATTTTGCCCGGCCCCGTGTCGGTGGTGCGGGCCTTTGTTGGGGACTTCGGCCTATTAATGCGCCACAGCATGTATACGCTACGGGAGGCTTTTGTGGGGTTGTTTTTCAGCCTGGCGGCGGCGTTTATCATCACAGTGCTGATGGATAGGTTTTTGTACTGGCGCAGGGCGTTATACCCGGTGCTGGTGTTGAGCCAGGCGGTGCCGTACATTGCCATCGCGCCGCTGTTGGTGCTTTGGTTGGGGCATGGCATGGCACCGCGGGTGGTGCTGGTGGGGTTGACTTGTTTTTTCCCGCTGACGGTGGGCTTGTATGACGGGGTGCGCAATATCCCCCGCGAATATACGGATGAATTGCAAGTAATGGGAGGAGGGTACTTTGCAGGATTGCGGCAGGTGAAATTGCCCTTGGCCATGCCGTCTTTTTTCAGCGGTATGAAAATTGCCACAGCTTATGCCATCGTGGGCGCGGTGATTGCGGGGTGGGTTGGCGGCACCACGGGGCTGGGGGTGTACATGACCCGCGTGCGCCGCACCTTTGAGTTTGACAAGATGTTCTCTGTTATTTTGTTAATTGTTATTATCAGCCTTGTACTTATGTATGGGGTCAAATTATTGGAAAAGAGGATGATTCGTGATGTGGTATAAAAAATTACTGATTCTCATTCCGCTATTATTTATCGTAGCGTGCGGCACAACCGACGATGAATACACCCAGGTAACGCTGGTGCTGGACTGGACACCCAACACCAACCACACGGGGTTTTTTGTGGCCATGGAGCGGGGGTATTTCGCTGAGGAAGGCATTCAATTAGAAATCATTCAGCCCCCCGAAGACGGAGCCATTTTGCTGGTGGCGGCGGGCCATGCCCAGTTTGGCATTTCTTTTCAGGAAGAATTGTTGCTGGCGGCCAACAGCCCCCACGCGCCTATTCCTGTGTCGGCCATTGCGGCGTTGGCGTCGTACAATACCAGCGGCATCCTGTCGCTGGCAGAACATAACATCACCCGGTTTCGGGATTTGGAAGGAGCCACCTTCGGCAGTTGGATGATACCCCTATTCGATGAAATTGTACGCGAAAGCGTGCGGATGGACGGCGGCAACCCCGATTTAGTCACCTTCGTGCCCCATATGGCCTTGGATAATATCACGGGCATTGAACGGGAATTTGACGCCACCTGGGTATTTGAAGGCTGGGATTTGGTCATGGCGGGTGAAATGGGCATGGATACGAATTTCTTTCTGTTCCGCGATGTCAACCCCGTGTTTGACTACTACACCCCTGTGCTGATTGCCCACAACGACGACCTGGACAGCACATTGACACAGCGTTTTATGCGTGCGTCGGCGCGGGGCTTCGCCTTCGCCCGGGATAATTATGCGCAAGCGGCGGAAATCCTGCACCGCCACGCCCCCGAAATGGACTTGGATATTCTTACTGCGTCGCAACGCTTTTTAAGCGGCGTATATTTCGGCGCGAACCGCTGGGGCTACATCGACACCAACCGCTGGAATGCCTTTTTCTACTGGATGCGGGACCATGAGTTTATTCCAGCCAATGCACAATACCGTGCTTTCTTGAATATCAGTCAGTAGCTAATGCCGCGCCCCATGCAGTGGCAAACATGGCCTGTGGTGGTATGTGAAAGCGAACAGGATACAGTGTTTCCAATGCATGGAATACTTCAGCCCCTTGTTTTATTTCAGAAAGCGCGCCGGTTAGCACAATATCCCGTGCTCCGCATCCCTGTGCGGCCAGTGCCGCCATGGTGCCGATGCTTTCAAAAATCATATTAATTAAACCCAACGCCATATCCGCAGATGTGGCGTTGGGTTGTAATTTTCCGAAGTTAGATACCGTTGTGGCGGGTGACAACTTACCTATTGACCCTGATGAAATGTCGCTTATCTGCAAGTTTACGGCACGTATATCGCCCAGATTGGCCAGTGCAATAAGTGTGGGGAAATCCGTAGCCCCCGTTAGCCGCATGGCCATTTTTAATAATGTTCCACCGCCCAAGCCACTGCCGCCAAGGTGTGTAATCTTATTATTACCGGCATGTACCAATGCCGTTCCCATGCCCGCACTGATAATGACGGCCGATTCTAGTTCAGCTACCGCTAACCCGCCCGTGCCAATGGATAAAAATTCATCCACTTGTCTGGCAGGGATGCCGTACATATCTGAGCCTACGTAAAACGCACCTACCCCTGTTATGGCAATCCGTTCAATATCGCCGATACGTAAATTATGCGTGCCCATGAATTTTCCCAATGCACCATAAATGGAGGTTGTTTGGTCACTGGCCTCTGCGCGTAAGCAACCAATCCGCACACCCTGTTGGCTTAGTCCTATGATTTTCGTTGCGGAGATACCTGCATCTATGCCCAATATCATCGGGATACACTTTGCTTTGACGGCATCCGGTTAATAACCGCTACCAGTGCGCCCATGACAGCGGGTACAATTATGGCCGACATAATTGCTTCGGGTATGCCATTGATGGAAATAATGCTTAGTATGCCCCAATAAACTACAGTAGACGGAGTAGCCCGCGCACTATTCCACGCTTCTCCAAAGAAAAAAAATATGAAGTGCAACACCAATAAAGTGTTGGTCAGTGCACCAACCAACCCAGCCACCGCCCATGACGTGATTCGTTTTCGTGAATGCAGTAGCTTGTCAACCTCTACATACGCATACCACGCCGCCACGCCAATAAAAACGCGGGGTACAAAGGCCACCACCAATGCCATTAAACTGCCGTTGTCCGTGCCGGGTAAATCAATAAAAGGCGAAAACACAAACGAAGTCGCTCCGGGAAAAAAAGTGGCAAACAACATGCTGGCCAACCCAAAGACAAAACCCAACGCCGCGCCATATTTTGGCCCCAGCAGCAACGCGCCTACAATTACAGGGATGTGCAAGGTAGTGGGGCGCAACAGGGGCAATGGAATAATTCCAATACCTGTAAAAGTCATCAAAAAAATAATGGCTGTCAACATTCCCATCAACGTTAAGCACTTGGTATGATTCCATTGATTTTTATACACAACATCACCCGCGACAATAAAAATGACATCCGTGTCATTTTTATTTTATGACGCGAATGTCATTTTGTCAAGCAAGGTGCCGCTTGGTTTAGAATCTGTCGAACACCATAGGCAACAAAGTCAGCTCCAGCATCAGGGCCTCTCCGTCGCGCCAAATCCGCACCTCCACGGTATCGCCGGGGTGTAGCATGGCGATTTCGGCGCGTAGGTGGTCCATGTCCAGCACGGGCTGGCCGTTGAAGCCGGTGATGACATCGCCGGCCAAAACGCCCGCTTGTGCCGCCGCGCCGTTGGCCATGACTTCATCCACATCCACGCCGATATCGGGGATGCCCAGGGCATCGGCCCGGGGTGCGCGCAAATCGTCCCCCATGATGCCGATGGCGGGCCGCAGACGGTTAATCAGCAGGTAAAGCAGGGGCTGTACCGTATTGGACGCCACACTGTGCCCGATGCCCTCTGCCAGGGTATTGTCGTCGAAAATCAGCAAGGACACCCGGTTATTGATAATCCCCACCACTTCGCCACGGGTATTGAGCAAGGGCCCGCCGCTGTCGCCATAATTAATGGAAGCGTCGGTTTGCAATACATACAGCTCCAGCCGGCGGCGGAACCCGGGGATATCCGTTTCCACAATTTGCTCCTCGGTGCTGATAATCCCACGGGTAGTGGAAATCCCCTCCCCACGGGAATTGCCCAAAGCGATAACCGTGTCGCCCATGCGCATAGCGGAGGAATCGCCGAAGGTGGCCAAAACAATGTGCCCGACGCCCGCTTCCGCCAAATCTTCCTTGTACACAAAAATGGCGGCGATGTCCATGTCGGTGTCATGGGCAAAGGGATGGGCGGAAAGGGTGGCACCGCAGTCAAAGCGTGCGAATACCTGGGTTCCCCCACGTATAATATAATGGCTGGTGACGATGAAGAGCCGCTCGTCGTCCTCGCCGAAGAGTACCCCCGTGCCGCTTCGGCGTGGGGGTATCCGCTGTTGACCCGCGGGGGTATCGGGCTGTTCGGTGAAAATGGTAAGGCTCACCACGGTTGCGGAAACCATTTCTATCATATCCGCCAGGGTGGCCGCTGTGCCGGCGGGCATCATTTCAAAGGCGAAGCGGGTAGTGGTGATGGGGTTTTGGGGCGCGTTGTTGACGGTGGGGGAGTGTGCCGCCTCCTGCCCGCGCTGGCGTATCCACGTAGTCGCCGCGCCGAAGGCAAAGCCGAAGGAAGCCGTCCCCAAGGTGCACACAATACACACCAAGGCCAGCCGTTTCATCCACCCGGTCCGGTTTATGGGGCGGGGCGGGGCATAGGGCACGGTATGGGTGGGCGGAGGCCGAAACGCCGGTGCGGGCGCGACAGGGGGCGCGGGCTTCATAGGCAATTGGATGGAATCCGCCAGCTCCAAGTCACGGGCGATTTCCGCCTGTATTTGTTCGATTTCGTTTTTAATGGGGTCGTCTTGCATGGGAACCACTCCTCATATTTCAATTGTACAATTTCAACAGTGCCTGCTCTACCCAGTCCAGATAGGCGTCGCCGGGAATGTGGGGGGCTACGCCGGTACGGTGGATGTTCTCTCCGTCGGGGCCGCTGACCAGCAGTACCGACGCCCGCACCGCGTACCCACGGGTGAGGGGAATCGTCACCTGGCCGATGCCCTTCCCGAAGGTGGGCTCGCCCAAGGTCGTTACCCGGGGCACATGGTACACCAAAGCCTGTATCAGCCCCTCTGCCGCGCTGGCGGTGCGCCCGTTTTGCAGGATGATAATTTGGTCAAAATCCAGAGAGGGCTGCCCACGGGAGGTAACGGTGCGGGTGAGGAAGGGTATGCGGGTTTCCTCGTGGCCCAGCACCGCGCCCCGGGGCACGAATAAATTGGCGATGCGGTGGAAATCCCTAAGCATTCCCCCCGGGTTGTTGCGCAAATCCAGGATAAGGTTGGAATACTGAGCCAGATAATTCTGGTTGCTTACCACAAAATCCCTTGACCAGCGCGAGATATTGGGAACCCATACATGCACCGTGTCGTCGGTAAGGCGGGTAACGGCGGCCTGGCGGCCCACATGCTCCTCCCGTTCGCGCACGGCGATGTGGGCCTGGGGGGAGTACAGATAGGTGTAGCGGTCCTGGTTCACCTCCCGTATGGCCTCGGTGAAAACGGAAATCATCACCCGGTCGAAGTCCCGGTGGAAGCCCCGGCGGTTTTCCTCTTGCAGGTGGCGGCTGTACAATTCGTCCAAATCATCGGTGAAGATATAATTGCTGGCGATAAGCAAACGAAATACCCAGTAATCATAATGCCCCCAGGCCACAAAGCCATAGCCCAGCAGCAATACGAAAAACCCAATCTGAAAGAAGCGATACCGCCGTTTCAGTTTGTCTCCGGGGGAACGCCCCAGATTCAGGGCGCGCTCGTGCCGTTTTCTTTCCCACCGGCTCTTTAAACGGTGCAGCATTTTGTTCACTTCCCTACGTACATAGGTATGAGGTATACTACCCCGTACAATGTACCTTATACGAAGGGATGTGTAAACCGTTGTCCGGTACTCAGCCAGAAAAAATTATCGCACAAAACCGAAAAGCCCATCACGACTTTTTCATAGACGAAACCTTTCAGGCGGGGATTTCCCTTGTGGGCACGGAGGTCAAGTCTCTGCGGGCGGGCCGCTGTAACCTGAAGGAAAGTTTTATCCGCATCGAAAACGGCTCCGCCTTCATCGAGGGGATGCACATCAGCCCCTATTCCCACGGCAATATATTCAACCTGGAACCGGTGCGGAAGCGGCGACTGCTCCTCAACCGGGGGGAAATCAACCGCCTACACGCCGCCGTAACCCGTGAGGGCTATACCATCGTACCGCTACGGATTTATTTTTCCCGCTCCTATGTAAAGCTGGACATCGCCATCGCCAAGGGGAAGAAGCTGTACGACAAGCGTGACGCGGTGGCGAAGAAGACCCAGGAACGGGATGCGCGGCGGGCCTTGGCACAGCGAAACTAATCAAGGGGGTAAGTATGGGAAAATTTTTCAAATCCCGGATGATGACCGGTATGGTGCCGTATTTTATTTTGGCGGTGGCTGTGATTATTACCTGGCACGTGATAGGCTCCTGGGAAATTTTTGCCACAGGGCTGGGGCGGTTTTGGGGGATAATCACTCCTTTTATGTACGGCTTAATTGTAGCGTATATTTTAAATATGCCTTGCAGTGCCATCCAGCGTCTGCTGGAGCGGACGAAGAAGCCCTTTATCACCAAGCGCAGCCGGGGCTTTGCTGTGCTTATTTTATTTATTTTGATACTGGCCTTGCTTGCCTTGGTGCTGAATCTGATTGTCCCTGCCGTGTACCGCAGTGTGCTCTTGTTTGTCAACGAGTTTGAAAATTATTTGCAGGGCTTGCTGGGGATAATTGAGCGGATTAATAACTGGGGCTTGCCGGATTTTATCGGTGAGATTGACCCAGAGTACACCATGGCGGTGCTCACCACCTGGCTGACCAACTACGTGGAAGCCTTCGTGGATGATTTTGACGGCGAGAACGTTACCGCCATATTTAATTTTGTCACCAATGTGTTTGGCTCTGTATTCGCCACCGTGTTCCAAGGGATTTTGACCACGGTTTCCTCTATTTTCCTGCTTATCCAGCGCGATAGAATCATCGCCTTTGTGCGCCGCATGGTTGGGGCCTTTACCGCAGAAAAGACCGGTGCCTTTATCATGAAATACGCGGGGATGCTCAACTACAATTTCCGTATGTACATCTATACCCAGACCATAGACGGCATTATACTGGGTACGATAATGACCATTGTGCTGGCCATCGCCGGGTCGCCCTTCTTCCTGTTGCTGGGGCTGATGCTGGGGATATTAAACTATATCCCGTATTTCGGCTCCATCATCGGCACGGCCATCGCGCTGGTGGTGGTGGCCTTCACCCAGGGGCTGGGCATCGCGCTGATTTTGTTACCCATCATGTTTTTCTTCCAGCAACTGGACGGGAATTTTATCCAGCCCAAGCTCATGGGCGGCTCCTTTTCCATCAGCCCGCTGCTAATTATCATCAGTGTCACCATCGGCGGTGCCTACGCCGGTGTGCTGGGGATGCTCATGGCCATACCCATCGTGGCGGTGCTGAAGGATATGCTGGATAACCTCATGTCCTACAACGAGCAAAAAAGAGCGCAACGAAAACGCGCCCGCAACGAGGAGGAGTCCATGGGGACGCCGGACTATTACAACCCGGAGGACCCGTACAGATAATTCGTCAGCCAGAGGGACGCAATAACCCCCACCAAATTCGCCAGCAACGCGCCAGTCAAGGTATGGCGCGTTTTTGTTACCTTTACATACATGAAATAAATGCTCATGGTGTAGAAAACCGTTTCCGTACAGCTCATCATAATGGACACCAACCGCCCCAAATAGGAATCCGGCCCATAGCGTTCAAACAAATCCAATAGCAGACCCGTGCTGGCCGACGAGGACACCAGCCGCATCAGCGTAAGGGGCACGGCCTCGCTGGGGTAGCCCATGGGCTCGGTAATGGGCGCGATAACCTGGCTCAGCAAGTCCAGGGCCCCCGAAGCGCGAAGCATCCCCACCGCCACCATCAGCCCAATTATCGTGGGTGCGATTTGTATGACCGTGGTGAACCCGTCCTTCGCCCCAACAACGAAATGGTCGTACACCGGTTGCCGCTTGCTGAAGGCAAACAAAAGAATCCCCGCGAAGGTGAGGGGGACGATTAAGTTGGAGAGGAAAATCATCCAGCTAATAAAATCACCCCACGAATATGCTTATGCATAGCTTATTCGCGGGGTGGGGGAATCATGCTTATGCCGGTTTTTGTAAAGGCGAAATTATTTTTGGGCGAGGTTTGTTTAGATTCGATTGTAAAAAAATATTTTGAATCGTTGACGATATAAGATTGCAACATTCCGAAAGAATCATCATGTAACGCAATTTTTTTAATTATACCGTTTTCTTCCAGATACGTTACTGTTGTGTGTGTATCAGTAAACTGTTCTTTTGGAGGCATTAACGCAAGTAATTTTTGCCTTAGATTTTCATTGTAAATCTCACGGTTGCATGAAAATATACCTTTTGTCGTAATTGGATTAATGACTTTAATAGAGTTGGGATGTATTTCTTCTTGTACCATTATTTCGGGTGCCCTAAATAATCCATTTTTATAGAAGTCATATTTTACTGCCGACGAATCAAATAGTTTAACAAGCTCTTTATAATTATGTAGCGATTCATTTTTCTTTTCCATGATAAAATTTACAAAGGCAGCTGATATTAAATCCATATTACCTACAATGCATAAGCCGCTATTTATAGAGATTTGCAAACACGCATAATCTTCATTGTCTTTGTAATTCATAAGGTCATGGGCTGGTGAAAACCAAAAGTAATTCGCTCCGTCACGGAATTGACTGCCTAAAGTATTATACTTTGTGCCGCATTTTAATCCGTTTTGAAATATTGATTCAATATTATCCTTTTTTGTGAAGTGATATATTAAAACATTATTATTCACTCATACGCCACCTTTCATAGTGAGTATAGCACATTGGACAACGCTGTGCATTTAAAATAACCTTGACAAGCACCACGTGGGGTGGCATGGTGTATTCCCGCATCGGCTATATTTTAAAGGAGCTTTGCCATTCATGATAAGAACAATGGAAGAAGCCATGGCTTTCATCTACAAGACGAGTTGGAAGGGCAGTCAGCTGGGGCTGTCGCGCATGACGGAGTTGATGGCGCGTGTGGGCAATGTGCAAAAGGACATGAAGTTCGTCCACATCGCCGGGACCAACGGCAAAGGCTCTACGGCGGCCATGCTCGCCGCTGTGCTTACGGAGGCGGGTTATCGGACGGGCCTGTACACTTCCCCCGTCATCCATACCTTCGGTGAGCGGATGCAAGTCGATGGCGTGGCCGTTACCGACGCCGAGCTGGTGGCCTTGGCGGAGCAGATGCGCCCCCACGCCGACGCCATGTCGGACTCTCCCACGGAGTTTGAGCGGATAACCGCCTTGGCCTTGCTTTTTTTCCATGAAAAAAACTGCGACATCGTGGTGCTGGAGGTGGGCATGGGCGGGCGGCTGGACGCCACCAATGTAATCGACGCGCCGGAAATTGCCGTCATCACCGCCATCGGGCTGGACCATATGGCGGAGCTGGGCAACACGGTGGAAAAAATCGCGGGGGAAAAGGCCGGCATCATCAAGAAAAATACAACCGTTATATGCCATCCCCAGGAAGCATCGGTGGAGCGGGTGCTCCGGGCCAAATGCGCGGAGGAAAATGCCGCTATTGCCTTCGTGGCGCGTGGCGGCGTGAAGCCGCTTTCCCGGAGCCTGGACGGCCAAACCTTCGGTTACGGCGGCATAAAGGGCCTCACCTTGCCCCTCCTTGGGGCGGAACAGCTATACAATGCCGCCGTAGCCATCGAAGTCCGCACAGCCCTGGAAAAAAAAGGCTGGAGCATTCCCGAAGACGCCCTCCGGCGCGGCTTGGCCGGCACCCGCTGGCCGGGCCGGTTTGAGATAATGCGGCGCGCACCGGTATTCGTCGTGGACGGCTCCCACAATCCCCAGGGCATCCAGAGCGCGGCGGATAATTTGCGCGGCCTGTTTCCAAACCGGCAAATTGTATTTCTCTTCGGCGTTCTGGCGGATAAGGAATACGCCAAAATGCTGGAGCTACTCATCCCCCTGGCCGGCCGCTTCATTTTCATCACCCCGGAGGAGCCCCGCGCCTTGCCCGCCGAAGCCTTGATGGCGCATATGAAAAACCACGCTATAGACGCCACCCCCTGCCAAAGCATTGCGGTGGGCGTCCGGCACGCCCTGGAGACCACCCCCCCAGACGGGGTCATTTGCGCCATCGGCTCCTTGTCCACCGTGGGCAAACTGCGCGAATGCCTGAGTGAAATTAATGGAATCGAATAACGTTCAAAGCAACACCAAGCGGCTGGTGGTCATCGCGCTACTTATCGCCATGGAAATCGTGCTCACCCGGGTGCTTTCCATCCAGACCCCGCAAATCCGGCTCAGCCTTGGGTTTATCCCCCCGGCGGTGCTGGGGATGCTGTTCGGCCCCCTCTACGCGGGCATCGCCGGCGCGATTGCGGACATTTTGGGCTTCACTTTGTTTGTCACAGGCCCCTACTTCCCCGGCTTTACCCTCACGGGCTTTCTGACGGGGGCTACCTATGGGCTTTTTTTACATAGAAAAACGCCACCCACGGGGAAATTCCCGCTGTGGCGTATAATCGTCGCTGTGTTCACCGTTACGGTGGCGTTGCAATTGGCCTTGGATACCCTGTGGGTGTCTATGATGACGGGGACAAGCTATGTGGCCCTCCTCCCCTGGCGCGGGGTAAGGACGGTGATAATGTTCCCGGTGCAACTCATTGCATTGCGTTTTATTACCGGGGAACGCTTCCGGTCGCTTATATAGCTGATTATTCGGCTTCGGTTTCCTCCGGCGGCTTCAGCCCCGGTATGTCCAGCCCGTTTTTCCGGGCATAGTCCCACAACGCCGCGTGGAGGGCTTCTTCGGCCAGGCAGGAGCAATGGGCCTTGGCCGCAGGCAGGCCATCCAACGCCTCCATAACGGCGGTATTGGAAATCTGCACCGCCTCCTGAAGGGTTTTCCCCCGCACCATTTCCGTGGCGATGCTGGAGGTAGCCACCGCCGCGCCGCATCCGAAGGTTTTAAACTTCGCGTCGGTAATCACACCGTCGGTCACTTGTATATAAAACCGCATGATGTCGCCGCATTTTTCGTTGCCCACCGTACCCACGCCGCTGGGGTTTTCCAGCTCGCCCACATTGCGCGGGTTGGTGAAATGGTCCATTACCTTTTCGCTGTATTCCATTATTTTTCGCCTTTCTTCACAAAGTCATCATACAGTGGCGACATGGCCCGTAGCCGTTCCACCGAGGGGACGAGGATGGCCATGAGCCGGTCGATATCCGCTTCCGTGTTGTCCCGCCCGAAGGAAAAACGCAACGCGCCGTTGGCCAGGCCGTGGGGCAGTCCCATGGCCATCAGCACATGGCTGGGCTCCAGCGCGCCGCTGGAACAGGCCGAGCCCGTGGAGGCGTAGCATTTTTGCATGTCCAGATGCAGGAGCAAGGACTCCCCTTCGATGAAGCGGAAGGAAATGTTCACGTTGCCGGGGAGCCGCCGGGTGGGGTGGCCGTTGGGCTTGGTGTGTGGGATTTTTTCCAGGATTTCCGCCATGAGGCGGTCCCGCAGGGCAGTGACACGAGGCTGTTCCCGGGGCATTTCCGCTACGGCCACGTTTAAGGCGGCGGCCATGCCCACGATGCCCGCCACGTTTTCCGTACCGGCGCGTCGGCCCCGCTCCTGTGCCCCGCCATGAAGCAGGGGAGCTAATGGCGTACCCTTGCGTACATACAACGCGCCGATGCCGTTGGGCCCATAGAATTTATGGGCACTAAGAGCCAGCATGTCGATATCCAGCGCGTCTACGTCCACGGGGATATGCCCCACAGACTGTACCGCGTCGGTGTGGAGTGGGGTATTATTTTTCCGGGTGAGGGCACCGATTTCCGCCAGGGGCTGGATGGTGCCCACCTCGTTGTTGGCCATGATAACAGACACCACGGCGGTGTCCGGGCGCAGGGCGTCCGCCAGGTCGGCGGGGTTCACCAAGCCGTCGGCGTCCACGGGGAGGTAGGTGACATCGAAGCCCCGTTTTTCCAAGGCGCGGCAAGCGTATAACACCCCATGGTGCTCTATGGCAGTAGTAATGATGTGCCGCTTCGCGGGGGAGGCCGCCACCGCGCCGTGAAGGGCCCAGTTGTCCGCCTCCGTGCCCGAGCCGGTGAAGAAGATTTCCTCCGGGCGGGCGTTGATGTGCCCGGCGATTTGGCTCCGCGCTTCGTCTATGGCCTGTCGCACCACCCGCGCCGGGCCATACACGCTGGAAGGATTGTGAAAATTCCCTTCCAGAAAGGGCATCATGGCGGCGAGGGCCTTGGGGTGCACCCGGGTGGTGGCGGCGTTGTCCAGATACAGGGCGTCCATGGTTTAGCCCTGATAATTAATAATCGAAACCCGTTCGATGATTACATCTTCCAGCGGGCGGTCGCCGGCGTCGGTGGGGGTGGCGGCAATGGCGTCCACCACCTCCATGCCCTCCACCACATGGCCGAAAACCGTGTGGCCGAAGTTGGGGCCCGAGGGGTTGAAAGGGAAATCCAGGAAAGGGGTGCCCCCCACCGCCAGGTAATGCTCCAGCATTTCCCGTGGGAAGGCTTCGCCAAAGCGCACGCCCGGGCCGCCGTCCGGGTCTTCGAACCAGTAATCGTCCATATAGCGTTCCAGAATCAATTCAAATTCCTGCCGGAAGCCGGGGTCCAGATGGGGATTGTGCACAATATAAAACTGGGAGCCGATGGAGTTGCCCGCGCCGGTTTGCGCCATGGCCAAGGCACCGCGAAAATGCCACAAATCATAATTGTGCTCCGGCCCGAAGCCCACACCCCAAATACTTTCCCCTGCGCGGCCCGTGCCCTCGGCACAACCGCCCTGCAACATGAAGTTCTCGATGACCCGGTGGAAAATCAACCCGTCATAGAAGCCGTTGCGGGCATGGGTGACGAAATTCTTCACCGCGTTGGGCGCGGCCTGGGGGAACAGCCGTAGCTTTATATCCCCGAAATTGGTGTGAAATACCACCAGCTCCTCGCCGGGGGTGAGAGGCGTAAGCTGTAAAATCACCGGCGGCCGCTCCAGCAAATCCGGGGGAAGGGGCCAGGGAAGGGGCTCGGGCACCTGGCCGGGGGTGGGAGCCGGGGTAGGGGAGGGGACGGGAACGGGAGCCGTCAGTGTCGGCGGCGGCGTCACCTCTTGCGCGGCCAAACCGCTTCCATCCTGCGCGTTATTACATCCGGTCATTGTCAGCACCCCCAAAAGGAATAATAGGCACATGGCCATGGAGAAAAGCTTTCTTAGCATCTTTGTACCTCATTTCATATGATATGCCCGACACCCATTTTTGGACATCCGGGCATAGTTTTTGAATATGCCCGATAATTATACCGCAATGTGCTATAATTGGCAAAAATCAGGAAAGGTTGATTCCCATGAAGAAAATCGTCAACACCGACAAGGCCCCGGCGGCCATCGGCCCCTATTCCCAAGCCACGGCACACAACGGCACCCTCTACGTATCCGGCCAGCTCCCCATCGACCCCGCCACAGGGGAATTTCCCAGCACAGACATCCAAGCCCAAACCCATCAGGTAATGAAAAATCTCGCCGCCATCATCGAAGCCGCCGGAAGCAAAATGGAAAACATTCTCAAATGCACCATTCTCCTCACCGACATGGCCCACTTCGCCCCCATGAACGAAACCTACGCCAGCTATTTTCCCGCCGGCCCCCCGGCGCGGATATGCTACCAGGTATGCGCCCTACCCAAAGGAGCCATCGTGGAAATCGACGCCATCGTGGCGGTGTAACGCAAAAAGGGGCTGCCCAACCGGGCGGCCCCTTATACATCATCACAGGTACAGCGGTCAATTAGAACGCACACTACCAAGGGTGGAAATAACGCACAGCTGACTGAAAAAATGTTATCATTCCGACAGAAACGAATTTGAGGGTGGTGTACCATGGAAAGCAAAAGTAGCCAAATTAAGCTGTTTGAAGAGACAATGGTGCGTGTAGCATGGGATGAGGACAACGAAAAATGGTGGTTGTCGGTTGTTGATGTTGTGGCTGTTTTGACCGATAATGACTATCAAACCGCCCGAAAATATTGGAAGAATCTGAAAAGTAGGATGTTGAAAGAAGGTTCGGAAATCCAGTTGGTAACAGATTGTTACCAACTGAAAATGCAATCGTCTGATGGCAAATTTTATAATACAGATGTTGGAGATACAGAACAAATTTTACGCCTTATCCAATCTATTCCATCAAAAAAAGCTGAGCCGTTTAAGCTATGGTTGGCGCAAGTGGGAAGCGAACGCTTGGACGAAATAGCAGACCCGGAAAAAGCCATTGACAGAGCTTTTGAAACATACCTTCGTAAAGGCTATTCCGAAAACTGGATAAACCAGCGAATCAAGTCAATGGAGGTTCGCAAAGGACTAACCGATGAATTTAAGCGGGCTGGAATTGAGAACCATCAGCAATATGCAAGTTTAACGGATATTATCACTCGTGAATGGAGTGGTAAATCCACGAAGAAATATAAAGTGCTGAAAGGCTTGAAAAAAGAAAACTTGCGCGACCACATGACAAACACAGAACTTATTTTGAATATGCTTGCCGAAGTCGCCACAACAGACATCGCCAAAGAAAAAAATCCACAAGGTATGACAGAAACAGCAAAAGTAGCAAAACAAGGTGGCGGTGTTGCAAAAGCTGCCCGTAAAGAATATGAGTTGCAAACGGGTAAAGAGGTTGTCTCACCATTAAATGCGCTTGACCTCAAAAAGCAAAATACTGAATCAATCGTAGCGAAAGACAAGATGGATGGCGAATAAATGGCTCACTGTTATGTATCACTGAAAGGGTGGTACGTGCGCAAAATTTATGTTATTGGGTGATAGGGGGCATATAAGTGGATTATAAAAAAGCATTTTATGAAATTTTAGATAAAACATCTGAAATTGCTTTGGCAACATCAGTAGGTAATATGCCGAATGTACGCATTGTTAGCATTTGTTATGATGTCAAATATCCTGGCGTAATTTACTTCCAAACAAATAACATGAGTAGCAAAAAAGTTTCTGATATTGCTCAAAACAATAATATTTCATTTACAACAGCCCCAATAGGCAAAACAATAGCTAATATACGCTCGAACAACGCAACCGTTCACAGGAGCAATTGCACTTTTGATGAGTTGAAACACTTATTTGTTGCAAAAGTTCCAGAGTATGAAGATGCATACAATCAATACGGACATACAATGACGGTATTTGAAATTCATGTCAAAGAAGCAATAGTTGTCGTGGATTATGGAATAAAGCCCGGCTTGATTGAATTTTAAGTAATAGCGTTATTTCCACCCTTCACAGGTACAGCGGTCAATTAGATTCCATATGGTTTCCGGGTACTCGCCGGAAGAAAATACCGTAAGTTGCCCTAAGACACCCGCGTCAAGCATTTCCCGAAACACGATTTCACCCGTATTGAGAATATAAAACTGCCTCCGTTCACCGTTTGCAAGGTAAACATATGCGCGCTTCGTGAATGGAAACAGGAACAACGCGTGTAGCTCGCCACTGTATTCACCTTGATAGATATACTCGTCCAAAAATGAAAAGTCACTTTCTTTGGTAAACGTTATTTCGCCCAGCCCGTCAAAACATCCGTGAATCCGAATATACGCAATATCGCCCGCACCTATTGCGCCGCGCAGGGCGTTTGCATTATACGAAGTATCCACCGAGCCACATCCGCTACCGACAGCAAGAATAATCAAAATGACGACTGCGAATAACAATTTTTTCATGGCTTACCCCTTGTCAAAATATAGCAAATTCAATGAGAAGCGGTCCCGGCAGAGCGGCAACCGAAACTGTAAAACGTGCAGTAAGAGACAAATTTACGAAGTAGATTTGGGCTCTCGAGCGATTTTGCCGCGATAGGCAGAACCGATTTCGAATTAATTTGCTATATCATTACAGATAAAATCCTTATATCATTTAATATTCAACGTTTGGCTTAACAATTTTGCTTTCTGTATTCATTAAATCTTTAAACCAATGATTTATATGAAACTCGATTTGTTGATTAAGTATTTGCCAGTTAGCCCCACTTAATTCCCATCCATCTAATTTTTTTATTTGTTCATATAAGGATTCGTCTTTATTTTTGGTACAACGCGCAATATATTCAGTAAAAGGAAGTGAAATATATTTATATTTTTTATACATTTTGTAAATGAAGTTGAATGAATTGTTTTTGTTTTCTTGGAATATTTCACCTAAATTTACGTCATTTTTATATTGGTCATCATCATAATACGACAAAACAAAACAAAATCTGTATATTAAATCTTCTCGATTATTTATAATTGACATATCGTTTCCATATAGTTTAAAATGCGAATCCCAAAATCCAATATATTTTTCTATTGAAAAGTTTCCCGCCATTTGTATCATTAGGACATCTGAACGCGCCTCCATAAAAACATGTCTAATAAATGAAATAATATTTTTTATGTTATTTTTTATTAAATGATTCATGCAATTATATAATTGAATACTTAATAATGAATTGTTATTTTTTAATTCACGCGTTGCTTCTTCGATGGCATTACCTAATTCATTTAAATATTTATTTAATCTCATTTTTTTATTGTTCATTTCATTATTAAACTTTTGAATTGATTTTAAATAGTTAATTGCATCATCAATTTGTTCAAATGTATAAACCACACCTTCTTTGCTTGCGTTATGAATAGTTACAAGTGAAATATAGGAAAAAACAGTATCCCTTAGGGCATCATTTATTTTAGTTCCATTATAATTATGTTGTAAATGGGCAATTTCATGTAATATATAATTATATGATTCTTTTAAATCAAGAAACAAAGGGGAGGGGATATCAATAGATGCTAACCTCCAACTTTTACAATAATCATCATGCATTCGGAAATAATATTGACATTCAACACTCGTAGATTTACCAATGCAAACAAATGGTACTAATTCCAAGATATTATCTTCATCATCTTTAAGAGGCAATACGCTATATATATCTTTTGAAATACTTCTATATGACGACAAAAGTTTATGATGCGAATTTACTGAATAGAGTTCAGCCAATCTACTAATTCCTACGCTTGATGAATTAAGTACATTCCCTAATGCAAATGATAGATTATTAGCAAATTTTATTATTGAAAGTTCATGTTTAATGTATTCCGAATTATTGTTCATACATTCAATATGTTGAATCATTCCTATTTTAAGTGCATCTAAAAATCTTTGAGCAGTTACTTGATGGCTTCCAAGTCCTTTTAAATTTCTGCATGTTTCTAAAACATTGTGAATTGGATATTTGCAAATTTCAGGGACGTTTGCTTTTTTTACTAAATCATCAACTTCAGAATGCAGCTTTTTCAGCACTTCATGTCTTTTTTCCTTTGTTGTGCAGTAATTTTCCAAATCAGATTTGTATGCTGGTTCATAATTAATAAAATTATTTTCTTCATTTTCACATATTAACCCTTCTAACTCAAAATATGCTGGTGTACTATTCAAGCGACGTATTTTTTTAATAATCCAGTTTTCATCGTTTTTGTCCCGATCATTTTCTTCACTTTCTTTACATTTTTTTATATTCTTCCCAAATATATAATTTTTGTTTTCAGGGGAATTAAAAAACATAGTTAAAAAATGAAAAAATGTGGAGTTCTTTATTGATAATATTATATCTTCATCACCTAACGCAGTACCAGTTAAAACCCCATCGTCTGTATTTATTTCCAAACATTCTTTAACTGTTTCTCGCAACATCTTAGGACTAACATTTTCTCTTGCTGCAACACACACTCTAATTCCAATTCTATCTTTCGCAAGAATAGTTCCATATTTTTCGTTAAAAGCATCCCAGTTGTTATTTGTTTTATAATCAAATATAAAAAATGATGTAGAAAACCCTAATTTTGGACACTTTGTTTTGATGTGAACTAAAGTATCAACTGCATATATTGGTTTTTCTGAACTTAAAAAAAGTATAATGTCATATGTTCCAAGTGAAAAAAAACATTTGAAATTTATTAATTGATTATAAGGTAAAGATTTAATTATTGCACTTATTTCATTCTTGATTTCCATCAACGTTTCGATACCAGTTTTTTTAGCGGTTTTATTATTTTGTATATGAAAAACAGCGCGACTATCTAATTTAATTAAATTAATTAGCGTAACGTTATTTTGCAAATAACACGACTCAAAACTTTTTTCAGAATTTACAGATTCATCTGTTATTAAAAAAGGTTTTATGTTTTTACAATCATTACTCTCAAATAATGATATGGTTTGAACTAATGCATCACCGTTAGATGGAATTTTTAAGGGAATATTTAATATTTCCTTCATTCCATTTTCATTTTCGTCTTTCACTTCAGATATCGTTAAAAAATCAAAAATTCCAAAAACAGTATATCCTTCGTTATCTAATTTTTCGGTATGCTTATTAAACTCACCTAAATCTTCTTTTTTTATTAATTTCATCAGATATACTTTTTCATTTACTCTTGTTGACATTTAATCGCTCCTGGTTTTATTTATTTTCATACCTTTTTTTATATTTCAATTTCCATGTTTTATAGCTCAATTCTTCATCATCTATATTTAATTCGTCTAAACCAAAATTTGGCAATATATTTAAACAAACATGGGGGCAATCAATTGAACGTGGGGTTAAGTAATCAGTTGTGTCAATGCTTTTTGTTATTTTACGTAATTTTATATAATTTTTTGACTTTAATCTGTTTTTAATAATAAAAACCATGTAATAAATTGTTATTCCAAAAATAGCAATAAACGGTGCTAGAAACATAATTAATACAATAATATTCATATATACCTCCATAAAGAACATTTGTTATTTAAATGTCGTAAATAAATGGCATAATCTGTACATGCAAACAAAGGCAAAAGTAGTAGCTAATAAAAACATTGCATATCCTAAAAACAAATCATTTGACGAATGTGGAATAAATTGGAGAAACAAACCCATAAATTCACTCACGCTACAAATTTGAATATATGCATGTTTTGCAACGTAGGATAAAACTGCAACTATCCCTAAAATAAAAAATGTAGTCGTAAGTTTATCACATATTAACAAAGATAATGTATTTTGTTTGTTTTTTTTGTTATCGTTAGTTCGGGTTTTTTTATTTTTCACAGAGATTATGAAAGTCGTAATACTTAATGTCAATGTTGTCGAAATTAACTCAAGGTACGCATGTTCAAGTGTAAAATCATTTGGTAAATATGATATAATCATTTTAATCAATAAAGGCAATAAAGGTACAAGTATTAATGTCAGCGCAAAAACTCCTAGACTTCCAGCCAACCATTTAGGTAAAGACATATTTGGGTTTGCAGTGTTTTTTCTTATAGCAATATAACAATTATATATTTCAATAAAAGGAGTTGTGAAAATTTGTAGAATACCATATATGCCAATACGGAAGCCTTCGACTGCTAGCTTCATACCTTCTTTAATCATGTTAATTCCCTGTCGTATTTTGTTTTTAGCATTTTTAAACAATTTTTTAGCATCTTTTGGTGGTTTTTCCATTTTTAAATGTCGCACCTTTGTTTGTCATTTGTAATTATTAGTATCTTTTCAATGATTGCAAAAATGATGTTGTTGTTTGGCAAACAAAAAAAGCCAAAGCATCGCAACGCCTTGGCTTTTGGCTTCACATAAATAAGCATTCAATAGCACTAGAATACACATGACATCTATGCAACACATGCCTTCCGTCAGCTTGGACACGAACAAAGCCGAATAGATGTGTAAATGTATCACACATTCAATCTGTTGTCAAGAAGAACTTATTAAAGGGAGTGGCACAATGTGTTAAAGCGTCAATGATAGGTTTTATCATTAATTTAATGCCTAAAATAAATCCCCCCGCAAGCGTGACGGCCACGGGGGGATTTTATACTACAGGTATACATTCATGCCGCGTTGGGGGAATACCGCACGATGGCCACTTCCTGCATGGAGTCCTTCAACTCGTCCACGATTTGCTCCACGCGTTCACCGACTCGTAAATCGAACACCACTTCACCGCATTCGGTGCATTTGTGGCAAGGTACGCCTCGCACCACGATTATACAATCCCCAAAATCGGTAAAATCTGATGTTGTCGTGTCCACCAAGTTTCCCTTGCAAAAAAAGCACTTCATGGGCTACCACCTACCCTTCTCGTCTTGCAATCCGATTCCCAAGCGTCAAGCGTCGGATAATATGACGCGTGTATTTCACGGCATTACCGAAGTACAACGCGCTGATATTTTCCATATCAAACAACTACAGCACCTCAAAGCGCGCATTAAAGAACCGCAACATGGGTGGTTCATATACGAATTTCAGCCCCGGAATCTTCTCCCGGTTTTTGTACAAGTCAATGATGGCGTCGGCGGCCACGTCCATGTGGGCGTAGGTATACACCCGGCGGGGGATGGTGAGGCGTACGGTCTCCAGCTTGGGCTTGTGGTTTTCTCCGGTGATTTTGTTGCGGCCAGCGGAAACCATGCCCCGCTCCATGGCGCGGACGCCGCTCTCCATGAAGAGGTGGGCGGCCAGGCTCTGGGCGGGGAGTTGCTCCTGGGGGATGTGGGGCAGGAAGGCCCTGGCATCCAGGAACACCCCGTGGCCGCCGATGGGCTTGACGATGGGAACCCCTGCGGCCTGTAGCTTGTCGCCCAGGTAGGCCACTTGCTCTACCCGGTGCTGGATGTACTCGAACCGGCAGGATTCCTTTATGCCGATGGCGAAGGCTTCCATGTCCCGCCCGGTCATGCCGCCATAGGAGGGCATCCCCTCGTAGACCACTACCATTTCGCGGGCACGGATAAAAAGGTTCTCGTCGTTGGTGGCCAGGAAGCCGCCGATGTTCACCAGCCCGTCCTTCTTGCCGCTCATGGTGGCCCCGTCGGTATAGCTGAAGGTTTCTTTCAAAATTTCCTTGATGGTCTTGTTGGCATAGCCTTCTTCGCGCATCTTGATGAAATAGGCGTTCTCCACACAGCGGGTGCAGTCGGAATAAATGGGGATATTATATTTTTCGCACAGGGCCTTCACCTCGCGCATGTTCTGCATGGACACGGGCTGGCCTCCCGCCATATTCACCGTGATGGCAGAGCTGACATAGGGAATCTTGTCCGCGCCCACCTCGTCGATTAACGCCTGCAATTTCCCCAAGTCAATGTTCCCCTTGAAAGGTAAATCCACCTCGGGGTCGTGGGCCTCGTCGATGATGATATCCCGGAAGGTAGCCCCATTGGCCTCTTGGTGGAAGCGGGTGGTGGTAAAATACATATTCCCCGGTACATAGGTGCCGGGGGTAATCATGAGCTGGGAAAGGATGTTTTCCGCGCCCCGCCCCTGATGGGTGGGGACCACATACTTGAAGCCGTAATATTCCTTGATGGTGGCTTCCAGATGCAACCAGTTGCGGCTTCCGGCATATGCCTCGTCCCCTATCATCAGGCCCGCCCATTGGCGGTCACTCATGGCGTTGGTGCCGGAGTCGGTCAATAAATCAATGTAGCAATCCTCACTTTTTAGCTGGAAGGTGTTGTACCCCGCTTCCTTCATGGCGGCTACGCGCTCTTCACGGGTCAGCATGTTGGGCATCTCAACAACCTTGATGCGGTACGGCTCTGCGGGATAGGTTTTCATGAAAATCCTCCTTAGAATGGGTATATGGTGGCGGTACTACTCCACAGATAAAATATAGCTGTACAGCGGTTGCTTTCCTTCATATACCTCCACCTCTGTGTGGGGGTATTTTTTTGCGATATACGCGCTTAGCTCCGTGGCGGTTTCCGCCGTCGCGCCCTCGCCGTGGTACAGGGTTACGATGTCGCCGCCCCGCTCCAGCATATAATCGGCCAAAGCCTTCGCGCCCCGGTGCAGGAATTTTTCCACGATGACGATGTCGCCGTCGTACAGGCACAGGATATCGCCTTCAAGAATAGTGTGGCCGTCCATCACCGTATCGCGCACGGCACGGGTAATCTGGCCGCAGTGGACGGCCTCCATGGCTTCTTTCATGCCGGCGAGGTTTTCTTCCAGGGAGATGGTGTCGGAATTGGCCACCATGCAAGCCATCCCCTGTGGAATGGACAGGGTAGCCATCACGCGGACTTCCTTGTCTGTGGTCAGCTTGGCGGCTTGCTGGGCGGTGAGGACGATATTTTTATTGTTGGGAAGGACAATCACACGCTGGGCGTTGACCTTGGCTATGGCTTGCACGATGTCCTCCGTGCTGGGGTTCATGCTTTGGCCGCCCTCGATGCACACATCCGCGCCCAGGCCGATGAATAAATCCCGCAGACCCGCGCCGGAGGCTACGGACACCACGCCGATAGACTTGGGCGCGGCGGTGGGGAGGGAGGCGGGCTGGGAAGCGGAAAAGTCCAGCATTCCCGTGTGTTGCTCCCGCATATTGTCAATTTTGATATCGTGTAGTTCGCCGAATTGCAGAGCCTTTTGCAACGCCTTGCCCGGGTCGCTGGTGTGGACATGAACCTTGACCAGCCCCGCGTCCTCGATGACCACAATAGAATCCCCGATGCCGGAGAGGTACGTCTTCAGCGTGGCCTCCACGTCAGGGGAATGGCCGGGCTTGCGCTTGTCGGGGGCGGCCAGCTCCAGCAAAAATTCCGTGCAATAGGGGAAGGTGATTTCCATGGGGCCGATGGCGGCGGTGGCCACCTCGCCGGATTGGGCCGTAATCTCCAACAATTCGATGTCTCCTTTTGTGCCCATGGCATCCAGCGCGCCCTGGAGGAAGAAAATCAGCCCCATACCCCCCGAGTCCACCACCCCCGCTTCCTTGAGGGCGGGGAGCATGTCCGGGGTTTTGGCCAGGACTTCGTTGGCTTGCTCGATGACAAAGCGCAAGCAGATTTCAATATCCTTTTGGTCGAAGGCGACTTCGTGGGCGGCCTCAGCGAAGGCACGGCCGATGGTGAGCATGGTGCCCTCCTTGGGCTTCATCACGGCCTTGTAGGCCATTTCCGAGGATTTCGAAAGGCCCGCGGCCAAATCCGCCGCCTTGGCGGTGGCCTTTCCCTCCAGCCCCTTCGAAAAGCCACGGAACAGTTGTGACAAAATAACGCCGCTGTTGCCCCGCGCCCCGCGCAACGCGCCGTTGCTTGCGGCCTTGGCCACATCCGCGATGTTGGGGTTGGAAAGCTTGGCCACTTCCCGCGCCGCCGCCTGTACCGTGTGAGACATATTGGTGCCCGTGTCGCCGTCGGGCACGGGGAATACGTTCAGTGCGTTCAGGGGGGCGATGTTGCGTATCAGCTCGTTTGCCCCGCCGATAATCATTTTCCGCAGGTTGCCGCCGTCTATCGTAATCAGTCCCATAATTACACCCGCACGCTTTCTACAAATACATTTACCTCGCGCACCGTCAGGCCCACGAAGGTTTCCAGCTTGTATTTCACATTGTCGATGAGGGTGTTGGCGATGGCGTGGATGTTGGTGCCGTATTCCACGATGATGTGCAGGTTGATAATCAGTTCGTTGTCCTCGGTTACTTTGGTGCGCACGCCCTTGGTCAGGCTCTCGATTTTGAGTAGGTGCACCAGGCCGTCCCGGATGCTTTTCGCCGCCATGCCCACCACGCCGTAGCATTCCATGGCGGTGAGCCCCGCCAGCCGTCCGATGACTTCATTATCAATGGTAATGGTGCCAAATTCATTTTTTACTGTTGAGTGCATTGAGAAGCCTCCATTTGCAATTCATTTTTGTGGCGTTTATTATACACCCCCAATAAAATAGCCGCAAGGAGAATGACATGAAGACATTTTTAAAAAGAAAAGACATTGAAATCAGCTTCAAGCGATACTGCGTGGACGCCATGGGAGCCATGACCCTGGGGCTCTTCGCGTCGCTGATTATCGGTTTAATCCTGTTTGAAATCGGCTCCCGGGCGGGGATAGGCTTCCTTGCCACCATGGGGGAAATGGCCGCGGGCAGCCGTCCTGTGGGGGGTGAAGGTGGCTATGTGGGTGCGGTGGGTTTCGCCATGGGGGTGGCGGTGGCCTACGGCCTGAAGGCCCCGCCCTTGGTATTGTTCGCATCCGCCGCCGTGGGCTTCGCGGGGAATTTCCTGGGCGGGCCGGCGGGGGCGTTAATCGCCGCCCTCATTGGCGCGGAACTGGGGAAGATGGTTTCCAAGGAAACGAAAATCGACATCATCGTCACCCCGGTGGTGACATTGCTGGCGGGTATCGGCGTGGCCATGCTGGTGGGCCCGCCCATTGGCACCTTTATGGACGCCGTGGGCAATCTCATCATGTGGGCTACCGACCTGATGCCCGTCCTCATGGGTGCGGTTATTGCCGTGGTCATGGGCATGATGCTGACTGGGCCTCTTTCCAGTGCCGCCTTGGCCATTATGCTGGGCTTGGAGGGCTTGGCCGCCGGAGCCGCCGTGGCGGGTTGCGCCGCCAACATGATTGGCTTCGCCGTGGCCAGCTACCGGGAAAATAAAATCGGCGGCCTCATATCCCAAGGACTGGGCACCTCCATGCTCCAGCTCCCCAATATCATGAAAAATCCGCGCATTTGGATTCCCCCAATCATTGCCAGTGCCATCGTGGGGCCCATTTCCGCGGCGGCTTTCGGCATGAAAAATATCCCCGCCGGGGCGGGGATGGGGACATCGGGCTTGGTGGGGCAATTCGGTGCCTTCACCGCCATGGGCTACAGCGGCACGGTATTTTTACAAGTGGGGCTGGTGCATTTTATCCTACCGGCCATCATCGCCCTGGCTGTATCAGAATTTATGCGAAAAAAAGGCTGGATACAATTCGGAGACATGGCACTGGGTGGATAAAAACACCTGACCGCTTTCATTCATTTTATTCGGCTATCGTAACCAACATTGAATTTGCTATACCTGTAAAAACATAACAACGCCGCATTAGGTATAAAATTGCATAATATCTCTCTACCTGCTCATACTAGCATCGTAATCTTCAAAAACAAGCGAAATCCCATGCAAGGTGATTTCCCAAAAAGGAGCAGAACTATCATGACTAAACTTAACACGACCGCAGTACCCCAAGCGAAAAACGCTATGGACCAACTGAAGTACGAAGTTGCCAACGAAATCGGCGTACCCTTGAAGCAAGGCTATAACGGCGACTTGACCTCTGCCCAAGCAGGTTATGTGGGTGGATACATGGTTAATACAATATCACCAAAACAACACAAACAAAAAACCTTCACCCGCCGGGAGGGGATGAGGAATGTTCCGACAGTGAAAGTGGGGTATACATATGTGTTGTCGCTTGGTTAGTTTCGACGATGTGCATGGCTATATGTTCATTTGTTTAATCTCAATAAGCTTCAAATACAGCTCCCAGTTTTCAATTACAATTATTTTCAACTCATCAACAGCTCGTGTCAAAATTTGATAAAGCATCCCGTCTCCGCTGTAGTATGAAAATTTATTAACCTCTAGCTGTCCACGTTCATTGTACCGAAAGCTTGAGTTTAATATTAATGTTACTTTTTTAAATTCCTGCCCAATTACCTTGTGCGCCGTTTCACCATAAGCCCAAGATAATTTGTCAAATTGGTCTGGGGTGTGGCGTGATGCGGTAAATGTAATACCCTTCCATCCATGATTTCGCTCTAAACTTGACAGATATTTTGAAGCATCAGCAAGATGTTCGAAGTACTCTACCGCAACTTTACTATAATCTGCATCACGATTTTTACTCTCACCAATAATTAGCATATTTGTTATGAACGATGCGATGTTCTTGTTTGTGCGAATTTTATCCGTCAATTTATATTTCAAAATAGGAACACTCGAAAAAATCGCTGGATGTGCCTCTTCGATGTAAGCATAAACATTTGTATTTTCATTGATGTTTAGGAATTGTTTTGTATCATATGAAAACAATACCGGAATGGCACGCCCGTTTGCTGCTTTTATTATTAAATCCAATTGTTCTTTTCGAGTGCGTTGAGACTCGTCAAGTATTACAAGATCAATCTCGGGTGAGATTATTATGTCAATTGTATCATCTTTGACGGATTTAATCGGGCAAATTGCCCAATTATTGCCTTGCAATATTTCTTGTCCTTGATTGAGCGTGCCACTATGAATAATTAGCGGTTTCTTGTTCATACACATTATCGTTTTCGCAATGTCATATATCAGCAAAGTTTTCCCGGTTCCAGCATTTGCCGAAATACAAGTAATGAACTGTTTTTTGGAATTGAAATTGGCCATAAACTCACTTTTGATTTTTTGCTGATGACTGGTTAAAAAATATTCATCGCGCAAAAACGCAACTGTATTATTAAATGGTGACGCTAGATAATTCATAGGGATAAAAAGCTTATCTGGGTTTATTGTATAGTCAACGATTTGGGCATCTAAACAATCTATAAGGTTTGATACATCGATCTTCACTGGTTGCTTTGTTGCTGCATCAAAAACATATACGCCATCACCACTCACAAATGTGTAAATGACAACATTAAATCCGAGAAAGCTGAAGTAGTAGTTGTTTTGAATCATCTGTTTCGTAATTTTCTCAATATTAAGCTCGGATTTCAATTCAATATTTATGACTGCTTTTTCTGAGAACCTTAGCAAGTCAAACTCTTTGCCAATTTGAGCGATTTCGTATCCCACATAATAACCATTGTAACTGCTAGTATCTGCATCGTTTGCTTTGAGTAGCTCTATTAGCTCAAATAATGTATGCGCTTCATTTGGCTTCAGATTGCTTTGATTGCCTAAACGAAATTGATGAAACTTCAGCGCAGTTTGGTATGCAGAAATTATATTTGTTGGGTTATACACGGGTATCATATCCTCGCACATTAAATGTTTTTCAAACAACAAGCACATTGAAACAAATCGACTTTAATTGTTTTATTGGGAAATGCCCCTTGCTTGGTCAAAAAGTGCTGTCATGGTTGAATTCCCTTTCGTCAATCGCTTAATTGTCAGATCCTCCGCCTTATCGTTAGCCAAGCGCAAATTATTATCTGATGATAAAAGAGCTGCTTTTGTTTTTTGCAAATGGTCAATCGTTTTATCTATTTCAGTTATTGCCGTCATGAATTTTTCGTTTGCAAGCCTGTAATTTCGTGAAAACCCTGTTTTGAAGATTTCAAGGTTTTCCTCGAATCGCGTAATATCAACATTTTGATTTCTTGCCAGCGCAAGTTCAGCCCGGTATTTTAATGAGTTCATCGCAGCATTCCTCAACACCGTTATCATCGGAATGAAAAATTGTGGGCGGATTACATACATTTTAGGAAATCTATATGATACATCCACAATGCCAGAGTTATATAGCTCGCTATCTGCCTCAAGCAATGTAACCAATACAGCGTATTCACAATTCTTGGCATTGCGGTCTTTATCAAGTTCTTTCAAAAAATCTTCATTCTTCTTTTTCGTTTTTGTACCATCACTTTCGTTTTTCATCTCAAACATAATAGAAATAATTTCATTGCCATCTTCATTTAACTCGCGATACACATAGTCGCCTTTGCTACCTGCTTTCCTGTCATTGTCTTTTTCAAAATATGCCTCAGGAAAAGCTGTCGCACGAATTTGGTTAAATTGTGTTTCACAATGCTGCTCAAGAGTTTCCCCCACCATTTTAGTTGATAACTTTGCTTTCATATCCTTGTAATAAGCAATCATTTCATCCTTGGATTTTAGTTCCGCATCATGCTTGTCCTTCAAAGTTACCGCAAGAAGTTGTTTCTCTGAATCCTTGGCCTTTAGATCGTTTTTCAAGGCATCACGTTCTTTTTCAACAATAGTTAATGCATTTGTTATTGCTAATTTCTTTTCAGTTTCCGCTGAATCAATTTTTGATTTCAACTCTGTAATTTCGGCATCTCGCTTTGCTACTTCCATCTGTAACACGTTTTTTGAAGTAGCTTCCGCAAAATCCAATGCTTTAACGTTGTCTGATTCTAGGACTTTTATATTTTCATCTTTTTTTTGCAATTCTACTTCGAGAGCATCCCGTTCTTTTTCAACCACAGCAACCGCTTCTGTAACAGCTAATTTCTTCTCACTATCCGATACATCTAATTTTGCTTTTAAATCCGCTATTTCAGCATCTTTCTTGCTTATTTCTGTTTGCAATTCATTTCTTGCATTAGCCTCGGCAAGTTCCAATGCCTTCGCTTTATCAGATTCGGCAAGTTTTATCGCATCTTCTTTTTTATTAAGCTCTACCTCAAGCGAATACTTTTCTTTACCGATTACTACCAATGCCTCGGAAACAGCCAGTTTTTTCTCCGCTTCCATGGTCTCAACTTTTGTTTTTAACTCTGCGATTTCGGCATCCTTTTTAGCCGTTTCTGCAAGCAGAGCATTAGTCGTGTCAGCTTTTGCTAGTTTTACAGCATTTTCCTTGTCAGTTTCAAATAATGCTTCCCGCTCACGCAGTGCCTTATCAAATTCACGGTTTTTAACTTGCTTAACAATTTCATCAAAACCCGATTTATCAACCTTAAAGACTTCATGACATTTGGGACATCTTATTTCGTTCATCACTTGCAACTCCCCTCGCATAAAATTACATTTTCCGGAATACAAACAAATATTCATGCGCAAGCAGTAAAAAATTATGCTTAATGCTGTTCGTTTTCCAAAACCCGGTTGCCTTGCAGTTAGTTGTTCCTTAATGATAATTTCCTTCAACGTAAAGCCTACAGCGCAGTAAATCTCCATCACATCGAAACTCATGGGAATTACGCAACCCCTCTTGCACATGTCCTCCATTAAAATAGCACAAAATTTGCCACTCTTCAACATTCTGTGACATTTTAATACAACGACTTCCATCTGCACAATAAAATCCTTAACCCCGCAATGCGAAATCACCGTCAATATCCTCGCTGTATTTGATGATGTCTGCACACGGTGGGTGCGTACATATAAATTCAATGTTCTCGTCTGGGATGAAATCCAAATTCCGAGCATCGCCATGTTTTATGTAAACTTGTTCGGCATTTTCCCATTCAAAGGCGGTCTTTTTGCGACAACGCTCCAGCGCAGCAGGGTTGATGTCTAATCCGATGATGTTGCGATTCAGTTACTTGGCTTCTTCCAGTGTTGTTCCCTCGCCCGCAAATTGCTCCAACACCAAATCACCCTCTGAGGAATAACGAAGCAGAAGGTTTCTCGGTATATATGATCAGTTGCTGAGATATTTAGAATCATGTGTTGCCCAATTTCCTCGTTTCGGAAACGACCAAACCGTGTTCATTTCCAGTTAAAAATCATCTGACTCCCATTTTGTTATCTTCGTTTAGGCTCGTTCAAATCAATGAATTGCGCCAAGAAACGTGGGCGGGCGTAAAATGCCCTGCTCGTGCTACCATGCCCCTTACCTTTGGTGCGAGGTTGGATATAATGCCCCATACTCCCGGTCAACGCAGAAAATCCACGTTCAGGGTCGTTCAAGCACCCCCTCACGAGCTCATAATCGGCGTGGACAGCTTCGTACATCTCTCCATCCAAATCAATGGACGTAACGGTGTGTAAAAATGTTGGTTCGCCATAATTAGTGCCGACCACCCGCGCCACAATCACTGCTTTCCGCAACTTCGTCAAAAGGTGGCTATCTTCAAAGCTCGTCCGCTGCACGTTGTATGGGTCAATCATCGTAATCGCCATTGTTTCCTTGAAGCCAAGCAGTCCATTTCGTAACCGCTTCAAAGGAATACTTTTCAATTCCCATGAACCAAAATTAGGGCTTTGCCCCGAATTTAACGGAAGCCCCAAATGCCTTTCGCAAACATGACCTGCCCAACCTTTATTCACTTTGCCATTAGCCAAAATAATCGTAACGCCGTATTCCTGCGCTAATTCATGGAGGTTGCGGCCTTCCAATTCACTTAGTTTTCGTACAGCGTCGTCTCTGTGCATGATGTCCTCCTTGGGTTATCCATTAGCTATTAACAACTCACGCACTTTTCCGCGACCGTTGCCAATTGAATTGATTGCTCTGCTTGCCTGTATGCGTGTAATTCGGTAACTGGCGTATAATATATCGAAGAAATTGTCAGCCTCGTCTGTGTTCGTGGGATCGGAGTTGCTGACTAATATATATGCCCCGCGCACGGTTAATTCATTTATAAAAGCTGCGAGTTCAGCTTGTGAATTGTCATCAAACCCATTTTGTGCATAGGATGTAAAGTTAGCTGTAGTAGATAGAGGGCGATAAGGTGGGTCGAAATAAGCGAAGGTTTCGTTGTCTATGAAATCCGCCGCTCGACGATAATCACCGTGCACAATCGTGACCTCTTGCAACTTGCTAGAAACAGCGCGAATATTATTTTCGTCACAAATACTCGGCATCCTATAACTACCCTGCGGTACATTGTACCCGCCTTTGGAGTTCACTCGATACAAGCCGTTGAAACAGGTGCGATTTAGGAAAATAAAAAGAGCAACTAGCTCTACCGATGTGTCTAGCATAAATTTTAGCGAGTTAAATTTGTCACGGTTGGCGTAATAAAGTTCTTTCCGATTTTCATCGTCTGCCGTGTGATAACCGATTTCTATTTCACGCAACGCTTCTATTAAATCGGCTGGATTGTCTCGGATGGTGGCATAGGCGTGGACAAGCTCACGGTTGATGTCGCTAATGTAGGCTTCCTCAACGGAGTAATGGTTCAACACATCAAAAAGCACCGCGCCGCCGCCCACGAATGGCTCGGCATACTTTTTTATGCGCCGCCCAAGTTCGTGTGGGTACTTCGCACGGATTTCATCCAAGATTTGAGATTTACCGCCCGCCCATTTTACGAATGGTCGTGCGTTTGCGTTGATGTATAATTGAGACATTATTTTCTCCTCGCAGTTAAAATAGAATGCTGAAAACGCATCTCGGGCGAAGCCTTAGCAGACACGAAAGTGGCTTAGCGCGAAAGTTGCAGAAGGCAATTTTCGCTGTGGGGTTTGAGGGATATTTTCCCCAACAAACGTAAAAGGCTTGCCTTTTACCCAGCTTGCCAGTACGTTTTCACAATAATATAAACTGCCGTTGGTTGGTGATGTCATCCTTGCCATGGTCAATAATATATAAGTATTTCAACTCCGCCAAGTCATTCAATAAAATTTCAAACTCATCCGGCGCGAGGTTATGCTCCTGTAAAAAAAGATTAACATTCGACATTATCGTCCGGCTACCAAGCGAGAAATGGACAAGATACATATATAGTCCTTTTTGCGTTAAGCTGAGTCGGGTATCCGATAAAACCTCCGCCACACGCACATCGGCTCGAAACATTGCGGTATCTTCCGTACGCCCCATTAGGTAGTCAATGGAAATTTGGTAAAATTCCGCAAGACTGATTGTCGTTTCGTGGTCAGGCTCACGCATGGCGTATTCGTATTTTTGGTACGCTTGCTCCGTTATGCCCAGAAACTGCGCGGCGGTTTTTTGCGTTACACCTCTCGCTTTACGAATTTCTTTTAGCCTTTCCGAAAATGTAGCCATGTACCCTCCAAAATTTTCTTGCTCGAAAACTTGACACATTCATTGTGGATGTGTATGATATTGTCATCACGTTCACATTGGACTTGTTACGTTGTGAACGTGTCCACAAATAAAATACCACAACAAAATCACGAGAGCAATACCCGATTTCGGAAGGAGGGAGACTATTCCGGGTATAAAGAGACCGAATTTGGCAAAAAGTAGATGTGGAGGTGTATCAATGGAAACTCATCTGCATCCGCAAGCCAAACAGCAAGACAAAGCAAATTACGACAAGATACAATTACTACGATTGAACAATCTGGCATTGGCGAATGGCCTCATTACGCAAGAGGTGAAGCAAAAAGTCGAAAGGCAAATTTGGTCGAAGTAAGCACCATTAAAAATCTGATTTTGTCACCAAGTGGTTGCGATTAGTTAGCTATCTCAACCGCTTGCAATACTTAGGGTTGTTTTGAATTGGTGATGTAGCAAATGTTACCAATGACATAGTTGAAAAACTTGTTGGACTATATAAACTGAATGCGATACAATAATAAAAAGGGTTCTACATAGAAATGAGGGCATATATGGACATTTACGAAATCCGCAACCAATTAAAATCCACCGGCAGAACGCTGACCGATATGCCCTTGCGGGTGGTATATTACGCTCGTGTGTCTACGGACAAGGACGAGCAACTTAATTCGCTGGACAATCAGCGTTCTTATTATGAGGATTTTATCTCCGCCAACAAAAACTGGCAGTTGGTGGGCAGTTATATAGACGAAGGACTCTCCGGCATCACCACGAAGAACCGTGAGAAATTCCACTCCATGGTTGACGATGCGAAAGCCGGAAAGTTTGATTTTGTCATCACGAAGGAAATCAGCCGTTTTGCGCGGAATACGTTGGACAGTATTCAATTCACACGGGAATTGCTGTCGCATGGCGTGGCAGTTTGGTTTCAACAGGATAGCATCAACACAATAGACGATGACAGCGAAATGCGCTTAGCAATAATGTCCAGCCTTGCGCAAGAGGAAAGCCGCCGTTTGTCCAGCCGTATTCGTTTTGGGCATAGCGAAGCTATAAAAAAAGGCACGGTGATGGGCAACTCGCGTATTTATGGTTATAACAAAGCCGATGGCAAGCTGGTCATCAATGAAAAGGAAGCCGAAATGGTTCGGCTTGTTTATGAATTGTACGCCACAGGGGATTATTCCACGCCAAAAATTGAACGTATCTTGGAAGAAAAGGGCTACCGCAATTTCAAGGGTGGGCTTGTGAATCGCAATGTGCTTCGCAAAATTATCCCCAACCCGAAGTACAAAGGCTACTACTGCGGCAACAAAGTAAAAATTGTTGATATGTTTACTAAAAAGCAAAAATTTTTGGATGAATCCGAATGGGAAATGTACCCCGCCCATGAAAGCGTACCGCCCATCGTCAGCGAGGAGTTGTGGGTGCGAGCGAATGCTATTTTTGCTATTCGTAGTGCAGAAGTGAAAGAGCGGCGTACATCCTTCAAAACGGACAACCTATTCACCGGGAAAATTTTTTGCGTCGAGCATGGCACACCATTTTATATGAAGCAACGCTCGTATAAATCTTCGCCAAGTGCAGACCCCACATGGGTGTGTAGTCACCGTATAAAGAATGGTAAGGATAGTTGTGCGACCATTGGCTTACGAGAAACCGAATTGACGGAAGTCATATTGGATGTTCTTGACGGCTTATCCGGGGATTTTGATGGGCTGGTGGAGCAATATATGCAGCTACTGGAAGCCGCTCAAGATGTCGACATGGGTGAAGCCCGTTTGAGCGAAATTACTGACGAAATAGCTAAAATCTCTGTGCGAAAAGAAAAACTCATTGACCTAGCCATAGAGGGGCAATTATCAAACGCCGAAGTTGGCACACGCAACGACGTTTATAACGAGCAAATTGCTACGTTAGAATTGGAAGTGAAAAAGATTAAGGGCAAGCAAAAAGAGAAAGCCGATTACAGTAATACAATAAACCGTTTCAAAAAGGAGTTGCGGCGTTATTTCGATGACAGTCGTTCAAATAGTGGTATGGGCGAACTCACCCCCGGAATAATAAACGCCCTGATTGACAAAATTTATGTAACAGCTACTTCTTATGTAAGCGAGGGGGGTAACGAAACAGTACCCTCCTTTGGTGAAAATATGATGCACCTTGAAGTCCGCCTAAACACAGGGCTTGTGGTAGACAGCACGCTACCTTTTCCTTTGCGTCGTTCCGGTGACACGTTCAAGAAAATGATTGAAGCCCAAGAGCGTCAAATGGCTGGCAAACAATAACTTAACCACCGCATGAACATGTAAAAAAGCGGGCATCACTTTTGGATAAAGGTGGTGTCCGCTTCTTGATTGTCTTGATGCAACCGCCTTGACAGTCGCTGGTATATATGCAAAAATGTTTTAAATCGAACAAAGAGTCTGGTTTGGGGGTGCGTACATATGTTTATGAATATCGAAGTGGAGCGTCTGCGCCGGTATATGAGCAAATTGGAGCTGGCCGATGAGCTTTCCATTCCCGCGGAGGAGTTGAATGATTGGATTAACCGAAGGCGCGCCATTCCGGCGGATGGGTTGCGTGCGTTGGCGCGGGTGTTTAAGGGATGCAGTATCGACTATCTTTTAAAGGAGCGGGGTTGACGGGATGGGTTATACTGTATGGGAAAACGATAATAAGGGTGAGGCGTGTGGAGCGTTTATTTTTTGATGGGGGCATGGGGACGTCGTTGCTGGCGCGGAGGCTTTCGGGGGACCCGATGCGGCTGAACCTTTCCCAGGGCGATAAAATAACGGAAATACACAAGCAATACCTGGCGGCGGGGGCCACTGTCCTGACGGCAAATACCTTTGGCGCGTACACCCACAAGTACCCGGACGCGGCGGAATTGATAAAATTAGCGGTGAGCTACGGGAAGAAGGCACGGGAGGAATCCGGTGCCCACGCCTTGGTGGCCCTCGATATGGGGCCACTGGGGAAGATGCTGGAGCCTTATGGCGACATGTCCCAGGACGAAGCCTATGACATTTTCCTCCAATGGGCGCAGACCGGCGCGGCGCAAGGCGCGGATATGGTACTTATCGAGACATTCTTTTGCATAAATGAAATAGAAGCGGCGGTGAAGGCCGCCAAAACTACGGGCTTGCCCGTATTCGCCACCATGACCTTCGACAAAAAGGGGCGCACCACCATGGGCAAATCCATCCGGGATATGGTGGATTTGCTGGAAAGCCTCGGGGTGGACGCGCTGGGTATGAACTGCGGCTATGGGCCGGACTTGTACAAGGAGCTGTTGCCGGATTTGCTGGCTGTCACCAAGTTGCCCGTACTGGTGCAACCCAATGCGGGTTTGCCGGAAGTCGTGGACGGGATAATGGTGTATCATTTGTCCCCGGAGGACTTCGCCCAAACCATGGCGGACATCGCCAGCCTGGGTTGCACGCACCTGGGCGGTTGTTGTGGAACCACCCCGGCCCATATCGCGGCCATGGTGGAAGCCTGTGGGGCGGTGGCGCGGGGGGTATGATATCGGCTTTCGGGGTGGTGTCGCTGGTGGTTTTCCTGGTGTGCTGTGTGGGGCTTGTGTTGCATTTTCAGCTTATGAAGCGGCGGGAGCGGGCGGACAAGGCCATACAGATATGGGAATCCATGGACGATGAAATGGAAGATAAGCCTTTGGATGATTTGGTGCAAGGCGACGCCGAGGCGGCACTGCGGGAATATAATGCGTATATCTCGCGTTTTCCGGGGATTATCATGGCTAAAATTTTAGGATTTACACCGCTGTGAGTAACCGGCGCGGCAGTGCGTATGTATTTGTCCTGGTGGCGGTTTTAATGATGATGATGCTGGTGAGCGTGGCCCTTGCGGTGACGGTGGCCAGCCGCCGCACCACAGCGTACTATTCAGATTTTGCCAGCCTGTACGACCTGGCCGTAGCCGGGAACGAACAGGTTTTATTTTTTTTGCGCGAAGCGTTCTACCCCGGCGCGGAAAACCCCATGCTTCCCCTGCAAGCCGCAGTGGCCGCCGCCTATCCCCGGAGTTGGACTTTCTCTGTCGAGTGGGCTGTGGATGAGCGCGACCCCTTGACCCATACCTTTCGCGCCAATACCGCCGTTACCCCCCTGGGCGACCGCTTCCGCGTGCAGACCCAAGTGTACCACTACGCGCTCATTCCCATTCCCGCCACCGTGCGGGCCTATATTGTGCTTGACGGTAATACGCTGGCAATGGTAGAGTCTATGCGCATTACCCAATAATTGCTGAAACGAATGAAAGGAGTGCTTCATGACACTTGCGCCCGACTACTATTTTGATTCTGTATTGGACATCCCCTATGAAACCTTATGGCAACAAAAAATACGCGGTCTGATTTATGACTTGGACAATACCCTGGCCCATTATGACCAGAGGCAAGCCCCCGCCCAAGTGGTGGCCATGCTTAGGCGGCTGGAGAAAATGGGCTTTCGGATATGTCTGCTGACCAACAATACCCGTACGCGGCTGAAATATTTTGACGATTTGGGGCTGGAGGGCATCGCCAACGCCGCCAAGCCCCTTACCTGCGGGGTGCGCAAGGCCATGGCGCGCATGGGCACACAGCCCGAACATACAGCCATCATTGGCGACCAGCTTTTTTCCGATGTGTGGGCGGGGAAGAACGCCCGGATTACCACCATTTTGGTCAAGCCCATGACGGAGAAGGATTTTATGCTGGTGCGGGTTAAGCGTGTATTTGAAAGATGGCTGCTCCGGCGGTACTACAAGTGAAAATACCCGCGCTGTTCAAATCTAAGCACGGCGTGACACTGTTGGAGCTTGCGGTGGTGATGGCCATCATCGTCGTACTTTCCGGCGGTGTGGTGATAGGCTTCCGGCAGGGCCACCGCCGGGCCTTGCACAACGCTTCCTTACAATTGCAAGCCGATTTGCGCTATGCCCAGCGTAGGTCCATCATCGAGGGGCGGCAATTCGGCATAGCCTTCGATGTAGCGCAAAACCGGTACCGGATTATTTCCACCGTGCCCACCCGCACGGTGCGCACGGTGTATGTACAGGGCGGAGCCACGTTGCTGGAAACCTCCGCGCCCCGTCTTTTGTTCCATCCCAGGGGCACGCCCACGGCAGGGTTTCGCATCACCATGGCTAAGGGTACGGATACACAGCGCATTACCGCTTCCGTAAGCGGCGGACGCATCCGCGTGTTTGACATAAACGAATTGGATTATGAATAAAAGGGGTGCACAATGGAGCTAAGCTTAAAGAACTACATGGAAGACATGGTTATGGCAAAAATGCCCAGCGTCATGAAGCAAATGAATATCTGTGAATGCGAGCAATGCAGGATGGACATCCTAGCCTATGTGCTGAACAAAATGCCGCCGAAATATGTGGTGACGCAAAAAGGCTCTATGTACGCGAAGCTGGCTTTACTGCAATCCCAGTTTGACGTGGATATTCTGTCCAATCTTTCCCAGGCGGCGGCCATGGTAAAGAAAAACCCGCGCCACAAGGAAGAATAAATCATATAACCAGAAAAGGATTGATTACCATGATTTCAGCAGGCGAATTTCGCAACGGCATTACCATCGAGTTTGAAAGCGGGCTGTACACCATTATTGATTTCCAGCATGTAAAGCCGGGCAAGGGCGCGGCCTTTGTGCGTTCCACATTGAAAAATATGGAAACCGGCTCGGTGCTGGAAAAAACCTTTCGCCCTTCGGAAAAAATGGCGCGCGCCCATATTGACCGCCGGGACTTGCAATATTTGTATTCCGACGGCTCGTTGTTTCATTTTATGGATGTGGAGTCCTATGAGCAGACGGAAATGAACGCCGCCCAAATTGGGGACAGCCTCCGTTTTGTCAAAGAAAACGACATGATTAAGGTGCTGGTGCACAACGGACGCATCTTCGGTATAGAGCCGCCCATGTTCGTAGAGCTGGAAATCACGGAAACGGAGCCGGGCTTCCGCGGCGATACCGCCACCGGCGGCGGCGGCACCAAGCCCGCCACCGTGGAAACAGGTGCCACGGTGAAGGTGCCCCTTTTCGTAAACACGGGCGACAAAATTAAAATCGACACCCGCACCGGCGAATACCTAAGCCGCGCATAAAAAATTTTGCCAGCATATATTCCTTTCTCCGGCTCATACTAACCTTGTAGCAAAAGCGAAAACATACGCTACAAGTATATATGAGGGGAGGAAATAGTTGTGTCTAGCAAAAAACATGCTGTTCCCGAAGCAAAGGCCGCCCTCGACCAATTCAAATATGAAGTGGCGAACGAAATCGGCGTACCCTTGACCAAGGGCTACAACGGTGACTTGACATCTAGCCAAAACGGTTCCGTAGGGGGCTACATGGTAAAAAAGATGATTGAGACCCAGCAAAGACAAATGGCGGGGAAGTAACCCTAAACGTTTGAAATATATGTATAAGGGGCTGTGCAAACAGTCCCTTTTTTGGTTTTAACCGTATAATTCGTCCACGGAAAGCTCTGTCACCACGCCGTCGGTGCTTAGGCTCCGCGCTGTTACTTTTAGCATATTGTCCTGCCCCACGTGGAAGAGGACTTGGACTTTTTCCTGGCCGCGTGGGCCCTGGGGTATGCCGCGCAGGGAGGTGCCCGCAAGGCGTTTCATGCCCTCCTGGTTGACGGATGGGGTCTTATCCGAAGTCTTGGGCACGGTATTTTCATAGACCACGATGGCTACGCTGGTAAGGCTGTCGTGGTTAGTTACCAGGGGCTCGGCGCAGTCGATGGTGAGGCCCTCCTTGGGGATATCCTGGCCGGCGGGCACGATTTCCAGGAAGCGGCGGCCGGAGATTTCCAGACCCAGGGGATGGATGGTGCGCTCGTGGACTACGGGGCCCCGCACGGTAGGCATCATAATCATATTGCAGTAGTGGGCCGCGCCCTGGGAAATGCTTAGCGCGGGGCTGATGCGCGACTTGAAGGGCTCTTTCTTGAATCGCTCGGAGATTTTCTCCCCTACATATAAAATGGAGGAGGAGCCGCCCACCAGGAAAATTTCGTCGATGTCGGCCTCGGTGAGCTCACCCGCTTCCAGGCAGTGGGTGACGCAGGAGAGGGTTTCGTCAATCAAATCCGTGACGGACTTGCCCCGGAATTTTTCATAAACCATTTGGCTATCGCCCAGGGCGTTCACCCGCTGGTGGGCGAGGAACTGCTCGCGGGTGATTTCCATGTTGATATTCACGATGCGGGGCTCTTGGATGAGGGGTGCCAGCGTAATCTTGGTGGACTTGGTATGGGAAAGCCGTTCCTTGGCTTGGGTCGCGGCCTGTTGGAGGCGTACGAGGGCGACTTTTTTCTGCCGCTTGGAGACGCCATCGTCGGCGTTCTCGTCGAAGAGGTCGATTTCCTCGTTGGTCAGCTTTTTAAACTCCTCATACACGATGTCCATGATAATCTTATCGACATCGTTCCCCCCCAGATTGTTGTCGCCGTAGGTCGAGACTATGGAAATGGTGGGCTCGCCGGTTTCCTCCACTTTGATTTGCAACACGCAAGCGTCGAAGGTGCCGCCGCCAAAATCGTAGACCAGTACCTTTTTGTCCTCAGATTCCCCCACCGCATAGGAAATCGCGCTGGCCGCGGGCTCCAGCCGCAGGAAGATACTCTCCGGGTCGAAGCCCGCCAGCACTGCCGCGTCCCGGGTCATTTTCTTCTGCTTGTCCGTGGAGTTGGCGGGTACGGTAATCACACAGCCCGAAAACTCCCCGGTGATGCCCAGCTCTTCCTGGGCGTATTCGTCGGCCTTCAGTTTTAAATGGCTCAAAATTTCCCCCGCGATTTGCTCCGGGGTGAAGGCAAATTCCTTCTCGTCCACCAGCACGGTGATTTTCTGGTCGCTACCCAGGTACCGCTTAATGGAAAGCACCGTGGACAACGGGTAAATTATCGCCGCTTCCTTGGCTTGCACGCCGAAAATACGCGAGAGTTTGTTTTCGTCCTCCGGGTCGGATTCAAATTGTATGGCTGTGGGGAAGATGTTCGAGCCGTCGATGGGAATGGTCTGCGCTTCCCCTTCTTGAAAATTATAGATGCTGACAACAGAATTGGTGGTGCCGAAGTCGATGCCGAGGAATAAACCCCGTTCGGTGTCCAGTCCGAGTGTACCCATAAATGTTGCCTCCTTTGTTTTGTATGACTGTATATACGTACCGTGGACAGAGTTGGTTCGCTCCCGCCCGTTCAAGTATACCCGTTTTATACCAACCGTCAACAAATTGAACCCATTGCGGCCCTGCTTCATAGGATGAAGGGAATTTACTTCATATAGGAGGCACGATTGCCATGATAAGAAGGACATTTCGCCCGCCACCCAGAAGGCCGCATCACCCGCGCCCGCCGCATCAGTCACATCCGCCGCACCAGCCCCATCCGCCACACCAGCCCCATCCACCGCATCAGTCACATCCGCCGCGCCCGCCCATACCTCCCGTCCGGCCCAATCCGCCCGGTCTGGTGCTTCAGGACTATGGCCCCCGGCCCTATGTGGTGGACATCAACGCCGCCACCTTGCAAAACGACACCTTCCGTACGGCCATATGGACGGGTACGCATTTGCAGGCAACGGTCATGAGCATTCCCCCCGGGGAAAGCGTCGGCCTGGAACAGCATCCCCACACGGACCAGTTCCTACGGCTGGAAGGCGGCCAGGGCCTGGTGCAAATGGGCACCAGCCACGACCACCTGCCCTTCCGGCAGACGGTATTTGAGGATTCCGCCATTTTTGTGCCGGCGGGGATGTGGCACAACATCACCAATGTGGGCACAACGCCGATTAAGCTGTACTCTATTTACGCCCCGCCCAACCACGCCCATGGCACCGTGCATCCCACGAAGGCCATCGCGGAAAGGGAAGAGCACCATTAATACTAGGTAACGATTCAACTATATCCTTCATATAGTGGCTATAACAACTGCGCTGATGGAGGATATATTTATGCTTACCGAGAGGGACAACTTTGAAGCGGGGAAGCTGATAATCGCGACAAACAGGCACTATCCTTATTATAACGCCACTGTGTGCCACGACAGTATTCTGGACGGTATTGACTATACCGCGGTGCATACGATTTTCCCTGCCACGGAATGTGGAAGCGGCATAGGCGATATATTACTGGTTTATTTGACCTGCCAAAAAAAATCCACGGTGCTTAGTACTATTGGGAAGCTTTCGTGCAATCCCCGGGTGGTGCACGCGGAGCCCAGTTATTTGTTCTCCAGCCAAATAATCCCCAACGACCCGTATTTCGGGTACCTGTGGGGCTTGGAAAATGTGAATGCTCCCTTGGGCTGGAATTACACCGTGGGCAGTGGGGATATGGTGGTTGGCGTGGTAGACAGCGGCATTGATTACCGCCATCCTGATGTCAGGGATAATATGTGGGTTTCCCCCGACGGGCATCACGGCCGCAATTTCTTCGACAACAATGATAATACCATGGATATTACCGGGCACGGAACCCATGTGGCCGGAACCATCGGGGCCACGGGAAACAATGCCATCGGGATAGCGGGCGTATGCTGGCAGGTAAAGCTGGCTTCATTAAAAATCGGGGACGCGGACTTTGGCCTGGCCGCCGCCATCGCGGCGATTCATTATGCCAATGAAAATAATATTCCGATTCTCAACAACAGCTGGGGTGGGGGATATGCGTCGCCAACCCTGAAGCATGTCATCGACAATTACAATGGATTGTTTGTCGCCTCAGCCGGCAACAGCGGTGCCGACAGCGATGTTTTGCCGGAATATCCCGCCGCCTTTGACAACGGGAATATCCTGTCCGTTGCCTCCACCAACCCGGACGATACCCTGTCCGCCTTTTCCAATTACGGGGCCAGAACCGTTGACATCGCCGCGCCCGGGGCAGATATTTTGAGTCTTTCGCTTCACGGGGAATACAGCACCCAGCGCGGCACCTCTATGTCGGCCCCTCATGTGGCCGGTGCGGCGGCTTTGCTGTTGTCCTATATGCCGGGCTTGACGCCCTTGGAAAACAAACAACTGATACTCGACAGTGCCGCTGTGCGGCCTTGGCTTCAAGGGAAGCTTGTCACCGGCGGCGTATTGGATATACAGGCCATGTTTGAAAACGCGACCCGCCTGTATAGCTCTGCCCATACGGTGGTTGCCGGAGAGAGCCTGTGGCGTATCGCCGCGAATCATGGAATTGATGTGCGGGCACTCATCAGGGCCAACCCGCAACTGCACAACCCGGATTTGATTTTCCCGGGAGATGTAATAACGGTTCCCGTCAGGTAGCTTTCGCGGAAAAATTATTTCGTCATGCGCAAGTCCGCGATGCTCTCCACGAACTCTTTATTGTTGCGGGTCTTGGCCAAGATATCAATCACCTGCTCGGTAAATTCCGCGCTGGAGATGCGGCCGGACATTTCCCGCAGGGTGTACATGGCGTCCAGCTCCTCTATGGAGAGCAACAAATCCTCCCGGCGGGTGCCGGATTTCAGCACATCTATGGCGGGGAACACGCGCCGCTCGGCCATGCGGCGGTCAAGTACGAGTTCGAGGTTCCCCGTCCCTTTAAATTCCTCGAAGATGACATCGTCCATTTTGCTCCCCGTTTCCACCAGCGCGGTGGCCAGTATCGTGAGGGAGCCGCCGTTTTCCACATTGCGCGCCGCGCCAAAGAATTTCTTGGGCATGTACAGCGCGGAAGGGTCCAGGCCGCCGGAAAGGGTACGCCCCCCCGCCGGAATCATCAGGTTATACGCCCGGGACAGCCGGGTGATGGAATCCAGCAAAATCACTAAATCCTTTTTCTGCTCCACCATGCGCTTGGCTCTTTCCAGAACCATTTCCGCCAGCCGCTTGTGGTGCTCGGGCTGTTCGTCAAAGGTGGAATACACCACCTGGCAATTCTTGCTGACGATGGAGCGTTGGATGTCGGTGACTTCCTCGGGACGTTCGTCTATCAACAGGACGATGAGGTGCACCTGGGGATGGTTCTTCGTGATGGCATTGGCAATTTGCTTCAAGAGCATGGTCTTGCCCGCCTTGGGCGGCGAAACAATCATGCCGCGCTGGCCGAAGCCGACGGGCGAGAGCAAGTCAATAATGCGCGGGGCAAGGGTATGCCGTGCCGTGGGCGCGCCGTAGGGCGATTCCAAGGTGATGCGCTTGTCGGGGAAAATAGGGGTGAGGTGTTCGAAAGAAGGGCGGCGGGAAGCCGTTTCCGGTGGGTCGCCGTTGACATGCTTGATGTATTGCAACGCGTTGAATTTCTCGGTGGGGTTACTGCGGACGGGGCCGTTTACCATGTCCCCCGTTTTCAGCTGGAAGCGGCGGATTTGTGAGGGGGAAATATAGATATCCCCCGTGCCGGGCAGGAAATTCACCGCCCGCAGGAAGCCGTAGCCGTCCGGCAGAATCTCCAGTATACCCTCTGCCATTTCCTGGGTGCTTTCCGGGCTGGCATGTTCCGCGCTGGCTGGCACCGGCTCCACCTTCACGGGCGGCGGAGGCGGAGGCGGCTCGCGCAAGGGCTTGCCCAACAGGGCGATTACCTCCGGTTCCTTCTCCCGGTTGGAAATGTATTCCACTAAATCTGACTTTCGATACTTCGACAGGTTCCTAAGACCCAAAGCTTTCGCACGCTCCCTAAGGGCTAACAAAGGCAGTTCGGATAGATGCATGGACATTCCTTCTTTACACATAATGGGTACTGCCTCATTGTATGCCGCGTGGGACGAGTTTATGCCTGATATCCTGCCCTAGCTCGTGGGAGCCATCGGGATGCGCAATTGCTGGCCGATGGATAAATTGTATGGGTGCGTAATATCGTTCTCCGCCGCGATGCGTCGCCAATAGACTTCCCCGGCACTGCCGAAATGGATTCTGGCAATGGCGGACAGCGATTCACCCGATGCGACGGTATGGATAATGTACGGCGGCGGCGGCGGCGTGGGTGTGGGGTCGGGCACGGTGGGGGGCGGTGTATGTTCGGGGGCGGGGGGATTGAAGGCGTGGTCGGGGTTATAGCCCTGGGCACGCACCCAGTTTTCCAAGGTAAGCATATTGGCCTGGGCTTGGGTGAGCTGGTCTTCCAGGGCGGCGATGCTTACTTCCAGTTCCGTTATGTTCGCGCCGTTGACGGGGTCGGCAGGGTCGGCTCCATTGGTTGTGGTGGCGGGTGGAGCAGTGGTACCTCCGGCTGTGCGCAGGTCATCCAGCTCCCTGCCCATGCGGCTGTTTTGCACCACCAAGACAATCATGACAACCAACACCACCAGCGCGCCGGCCATGGCTACATAGCGTATGGGGTTCACCCCGGCGAAGCTGTAGCCCAGGCCCGGCGGCGGCGCGGCGGCGGCACGGGGGCGGTTTTTCGAGACTACAGGGTGCAACACGCGGTCGTCCGCGTCCGGTTTGGCGGGCGCACCGGGGTCACGCGCCGTCGCCAGCGCGTCACGGTCGGAATACCGCGCCTTAAAGTTTTCCACGTCGTCTTCTATCGGGGTGAAATTTTCGGGCTCTTCCGTCGCCACACGGCGGGGAATGGGCTCGCGCACCACGGGTACACGCGCCTTCATGGCGGGCTTGGGCTCGGGGTTGGCCCTTGTCACGGGGCGTTCGATTTTCCGGGTGGTGCCGGTGGGTGCCGTCGCCGGACGGGAGCGGTCGCCCCGCGCCATCCGGTTATCGTTCAACGCGGCGTAATAATCCGTATCCCCTACCGGGCTAACGTTTGCCCCCCGGGAAGCGGAGCGTTTCGGCGGGCTGTAGCCGTCGTCGAAATCGCCGTCATCTTCAGCGTCGAACAGCTTCCCTATCGAGCCGTGCCCCTTCTTATCAGTATAGGATTCCTCATCTGTATCTGTTGCCGTACGGGTAGCACCTTCATATTCATTCATATCCCTAGAACTCAATGTCTGCCTCCCTCAAATAATATATCAAGTATGAATCCTTGATTTTGGCACAATTGTAGAGCTTTTGTAAAAGGGTGTCAAGAAATAAGATAAATTGTTCATGATAAATTAATTTGCAGTTGATTTTCGCCCCTAATATGAGGCATAATAAGGGTATGGAATTGCACTAAAAGGAGATGGGAAAATGCAACCAATTATTAAGCCCTCAAGTGAATTGCGGAAAAATTATAATAACGTAGCAGAAATATGCCGTGCAAATAAAGTGCCCGTATTTCTTACTCGCAACGGTGAGGGAGATATGGTTCTCATGGATATTGAATCTTACGGACGCAGAGAAGAAAATTTAGCAACCGCAGAACGCCTTATGGCAGCAGAAGTGGCAAGGTTTATGGGTACGCAAGGTTACACCGTGGACCAATTCAAAACCAATATGGAGCAGGCTATCAAACGAGGAGCCGGTAAAGATGTATGAAGTAGACAGGCAATACAAGGTAATTGTAGACCCTGCCGTTAATGATAGGATGTACGACCACTTTGAATTTCTTGCGAGAGTGAATGAATCAGCCGCCGAAAGGCTGTTAGACCAACTTGCTGACGATATGCAGTCGTTAGAACGTTTACCATATCGCAATCCCGTTTTTAATAGGCCCTATTTAAAAAGCGGAAAATATCGATATATGGTGTCATGCGAAAGGTATCTCATCGTTTATCAAATCATTGAAAATACTGTATTTATTGACGATGTACAAGATTCCCGATAATCTGATAATAAATCCTTGCTTTTTTCCTATAGCCGAATAAAATGAGAACCGACCGATAGGACGAAGCTCAGTGTCTACAAGACAAGGAAGCTGTGACGACGCGCACCGGAGGTGTGCGCTAGGAGCGGCTGACGCAGGATTGTAGATATTGAGCTTCGTCCTATCGGTCGGTTCTCATTTTATTCGGCTATAACGCAAGTAAAATTAGAACATCCTTCGCAAGGCTTTTCCCATTTCATTTATGTTACACGTATTGACATATAGAACATATGTGCTATACTGCTCCCGTAACAGCCCCAAGGCCACCGATTGCCAAGGACGGGTTTTGCCAACTCAGGGAGGGGAGCCTTCGCTCCTTGAAACTGACCGCACCGTACCCCGCCGGAACCCTTGCCTGTTGCACCCCACAAGCCTTGGTCAGCTTGCTCCACCCGCACCGCTCGCACCACCCGTGATATGCGCATATCCGTTTTTATAGTTGATTAAATCGAAAACAGTCTGCTGATTGCGCGGATTTTTGTCGCAAGACAAGGAAGTGGCGACGCAGCGTGCTGGCGGCACGCAAGGCGGCACTGACGCAGGATTGCGGCAAAAAGACCGCAAGCGGCAGACTGTTTTCGGTTTAATCAACTATAACGTCCCCCGCCCAAGCAAGCCCGACCAAGGCAATGCTTCACTTTGCATGACCAAGGCGAAGGAACCGTATTGCTAAAAGCCCACAAGAACGCGATAAAATCGGTCTTGTTGGGTTTTTTTTACGTTTGGTGGCTTGTGTAGTGTCCTCCAATTTAATCGGCTATATGCACGTTGGCACACTTGAAGCGTGTGTGCCGACAAAGGGGTGATAGTTTTCGGTATCCTACGGGCTACGGTATTTAATTGTGGCTTGCGGTTGGTCGTGGTGAAGCGGTGATGTGGTTATCCTACCAACGAAAATAAGGCTATCCCGCATATGTCAAACTTGGGAAATAGCCTTATGATTTGGGTGTTTCTCATTTATGAGAATGGGCGTAGGTATGGGTGGTGCGAGTGTTTTTGAAATTGAAAATATTTGTGGTAGTGCTATAATGGTGGAAATGGAATTGTTTTGAATGTTAGGTTATTTATATAATCTACCATATTGAAGAAGAAAGGGCATCATATTATGAGATTGTGGGGAATGATTGCGGGACTGATTGTGCTTTTGACCTGTATTGGTATGGCGGTCATTGCTATTAAAAAAGAACGTAAGATTAGGAAATGCCAAAAAGAGAAAGCCCATTTAAGCATAAGACACCTCATTCTTTGCATGGGAATTATCTGCAATATAATCCTCGGGGCAAATTCATTGATTCTTACGGTAATGACACCAAACCCTTCTCTCCCGCATGACATTTATGTTGTTCCGCTCTTTATGACTCCGCTAGGATATATACTTTTTTATGTGTACTATTCAAAAGTCAGTCGATTGATAAAAAGTTGATATGGGCGCACCTATTAAGCATTTCCCATAGCAAGCAATTTCGGAAAACAACAACGAGGGTCAACGTATGAAATTAAATTTAACCCTACAAGAAAAGCTCCGTGATTTGCGTGACGAGCGCAAGTTAAAGCTACAAGACATAGCAGACGGCACAGGCATCCCCCTTGCCACCTTGGGGCGAATAGAAAGCAACGAGGACAATCAAGCCAGTTGCCAAAATGTAGCCACCCTCGCCAAGTTTTACGGCGTTTCCACCGATTACCTTTTCGGCGTAACCTGATTGATAACCGACAGCCATAACACGTCGAACTGGATGCACTAGCCCTGTCCGATACCGCCATTGATGTACTAAAAAGCAAAAAGCTGAACAATCGGCTAATTAGCGAATTGCTATCCCATGCAGAATTTCAACAATTACTAAACGCCATCGAGGTATATATCGACAAGTTGTACCCGCAAGAAGGCGGGCGAGCGAAGCTCGGTTTGCGAAGCAAACTACTGAAAGATGCTCCCCCAAATGCAAACCCTAAACGCCGTGTATAGGCTTGCGGAAACCACCATCAAGGAAAACTACACCCCCGACAGCGACAAGCGAGATGAGGTACTAACCTTTTTGCAAAACGCCGCCGTCAATGAAGATGAATACCTGCGTTTCCGCATCTCGGAGCGTTTCAACAGCCTTTTGAAAAGCCTGTTTGAAGCACACAAGACCCACAAGCTATCCCCCGAACATAACGAAACCATCGAGGACATGAAAGCCATGATGCAAGGCTATGTCGGGGAAAAAAAAACCGATGGGTAACTTTGGCAAAATACTACGCCCTGTGCAAACAGCTTGGGCTTAACCCCAAAAACCTAACCGAAGATGAACAGCAAGCCATGATAAAAGCACTACAAAAATCCCCCCTTATGAAAAAGCGGGGCGGGCGTAGGAAATGATTATTAAGCCGTGCAAACGGTTGTGTAATAGCTGATAGGGTAAATTTATATTAAGTGCAGAGGAGATTCAACGTGAAATTAGTGATACTATTCGGTGCGGCGGCAGTAGGCAAAACGACAGTCGGGCAGTCATTAACAAAAATAACTGATTTAAGGCTGTTCCACAGTCACATGGGTATCGAACCCGTTGTAGAAATTTTCGGTAGGCGTGATTTGCCGACTGAAGAACGGATAAGAGGAACAATTTTTGATGAATTTGCGAAATCAGATTTGTATGGAATGATTTTCACATATTTTTGCAATCTTAATAAGTCATCTGATTGGAACTATTTTAAGAGTCTTGTTGATATTTTTGAACGTAGCGGTTCGGATATTTATTTTATAGAACTGGTCGCATCACAAGAGATAAGGCTTCAACGGAATGGCACAGAAAACAGACTGCGACAGAAGCCATCAAAAAAAGATGTTGAAGCATCAAACGCAAGGTTAATTGAACTGGATAACATAATCAGAGTTGTTAGTCATGAAGGAGAAATCCCTTATAAAAATTACATGAAAATCGACAATTCTGACCTGCTACCGGATGATGTTGCCAAAATTATAAAAAATAAATTTACTCTGTGATGTTCGCAGTATAAACATAACGCATAGCATTTCTAAATATTTAACAATATCGTAATTATCGGGATTTTCTACAGCAATAAAAATGGATGCTTCCCATGTTGCAAGGGGCATCCATTTTCTATGCAAACCGTTTGACTGCCAGACCATTTATTTTTAGTGGCTTCCTTTATGCTTCGTTATCGCCCTTGTCCTTTATCTCTTGGTTGAAGTTTGTAGGCTTTACCAACTCTAACATTTTCTCCATCTAAAGACACCTCCATGAATTTTTAAGGGCAATACCTATATGGCATATGTATAGCCCATATAGGTATCATGAAGTATGTGCCGCTACCGTGTCAAGATGAAAATGATTTGCGTTTGGGAGCGGAGTACACCGCCACCCAAGCAAGCACCAAAATCATCGCCACCGTTAGAGGGCATAACTTTATGGGAAAGCATAATCCGCAGACCCGACACCGCCGGGATTTACAACCTCATGCAACATAGCCCCTTTTTCAAACTCCTTTAACATGGGATATAATGAACCCTTGCTTGACCTTGGGTGCGTGTTTCGTCCACTATCCCTGCGAAACCATGCCTCCGACATGGCTTGCTATGCACGTTGGCACACTTGAAGCGTGTGCGCCAACAAAGGGGTGATAGTTTTCGATATACTACGGGCTACGGTATTTAATTGTGGCTTGCGGGCTTGCCGTGGTGAAGCGGTGATGTGGTTATCCTACCAACGAAAATAAGGCTATCCCGCATATGTCAAACTTGGGAAATAGCCTTATGATTTGGGTGTTTCTCATTTATGAGAATGGGTGTGGGTATGGGTGGTACGGCGTGTTTTTGAAATTGAAAATATTTGTGGTAGTGCTATAATGGTGGAGATGGAATTGTTTTGAATGTTAGGTTATTTATATTTAACGGGGAGGCAATACAATGCACTTGCCCATAAAAGCCTTTTGTTTGAAAGGGAGTACAGGGAACGAAAAAATAGAAATAATAATTGAGGATATTTTCGGCTTTCCCCATGAAACATGCTATGATGGTGGTTATGATTTTCGTGGTATCGCAAATGTTCACATAGGTAATTTTAAGGTGAATGATGCACCTGTTTTTTGCTCAACAGGTGCGTTGTACCGTTTGTTGATGTCACTAAAACAATGTTATCAATCACTCGAAGGGACAGCAAGTTTATTTCACTCTCTTGAAAATAACCTCACTTTTGTTTTGAGTATGACGAAATTAGGTCATGCTGTTATCGAGGGTGAATATCAAGAAATTAGTCATGTGAATACTAAACTCGTTTTTGAAATGGAAACAGACCAAACTTGCATATTGTCTACAATCAATGAATTGCAAACTATAGAAAATCTATTTGGCAATGAGTTCGGTAAACGTTCCGAATAAGCATTTCCCATAGTATGCAATTTCGGAAAATAACAACGAGGGTCAACGTATGAAAATAAATTTAACCCTACAAGAAAAGCTCCGTGACTTGTGTGACGAACGCAAGTTAAAGCTACAAGACGTAGCAGACGGCACAGGCATCCCCCTTGCCACCTTGGGGCGTATAGAAAGTAACGAGGACAATCAAGCCAGTTACCAAAATGTAGCCACCCTCGCCAAGTTTTACGGCGTTTCCACCGATTATAGTTGATTAAACCGAAAACAGTCTGCCGCTTGTGGTCTTTTTGCCGCAATCCTGCGTCAGTGCCGCCTTGCGTGCCGCCAGCACGCTGCGTCGCCACATCCTTGTCTTGCGACAAAAATCCGCGCAATCAGCAGACTGTTTTCGATTTAATCAACTATACCTTTTCGGCGTAACCTGATTGATAACCGACAGCCGTGACACATTGAACTGGATGCACTCGCCCTGTCCGATACCGCTATTGAGGTGCTAAAAAGCAAAAAGTATTGTTTTGAATGTTAGGTTATTTATATTTTGAACAGAGGGATAGGGAATGGCAAACCAGAAGTTAATTATTATTACTGGCTCGCCCTGTGTGGGTAAGACAACGATAGCAGACCGTCTTTTTGAAACCTATGAAAATAGCGCACATTTCGATGGCGATTGGGCTTGGCGTGTTAATCCATTTTCAGTTTCCGACCCAAGATTGCGAAATGGCGATAAAACAATGTCTTTTGCGTTGTCCAATTACCTAAATTCAAATTTCAATTATGTCGTATTTTCTTCCATTGTTGTGTTAGGCAGTCAAATTCGGGAAGCTATATTGAACGATATTACTGCAAAAAATTATACAGTTATTCCATTCACATTAAAATGCTCCGAAGAAACATTGATTGAACGTCATAAGAATCGCGGTGATGATGGCGAGGTTGATTTTCGGTGGTTACGTCAATCCCCAGCCCTTGGTGATTATGTGATTGACACGGATAATAAAACCGTTGAAGAAATTGTCGCTGAAATAAAATCCATAATTGATACAGGCACAAAGCCAATCGAAACCGACAGATTGTTAATAAAAAGGGTTGCGGCATCAGTAAATAGGCAGGAATGGGAAATTTCAGAAAAAAACACAGGCGTTCTCGTTGGAAAGGTAGCGTTTTTTGATATTGACGAAAAATTACGTGCATGTACTATTGGCTATCATACAGATGAAAACCATAGAAATAAAGGATATATGACCGAAACACTTTCTTGCCTTCTGCGTTTTATGATACTTGAAGCGGGTTTTAACAGAATATCAGGCGTTCATCAAGCAGACAATCCTGCATCAGGCAAAGTGATGGAAAAGGCAGGAATGAAATGCGAGGGTACACTTCGCCAAGACTTTATAAACAAAAATGGGGCTACAGTGGACTCAATACAATATAGCATAATAAGGCAAGATTTTGAATTATCAGACCATGCCGAATAAGCATTTCCCATAGTATGCAATTTCGGAAAACAACAACGAGGGTCAACGTATGAAAATAAATATAACCCTACAAGAAAAACTCCGTGACTTGCGTGACGAACGCAAGTTAAAGTTACAAGACGTAGCAGACGGCACAAAAATGATTGTTAAGCCGTGCAAGCGGCTTTATAATAGCTGGTAGGCTAAATTTATATTTTGGACGGTAATGTGAGAATATTGCATCGTGGTTATTAGGCTCGCCTCTCAAGGTGGGTCTAAACTTTTTTTCAAGAAAAGAAAAAAGCTTGTAACGAAATCGAAAATGCTCCGTCTAATCTTTGAAACCAAAATGAGGGGAGGTGCGAAAGTGGACATGGATTATGAACAGCTATATAACGCCTACTACATGAAAGTTTACTCTTTCGTTATGACGTTGGCTAAAAATCAATATGATTCAGAAGAGATTACCCAGAAAACATTTTTTAAGGCAATGACCGCCAATAAAAAACACCGTGGCGATTCCTCTGAGTTTACATGGCTTTGTGCTATTGCCAAAAACTTGTTTATAGACGAGCAAAGAGCAAACGCAAGCGTTGCCGAGCTTGATGAGCATGTAGTTTCTGAAACCAACATAGAGAAATCTCTTGTTGATGAAGATACAGCTTTTCATGTTCACAAGGTATTGCACGGTTTGGAAGAGCCTTATAAAGAGGTTTTTCAGTTGCGTGTGTTCGGTGAAATATCATTCCTAAAAATCGGATTGATATTTGAAAAAACCGAAAACTGGGCGCGTGTTACATACCATCGCGCACGCCTAAAAATTCAAGAAAGGATGGAAGTAAAATGAAAATTTCATGTGATGTGGTAATGGACTTACTCCCTCTCTACCATGATGGAGTATGCAATCAGTCTACAAAAAAACAGGTAGCCGAACATTTAGATGAATGTGAATCTTGCCGTGCTTTGCTTGATAAAATCGGCGACACAACCATTGACGACAAAATAAAAGCAGAGAGGCAGGACGTAATCATGCACCAAGCAAAAGCATTAAAAATAAGGTATGCACAAAACATCGGTGCTGTCATCTTTTCGGCATTGCTTCTCCTTGGCATCATAACGTGTTTTATCGTTGATATTGCTATTTCGGGTACATTAACATGGTCGCTCATTCCTATTATTGCCTGTGTTTTCGCAGGAATTATATTTATCCCCGCAATCAAATATGGCGTTAAAGGAATTGAGGTATCTTTAATCATTTTTACTGTTCTTGTCGTGCCTTTTTTGTTTATTCTATCCCTTAATATTGATAGTGGTGAATTACTTTTGCCAATCGGCATTAGAATGTCGGTTATATCACTCGTTTACCTTTGGGGTATCTTTGCAATATTCAAAGTGTTGAGAGCGAGAAAATTTATGGCAGTAGCAATATCATTACTTTTAGCGATTCCTCTATCTATCGTGGTAAACTGCACGCTATCAAGCATAATAGATACATCATTGTTTGATGTATGGGACGCATTGGCTTTTGTGATTATTGCCGGGGTAGCCGCCATTTTCTTTTTCTTGGATTTTAAGTTCAAAAAAAGGTCGTAAACTTTTCTATGCAAACCGTTTGACTGCCAGACCGTTATTTTTGTGGCTTCCTTTATGCTTCGCTATGCACCTTGTCCTTTATCTCTTGGTTGAAAATGGCTGATAAGCTTTATGCCGTTAATCACGAACACAAACCCAAAGCACCGCAACGGCAAAAACAGCGTTCACAGGATAAGGAGCGGTAGCCACCGATTTTGTTTCCGCAGGGGCAAGAATATGTTATAATGCCCCTGCGGAATTTCCTGTGGAAAAATTACAAAATGTCTTTACATCGAACGTTATTTCGTGTAAAATGAAATAGCAAGATAACCGTAATAATTTTGTTTTCTACGTTGTGGAAACTCATTGGGTGCATATGGTGAAATTTATATATTGCACAGAATTGGTAAAAGGAATTTTATAGTAATATCGCCACTTTCAGTACGATAAGGAAGAGTATCCATGAAAACATTTGAGGAACTAAAACAATGCTTAACCCAGATAAAAGCCAATGATTTCAATGTACCCCATGGGGTTGATGTGGATAGCATGATTGCCGACATGTTGACATTTATCGGTCATGCTGATGGAGAAATCCGGGACGGACTGATATATTCAACTTTCAATAGTTGGACTGATAATGGTACAGTTACGACAGCACAAATGAAACACATTTTAACCACTTGCCTTGGCGAACAGTATCTCTTTTTTGGTATTGGCGAAAGAGATACGGATTCCGTGTTCACCCGCTCCTTTTCCTTGCTTGCGATAGCTTTGGCTTTTTGCTTGCATGAAAAAAATCCGTTCTTGACAGTCTCTGATGTGCAAGCCATTAAAGAAGCCTTATTGCTTTATATAAACCAAGAAAAAGATTATCGCGGCTATGTTGATGGTAAGGGCTGGGCGCACACTGTAGCTCATGCCGCAGATGCTTTGTGCAATACGGTATGTTGTGAAGTAGATGGAGAATTTTGTTTTGACCGTATAGCGTTACTCGAAATACTTAAAGCAGTAAAAACGTTGATTCTTTGCAGCGATTGTGTATATACTGCCGAAGAAGATGAGCGTTTAGTTTTTGTCGTAAATGCGGTGTGCGCTAATAAAATCCTTACGAATGATGATTTGATGGCATGGATTGATAGCTTCAATCCTACTGATAACGAATGGTGGAATGGCACAATACCCAATGATTATTACTTGCACGTAAACCGCAAAAATTTTTTGCGGAGTTTATATTTTTACTTCCCTTCTCCTAATAATGAACTTGAAGCAGTTGACCCAAGTGCAACAGCCAAGCACTTGCTAACTTTTCTTGTAGGCTCAGATGTCTAATATAGATTTTGACATACCGAATAAGCAGAACGCCGTGGACGGCTAAAACCTCACCGCTTCGTGATTATTGAAATTAGTAGTACAAACGCCAAGGCAAAAACCAAAATTTTCACAACCTACATTGATTTGTGTTCTACGGTTTTCAAAGGAGAATAACCCATATGACACCCTTGAAATTTAAGATGACCCATGACTTGTTATTCAAAATGTTGTTTGTGAAGTATCCCGACCTTTTGCGGAAACTTGTTGCGGTGTTATTGGATATTTCATATGATAGCATAACGAAATTTACCATAGCAAATCCCGAAATCCCACCCGAAATGTTAGGCGACAAGTTTTGCCGATTAGACATCAACATGGTTGTAAACGGACAGCGGGTAGACCTCGAAGTCCAGGTGGAAAATGAGGGGAACTACCCCGAGCGTAGCCTCTTTATTTGGGCTAAGGAATATTCAACAGGCATAAGCATGGGCGAGAATTATAAGAATCTGCCCCGCACAATCGTCATCAGCATTTTGGGCTTTAACCAATTTGCCGACAAAGAAAAATATCACCACGAATTTCAATGCCTTGAAGTGACAACCCACGCCCCCCTCACCGACAAAATGGCGTTGCACTTCTATGAGTTGAAAAAGCTCCCGCCACTTGCGGAAAATGACAAAACAAACGGCAAAGATTTATGGCTAAAATTATTCCGAGCCGAAACCGAGGAAGATTTAACCGCTATAGAAAAATTGGAGGTGCCAGAAATGAGCGAAGCATTACAAGCCTACCGCCATGTTGCGGCATCAGATGAGTTCAAGGAAAAAGAACGTATGTGGGCAAAGGCACGACATGACGAAGCACAGGCGTTGTATAATGCCCGACAACAGGGACGAAGCGAGCGTGACGAACATTGGCAAGGCGTTATTGCGGAAGTAGTTGCGGAAAAAGATGCCGAGAATGCTGACCTCCGCACTCAACTGGAAGCACTACGCAAGCAGATTGGCACGATTTAATCAGCTAACGCACATGACCACAAAGCCATAAATATTACCCGCCCGACAAGAGATTAAACCCTTTTGACGGGCTTTTTTACGCCTTTTTTGGGGAAGTGATGAAAATGTCCTTGACACAATGCAACAGGACGGCAAAGGCAGAGCATACCCGATTTACCACCGTTCACCGCAAGCTGTACGCCGTCAATAGTGAACACAAACCCAAAGCACCGCAACGGCAAAAACAGCGTTCACAGGATTGGGAGCGGTAGCTACCGATTTTGTTTCCGCAAGGGTAAAAATGTGATATTATGCCCTTGCGGAACTTCCTGTGGAAAAACCACAAAACGTCTTTACATCGAACATCGTTTCGTATAAAATAGAATGGTAAGATGACCGCAGTAATTTTGTTTGTTACGCCGTAGCACTTCATTGGGTGCATATGGTGAAATTTATATTTTGGATGATGAACATGGAGATAAAAAAATTATCGGTTTCGGATAGTTCCGATTTGTTAAACTTGTTATTGAAACTGGATACTGAAACAAAATTTATGATGTTAGAACCCGGCGAGAGAAGTGCATCGCTTGAAGATATGCAAAACCGTTTGACTGATATTGATGAATCAAAGTCCGGTTTTTTAGGTGCATATGATAGTGAAAGCCTTGTTGGGTATACCTGTTTTTGGCGTGGCGAAGCCAACAGAATAAGGCATTCCGCATATATCGTCATGGGTATTTTGTCGTCACATACAGGGCAAGGCATAGGCAAATTATTGATTAACGAGATAGAAAATTGGGCAAAAAAATACAGCGTTACGAGATTAGAACTGACTGTTATGGTTCATAACACAAATGCAATTAAATTGTACGGAAAAATGGGGTTTGAAAAAGAAGGCGTAAAGAAAAATTCCCTGTTCATTGATGGAAATTATGTTGACGAATATTATATGGGTAAAATTTTATGCGAATAGTATAAGCATAACGCCATAGGTGGATAAAATTCTCACCGTTTCGTGATTATTGAGATTAGTAGTACAAACGCCAAGGTAAAAACCAAAATTTTCACAATCTTCATTGGTTTGTATTCTACGGTTTTCAAAGGAGAATAACCCCTATGACACCCTTAAAATTTAAGATGACCCATGACTTGTTGTTCAAAATGTTGTTTGTGAAATATCCCGACCTTTTGCGGAAACTTGTTGCGGTGTTATTGGATATTTCATATGATAGCATAACGAAATTTACCATAGCAAATCCTGAAATCCCACCCGAAATGTTAGGCGACAAGTTTTGCCGATTAGACATCAACATGGTTGTAAATGGACAGCGGGTAGACCTCGAAGTACAAGTGGAAAATGAGGGGAATTACCCCGAGCGTAGCCTTTTTATTTGGGCAAAGGAATATTCAACAGGCATAAACATGGGCGAGAATTACAAGAATCTACCCCGCACAATCGTCATCAGCATTTTGGGCTTTAACCAATTTGCCGACAAAGAAAAATATCACCACGAATTTGGGTGTCTTGAAGTGACAGCCCACGCCCCCCTCACCGACAAAATGGCGTTACACTTCTATGAATTAAAAAAACTCCCGCCACTTGCGGAAAATGACAAAACAAACGGTAAAGATTTATGGTTAAAATTATTCCGCGCCGAAACCGAGGAAGATTTAGCCGCTATAGAAAAATTGGAGGTGCCAGAAATGAGCGAAGCATTACAAGCCTACCGCCATGTTGCGGCATCAGATGAGTTCAAGGAAAAAGAACGTATGTGGGCGAAGGCAAGGCATGACGAAGCACAGGCGTTGTATAATGCCGAACGTAAAAGAGACGAACATTGGCAAGGCGTTATTGCGGAAGTAGTTGCGGAAAAAGATGCCGTACTTGCCGACAAAGACTCGGAAAACGCAGACTTGCGTGCCCAACTGGAGGCACTACGCAAGCAGATTGGCACGATTTAATCAACCAACGCGCATGACCACAAAGCCACAAGTATTACCCGCCCGACAAGAGATTAAAGCCGAATAAAATGAGAACCGACCGACAGGACTTGCTCAATATCTACAATCCTGCGTCAGCCGCTCCTAGCGCACACCTCCGGTGCGCGTCGTCACAACTTCCTTGTCTTGTAGACACTGAGCTTCGTCCTGTCGGTCGGTTCTCATTTTATTCGGCTATAAACCCTTTTGACGGGCTTTTTTACGCCTTTTTTGGGGAAGTCCGGTCAAACTGGATTGTGGTGTTCTTTGTTGTGGTTATAGGGTATGTCCACGCATTCGTAGGGGTAGGGGACGAGTACCCATGTGTTGGACCACGCGTGGGAGACTTGAATCAAATCCGGGCCCACGATATGGGTCACATGGGCATAGGAAGTGCGCCCCCAGGCGCGGATGGGCTCGTTGGTAATAAACTCCGGCACTTCGCCGTTGGCCAGGGGCAGTAAGTTGTTCACAATGCCCAGGTAGCGTATCCGGTCGCGGATGAAGATGGTGGGTAGCACCTCCGCGCTCTCGATGAAGGTTTCGCCCCGGGGGCATTGCTTGACGTTTACGCTCACCAGCATACCGAAGTGGGTCAGGGGCTGGGCGGGATGGAGCAAGCCCGTCTGGTCCACCATAAAATTGCCCAGGGAATACATGATGAGCCCACGGGTGCCGTCCTCGCGATAATGCCAGTCCACGGGCTGTACCGTGTGGGAATGGTGCCCCATGATTACGTCCGCGCCGTACTCCACCAGTGCCGTGGCGATTTGCCTCTGCACCCGGCTGGGCTGGTTTACGTATTCCGCGCCCCAATGGAGTGAAACCACCACGAACTCCGCGCCGTATTCCCGTATGCGGGCAATATCCTGGGCCATGCGGGGCACATCGTCCATCACATGGGAGCGGAAGCGCGGCACGGCATAGGGACGCATGTACGCCGGAATCCACGAGTCCAGGCCGTTGAGGGAATCCGTATAGGCCAGCACCCCCACCCGGATGCCGTTCACGTCCTTTATGGTGGGGACGAAGGAGCATTCCCGTGTGGCGTAGGCCCCCGTCCAGGTAAAGCCCGCACGCTGGAAATTGGCCAAAGTGTTCAGCGTGCCCTGCCAACGCCTGTCCAAGGTATGATTATTAGCAAAAATCAAATGGTGGAACCCGGCGTATTGCAATCCCTCCAATATTTCAAAGGGGACGTTGAAAATAGGCCAGCTGGTTATGTCCCGGTTGCCGCCCATCGCGTCCACCGGGGATTCCATGTTCACGATGTTCAAGTCGCCGTCCAGGAAGGGCCGGATGTTCGTCAGCATGGGGCGGAAATCATAGACATAGGGCTCCAGCCGTGCCCCCGCCACCGGCCCCCGGTGCAATAATACGTCCCCGGCGAATTGTAACCGCGCCCGCAAGGGCTCCGGCTCCGGCTCCGGCTCGGGGGTAGGCTCCGGCGTGGGTTCCGGGGTGGGCTCGGGGGTGGGGATAGGTGTGGGCGTGGGCGCAGGGGTCGGCGCGGGGGTGGGCGGGGCTATCATGCCCGCGTAATACATATCCGCAGGCTCCTCCGGGTACCCGCCGTCATACGCGTGCCCGCAAGCGGATAAAAAAAATAATATGAGTGAGAAAGCAAAAAATTTTTTCATAGTACACTCCCCTCAGCCGGCGCGATGATTTCGGGGGGCATATGTGCCGCAATATAAAAAATCCGCACGGGCTCGTTCCTTTGGGTCTCGGTGCCGTCCCCCAGCCGGGCGTTGCGGTTATTGCCCCAGGCGTACAGGGTGCCATTTTCCCGCAGGGCCATGCCGAAGCCGCCCCCGGCGGAAATCGCCTGGACATTTTCCATAAGGCGCACCGGGCGGGTGCGCTGGGTGGTGGTGCCGTCGCCCAGTTGCCCGGTCACGTTGTCCCCCGTGGTGTACAGCGTGCCGCAGTTGCGCAGGATAAAGGAAAATCCCGCCCCGGCGGAAACGGCTTGTACATTCCCCATCACCCGTATCGGGGATAAGGCACCGCTGGTGGCACCGTTGCCGAAGGCACCGTGGCGGTTGCGCCCGAAGGCATAGAGGTTGCCGTTGTTGCGTATCGCCAGGGAATGGGTATCCCCCGCCGACACCGCAACGACATTCGTAAGTACGCGGCGCGGCGTGTGGTTCGCGCCCCAGCCCCAGGCACCTTGTCCCAGCTTCCCTGTCTCGTTGCCGCCGAAGGTATACAGATTTCCGTTGGTCCGTACCGCCATGGAATGCACCACCCCGGCAGAGACACTCTGCACATCCGTCATGATTTGCGCTGGTGTGGGGTTGGGTAGCCAGGATTGCTGGCCGTTGCCCAACTGCCCGGCGCGGTTACAGCCCCAGACCCACAAGGTACCGTCGGTGCGGATGGCCAGGGAATGCTGGCTCCCCAAGGCCACATAGGCTACGTCGTCCATTATCCAGGTGGGGGAGAGCCGGTCTGTTGTAGTGCCGTCCCCCAGCCGCCCGTCGTTGTTGCGGCCCCACATCCACAGGCTGTTGTCACTGCGGATGGCCGCCGCGTGGGACTCTCTGGAAGCGACGAAGACCACCTCGTCCATGACGAAAACCGGCGCGGGGGAAGTTTTCCGGGTTCCGTTGCCCAGCACCCCGCCATAGTTCGCCCCCCATGCCCACAGGGAGCGGTCCTCTTGGATGGCGAAGCCCGCCCGCGCCGACGCCGTCATACCGATGACGGGCAGGGGCAAGGGCGTGTGCGCGTATAGCGTAGCGGTGTTTGCGCGCACAGGGAAGGCCGCCACCGTCAGTATGGCCACGGCAATGCACAGCAGGACTTTTTTACCTCCCGTTACCACCAGTAACCCTCCTCCATGGCCGCCTGTTGTCTGCGGACTTCTATCGCATAAAAGCCATAATTGAGCAAAATGGCTGTGTCATCGAAGCGGCGTGGGTGGGTAGAGCCCATCACCATGCTGATTACCCGGGTGCCCTCCCGCTGGGCCGTTCCGGCAAAGTTGAACCCGGCGGTGTTGTTGCTCCCGGTTTTGAAGCCGTCCATACCGGGGAACCGCCCCGGCACATGATGGTTGAACCGCTGTCCCTGAAACCGCACATAGGGCGGCCCCGTATGCGCCAGCACAGCGGGGAAGCGCGTAATAATATTGCGGGTAAGCTCCGCCATGGCCCGTGGGGTGAGAAAAGTAGGCAAAGTGCCGCCGCTGGCCGACTGGAAAAAGGCATGGATGCCCCATTCGTCCACCTTGTCGTTGGCCATCTGGAAGAAGCCATATTCCGAGCCGCCCACCAGCTCCGCCAAAGCGATACTCGCCCCACCGGCAGAGACCACCGACGTCACATCTATGATTTCGCGCACGGTATACGCCCGCGTGCGGGTCAGCCGTACATTGGTCTGCCCCGTATCCAGGGAAACATTGTGGGCCCGCTGGCTGATGGGCACGATGCAATCCATGGTAAACCGCCCCGCCTCGATGGCCTCCAAAGCCAGATAAATAGGCATCATCTTTACGATGCTGGCGGGGGCGCGGGGGATGTCGGCGTTGTAGGCAAAGAGCTCCTCCCCCGTCTCGAAGCACAGCACAATCGCGCCCTGTGCCGACAAATCCGCCCCCCGTGGGGTGGGCACCGCCGCAACAGCCACACTAAAATGGATGCATAAGCCAAGGAATAACAGGAACACAGCTCCTGCGCGCGCATACACTTCCATGAGTCACCTCGCTTTTGGAATGAAACCATGTATCATTAAAGTGCTGGAAAGCCATGGAGATTTCCGCGTATTCCCGAAAATCCCGGTTCGTCCAGCCGCCTCTTTCCCCTAAAATAACCAGCACGTAGGGCGAAGGCGCGAAAATAACCGCCATGCAATGCCACGCCCGGGGCCGGGTCCATCCGGTTTTGCTCGCCTTGGGGTAATCCGAAACGGTGAAGGGATATTGGTTGTCCAGCAGTGCGGCCTTCAGTTTCGCGGCATATCGCCCGCCGGAAGCGATGTATGCGTAAATCTCCCTGGCGAAAATGCCCGTTTCTGCGGCGGTAATGCGGGAATTGAACACATTGCCGCCCACGTAGGCGGGATTGATACCCAAATCAGCCACAAACCGTCTGTATCCCTCCAGGCCGAAATGCCGCCGCAATATAAGGGTGGCGATATTGTCGCTGTAGCTCAGCATCAGCCGTATCAGCTCCCCCTTCGAGAACACCGTCCCCACGGGATACCTGCGCACGATGAGCCCCGCGCCCCCCAGGAAGTCCTCGCGGGTATAGACCAAGGTTTCCTCCAGGTCAATTCCCTCCCGCTCCACCCGCAGGAATAAGTATAAGGCGAAAAAAGCCTTCGACACGCTGGCACCGAAATACCGCCGGTCGGCGTTGTGCCCGAAGGAAAACCCCGTTTCCATATTTTCGAAATACAGCGCGATATCGTCACCCAACTGCGCCACCAGCTCCTCCAGCACAGCGGTACAGGGCAAAATGGCTTCCGGGGGTTCATATGTACATACAATCATATACCACGACAGGAGGCAAACCGCAAAGAAATGTACCACGGGGCTACACCTCGTTCAAGAGTAATTGCCCCTGCGCCACCGGGGGCACGATGCCCAAATGCTGATAGCCAAGCTGTGTCACTATGCGGCCACGGGGGGTGCGCTGGATGAAGCCCAGTTGCAAAAGATAGGGCTCGGCCACGTCCTCCAGGGTACCGGCCTCCTCGTCGATGCTGGCGGCCAGGGTATCCAGCCCCACGGGGCCGCCGCCGAATTTCTCGATGATGGCACACAATATTTTTTTGTCCACCGCGTCCAGCCCACGGGGGTCGATGTCCAACCTATCCAATGAATCCTTCGCAACGGCGTGGGTGACAATGCCGTCGTAGCGCACCTGGGCAAAGTCCCGGACGCGCTTTAGCAACCGGTTGGCGATGCGGGGCGTACCCCGGGCGCGGCGGGCGATTTCTTCTGCGCCCGCCTCTTGGATTTCCACCCCCAGCACCGTGGCCGAGCGGGTGATAATCGTGCAAAGATGCGCCACGCTGTAGGGCTCCAGATGGTGCACCACCCCGAAGCGGTCGCGCAAGGGGGCGGTGAGCAAGCCGATGCGCGTCGTTGCGCCGACCAAAGTGAAGCGGGGCAAGTCCAGGCGGATGCTTCGGGCGGCGGGGCCCTTGCCGATGATAATATCCAGCACGAAATCCTCCATGGCGGGGTACAGGATTTCCTCGATATTGCGGGGAAGTCGGTGGATTTCGTCGATGAATAGGAAATCCCCCTCGTTCAAGTCGTTGAGAATGGCCGCCATATCGCCGGGGCGTTCGATGGCGGGGCCGGCGGTGATGCGCAAGCGGGCATTCATGGCCGAGGCGATGATGCCGGAAAGGGTGGTCTTCCCCAGCCCCGGCTGGCCGTAGAGGAGTACATGGTCCAGGGTTTCGCCCCGCTGTAGGGCGGCTTCCACGAAGACCTGCATATTTTCCTTTACCTTGTCCTGGCCGATGTATTCATCAAAGCGGGTAGGGCGAAGCTTTAGCTCTATATCCTCGTCTTCTTCCCGGTTGTACCCGGTGGTGTTGAGCGGTCCGGTCATAGGCTACCCCTCGCCAGTTTTTTCAGGGCTTGCTTGATAATGGTTTCGGCACTCATGCCGTCGTCAGCGATTTCCAGTACGGCTTGCATGGCCTCGGCCCGGCCATAGCCCAGCGCGAGCAAGGCGTCCATGGCGTCCTGCTTGGCAGAGCTAGTGCCGGGCAGGGCCAACGCCTTCGCCGCCCCGCCCCCTTCGCCGGCCCAGGCGTCTTCGGTTTTCACCTTGTCCCGTAGCTCCAGCATGATGCGCTGGGCCACCTTTTTCCCCACCCCGGGGGACTTGCTCAAGGCGGTGGCGTCCTGGGCCATAATGGCTATCATGATTTGCTCCGGGGTCAGGGTACCCAAAATGGCCGTCGCCACCTTGGGCCCGATGCCGGAAACAGAAATGAGCAATGTAAAGAGCCGCACCTCCTCCTGGGTGAGGAAGCCGAACAATGCCTGGCCGTTCTCGCTCAATTGTAGATATGTAAACAGCTGTACTTCGGTGCCCTTGGCGGGCAGACGGCTTAAAGTGGCGGGAGAGGCTTGCACCTGCAAGCCCAATCCGCAGACGTCGATTATGGCGTGTTGCCCGCCAACAAAGGCCAGGGGGCCCTTTACGTAGGCTATCATAGCATCACATGCTTTCTTGGGAAGTGCGTACCAGAGGCAAGAGGCACATAAGTATAGCACAACCAAGCGTACAATCGAATATCTTTGCAATTCTTTTCTTGGTATAATATGGGGGGAGGTATGAACGATGACTGTATTTTTGCCACTGCTCGCATTGCTCATTCTTTTCGCGATACACGACTTTATAAAATACCGCTCGGGCGAAAACCTGCCGGCGGCTTTGCTTAAAGGGGGCTGTACGGCAGTCTGCCTGTTGGTTTTCATTCTGCGCATCACCCCGGCGGAAATGGGGCTGTACGCGGTTGTCTTCATCGCGGCCATTGCCTTGTGCATTGCCGCAGACATTATTATTTGTTTCCGCTTTAACCCCGGCGTAATCCTGTTTGGCTTGGCGCATGTGTTTTACATCGCCGCCTTTTCCTTCGGCGGGCTCAGGCTGTTGCCCTTTGCCCTCTCCGCCGTTGCTTCCTTTGCCGTCATGCTCTATTTCGTTTGGCGGTGGGGTCTCCTCAGCCGGGAAAAATCGGTGTATTCCATTTACCTTGCCCTTTTGGCAACCATGCTGGGCCTTTCCTTCAGCCGCGGCGGGTGGCTCCCGCTGGGCGCGATTGCCTTCACCACCTCGGACATCATCCTCATCTACTGCCGCTTCATTTATAATAAGGAATGGCTACGCCGCTTCAACTTGGCCTTATACTTTGCGGGTATTTTTCTGCTCGCGCTGTTTTATTGACCTACCCCCAGGGATAATTTGCCTTGTAGGGAAAATCTTCATATAATACAGGCTACATAAATGCTCCACCCGATAGGAGGCGTATCATTTGACATTTTGGGATTGGGCCATATTGATTTCCGTAATCGTATTGGTCCTTGTTGTCGTCTTGTATTTTCTCAACCGCTGGTCAAGCAAGAAGATGGCCCAGCAGAACGAAATGGTGGAAAAGCATAAGCAGACCGCCACGATTTATGTCATCGACAAGAAAAAAGATAAAATCACCAACGCCAATTTGCCCAAGGCTATGATGAGCCAGGTGCCGCGCATGGGGCGTATCATGAAGATGCCCATGGTCAAGGCCAAGGTGGGCAAGGAAATTATGACCTTGATGTGCGACAACAAGGTCTTTCCCGCGTTGCCCTTGAAGAAAAATGTGACCGTGGAAATAGCGGGCATTTACATCGTGAGCATGAAGGGCATGAAATCCAAGAGCGAAATGAAAAGCCAGAAAAAGGCCCGTAAGCAAGCGGAAATCGAAGTGCCCGCCGAAAGCGGCTTGCAACGTTTCCTGTCGCGGTTCAGGCGGTAGGGATTTTTTATAGAACAAAACAGGGAAGGGGATAAAAATGGACTATATGAATGTGTACCGGCGGTGGCTGGCCGACCCGGCTATTGATGCCGCTACCAAGGCAGAGCTGGAGGCCCTGGCGGGTAACGACACGGAAATCCAGGACCGTTTCTTCAAGGAGCTGGAATTTGGCACGGGGGGGATGCGGGGTGTGCTGGGCGCGGGGTCGAACCGCCTGAATATCTATACCATTCGCAAGGCCACCCAGGGGCTTGCCAACTATATTTTGGCGTCGGACGCCTACAAGCCGGGGATGGGGGTGGCCATCGCCCACGACTGCCGCCGCATGTCGCCGGAGTTTTCCACCGAGGCGGCACTGGTGCTCAACGCCAACGGGATACGTACCTATGTCTTCGATGCTTTGCGCCCCACGCCATTGCTTAGCTTCGCCGTGCGGGAGCTGGAATGCGTGTCCGGCATTGTCGTCACCGCTTCCCACAATCCGCCGGAGTATAACGGCTACAAGGTGTACTGGTCTGACGGTGGCCAATGCCCCTACCCCAGAGATGAGGCCATCATCGCCGAGGTGAACAAAATCACGGATTTCTCCATGGTTAAAACCATGACGCTGGAGGAGGCCAAGGCAAAGCGGCTGTATAACATCGCCTCCCCCGACATAGACGACGCCTTCATTGCCCACGTGAAAAATTGCTGTGCCAACCCGGAAATCATCCCCCCGTCGGATATTAAAATCGTCTTCACCCCCTTGCACGGCGCGGGCAATATCAGCACCCAGCGCGCATTGCGGGAAACGGGCTTCCAACATGTCTACGTGGTGCCCCAGCAGGAGGCTCCCGACGGCGATTTCCCCACGGTGGGCTACCCCAACCCCGAGGACAAGAAAGCCTTCACCTTGGCTCTGGAGCTGGCGCGGGAGAAGGACGCCGATATCGTGGTGGCCACGGACCCGGACTGTGACCGGGTGGGCGTGGCCGTGAAGCACGGCGGCGACTACACGTTACTTACGGGCAACCAAACCGGGGCCATCCTTACGGAATATCTCCTTTCCCAGATGAAGGCGAAGGGAACGCTCCCGGCTAATGCCGCCATCATTTCCACCATCGTTTCCACGGACATGACCCACGCCATTGCCCAGGCATACGGCGCGGCGTACATGGAGGTGCTGACCGGCTTCAAGTACATTGGGGAGAAAATCAAGGAGTTCGAGGAGAGCGGCTCCCATACCTTTGTCATAGGCTTCGAGGAGAGCTACGGCTACCTTACCGGAACCTATGCCCGGGACAAGGACGCAGTGGCGGCGACCTTGCTGGCGTGCGAAGCGGCGGCGTATTACCGCACCCAGGGGCTGACCTTGTATGACGCTTTGCAAAAGCTGTACGAAACCTACGGCGAATACCGGGAATCCGTGGAGTCTATCACCATGCAGGGCGTGGCGGGCTTGCAAGACATCAAGCGTATCATGTCCTCCTTGCGCGGCAAGCCGCCCAAAACGCTGGACGGTGCCACCGTCACCTACGCCCGCGACTACTTGAACAAAAAAATCCAAAATATGCGCACCGGGGAAATCACGGCCTCGGGCTTGCCCGTTTCCGATGTGCTGTATTATTCCATGGAGGACGGTGCCTGGGCTTGTGTGCGCCCCTCCGGCACCGAGCCTAAGATAAAGCTGTATTTTGGCGTGCGCAGTGGCGGCAGTGAAAAACTGGCGGCCCTGGCGGCAGATTTGAAGAAAATTATCAACGCGTGAACATAGGATTATTTACAGACATGTACACCCCGCGCATCAGCGGGGTGGTGACTTCTGCGCGGATTTTGGAACAACAGCTCGCCCGCCTTGGGCACCGGGTGTATGTCTTCACCACCTCCGACCCCCAAGCCCCGCGCTTCGAGTCCCGCACCTACCGGCTACCCTCCGCGCCCTTTTTTTTGGCACGGGACACCCACCGGATGGCCTATTTTTATCCGCCAAAGCTGATACTTAAAATCCGCCGGATGCATCTGGACGTGGTGCATACCTACACGGAATTTTCCCTGGGCTTCTTTGGCAAATTCATATCCCAGCTCTACCGGATTCCCATGGTGCATACCTATCACACCATGTATGAAGACTATCTCCACTACATCCCCGGCGGGCGGTTCATTGACCGGAAGGGGGCGCAGTATTTCTCGCGCCTTTTTTGCAATGGGGCGGACTTCGTCATCGCCCCTTCGGCGGCAACCCACACATATCTACGGGAAATCGGGGTCAGGCGGCCCATCCGCACCATTCCCACGGGGCTGGACTTCGGGCCCTTTCACCCGGCGCGGTTTTCTCCGGGGGAGCTGGCCAAGGCACGGGCCGAGGTGGGCCTCGCCGCAGACGATAAAGTGGTGGCGGTGATAGGCCGGGTGGCGCGGGAAAAAAACATTGATGTCCTGGTGGCCATGATGCCCCGTTTATTATTGCGCATACCCAAGGCGCGGCTGCTCATCGTGGGCGACGGCCCGGCGCGGCGCGAGCTGGAGGCCCAGGCTCGTGGGCTGGGCGTAAGCCACGCGGTCATCTTCGCCGGCTTCCGGCCCTGGACGGAAATCGCCAAGTATTACCGGCTGGGCCATGTATTCGCCACGGCCTCCACCTCGGAAACCCAGGGTCTGACCTACGCGGAGGCCATGGCCGCCCGCATCCCCGTCGCCATCAAAAAAGCCCCCGCCTTCGAGGGTCTGGTCAAGGACAGGCACACCGGGTTCATCTTCGAAAATGACGCTGACGCGGCGGATACCATCGCCACGGCCCTCACCGACACCGCGCTGGCCAACCGGGTAGCCCTGAATGCCTACACGGCGGTACAGCCCCTGTCAGCAGAGGTATTCGGCCTGGAGCTGGACGCGGTATATAAGGAAATAATACGCCACTAGATTAACGGGAGGAGCTCCTGTGCAATCCAAGTATAATCTCACCGAAGGGCCGATTTTCAACAAGCTCTTCCGGCTTTCGTTGCCCATCATGGCCACGTCCCTCTTCCAGACTGCCCATACCCTCACCAACATGTTTTGGCTAAGCTGGCTGGGGGAAGCCTATGTGGCGGCGGCGGGGCTGGCGGGGCAATTTTTGTGGCTTTCCTTTGCTCTTATCATGATATTTCGCATAGGCGCGGAAATTGGCGTGTCGCAAAACATGGGGCGCGGCGACGCGGACACCGCCAAGTCCTTCGCCCAAAATGGCTTTGTGCTGGCCATGCTGGTGGGGGCGGTTTTCACCGTGCTGGTTATCGTTTTCCGGGTATATTTGTTGCGGTTTTTCAACATCGGCAACCCCTATGTGGCGGATATCGCCCAGCGGTATATGGGCATCGTGGCCTTGGCGTTGCCCTTTAATTTCGGTCATTTCGTCATCACCGGGGTGTTTGGCGGATTTGGCAACACCAAATTACCTTTCTACATAAATTCCGGCGCGCTGGTGCTCAATATTATTTTGAGCCCCATTTTGATTTTCGGCTTTAATATGGGCATCACCGGGGCTGCCGCCGCCATGGTGGCCGCCGCCGCCTTTAATTTCATCGCCAAAATATGGGCCATGACCCGGTACAAAAACCGCCCCTTTGAAAGCTACGCCCCCTTTGTGCGCCTGGCCAAAGACAAGGTGCGGCAAATCCTCAAATGGGGGATGCCCGTGGGCGTGGAGCAGATTTTGGGCGTTTTGATGTTCATGCTCATGACGCGGATTATCGCCAGCTTTGGCTACCAGTCCGTGGCCGCCCACCAGGTGGGTATGCAGATAGAATCCCTGTCCTTCATGATAGGCGGCGGCTTCGCCAGTGCCCTCACCGCCTTCATCGGGCAAAACTACGGCGCGAAGAAATGGGGCCGTATGCGCTCCACTTTCCGTGTTTCCTATATTTTCATGGGGATGTATGGCATCGCGATTACCGCCGTTTTATTTTTCGGCGCGACGCCCTTTGTGTCGATTTTCCTCTCCGAGCCGGAGAGCATCGCCATCGGCACCGATTACCTGCGCATCATCGCCCTGGCGCAAATCCTCTTCTGCCTGGAAGGGGTGGCCACCGGCTCCTTCCGCGGGCGCGGCCTGACCCTAAAGCCCACCATTGCCAGTGTCAGCAGTAATGTGTTTCGGGTAATCATCTGCTATGCCTTGGCCGCTACGGCCCTGGGCGTCACCGGGGTGTGGTGGGGCATCGTCGCCGCCATGACCCTGCGCAGTGTGTGGCTGTTGGTGTGGCATAGGATTAACCTTCGGAAGATGCCGAAGGAAGGAGCGGCTGAGCCGCAGGGCTGAACGGCGGGGTGTTTTTCGTTCGCTGTGCTACGCCTGTGCTCCGCTGGTGGCGCGTTCCGCGCCAATGCGCTACGCGGCGCACGCAATCGCTCACCGAAAAGCACCCCGCCGTTCAGCCCTGCGGCTCAGCCGCTCCTTCCCTGGCCGCGCCAGTTACGCCACATATTTCACCCGAATAGCCGGGACGTTCTCCGGCAATTGGATGACCACCTCCGTACCGGGGCTGAGTTTCAGCCCTTTTTTTGCGTTGTATTCGTGGAAATCCTTGCGGAAGGTGATGTGGGGGTGCTTGCACTTGAGCAGTAATTGTGGCCGGTGGGACGGCGCGGTGGGGGAGGGGGAGAGGGCGATTTTGGCCAGATGGGGACTGCCGCCGATGAGGGCGCGGAGGGTGGTGTGCTTGCCATAGGGGATGAGATTACAATGCCGGGGCTGGTGGTTGGCGGTTTCAAGGATTAAACCTCCGGTGAAAACCCGGCCCGGCTTGCGTATAACCAGAAAAATAATGAGCGCGATAAAAATCATGCCTCCGGCGAGGAGGGCGTAAAGAAGTAATCGCGGCCTTTGCGGGGCGGGAGCGGGGGAATATAATGCCGGGCTGTAGGGCTCAACAAAATCAGGCGCGGCATAATCTGCGGGCACGGGGGGAATCGCGTCCGGTTCTGGGTAAACTTCTTCCTTTATAACCGCAACATATGTTAAAAACGCCCCCAAAATATCCCCCACAATATAGGGCAGGTTCTCCGCGCTTTCGGTGATGAAGGCGCGGGCACCGGTGGTTTCGGCTATATTTTCTATGTACGCGTGGTTTAATCTGCCGTTGTGGTTTAGTCCGATGGTGTAAATCGGGATTTCCCCGTAGGTGGCCTGGGCGAGGATTCGCGTCAGGTCCTCCTGTGTGTCCGCGTAGGTGCGCAGTGAGCGGGGGGCCAGCTCTGTGTTGCCGTCGGTCAGCAAGACAATAATGGGTACGCGTCTTTGCGAAGATTCGCCTCCGGCCAAAAAATCCATGGCCTTATCCAGCCCCAGCGTGTGGTCCGTCCATCCGGCGTGGCCCAAGCCATTGATAAACGCGAGCAGTGCCCGTTGCTCCTCCTCGCCGTAAATCGCCTTCATGGGGTGGGTATCCACCACCTCCCCGGCGTAAGCCACCACGCCCACCCGGTCCCCCGTCGTCCCCAGCATGTAAATGAACAAGGCCATCGCTTCCTGAGCCAGCCGGTTGGGGTCGCTTTGGCGCATGGAATTGCTCACGTCCAGCACCAGCACCGCGTCGATGGGGGGGCGTTGCGCCTGTATGTACATCCCGCTCATGCACGTAAGCAAAAAAAACGCAAGCAAAAATTTTTTCAAGTAAATCCCCCTATTCGGCTATAAATGTCACCCGCTCTGTGTCCGCCTCCGGCGGCGCGTCGCCGTAATTATCCCGAAACCGCACCGAGGAAAACCCCGCCCCCAGCAAAAGGCCCATCGTCTCATGCAGGTCGTAGGCCCGTTGCTGGTGCAATTCATGATATACAAAATCATCCTCCGCTGTGCGGATTCGCAACCGGTATTCATTTATTTTTGTATGGGCGTCGAAAAAATTGTCCCAGGCGTACTCCGCGCCGCCCATTTTGTCCCCGAAGGCCCCGCTTCCCATCTCCTTAAATTTATATTCTGTATTCATGTCAAAAATGAAAACCCCGCCGGGGCTTAGAAAAAGCCGCACCCGCCGGAAAACCTCCCCCAGCTCCCCGGGCTCCAGCACATAATTCATGCAATCACAGGTACAAACCACAGCACCCACCGTACCGTACAAATCCAATACGCGCATATCCTGAGCCAGCCACAGCACGCGATGCCCCGCCGCGAAGGCTTTATCCTGCGCCAATGCCAGCATATCCTCGGAGACATCCACCCCAATCATGTCATAGCCGCGCTGGGCCAGCCGCAGGGTCATGTTTCCCGTGCCACAGCCCAAATCCAGCACAGGCTCCCCCCGCACATCCCCCTCCCGCAAAATATCAGCGATATACCCCGCCCAGGCGTCATAAGGAATGTCCTTGACCATAAATAAATCGTATACAGCCGCAAAACTTTTATAACAATCCATGTGGGTGCTCCTTTTAAATTAAATTACTGTGATAAATGTTGTTTGCGGGTTCTCCTTCATCCCCGTGGGAGGGGGCGGGAGTGATGCTCGCGAACATATTCTATTCACGCACCGAATGTGTGAGAGACCGCGCTGGCACGTGAATGCTCACGAACGGCTCTGTGCGGCAAATGGTCGCGTTGGTCTTCTGGCGAAGCCTCAACGCAACCACATAAGCCGCCCATTCGCCGTTCATTTCGCCTTCACGCGAGACGCGCTTGCCTCTCACACATTCGTTGCGTGAATATATTCGCAAGCATTACACCCGCCCCCTCCCACGACACAAAAAAGACGCAATCAACGTGACAAAGTAATTTTACCCCACACGAACATCCGTGAATTGCGAGGCAAAAGAGTAGAAGCAAATTACTTTCCACATACCTGCGAGGAAGGAGCGGGGTGGGTTGGAGCGGGGGTGATGGGCAAGTGTGTCTGGGTCGGGCTGTAGGAATGGCGGTGCAAGCGCGTCTAGCGTAATTGCGCAGATTAGTGGCGTAAGGCGGGGTTACGTGGTTGGCGTTTGGTTCACGTAGTGAAACGAACGCAACCACTTCCCCGACTCAGCCAATCATCGCGCAATGCGCGTTAGCGCGGCACCGCCATTCCTACAGCCCGACCCAGACACACTTGCCCATCACCCCCGCCCCGCCTCACCCCGTGGCTCAATCCCTCGCAGTGTGCGCAAAGTAATTTCATGCAATCTTATACCAAAATTATTGTTTATTTCCAATCCATGTTGTAAAATGGGCAGAAGAATCCCATTAAGGTGGCGTCGTTTATGACTGACCCCAAAATGCACATCACCACCTCCGTTCCCGGATTGAAGGATAAGATAAAAACCAATATAACCGGTGCCGCCGATGTCATCCACTGGTATATTCGTTTCAACATCCCTTTGGACGAAACCACGGTGAGCCACCACACCATGCAGGTGGCGGACACCGACGGCTATATCATGCGCACCGATATCTCCTACCAGACCAGCGAAAACAGGATTTGCATTTCCCCACTGGATTCCTATGAAGAAAACCGATATTATCTGCTCTATATCTCAAAGAAGGTATGCTCGGCGCGGGGCCAGCCCCTGAAGACGAAAATCCATATCCTGTTTAAGCTGTACAAGGCCCAGGTATCGGAATACAAGGTCATGCGGCAGGATGTGGACTTGCCCAAGCCCAGAGAACGCCCCGCGAATTATGACGAGCTTCAAGCCAACCGCGTACCCAACGCCATAGACACCGTATATGGGGACGCCCTGGGAAAGGAACGCCCCAGCTCCAACGACCCCATGGCCACCGTAGCCATTAAAATGAACTTTTGGACGGGCCTGGCGGGGCTGGTGCTGGTTTTGATGGGCTTTGCCGTGCAACAGCTGTGGCTGGTGGCCCTTGCGGCGGGGGTATGCATTCTGGGTGCGGGGCATTTGCTCGCGCAGTTGCGCAATAAGGAAATGGCAAGTAAAATACTCTATAACAAAGGCGTGCGTTATTTTAACCAGAAGCATTACACCCAAGCGCGGGAGGCTTTTACGCAAGCCGGGCAAAGCAATCCGGGCAGTGAACTGGCAAAATACGGCTTATTCAGGACAGAACAACATAAATAAGCTTTTCAATTGAAGGAGTGTGTGTATGAATCTACTCACAAGGTCTGACTTTGACGGCTTGGCCTGTGCCGTATTGTTTCGCGAAATTGGCCTGATTGGGACATGGACTTTTGTCCACCCCAAGGACTTGCAAGACGGCCTGGTTCAAGTGACCGCCAACGATATCCTGGCCAATGTACCCTATGTAAAGGGCTGTGGCATGTGGTTCGACCACCATATCAGCGAATGGAAGCGCACCGGGCGGCCCGAGGGCTTTGTGGGCTCCTTGCGGGATGTGGACAGCGCGGCACGGGTGGTGTATGACTATTTCAAGGACAGGCATGATTTGTCCCGGTTTGACGAAATGCTGGAATATGTGGACCGCGTGGACTCGGGTAAGCTGACCGCCGAGGAACTGCAACACCCAACCGGATGGGTGCTCCTTGGCTTTATCATGGACCCACGCACGGGGCTCGGCCGCTTCCGCAATTTCAGAATCAGCAATTATCAGCTCATGGAAGCCCTCATCGAATATTGCAGGCAACTGCCCATAGACGAAATCATGGCCCTCCCCGACGTAAAGGAACGGGCGAACTTCTACTTAGCGCAAGCGGAATTGTTTGAGGAAATGCTAAAGAAGCATACCGTTACCCACGGGAATGTCATCGTCACCGATTTGCGCGGGGTGGATACCATCAATGTGGGCAACCGCTTCATGGTCTACAGCCTTTTCCCCCAGCAAAATATTTCCGTATGGGTGGTGGATGGCCGCAACAAGGTGAACTGCGCCATCGCGGTGGGGTACAGCATACTCAACCGTACAGCCACGGCCAATGTAGGCGAAATTTTGCTGGGCTATGGCGGCGGCGGGCACAAGCAGGTAGGCACCTGCCAGGTACCCTATGAGGACAGCGACCGGGTTATCAAGGAATTGATAGACAAATTCGAATAAGCGAGGATGGATTCCCATGAAGCATGTCAAAACCATTTTCACCGGAAAGGTGAAGGAACAAAACGAAGGAAAGCAAATCGGGTGCGGTGAATGCCAAACCTCTTGCCAATCGGCCTGTAAAACCTCTTGCACCGTAGCTAACCAAATCTGCGAAAATAACGCGTAAAGCGGCATGGTTCACATGTTTCGCATAGGCGGCACGCGCCTTGCGTTGGATGTGGAAAGCGGTTCGCTTCATTCCTTGGATGAGGCGGCCTTTTCTGTGTTGGAAAAAATGGGAAGCCCGCCGGAGGTGTGGGACGAATCAGACCCCATCATGGCGGAGTTGCGGGCATTGCATGAGGCGGGTCAACTCTTCACCCCCGGCGCGGAAGCCCAGATATATAAACACATGGAAGGCAGGACGCCTGTAATCAAGGCACTTTGTCTGCACATGGCCCATACCTGCAATCTGTCTTGCGTGTATTGCTTCGCGGGGCAGGGGCGGTATGGGGAGGACGATGGCGGCCTGATGTCACTCGAAACAGGGCGGAAGGCCCTGGATTTGCTCATCGACCAGTCGGGTAGCCGGAAGAATCTGGAGGTGGATTTTTTTGGCGGGGAGCCCATGCTTAACTTTGATGTGGTAAGGGAGCTGGTGGCTTACGGGCGAGGGCGGGAAAAGGAAGCGGGCAAGCATTTCCGCTTTACCCTCACCACCAATGGCGCGTTGCTGGATGGCGACAATATTCCGTTTATAAACGAAACATTTGATAATATCGTGCTGAGCCTGGACGGGCGGCCGGAGACAAACGACCGTATGCGCGGCGCGGGTACATATGAGAAGTTATTACCCAAAATCAAGGCCCTGTCGGAAGCGCGGGGAAAAAGGAGCCATTATGTGCGGGGGACATTTACCCGGCACAACTTGGACTTTGCGGCGGATGTGTTGCACTTGGCCGACGCGGGGTTCAATTATATTTCCGTAGAGCCGGTGGTAGGCCCCCAACGAAGCTTTGGTGCGGATGTGCCCTATGCGCTGGGGGAAGCCGATTTGCCCGCGCTTTTCGCGGAGTATGAAAAACTAGCCGATGCCTTGCTGGCGCGGGAGCACGAAGGCCGTGCCGTGGGATTCTTCCATTTTGACATTGACCTGGAGGGCGGCCCCTGTATCGCCAAGCGCGTGACCGGGTGCGGTGCGGGCTCCGAATATTTGGCCGTGACCCCCAGTGGGCGACTTTTCCCCTGCCATCAGTTTGTGGGGGAAGGGGATTTTTGCCTGGGGGATGTGGACAGCGGCGTGACCGACACGGAAAAAATAAAGGCTTTTTCCCAATGCCACGTGGCGGCCAAGCCCGCGTGTACCGCTTGCTGGGCCAAGTATTACTGCGGCGGCGGGTGCATGGCCACCGCCCATTGCACCAATGGGGACATCATGGAGCCGGACAGGGTAAGCTGTGCCCTAATGAAAAAACGCATCGAGTGCGCGTTGTATATGATGGCGAAACGAAAATTAAATACACATACAGTGGGTGAATAAGCCGTGGGGTGGGTGGCGCGGGGTGAATGGGCCGCGCTAGCACTCATCGCACGATGATTGGCTTGCCTTGGGCAGTGCTTGTGTCGGTCTTCTGGCGAAGCCCGACGGTAGCACTAGCCCGCGCCTTCGCCACTAATCTGCGCGATTGAGTGAGACGCGCTTGCCCATTCACCCCGCGCCACCCACCCCACTCCTTCCCCGCAGGTATGTGGTAAAGTAATTTTGTTTCGCTCACTACCCGCCGCGCAATTCTCGGGTGCTCACGTAAAAGTAAGTTACTCTGTCACGTGGATTGCGTATCTGGTGTGCCGTGGGAGGGGGTGGGTGAGTGGGCAAGCGCGTCTCGCGGGAAGGCGAAATTAACGGCGAATGGGCGGCTTATGTACTTGGCGTTCGGCTCGCGGAGCGAGACTAACGCAAGTACTTGCCGCACAGAGCCGTTCATGAGCATTCCCGTGCTAGCGCGGGCCACGCACCCACCCCCTCCCACGGGGACGCATAATAACACGCAAGCAACGATGCCATAGTAAAGCAAATTAACGCGAAAGGGGCTGAAAGAATGGCGGGGCATTCCAAGTTTGCCAATATTAAGCACCGGAAGGGCAAAAACGATGCGGCGCGGGGGCGTATTTTCACCCGCTTGGGGCGGGAGCTGGCCATGGCGGTCAAGCTGGGCGGGCCGGACCCGGTGGCCAACAGCCGCCTACGCGACGCCATAGCCAATGCAAAGTCTGAAAATATGCCCAACGATACCATTGAACGCAGTATAAAAAAGGCCGCGGGGGACATCTCGGCGGTGAACTACGAAGCCGCCACCTACGAGGGGTACGGCCCCGGCGGTGTGGCCGTCATCGTGGAGGTTTTGACGGACAACCGAAACCGCGCCGCTTCCGGTGTGCGCCACGCCTTCACCAAGGGGGGCGGGAGCCTGGGAGCTCAGGGCTGTGTGTCCTTTTTGTTCGACGAAATCGGTCAGATTTTGGTGGAGCGGGGCGCGCTGTCCGCGCAGTGGGGTGAGGACGAGCTCATGATGCTCACCGCCGACGCGGGGGCACAGGATTTCCTTTCCTCGGAAGAAGGCTTTGAAATAGTCACCGCCCCCGGGGATTTTTCCGCTGTCCGCGAGGCTTTGCAGGACGCGGGCATTCCGGTGGTGCACGCGGAAATTATCAAAAAGCCCCAAACGTGGGTCAGCCTGACCGAGCCGGAGCATTTGAAGCAAATGAACAAAATGCTGAATCTGCTGGACGATGACGATGATGTGCAAAGCATATATCACAATTATAACGAACAATCAGAGGAGGAACCGCAATGAAAATCGGTGCGCAGTTGTACACGGTGAGGGATTTTACACAAACCGTGCAGGATTTTACACAAACGATAAAAAAGGTGGCAGACATCGGCTACAAGTATGTGCAGATTTCCGGCGTTGGGCCCATTCCTGCCCAGGAAATAGGGAATATTTGTGACGCCCATGACTTGGATATCATTATCACCCACACGCCGCCGGGCCGGATTTTGGACGATATCGCCACGGTCATTGAGGAGCATCATATGATGGGTGCCAAGTATATCGGCATCGGCTCCATGCCGGGGGAATATGAGCGCACCATGGCGGGTGTCCAGCGTTTCATTGACGATTTCGCCCCGATAGCGGAGGAAATCGCCAAGGAGGGCTTGACATTCATGTACCATAACCACGCCTTCGAATTTGAAAAGGTAGGCAACAAGCGCATTTTGGAGCATCTGATGGCGGGCTTACCGGAGGCCGGGTTCACTTTGGATACCTACTGGGTGCAATACGCCGGGGCCGGGCCCGCCGCGTGGATTCGCAAGCTCAAGGGGCGCGTGCCCGTGATTCACCTGAAGGATATGGCCATTGTGGAGGAAAAACAGCGTATGTGCGAGGTCATGGAAGGGAACCTGCCCTGGCCGATGATTTTCGCTTCCTGCATCGAGGCGGGGGTGGAATACGGCATGGTGGAGCAGGACGATTGCTATGGCGTGGACCCCTTCGAGAGCCTGAAAATCAGCTATGACCATTTGAAGGGGGTTGTGTAATGGTTCGCTTTGGCGTCGCCGGCGTGGGGGTGCGAGGCGTGGAGCACGCACAGCTTATCTTCGATGGGAAGGTGCCCGGCGCGGAAGTGACTGCGGTGTGCGACACCGACCCGGGGAAATTGGAGGCTTTCAGGGCCAAGCATCCCGGCATAGCCACTTATGAAAATACGACGGCCATGATTGCCGGGGGAGGCATCGACGCGGTGCTTATCGCCACGCCTCATTACGACCATCCCGCCATTGCCATGGAAGCCTTCGCCGCGGGCTTGCACGTGATGAACGAGAAGCCCGCTGGGGTCTATACCCAGCAGGTGCGGGCAATGGACGAGGCGTATCACAAAACCGGCAAAGCCCGGGGCCTAGTCTACGGCATCATGTACAACCAGCGCACAAATCCCATTTTCCGCAAGATGCGGGACATGGTGCAAGGGGGCGCGCTGGGCGCGTTGAAGCGCACAAGCTGGCTTATCACCGACTGGTACCGCCCCCAAGCCTACTACGACAGCGGCGGCTGGCGCGCCACCTGGAAGGGGGAGGGCGGCGGCGTGCTAATCAACCAATGCCCCCACAATCTGGATTTGTGGCAGTGGATATGCGGTATGCCCCAGCGCGTGCACGCCTTCACCCACATGGGCAAGTGGCACGATATCGAGGTGGAGGACGACGTCACCGCCTATGTGGAGTACGAAAACGGCGCGACAGGCATCTTCATCACCTCCACGGCGGATTGCCCGGGGAATAACCGCTTCGAGGTGCTGGGCGACAAGGGCAAGCTGGTATTCGAGCACGACAAGCTCACCCACTACAAGCTGGCCACCCCCGAGCGGGAGTTTAACCGCGTCAACAGGGAAATGTTCGCCCATCCCGCCTTCGAGTCCACGCAAATCGACTGCCCCGGCGAATATCCCCAGCACGAAGGTGTACTGCGCGATTTCGTCCGGGCCATAAAAAAAGAGGGCGAACTGGTCGCCCGGGGAGAGGAGGGGATTCATGGCCTGATGATTTCCAACGCCATGCACCTCTCCGGCTGGCTGGGAAAAACAGTAGAACTGCCTCTGGATGAGGATTTATTTCTAGCCGAGCTGAAGAAACAAGGAGGCGCATGATGAAACTTGCGGAAGCGTTAATCGAAAGGGCAGAATTGCAAAAAGAAAACGCAAAACTGCTTGGCCGCATCAAGGACAATACCATGGTGCAGGATGGGGATGCCCCGGCGGAAGAGCCGGAAGAACTAATTGCACAGTATGAACGCAACATGGAGCGGTTCTTGCTATTGGTTCAAAAAATCAACGAAACCAATAGTAAAACGGCATTCGCAGAAGGTATGAACATCGCTGACGCAATCGCGCTGAGGGATTGTCTTGGTGCGAAACATCGCGCTTACCAAAATATGTATTCCGCCACCACAATCAGCGTCAACAGGTATAGCCAAAATGAAATAAAATTCGTTCGTTGCCTCGAACCAAAAATGATACAAAAACGAATCGACAAACTGGCTAAGGAATATCGTGAATTAGACACAAAACTACAAGGTATTAACTGGACAGTAGACCTTGTATAACACTTAAAATCCAGTAGTTGGTAGAAAGATAAAAGACGCGGCACAACCCAGAGCGGGGTATAAATGCTCATCTAACCCTTTGGATGAGGCACGACCGAGCCTCGTATGTCAATGTTCTGGTCAGAATGTTACATGGGTATCTCGCCTCAAGGGGCATCATTGTGTAATGTTACCACCAGTGCCAATTTTGTCTTTCGAGGGTGGGTAGGGGGATTAATGGAATTATAGCCGAATAAAACGGGAACGGGCCGCCACAGCGCAATACAGCATCCGCCATGCTACGTCAGCCGTTCCTAGCGCACCCCCCGGTGCGCGTCGTCACGACTTCCTTGCCTT